>Ga0073936_10007627_pt1 | contig 13959 bp, 12 predicted proteins | sample AliMusrvi5mmetaG_FD_87041 | JGI IMG/M metagenome (GOLD analysis project Ga0073936, IMG submission 87041) | Freshwater lake bacterial and archeal communities from Alinen Mustajarvi, Finland, to study Microbial Dark Matter (Phase II) - Alinen... | ecosystem: Environmental > Aquatic > Freshwater >... | reverse complement strand
TCACACTGACGCCGCCGTGGTCGAGGGTCTGGCCGCCGATGGTTTCATTCATCTTGTCGTCCCGGAGATCGGCGATTTTCTCGCCGTCCACCCAGATCCGGATGCGGGTGCCCGCCACTTCGATGCGGACCATGTTGCCGTTCGCGGGATCCGGTTTCAGCCCCTTGCCTTCGGCGAGGGCGCGGCTACCGTCGCTGGTGGGATTGCCATATAGGTCATGACACTTGGACCGGCGGGTTCTTGGAAATTCGCCGCCTGGGATGATAGCGCCTGATGGGCGAAGGGCCAATGACCCTCTCTTCAGGTGCTTCTCAAGTATCCGGCCGGTTTGTCCGGGGCATATCTGATTCCGCCTCTTTTGCATCGGTTGCGCGTCGCGTTGCCGCACGCGGTTGCAGGACGAAAAGTATGTGACTGGGGTCATCAAGAACAAGTCCGAACTGCAAAAAGACGTTCCCCGGATACCACTATACGTGGACGGAGGCATCGGGAAAAGAAGGCTTCAAGCCTTGCGAGCCTTGAGAGCGGCAAGACGATCCGTCAGACTCACCTCCGAAGGCCCGGCACTTGCCTCACCCAGAGCGTCGCGGACGTTTTGGTCGTTTTCAATATTCTGAGGCATATTCTTGGTCAACAGGTTTGCCTTGAGTGTTGCTGCGGTAGCGGCATCCTGATCCTTCTGAGCCACCTTCTCCATTGCGGAGAGTGCGGTGCCAAGCGAATCATTGCCGGTGCGGATTCCAGCAAGGACCGCCGCATGCTCGGCATTTTCCGTGGCGCGTTGCATTTGGAGTTTCGCAGTAGCCATTTTGCGGGCAGCCTCACTGAGCTTGGCCCGTGCTGTGGTAACTTTCCGGGCGGCGTCGGCCGCGGCTTGTTCAAACTGGGCAAGGAAATCCTTGGCGTCCTTGGCTTCCTGGATCTCGCGTTCCATCTCGGGAACGAGTCCTTCGATGGTTGTGAGGAGGTTCGCAAGAGACGCTTCGAGACTTCCTTTCTTGTCAGCCGGCGTCGTTGGGTCCGCAACCTGATCCTGCAGCTTTTCGGCGGCTGCCATGTAGCGATTGTAATTCGCCTGCGCGGCATCCGCTTCCTTTTGTTCCTTGTCATATTCACGGCGAAGGGTCGCGACCTTTGTCGTGAGTTCGGTGAGCTGCGCCTCGAATTCGGCAATCTGGGCTTCAGATGCGGTTTCGGGGTCGAAACGAACGATGGCCTCGGTGATACCTTGGCTGATTTGACCGACTTTGGCCTTTCCGAATCGGGCTAGAAACGATAACATGGTGGTTTTGCTTTCTTTGGTTGGTTTGTATATTTCTCAATAGATCACTTTGATGTTCGCATTGATGTCGAGATCCACGCCGACATCAATGGAGACGTAACTTCCGTCATCTTCCTTGCAGGCGGAGAGCAGGACGTATTCGTCGCAAGGACAAATATCATCCCGAACCTCCCTGCCATAGAGCATCGAACGGTGCTCGATGGATTTTGTTTCCGAATCATCGAATCGATTGAGGACAAGCCTTTCCTCGAAACAGACTGGCTCGACCATGCTTTCTTCCCGCGCTCCCCAGAGACGATCAAAGAGCTCGCCATCCTTCGACTGGAATTGCTGAATTCCGATAGACCCGTCCTCATCACTGAGCCAAAAGTCCCATTCCTCGTCTGATGAGGGGAAGACTTCGTCGACATTGATGAACCACCGGACAAGGGTCTCGTCATCCTTTTGGCTGATCAGGAAATATGAACCGGTTTCCCCTTGTTCTGGACGGAGAAGCACCCGGAAGCACTTATACCCCATGAGCGTCACTTCACTGAAGCCCTCAATGATATGCGCTCCCTGGGCAAACAGGGGATTTATGGGTTCGGGCAGCAGTATTGCGATTTCAAGCTTTCCATCGAGATGCAGTCCGAACGGCAAACCGCGGTCAAGAGGGTTTGCCATTTGGCGGGCGGTTAATTTCTCCTGTAGGGATTTTTCGCGTCTTGCTTTGATCAGTTCCCAGATTGTCATCGGCGTGTTCCTGTTGCGTTGAATTTGAAGATGGTCCAATACAAACCCGCGGCGATCACCAGGACCAGGAAAATCCATAACCACGGATGGGATCCGTGAGATCGTGTCTCAGGATTTTCCTGCGGGGGTGATTTTCGATGTAAATCATTGACGATGTCGATCACGGAGTAGTTGATTTTGTCAAATGCCTCAGAACCGTATTTCCTGATCCAGGAATCGGCGATCGTCCACTCGGCATCAACGCCAAGCGTCCTGGTTTCCTTGCTTTGTATGCCGGGATAGGTTCCAGCCGGCAAGGTCAGGACGTCGTAGACGACATGTCCCTGCGAATCCTGCAACTCAGACAAGTCCTTGTCATCAACCGGCACCACACGGTACTGGTCTTTGCCGGAGAGATCCTTGAGAAGCGGGGTGTTGATACCCGCAACGAATAGCGTTGCCTTTGTTCTGTCATTGGCGACTTTCTCCAACGCCGATTTGTAGTCCGTATGCGCGGACTTCACGCCCTTGTATCGCTTGTCCTGCATTTCGAATCCCAACCAGGTGAGGGAAGATCCGGATCCTTCCGGGCCAACATAGATGGTGTTACCCGATCCCAGGTCTTTGATCGATTTGATCGGCGAATTCCTGGAGACGAGCAACATCACATACTCGCTGTAAAGCGTTGCGTGGTGAAGCATAACGTCACCTGGCATTGAGTCCGGAGAATTCCTGCCCATGATGAAGCCGGTATCCGATTGAACGATGGCGGCATCAACCTTTCCCTCACGTAGAAGTTTCAGATTTTCTTCCGACCCTGATGTGGGAACGAGTTCCACCTTCACCTCATCGGATCGTTTCTTGAGCAGTTGTCCAACCTGATTGTACTGACCGCCTTCGACGCCCGTTGCAACACGAAGAAAAGGTTTCTCAACCGGGATTTGCGCGATGGCCTCCGCCGATAATGCGACGACAGGATCTCCCGCAACCTGTTCGGGTAGATACTTTTCATTGCGGGCGACACCGTTCTTGTCCATTTGTTGGACCTTTTCATCAAGGGTGGCAATTTGCGCTTTGAGGTCGCCGTTCTCCTGGGAGAGTCTCATCGCGTCATTGTGCCAAGCGGCAATACCCGGGTCGTAGCTGTGGTGATGGAAGAAGGCCGCATCATTCAAAAGCGCCCACCACAGGAAAGTGGAGCTCCACGATCCATAGTAGGGCGCGGAACGGTAAACATAGACCGGAGGATTCCATGACCCGTAAATCACCTCACGGCGACGGAGGACATCATCATATCCGACAGGCGAATATACGTGACTGCCGCTGACAACGGGATTTGATTTGATTGTATTCTGACCGATTGATGGTGGCGGAGTCTTGAACTTGCCCGTTTCCGCTTCGTATGAAGCGAGGGATTTCTGAGACTTTTCCATCTTCAATCGCTTTGTGGTATCAGAATCGAAGCGATTTCCTTTGGCGTATGCCGTAGGTGGGTATGATGACACCGGAGGATCGCTTCTTTGAGGCTTGTTGTATCCCCCGGAACTTGGCGTGTTGTTACCGGATGGAGTTGAGGGTTTTCCATACCCCCCGGAACCGGATCCGGAATCGGATGGGGTCGGTTGTCTGCCGGATCCTCCCGAATTGGATAAAGCCGGCGGCTTGCTGTAGCCCCCCGAGCTGGATCCGGAAGTTGATGGGGATGAGGGTTTGCTGTATCCTCCCGATGAGGGCTTGTTATATAGGCCTGATGACGACGGTCGCGAGGAGGGCGACGATGAGGACCTCGATGGTGAGGATGAGGAGCCTTTTGCCGCTACAAGGTCTGTCACGGAGGCAAGCGCAAACACCGAAAGGAAGACAATCCCAACACGTAATAATTGCTTTTTCATGAGAATGGATGATGTTGCGGCCAACCGCCGTGAGAATGGCCAATGAGCACGCCTCTGGCAAGTTGGAATCACGATGATGGGCCGGAAAAAATGTGCCGTCTCCCGCAGGCGACGCTCCCAAAGGAACCCTGGAGTCATGGTGCTGTCGTCCAGATCCTCGCCCGTCAGGTTTGACTTAGCAGTTGCGGCCTGCCCTATCAGCGCTTTGACTTCAGCCCCATGACCCGTGACGAACTCATCGACAAAATCCACAAGGTCGAGGCCCTGTTCAAATCCACCCAGTCGCAAGGCGAAATGCAGGCGGCGCGCGGTGCGCTCGAACGCCTCCACGCCCAGCTTGCCGCCGCGCCGCAGCCTGCGGTGGAGTTCAAGTTTTCCCTGCCCGATCCATGGAAACGACAGCTCTTTCTGGCGCTGGTCCGCCGCCATGGCCTTCAACCCTACCGCCGCCCGCGCCAGCGCCACGCCACCGTCATGGTCCGACTCCAGCGCAAGTTTCTCGATGAAATCCTGTGGCCGGAGTATTTGCAGCTCTCGAAATTGCTTCACGACTATCTCGATGAAGCCACCCGCGACGTCATCAGCCGCGCCGTCCACCGGGATCTATCCGAAGCCGCCGAAATACCCGGCCTCGGCGATGCGGGGGAATGACCGGCACCTGGATTGGCAACCCGGTGCGATGAAAAAGCAAACGACCTCCCCGGATAGCCAGGAAGGCCGCAAATGTGGTGCTGCGGATCGTGGCCTGACCGCAGACGTCGTTTCCCGGTTAGAGAACCATGTCCTTGAGCCCTTTCAACGGACGCACCTTGACAACCGTGGTGGCGGGCTTGGCCTTGAACGTGACCTCCTCCTTGGTGAAGGGGTTGATACCCTTGCGCGCCTTGACCGCCGGTTTGCGAACCGTGTTGATCTTCAGCAGGCCCGGTAGGACGAACTCGCCGACCGCGTTCTTTTTGACGTGCGCTTCGATAACGTCGGTGAGGCAGTCAAGCGCCGCGCCAACCTGTTTGCGGCTGAGGCCGGTAGCGGTTGCGATGTGATCCAGGACTTGGGTCTTGGAATAACGGTCTTTGATGGGTGAGGATTTCGTTGCCATGGCCGGGAGAATCACTGCACCAGCCGGGAATGTCAAGAGAACCTGAGGAAAACCTGAGGATTTACAGGGGGGTAAGCTCTGATACGTGCAATCCCCGACGCCCGCCGCTCAAGGTCTGTCTTGATGGATCTGCTGCGCTGGGTTAGCTTTTCGTCCATGCACCTGCCTACATCGTGCCTCGCCTTGGCCTTCACCCGGGAGATCGAATCCTGTGGCTTCAAGCTGGTGGAAGAACCCGGGGAACTGAAGACGACGCTGAAAGAGAACTGCATCATCTTCCGGAAGGTGGAGGGGCGATGAAACATTTCCTCCACCTATACGACATCGAGGTTCGGCGAGCCGAAATAATCAAGGTGGCTCCTCTTTTCCCCGCTCTGCGATCCCCGCCTCCCATGAAACACAACCGACGATCCATCATCTATTTGGCCGGGCTTCTGCTGCTGGCGAATGCAGCGCCGGGCGCGGATGCGCAAGGCGGTGCGGCCTTTCCCGCGCCGCGCCGGGTGACTGTCGAAACCCGTGGCGATCCGCGCGCTCTGGCTGCTTTGCAGAAAGCCGGCAATATCTTCTTTGAGGATGATTTCGAGTCCGACGCCTCGCTCAAGAACTACTTCGACATCCGCGGCCTCAAGGAAGGCAATGCCAAGCGCACGAGTGATGCGAAGCTCGCCCACACCGGCACGGGCGCGATGCGGTTTACCGCCGTGGCCCGGGATGGCAAGGAATCGGGTGCCGGTGCCACATGTTGGTTTGGACCGAAGGGACACGACCGTGTTCATCTTCGCGTCTATATCAAGTATGCCGCCGACTACGACCAAGGCAATCTGAACCATACCGGCGGCAGTTTGGCTGCGGTGGCTGGCGCCGACCGCTGGGCAGGCATGGGCTTGGCGGGAATCCGCCCGCGCGGCGATGATCGCTTCAACAGCCGTTTTGAACCATGGTGCGACTGGCGCAAGCTTCCTCCTCCCGGCTACCTTTTCCTCTACACCTACTGGATGGAAATGGCACGCGACAGCGACGGTCACTTCTGGGGAAACATGCTCGGGCCTGACGATGCGGAACGAGTGGTTCTCCGTCGCGGCCAATGGTATTGTCTCGAACACATGATCAAAGCCAACGATGTGGGCCAGTCCAACGGCGAATTGGCAGCGTGGATTGACGGCAAACTCTACATCCACTACCAAGGCATTCGGTGGCGCACGTCGCCGGACGTCAGACTCAAACGCTTCGACCTCGGCGTCTATGTGCATGCCGCGGCGAAGGACAACACCGTTTGGTATGACGACGTCGCGCTCTCAACCGGCTACATCGGACCCAAGGGCAAAGCGGGCGATTGACGGTTTGGCCGGATTCTCGCGGACACGCTGTTGCCAGTGATGCCGCTGTGATCGCCGGGAAAAGTGGCGGGGCATTCCCTGATGTCCTGCGTCGGCCTTTGATCCGATTGCGATCGCGCACATGTGTGGATCCTACGTCACACATCCGCATCTACGCCACAGGCGGCTCGTCCGGCGGCCACATGTGCAACATGTTGGCGAAAAAGACCGATATCTTCGCCGCCATCGCCCCGACCAAATGCGGCATGGTCAAGGGCATGCATGAGCCGACGGCGGGCAACAAGCGGACCTCGGTTTTTTGGATCATGGGAGATCAGGACAAGGGCGCGAAGAAACAGGTAAGAGCACGGTCAATTCTGCCAGAGGCGACACTGACTAACACCGGCTTCAGTCATGGTGCTGGATGTTGTATTCCTTTTCAAAGGCCGCCGCGGCGGCTTCGCTGGCCGGATCATTTTTCGGCCAGTTGTCCTGCTGCTTCAATCCAGCACGACCACACGGTAGAAATGGCGGGGAACGGCATAGGCTCCGGCGTGAGTTATTTGGAGCGTGGTGCCGGTGCCAGGAATGTTGTCCGCCAGAGTTAGCCAATCCGCGAGGTTGTCGCTGTGTTCCACGCGGTAATGATGGCCGGTGGCCGTGGCAAAGCCAATGATCTCGTCCATCCCGGAGCGACTGGCGGTCGGCGTGAGCGTGACTTGGATGACCACCGCATCGTAGGCCACGGCATGCGTGCCATCGGCTGCGCTGAGCATCAGGGTGTAGGTGCCGGGGATGGCGAATGTGGCGGTCGTGACTGCCTGGGTTGCATCGCCGAAGGTCACGGGCACTGGTCCCGAGCACAAGCGAAGCCAGCCCGTTTGCCGCAGGAAGCATTATATGTGTGAACGGACACCTGCGAAAACCGCGACCGCATAGGCCACCGCCGCTCCATGCCCCTCGGCTTCGGCCGCTGTGAGCAGAGCACGAACATCGTCCGGTCTGAGAATCTCGATGTCCTTGTCGTTGGATTCACGCCGGGCCTCAAGTGCTTCGAGCACGTCCTTCTGGCACCAACCCCGCGGCAACTTGGCTGCCCAACGCCAGAAAGCCGAGAGGTTCGCCCGGTGCATGCGGACGGCGGCAGCTCCCTTTTCGCTGATGATAGCGCTGATTTCTTTGGTGGTGATGTCGGCGAGATTATTGCCGTGCAGAGGAGCAAAAACCTTCTCAAGCGTGTACTTGTAGCTGGCAAGGGTGGTGTCCCGCAAATCGCTGCGGCTTTCAAGGTACTCGGTGACAGCATCCCCGAAACCGCTGTGGATCGGTAAGAAGTCCAAGAAGGAAGCAGTCCTTACCGGGCGTTTTTGAGCTTGAAGCCAGTGTGGAAACGGGTTAGTTCTGGCGCATGAAACCCGGTGGGATTTCGTGTTTGGAGTCATTTAGCTGGATCTCCATGTTGCTATGCTTGGTTTGGACAGGGTTTGGATTTGGCCAGGGGCAAGAGAAGATGATCCTGGGTGGAGACAAACCGGCGTTCAGTGGATTCGAGGGTTACGCGCTCCGTAAAGCGCTTCCCATTGGGGACTTGCCGAAGCGGATTGTTTTCAAAGCCGGTGAAGTCTCTCGGTGGTGGAGGCAAGGCTATGCTCCCAGCCAACCGCAATCATTCTAACAAACTTGCCGGCGCGCACGCCGGAGGTATCCACCGCCACTGGGACCAGTTTGGCCGTAGTGGTGTTGTCACCCAGATAGCCGTAGGAATTGCTTCCCCAAGCCACCACCTGCCCATCGGCGGTGAGCGCCAAGCTGTGGTATTCGGCCGCTGCGATCGCGACCACCACTTTTCCGGCCAGCACCCCGCTGGTATCGACCGCGACCGGCAGAGTGCTGTCAGTCGTGCTGTTGTTGCCGAGTCTGCCACTGTTGATCCCCCATGCGTAAACCCTGCCATCCGAGGTCAGTGCGAGGCTGTGATTGTATCCCGCGGCAATCGCCACCACCCGCTTGCGAGCGAGGACACCCGTGGTGTCCACCGCCACCGGGACGGAGGAATTGCCGCCACCGGTTCCCAACTGTCCCGATGAATTGGAACCCCATGCCAACACCCGACCCTCCGAGGTAAGGGCCAGCGAATGCGAATAACCGGCAGCCACGGAAACGAGCACCTTGCCCGCCAAGGCGCCGGAGGTGTTCACCGGCACCGGCACCAGGCGAGTGGACGTGGCCCCATCGCCAACTTGTCCGGAGCTCCCGCTACCCCACGCGAATGCCCGGCCATCAGCGGAAATTGCCAGGCTGTGACGGCCCCCCGCCACGGCGGCCACCACGGTCTGGCCGGCCAAGGCTCCGCCCATATCCACCGCAACCGGTTCCACGGTGCTGGCCGTACCACCATTGCCGAGTTGGCCGTACGAACAATCGCCCCAGCCATAGACGCGGCCTGCGGCGCTTACCGCGAGACTGTGGCTAAGCGGATAGGGATCGCGGGCTTCCGCTGCAAACGTCACGGTGGCACCGCCCGCCGCCAACTGGTTGGCGGGGTCCAGCGTCACTGCGGGTGCTCCGGTGCCATAGACCGCCAGGTTGTGTTGGATTCCGGCTGAGATCGCGTTCACCCTCTTGCTGGCCAACGCCCCGGTGATGCTCTGCGGCAGAGGGAAGCCGGTGTTGCCGCTGCCGGTATAGTCTCCCCATCCATAACATCCGCCATCCGTTGACAATGCCAGGCTGTGGTAATAGCCGGTGCCGAGCACCGAAAGGGTCTTGCCGGCCAGCACCCCGTCCACATTCACGGCCACCGGCAGCGTGCTGTTGGTCATGTTGCCAATGCCGAGTTCGCCACGGAAATTAACGCCCCAGGAATACACCCGGCCATCCGACGCAAGCGCGAGAAAGTGTTCGGAAGTTCCCTTGATCGCGGTCACGGTTTTTCCCGCCAACGCTCCGGTGCCGGACACCACGTTCGATGCGCTCAGGTTCGCACCCCAAGAGAAAACCAGCCCGTCGCTTGTTAGGGCCACACTGTTGGTATCGCCTGCGGCAATGTCCACCACCGTCTTTCCTGTCAAGGCACCGCCCACCAGCACTTCCACCGGACCGCTGGTCCCTTGGCCGAGAAAATCATTGCCAAGCTGGCGCCAATTGTTAGATCCCCATGCGTAGATCCGGCCCTCGACCGTCAGTGCCAGGCAATGATTGATCCCCACCGCCATTCCCGTGATCACCATGCCTGCCAGCGGACCGCTCGCGGTGATCTCGAAGGGTGTCGGTCTGGCGTCCGTCACATTGTCTCCGAGCATGCCGCTGCCATTGCCGCCCCAGCCAAACAGCCGGCCGTCACTGGTGAGTGCGAGGCTGAGGGAGCTTCCGGCGGCAATCGCCACCACTCGTCGCCCGGCCAGCGCGCCATCCATCGCCACCGGAACCGGGGTCAGGCTCGCCACCATGGTGCCGGTTCCAAGCTGACCGGATGCGTTGTCGCCCCATGCGAATACCCTACCATCCGCAGTCAGGGCCAGGCTGTGTGAGGAGCCGCCCACGACGGCGGTGACGGTCCTGCCATCCAACTGTCCACCGATGGCCACCGGGGCGGACTTGTCCGAGGTCGAGTTGTCCCCCACCTGTCCGTACATGTTTTCCCCCCAGGCGGCGACTTGGACACATGGCCATTGCAGCACGAGACTTCGCCCGTTTCCCCCGTAGTAGTTCGCGATGAACCGATAGGTCACCCCGTTGTAGGTGAGCGGGACTTCCGCGCCTTGCGCCACATTGTCGAAAACCCCGGAAATGAACGCGGGGCCCGTGTTCTTCATGATCTTCAAATTGGTCCCAGGCACCGGGGTGAAATGCAATTGGACATCCAATGCGCCGGTCACCACCATCCCGTCACCTTGAAATGGCAGGTCGTCCGGCCCGCCGAAATCCGCAGCCCAGGTCACGATCCTGAGGACCGCCGACCGCGTCGTGCTCGCTCCCGACGCGTTTGTTAGAACCGCCCGGTAAGCGCAGCCGTTGAGGGCCGCGGAAACCCCGGACAGCACCAGCGATGTGGTCGCGGCCGTCGGATTGCCCGCGATATCGGTGAACGGCCCGGCGGTTCCGCTGGTGCTCACCTGCCATCTCACCAGAAACGGCAACGCGCTCTTTGCCGATGCGGCGAAGGTGACGGATGCCCCAGCCGCCGCCAGCTTGCCGGTGGGATTGGCGGTGACGAGCGGCGGACCTGAGTCGATCAACGCCAATCCGCGGTCGTATCCTGCGGCAACGCCAATCGTCTTGCGGCCCGCAAGAACCCCGCTGAAGGTGATCGCCGCCGGAGTGGTTCGGTACGACAGAGTGGCCGAACCCAACTGTCCGTAGTCGTTCGACCCCCAAGCTTGAACTGCGCCGGTAGAGGTAACCGCCAAACTGAGGTACTCCCCTGCGGCGATGCCCTGCACGTTTCCGCTGATGGTGACAGCGACCGGAACCGAGCTGTTGACCCTCGTATTGTTGCCTAGCTCTCCGCCGCCATTGCTGCCCCAGGTGAAAACCTTGCCGTCGGTGGACAGGGCCATGCCATGCCAAGCGCCCGCGGCGATCGCCGTGACCGCCTTGCCGGCGAGCGCGCCGCTGGCAGTGACCGCAACGGGCACCGTGGAGGACGTGGTCGTCCCCTCCCCAAGTTGGCCGTATTGGTTGGAACCCCAGCAATAGACCCGTCCGTCCGCCGTCAGCGCCATGCTGGTGCCGATCCCGGCGGCAATCGCCACCACAACCTTGTCCGCCAGGACACCGCTGGCATCGACGGCCACGGGCACCGTGCTGCCGGTCTGATTGCCGCAGCCCAACTGACCATAGGAATTGTCCCCCCAGGCGAATACCCGGCCGTTTTCGCCGAGGACCAGACTGTGGCCACTGCCGGTGGCGATGGCGGTCACCTTGAGGTCCGCCAGCACGCCCGAGGCATCCACCGCCACCATCTCGGTTCGGCTGGTCGTGCTGCCGTCGCCTAACTGCCCAAAGTTGTTGGCTCCGCAGGCATATACCCGGCCCTCGGAAGTCAACGCCAGGCTCTGGGTGTGACCTGCCGCGATCGCCACCACCGTCTTTCCCGCCAACACCCCGGTGGCACCCACCGCCACCGGAAGGGCTGCATCATAATAGGGAGTCCTGGCCAACTGGCCCTCGGAATCGCGACCCCATCCGAACATGCGGCCATCCGAGGTCAAGGCGAGACAATGGTACTCCCCCGTCGCCACGGCCACCACCGTCCGGCCGGCCATGACCCCGTCGGTAAACACGGACGCGATCACCCCAAGGGTGGTGGTCGTGTTGTTATCGCCGTGCGATCCGCTGCTGTTGGATCCCCACACAGCCAGCCCCGTAGCCGCCCATTGCAACACCAGACTCCTGCCGTTGCCCCCATAATAATTGGCAATAAACCGGTAGGGGATCCCATTGTAGGCCAGCGCCACCTCCGCGCCGCGGACCACATTGTCGAAGCTGCCGGCAATGAACGCGGGACCGGAATTCCTCACAACGGTTAGAACCGCGCCGGGTTGCGGCGCATACCCGAGGGCCAGGTCCAACCTGCCGGATGCGGTGTAGCCGGTTGATTCCACCGCGACGTCCGTGGCCGAATTGAAAGTATAGGCAAGTTCCGCAGTGGCGCGGCCAGCGGTCCAAAGGCCTATGACAAACATCATGATCGCGGCCACGGAACACCCGGGCCGGAGACGCTGAGGTTTTGGCTTGGAAAACGGCACATCGGTGGAAGTGCCCGCAAGAACCGACACGGCTGTTGTGGAATCGAACGGATGGCAGGCGTTCCTCATGTGTGTAATCTACAAAACCAGCGCCCCGGTCGGAAAGACAATTCCGCGGGGCTCCTAATCGGACTCCACGCCGAAAGGCATTGGTGACCACGCCGACCTGGCCGTTGACCTCCCTGTTCGCCTCAATGTCCTAGCGCGAGCACGAGCATATCAAATAGCGGAATGGCGGCGATTCCTAGACGAGCTATTCATGGTCTGTGTTGTAATGAAGAGCGCCGCTGTGATGCGCGACCACGGTCACAAAGCCGTCATGTCTACCGCTTATTTCGGGGGACGATTGCGGCGCCGGGTTTCGATTGCGAGGAGCCTCTTGTTGGGATGGGCATGCTGGACCTTCCGCTGAAGCGGTTGTTTCTCCGTTCGCCGGCATGGCTGGCGCAAGGCTTTGCCGCTTGCCAACGATGTGTACAACCTCTCGCAGATCTAGGCCGGCGCTGATCCTGGCGAGGGCCCCCTCCGCACGCAGCGCGCGAACGCGCCAACCGTCGGCTCCATTACCTCAAGTGGGATGAACTGCTCAAGTGCAAGTGCGACATCGACGCCACCCCCGGTGCCCTTGCGCTGGACGTCGACCTGTCATCCTACCTCCGCCGTCACCACTGCGGCGATTGGGGAAATTAGCCGTCTCGGCTGAGAGGGAAAACAGGCGTCCCGCCTGTTTTGCGACTGCTAGAGCAACTGCTTGCTTTATGTAACTTGGTCACGACAGGCGGGGACGCCCAATACATGTTCGTTAAACATGATGACAGGCGTCCTCAGGCCATCGTAGCGATAGCGAAGTAGGCCGTCTGTCTTGGCCGACGGGCTTCCAGCCTGTCGTTTCAGTGGCGGACAGGCGGGACGCGCTGTCTGCCCTCACAGGCCGGAAGCCTGTTCTCCAACCAACAAGCGAAACGCGGAGGCGCAAAGGCCGCGGAGATAATCGCTGAGTGGGCATATGAAAATCGTGCTTTTCCAACATATGCGATTAAAGGGATATCTCTGAAAACAAAAAATCTCCGCGCACCCCTCTGCGACCTCCGCGTCTCTGCGTTTCGCTGTTTCTTCGCCCGCACACTCGCCACTCACCCCGCCGCCATAGAAGACGTGAACGGTCGGGAGGTCGGCCTGAACCTCGCACGGGAATGGACCCGCTCGCTTGCCCACTCGTCCCTCTTCGGCCCGTGGTCGGTGAAGGTGGTCAATGAACTCGACTGCTGCTCGAAGGATGCCCAGGACATGCTTCTAACGTATCTGGATCGCATGAGACCCGGTCACGCATTCCTCGGCACCACGAATCTCGATGTGGCAGGTCTAACGGAAAGGTTCCAAACCCGCTTCCAATCGGTCCGCCTCCAATCACCGGAAAACGAAGTTCTCGCGGCATTCCTCGCCCGGCGCTGGGGTGCCCCTAATGGAATTACCCGCCAGATTGCCGAAGGGGCCAAGGGCAATGTCAGGCGGCGATGGCGGATTTGGAGATGTGGATGGGGTGACGGAATTGCAGGTAGTTTAGTCTGATATAAAATAATTAAATTATATTGACCCAAACCTACGCGATGGCGTATATGCGTCAACTTTCCATGAAAACAGCCCCACTCCTTGTGGCCATAAGAGCGGTCGTTTCAATAATTACCTTGAAGGCGATTCTCCGAGGAGGAGAAAATAGAATGTGGACTGACTTTAGATGTGTGCCGTGTTTGCATGAGGCTCAAATTCTCCAGAGACTGGGGTCACATTTTAGTTCAATGGGTCGTTGGGATCTCCGGTTGTAAGTAGAGGAAATCTATTTACGATCCCGTCCCAGTCCTCGGGTCCGCCCACCCCCATCCAAATCATGTGAAAGGTGTTTTTTCAG
>Ga0073936_10007625_pt1 | contig 13960 bp, 9 predicted proteins | sample AliMusrvi5mmetaG_FD_87041 | JGI IMG/M metagenome (GOLD analysis project Ga0073936, IMG submission 87041) | Freshwater lake bacterial and archeal communities from Alinen Mustajarvi, Finland, to study Microbial Dark Matter (Phase II) - Alinen... | ecosystem: Environmental > Aquatic > Freshwater >... | reverse complement strand
GAAGATAGATGATGCATTTATGGTGAAGTCATGAGTCAGCACAACTACTACCTTCCGCCCTCGATCTCTTTTTCCCAGCGCTTTTTGATGCCGTCAGCCTGGGCTGCCAACTGATCGAGCGGCAGCACTTTGGCCTTGGCGTAGGCGCTCTTGGGCGGAAATTTGGCCTGGAGCGATGCATTAAGCTTCACTGGCATGACCGGCTGGAAATAGGATTCTGCCATCAGGTGCTGAGCTTCGTCAGTCAAGAGCCAGTCCAGGTATTTCTTGGCTTCCTCTTTATGAGGCGCTCCCTTAACCAGTCCCATGACCAACGGCATGGTGAGAGTCCCTTCGGCAGGGATGACTATTTCGATGGGGGCCTTGTCCACGTTTTTAGCCTTCAATCCGTTGCCGTCGGCGTTGATCCAGATCGGAATCTCGCCCCGCAGCAGTTCGTTGTAGCTATTCTCCTTGGCGTACTTGAGGATATTGGCATCCAGTTGCTTCAGGTAGTCAAAGCCGGTCTTTAAATCCTTGCCGCCGCCGAGAACTGCATTGATGCCCGATACAAAGGTAAAGCCGGTGCCGTGGATACGGGGATCGTCATACACAATCATCCCCTTGTAGATCGGCTTGAGTAGGTCATCAAAGGAGCGTGGGACCGGTTTGCCTTTGAGGGCCGAAGTGTTTACCAGGATGGCAACATGAGCCGAGTGCACTGCCCACCAGAAGCCGTTGGGGTCTTTGAGACCCGCCGTGATCTTGTCCCATCCCTTCGGTTTGTATGGTTCATGAAGCCCTTTCGAGGCGGCCTGAAAGCCGATAGCGCCGGAATAGTAGGCGCAGTCGGCCTTGGGGCTCTTCTTTTCAGCCTCCAGAGCAGCCATGGTCGCGCTGGAACCTTTCATGTCAGGAGGTATCTGAACTCCGGTCTTTTTTTGATATGCTTTGGTAACTCCTCCCCAGTTGGCATAGTTGGGGATGCAGTCGTACTGGACGATTATCTGCTCGGCAAAAGCCAAGCAAACAGTAATGGTAAGAAGTGCAGTGGCAAAGATGATGATGCGGCACGTTTTCATTTCAAAACCCCTTCAGTACAGTATTTGGCTAATCCATTTCAAGACGGCAGCAACCGAGGTCGATACCGGAGTGCTTACCCGACAATTGAACGTTATCGGCCAGGCGGCAGCGTACGTTTTTGCCTTCACGTATAGATACTATGAATCCTTCGTCTCTCAATATTTTCAAGTGGTGCGACAGCAGTGTTTGTTCAATGCTCAATTCAACCAGAAGCTCAGCAACCATTTTTGGGTTGTGCATAAGCGACATGATAATCGCCCAACGACTCGGGTCTGCTAACGTCTTGAGTCGTTTAGAACAGTAAATGTCAGATGAACTTTTTGTTATCATGTAGATACCACTTCTGAATTGAATATATTTTCATATGAAAATATATTCAAGCGAATAGACATGTCAAGATGCAAATTCTGATAGATAAAATTCAGGGATGACTCCCCCAATGGGAGCATTGGTCTCATACCACTTATAAAGCCGAGAGTCGCACCAATAGACGCTGAGTGTAAACACGAGCCATGAGTTTGCGGTGCGCGGGAGTGCCGGCCTGGTTTTTTACCGGGCTTGTTCTCTTTCCGATGAGTTCGGATGCCCGGGCAAAACGTTCCGGGGAAGGAGCTGCCCCTTCGAGGAGTTCCATCGCCTCGGAAGCAATTACCGGTGAAGAGGCCAAAGCACCAAGCACAATCCGGACATCTTTCATTATGCCGCCCACCATTCTGAGCGCCACACCGGCAGAGGCCAGAGGATAGTCTATTGCCCCTCTCTTCCGGTATTTCAGATAACCGGACCGAAGCCCGTGCGATGCCGGAAGACGCACCCCCACGAGGAGTTCGCCCCGTTTCATGGCTATTCGGTGGATTCCGTCCTCCCGGTAAAGCTCTTCTAGCGGGATTTCCCGATGAACGGTACGTGCGCCGTCCCACCGTGCCAATTGCGCCCATGCACCCAGAGCGATGAGAGGTGGTACGGTGTCGGAAGAGAAGACCGCGAAGCACCGTTTGGCCGAAGGGGCTGCCTGACAAATGACTCCGTCTTTTTTCAGACAATACCCCTTGCTGCTACGCCAGAATTCGCTCTGGTTGAAATACCAGCAGCGCGTGTCGAGACATACGTTGCCACCCAAGGTCCCCATGTTCTGAATGTTCGGGCTCGCAATCAGACCCGCTGCCTCACTCAACGCTGGGTAATGTTTGTGTATCTGGCAATGATCCCGAATGGTTGAAAGCTTCAAAGATGAGCCAAGACAGGCTCCTTCGTTGCTGATTTCCATGGTGGCGAGTTCTGGTATGTTTTTCAGATCGACCACTCTTCCGGGGGTGTAAAGCCCCTGTTTCATCGAAACAAGAAGATCTGTGCCGCCGGCCAACGACATCGAGTCGGGAAGCTCGTGTAGGAGCTGGAGCGCCTCTGTCAGAGACCGGGGCCGTTCAAGCTTGAACTTAGGTAGAGGCATCATCGCATTTTCTCCTTTTTCAGTGCGGCAAGAACCGCCTCAGGTGTGATCGGCGCATCGTGGAGCCAGATTCCCACAGCATCGTAGATGGCGTTTACAACCGCGGGTATCGAGGGATGGAGACTCCCTTCACCGCATTCCTTGGCTCCGAAGGGCCCCTCGGGATCGACGCTTTCGACTAGAATCGGTTCAATGTCCGGCAAATCAAGCATCGTGGGAATTTTGTATTCCAGCAGACTTGGACACGCATGTTGCCCGCTGTCCGTATTGGCATGGTTCTCCATCAGCACTTCGCCGAGGCCATTTGCCGCTGCCCCCTCCACCTGCCCTTCGGCGGAGAGCGGATTCAAGGCAAGCCCCAGATCGTGGGCGGCTACCAGCCGTAAAACCGTAACGACACCAGTTTCCTCATCAACCTCAACTTCTGCAGCATGGGCTCCAAAGGAATATGCCGGACTCGGCCCGACGCCGGCGCCCCGGTAACTGCCGCCAAGCTTTGGAGGTGTGTACCCCCCGGAACCGTAAATTGCCGTCCCCTTGGATTCAGCCAAAACCACTGCTTGCGCAAATGTAAGAGGCTTTTTAGAACATCCCTGTGCGGAAACGATTCCATCGGTTATCTGCACGGTTTCCCAGGAAACACCCAACTTTTCGGCTGCAACCGACACAATTTTTTCGCGCACAGCCAACGCTGCGCTCCTGCAGGCGTTGCCGGCCATGAAGGTTACGCGGCTTGAGTATGAGCCGAGATCCACCGGTGTCGTATCGGTGTCTGCCGAGATGACCTTGATCGAGTCGGGCCGGACTCCGAGTATTTCGCCGGCTACCAGGGCCAGCATGGTATCCGAACCCTGACCGATGTCGGACGCTCCGCAAAAGACGGTGACTCCTCCGCCACGATCGACGCTGATGTTTACGTTGGAATGGGGCATGGGGTTAAAGTAGATTGCGTTGCCGGCGCCTGAAACGTATCCTCCCCCAGCGATGCCGATACCGCGACCACGCGGGAGCTTCCCTCTCCGTTCGTTCCATCCGATGGCCCTTCCCGCTTTTTCAAGACACTCCTCGAATCCGCAGGATGTGATCCTTAATTCGTTCAGTGTCATGGTATTAGGCTTAAGGGCATTTTTCTGTCTGATCTCCAGCGGATCAATGCCGAGGTCGGCTGCAATGCGGTCGAGATGGACCTCGAAAGCAAAACGCGGTCCCACGCCGCCATGCCCCCTGAGTGCTCCGCAAGCCGGCTTGTTGGTAAAGACCCGCACACCATCGAAACGGTATGCAGGAAGAGTGTAGGGAAGAGTCAGGAGTTGGCCGGAATAGTAGAGGGTTACGAGGCCATAGGAGCCGTATGAGCCGCCGTCCAGAAGATTGTGAAACTCGACGGCCGTGATGGTCCCATCTTTTTTGACCCCGGTCCTCAGCTTCATGTGCATTGGATGGCGGCCCCGATGGGTCATGAACACCTCTTCGCGGGTATGGACGATCTTCACCGGACGACCGCACTTCCGGGAAAGCATGCAGGCCACAAATTCAAAGGAAAATGGCTCTCCCTTCCCCCCGAATCCACCGCCCAAAATCGGTTTTATCACCCTGACCCTCTCCATCGGTAATTCAAGCACCCGGGATATTGCCTTGTGTACGTAATGGGGCACTTGCGTGGTGGACCAGAGCGTCATTTTGCCGTCACGGTAGTTAGCCAGCGCCACATGTGTCTCAATGGGGGCATGTGTTATAGCTGCTTTAAAAAAAGAGTCTTCCCTGATGTGGTCCGCTGCGGCAAATCCCTCCTCAACGCTCCCGAATTCAAGAGTGGCACGACGTTCAATGTTCGCGACTTCACACTCTTTATGGATTTTGACATCCTCTCTCGTCATGGCTTCATGGGGGTCGAGTATTGCCGGCAATATCTCGTAATCAACCACCACGAGTTTCAGGGCTTCCAGAGCGGTTCGCTCGTCAACAGCAGCCACTCCGACTACCGGTTCGCCGACATAGCGCACCTTGTCTATGGCAAGGGCGTTTTCATCCTCTGCACGGGGGAGTATCCCGAACATGATCGGAGCCTCCTTCCCCAGAACGACTCCCTTGACGCCGGGGAGTGCCTCGGCCTTCGATACGTCAATACTTCTGATGAGCGCATGAGCGTGAGGGGAGCGGAGCATTTTGCCAACCAGCATACCGGGCAGGTGAATATCATCGGTGTACTGGGCATCTCCAGTGAGTTTTGCCACCCCGTCTATGCGAGGCATGGATTTTCCCACATAATTGTAAGAAGACGTTTTCATCATTTACCCTCCATACTGCCGTGCGGGTATACCTTCGCAGCATTTTCGACAGCATTCACAATTTTTACATAGCCGGTGCAGCGGCAAAGGTTTCCTGAAAGCGCCCCCCTGATTGTTTCCCTGTCGGGGTTGGGATGGGTATCCAGTAATGCCTTTGCCGTAAGCACCATGCCCGGTGTGCAGAAGCCGCACTGAACAGCTCCAGCCTCGTGAAACGCACGCTGTACCGGATGAAGTTCCTCGCCTTGAGCCAACCCCTCAATGGTCAGAACATCGTGCCCCTGAACATCGGCCGCCAGTGTCAGACAGGAAAGGACCGGTTTGCCGTCAAGAAGCACCGTGCAGGAACCGCAATCACCAAGATCGCACCCCTGTTTGGTTCCTGTCAGCCCGAGCCGTTGCCGCAACGTTTCAAGAAGTGTCTCCTCATCCCCCACACCTATCTCGATCTGGCTTCCGTTTACCGTCATAGTTACGATAATCATGTTTTAATCTCCTCCCGGCGTATGCTTATAAACTCGGGGCAGTGTAATAGTGCAAGAGCCTACCTATCTCGTACACGAGACGTTTATGCAAAAAATAAATTCTACTATCGAATAATAATCATTTCAGCAGAACCTCATCAACAATGGGCATGAATATTTATTTCGCAATAACTGTCCGAGTTAGTTAACTTTAGCAAAAAAAAAGCAATGTTGACATGACACAAAATCATAATAATACATCTCTTGTATACGAGATATCATGCCATGCCATAGAAAGTCAATATTTATCAAATGAACAATTTTATCGCGCCTAAAGGTTCTGATGTTCATTAAATGCTAAAACGAGTCGGATAAAATCCGATTGCATTATAAAAACACAGACCGCTACTCTGGATAAACTATCCTTCGTATAAACAGTTAACTATCGTATATTGTTCAGCATGATAGTTGATTTCAGAGTATGGTCAATTTAATAACATCGTTTGGCACGTACTGTGCTGGTTATTATATATCTCCGAGCCGCATTGCCTAAAAGGAAAACCTCATGGCGTTCGGCCTATGGGTTCCGCTGGAAACGGCGTTGCCCCCTGTTTTGCAAAGGAGACCCAACGACACGGATATTATCTGCTGACGTCAAGGGGCCTTTCCATTCAGGAAAGGCCCCTTGTTTTTATGGGAGAGTGTTGCAACACCTATGAATAAAAACTGAATAAATCAATCTCCGAGCCGCATTGCCTAAAAGGAAAACCTCATGGCGTTCGGCCTATGGGTTCCACTGGAAACGGCGTTGCCCCCTTTTTGCAAAGGAGACCTAACGGCACTGATTTTATCTGTGACGTCATGGGGCCTTTCCATCCAGGGAAGGTCCTTTTTTTGTATGTGACTACCTGGCGGGAAACTACATAGTTTTCGACGTATTCTTTTTATCACGGTCGGGGTTTGAAGAAGTCTGGCAGGCAAGTGCTGCAAATTAATCATGACCATAGTTCAGATTGGAAAGGAGGTCACATCATTATTAAAAATTAGATACATCAAAAAAGGCGGCAATCAAAATCAATCACTTTACTAAGGAGCGTTCAAAATGGATATTCAAGAATACAAGCTATTTATTAATGGGAAATGGGTTCCTTCATCAACCGGTACCTTGGCCGACGATTTCAATCCGGCCACGGGTAACATCTATGCCAGAGTTCACCAAGCAAGTACTGAAGATATCGAAGCTGCCATTGCTTCAGCATATGCTGCTAAGGATGCATGGGGAAGCACTCCACCAGCGTTTCGAGAAGGTATTCTGATAAAAGCTGCTGCTATACTTGAAGAGCGTATTCCTGAATTTGCCGACGTACTGATCGATGAAGGTGGCGGAACATTCGGCAAGGCGATGTTCGAATCTACATATGTGGTCAACTTACTGCGCAGTGCCGCCGGTGAATGCCGACGTATTTTTGGTGAGACCATACCATCCGATGCCCCCGGTGTGTTTTCCATGACGGTTCGGCGCCCTTTGGGAGTTATTGCAGGTATTTCACCCTTCAACTTCCCATTTATTCTTGCCATGAAGAAGGTCTGCCTGGCCCTGGCTGCCGGAAACACATTTGTCCTTAAACCCGCTTCGCCGACACCGGTTATTGGCCTCAAGATCGCAGAACTTTTTGAAGCGGCCGGTCTGCCGCCTGGTGTCCTGAATGTGATACCGGTCAAAGGGAGTATCCTTGGAGATAAGCTGGTTGTAGATCCGCGCATCCGCATGGTGACCTTTACCGGATCGACAGAAGTGGGCAAACAGCTGGCTGAGGTTGCAGGACGTTACCAGAAAAAAATCACCCTGGAGATGGGTGGGAAAAGCCCGTTGATTGTTCTCAAGGATGCGGACCTGGATTATGCCGTTGATGCCGCAGTCTTCGGACTGTTCATGCATCAGGGACAGGTCTGCATGGTTAACTCGCGGATGATAGTTGAAGCCGATATATATGACCGTTTCTGCGAAAAACTTACTGCGAAGGTTAAGACGCTTAAAGTAGGAGACCCGCACCAGCACGATACGGTTATCGGCCCGCTGGTTGAAAGCAAACAATGCCCGTTTATCAAGGGTCAGGTAGATGAAGCAGTATCAGACGGTGCCCGTTTACTGTGCGGCGGCACCTATGAGGGAGGCTTCTTTCAGCCGACCATCGTCGCGGATATAACCACCAAAATGCGGATCTTCGATGAAGAGAGTTTCGGCCCGGTAGCCTGCGTCATCAAAGCAGCTGACAGCGAAGAAGCATTGGCCATTGCCAATAATTCATCATTTGGACTCTCCTCCGCAATTATCACAAACGATCTGCAGAAGGCATTTGATCTCTCCCTGCGACTGGAAGCTGGTATGGTGCATATAAATGACTGCACCATACTCGACGAACCCCATGTACCTTTTGGCGGGATCAAGGATAGCGGTATAGGTCGTGAAGGAGGCCATTACTCCATGGAAGAGATGACCGAAGTGAAGTGGATCACCATTCAGATGGGCAAGAGACAGTTTCCGTTTTAGTACGTTAGAAACGTAAGTGGTAACGTGGTGCTATATCACCTTCTTTTGTTTGTCAGGATGAATTGCTGTAATTGTGTGAAGAAGCCGCGTCCATAGGACGCGGCTTCTATGAAAAAACATTGCTCAACAGAAATCATGTGATCTTATGATGAAAAAAGCTCTACTCAAAAACAGCACTATTGAAGCAAGCTCTATCAAGACTTCTGTGCGTGATTTTCCCACTAAATTATTTGTAGAAACAACAACCCGCTGCAACCTCAGCTGCTTTATGTGTGTCAAACAAAACCGGAGCAGCGAGATCAAGGAAGGCGATTTTTCTCCTGAACTGTTCGAGCGACTTGAGGCTGCATTTCCGCACATAGAAACTCTCGTACTCAACGGAGTCGGTGAGCCGCTCTTACATCACCACCTTGAATCGTTCATACGCAGGGCAAAGCAATGTATGCCGCCGTCTGCATGGATAGGTTTCCAGTCGAATGGCCTGCTGATGTCACACCTACGCGCAAAATCACTGGTTGATGCCGGACTGGACAAGGTCTGCATTTCTATTGATGCCATATCTCCCGAGCAGTTCAAAAGTATGCGTGAGGGAGGTGAAGTGAATGCGGTAGACACGGCCTTGTCTGCCATGAATAACGCCAAGAAGCTCTGTCGTCGATCTGACGTAAAGGTCGGCATTGAATTTGTTGCCATGAAAAACAATGTAAGAGGTCTTCCGGAAACACTGGAATGGGCGGCCAGCCGTGGGGTTAGTTTTGCCATAGTCACCCACTTACTTCCCTATGACGAGCTGCATGCCGGTGAAGCGGTGTACTGTAATGTTTCTGATAAAGCTCTTACGCTCTATAATTCCTGGCACAGAAAAGCACTCAGGTCCGGCATTGATATTCAGCGCTACTCTGAAGTGCGCTTTAAGTACATACGTACACGGAAAGATCGGGCCATTGTTGCTACTGTTGAAGCGATGAAAGCCGATGCCGAGCAGCAAAGTATCACGCTCGACCTGAAAAAACTCCTTCAGGTAGAGCACCAAAGGCTTGATGAGATAACGGATATTTTCGGCAAGGCCACTGATATGGCCAACAAGATGGGATTGGAACTGCGGTTGCCGGAGTTGGCTCTCACGGAGCAGCGAAAATGTAGTTTTGTTGAGGAAGGAAGCGCCTTTGTATCGTGGAGTGGAGACGTATCACCCTGTTATTTTCTGTGGCATCACTACGATTGCTTTGCAAACGGCTGGGATCAGACAGTAAAGACCAAAATATTCGGTAATCTGGCCGATCGAGATATTCTGCAGATCTGGAATAGCCCGCAATTCAGCTCGTTTCGCCAAGAGGTGCTTGCCTACGATTATCCGTTTTGTGCCAGCTGTGGCGTGGCACCTTGTGACTATGTACGGGCAGAGGAATTCGAGCAGGACTGCCACATCAGAAATGTTCCCTGCGGTTCATGCCTATGGAATACCGGTGTATTTCAGTGTCTGCGGTAATACTGCCGCCTTATACTTCACACGGTCAGAACTTGCGTTTAGTAATTGCCCTCTGTAGAATACTTCCCCAAGTTATGCACATGTGTAGACATTTTCAACACAAGTTAGTAGTGCCATTAACGCAACAAACCGCCAAACAGCACGCTGCATCAAATGCAAAAGCTTGCCAGGCCGATTAAACAATATTTTTAAGTGAGATTGTTAGTGCGGCAGCCCCAATCAAATTTCCCTGATTTTCGGTTATTATAATTTTTCACTTAAATGGCTACGAAGTCTCCTATAGAGCGTGTTCCGGCCTATTCCCATTATTTTTGCTGCGGCAGAGATATTGCCACCTGTCCGGTCAAGCGTCGTAGAGATAAGCCGGGCCTCGACATCGGCGAGTAATGCGTTATCACTGCTCCCGTCCGCTGGTTCTTTGCTCATGTCCCCATATTTGTTTCCACAATCGGCCTGTTCCATGAAATCTTCAGACAACTCGTTAACAGTTATTTCATTGCCATCGCCCAGCAGCGCCACAGCGGTCCTGAGCACATTATGCATCTGGCGGATATTGCCGGGCCACGGGTGGCTTTCAAAGACCCGGAGAACTTCCGGATTTATGGCAACCATCCTCTCCGTTCCCAAGAGGTCGTCAAGAATCTTCATGGAAAGCGGCACCCTGTCCTCTCTCTCCTTCAGGCTGGGCAAGGTGAGCAGAAGTCCGTTGAGACGATAGTAGAGATCCTCGCGGAAGGTCCCGGCGATAACCGCATCGCGAATACGCCGGTTTGTGGCGCATACCACAGATAATTCAACCCGAAAGCTTCCGGTCCCTCCAAGTGGCGTCACCATGCGATCCTGCAATACTCGAAGTAGCCGTGCCTGGAGCTGGAGCGGCATTTCTCCAATTTCGTCGAGAAACAAGGTCCCTTTGTCCGCCTCTTTGATTTTGCCGATATGCCCCTTGCGTTTCGCTCCCGTAAAAGCACCTTCCTGATAGCCGAAGAGTTCGGACTCGATTAGTCCTTCCGGTATCGAGGCGCAGTTGACCGGTACGAATGGACCGTATTTCCGAGGTCCCGCCATGTGAAGAGCCCGGGCTAGAAGTTCCTTGCCTGTGCCCGATTCACCTTCGATCATGATGGGGATGTCATGCCCGACAACCTTGAGCGCCTTGGCGATCAGCGACTGCATCTTGCGGTCACCCAACTCAAGCTCATGCAGCAGCGGCGTATCCACTACCCCACCCGGCTGCACCGCTTTTTCTTGTCTCGGTGCAGTAATGATCGGCAGAGATGTCACCGGAGAGATAGCGGCGCCCGGCCAGACCCGGCAATATACTTCGTTACCCGATTGAAGCTGCAGCCGCAACACCGGATGATTCTGAAAGCGGGTTTGCTCAAGCAGTTTCGGCAAACTGAGCTTAAACAGCGAGGCAAAGCTCTCCCCTGCCATCCTGAAGCGATCCTGCCCTAACTGCAACAGGGCACAGCGATTGGCGGCAAGAAAATTCCCCTGTGGCGAAAACACTACGATCCCCTCATAGAGAGTACCGATAAATTCGGGTTTTATGTGAAAACAGATAACGATATCGTTGGGGAATTTCGGGGCAAACATTTGGTTCTCAATGATCTGGGCCGACAACCGCACCAACGCCAGGGTATGCTGCTGATGTCCCCGGTAATCGCCGGACACGTCCAGAGCCCCCAAAATCGCGCCGCGTGGATCAAAGATCGGCGTAGCCGAACAGCTCAGGAAACGGTTTTTATCGATAAAGTGTTCACTACTTTGCACCTGGACCGGCAGCTGTTCCACAAGTGCCGTGCCGATGGCATTGGTACCGTTGACGCTTTCCGACCAGATACCACCCGGCTTCAGGTAAACCTTCTGCGCCTGGTCCACAAAATCGGGATCGCCGATGGTATGCAGCACAACACCGTCACGGTCAGCCAGCAGCACCATACTGGAGGTACCGCAGATCTCGTGATACAGATTTTCCATGACCGGCTGGGAGCGCAGCAGCAGGGTATTGTTTTTATCACGCCGTTCCATAAGGTCATAGCGGGGAGTACAGTGACTCTCTCCTCCCCCCATGCCAATGCCCCGCTCCGAGGAGCGTTTCCAGGAATGGATGATGGTATCGGTGACGACCCCGCACGGAATAATCCCATGAGACAGAAACTCCTCGCGTGCTTTTCGAATAGTGTCAATCTTCTCGGCAGCAAATTTTTCCATGGGTCACCACTCAAACCTTGTTCGTATTTTTAATATATCAAGACAACAAGCCATTGGATGATAAATTATTGCCATTATCGTGCCACATCAAACACACACGTGCTCCAAAATGGCACATTGTTTTCTGTGTACATGTGCCATTTTGGAGCACCTCCCGATGAAAACGACCTGATTATATTCGTACTTCCTCATTCCATACGGACACCACAAAAACATCCAGCCATGTAACAGCATGATTATTAACGAGTCTATACACCCGACACGTATCTTCTCCCGTCTTTATATAATAGCGTTCTGCATCTTGGCATACACACTGCTCTAATAACCAAAACGTGTCTGAACCGATTTATGCGCGACACTACACATAATTATCGGGAAGAAGCCACCACCAGCCGTACTAACAGACGGCACCACAAAGGAGAAGATATCATGATTTACGAACTGCCAGGAAAACCAGGAGCAAAGATCGCGTACAAAGCGAAGTATGACAACTTTATAGGTGGCGCATGGGTTGCGCCGGTAAAGAACGAGTATTTTGACGTAATCACCCCCATTACCGGCAAGGTGTACACAGCGGTGGCCCGTTCCGGCGCGGAGGACATTGAACTGGCGCTGGATGCCGCTCACTCCGCCGCCGACAAGTGGGGAAAAACGCCCGCTGCAGATCGCGCCAATGTGCTGCTGAAAATTGCGGATCGCATCGAGGCCAATCTGGCATTAATGGCCTATGCTGAAACCGTGGACAACGGCAAACCAATCCGCGAAACTTTGAACGCCGACATCCCGCTGACGGTCGATCATTTCCGCTACTTTGCCGGCTGCCTGCGTGCACTGGAAGGTAGTTTGAGTGAAATAGACGAGCAGACCGTTGCCTATCACTTCCATGAGCCACTGGGTGTCGTCGGCCAGATCATCCCCTGGAACTTTCCGATCCTGATGGCTGCCTGGAAATTGGCTCCGGCCATTGGCGCAGGCAACTGCGTCGTGCTAAAGCCGGCCGAATCGACACCTATCAGCATTCTTATCCTAATGGAACTGATAGCAGATCTGCTTCCGCCGGGCGTACTGAATATCGTCAACGGCTATGGCCGCGAAGCCGGAATGCCGTTGGCCACCAGCCGCCGCATCGCCAAGATAGCCTTCACCGGTTCAACCGCAACCTGGCGCGTTATCGCCCAGGCCGCTGCAACGAACCTGATTCCGGCCACGCTGGAACTGGGTGGCAAATCCCCCAACATTTTCTTCCCCGATGTCATGGCCGCCGATGACGACTTTCTCGACAAGGCAATCGAAGGAATGGTGCTGTTCGCTTTCAACCAAGGTGAAGTCTGTACCTGCCCCTCACGTGCACTCATCCATGAATTCATCTATGACAAATTCATGGAACGCGTATTGGCCCGCGTCAAGGCAATTAAACAAGGGAACCCGCTCGACACGGACACCATGCTGGGCGCTCAGGCATCAACTGAACAGATGAACAAGATCATGTCCTATCTGGAGATCGGACGCCAGGAGGGAGCCCAGTGCCTCACCGGCGGTGACCGTACCCATCTGGACGGGGAGCTCGCAGGCGGTTACTACATTCAGCCGACCCTATTCAAGGGACACAACAAGATGCGCATCTTCCAGGAAGAAATATTCGGACCGGTACTCGCCATTACCACTTTCAAGGACGAGTCAGAAGCACTGGAACTTGCCAATGACACTCCCTACGGCCTCGGTGCCGGCGTCTGGACTCGCGACGGCAGCACCGCTTATCGCATGGGACGCGCCATCAAAGCAGGCCGCATCTGGACCAACTGCTACCACGCATATCCAGCTCACGCAACCTTCGGCGGCTACAAAGAATCAGGCATCGGTCGTGAAACACACAAGATGATGCTCGACCATTATCAGCAGACAAAAAATTTGTTGGTCAGTTACAGCCCGAAAGCACTCGGCTTTTTCTAACGGACTGGCTGAAGGAGGCGGCGTACTTGGCTGCGCCGCCTCCTTCTGGTCATTGCCCAAAATCCTACCGGCGCCGCCTTTGTCTGAAGGAGTACGACTAATTTGACAGGATACCGCCCAGCTGAATATCCTGGTGGGAATCAAATTTCCTGTGTCAAATTTCCTGTTGTAAGCGGCTGCCGTTCCAGCTATAGTGCCGCCACATTTTGCAAGTCTCCGAGTTGTTATGCCTACCAGGGAAAAATCCTCATGGCATATGACCTGTGGGTGTCGCCGGAAACAGCGCCGCCCTCCTTTGAAAAGGGGATTCAGTGCTTGACGAACCATCAACGGTAGTTCGTCCGTGCCCCTTTTCTATAAAGAGAAGGGTTTTTTTATTTCAGAAAGGTAGTTATTTGGTGATGTCCCCATATAGTTGACATGTTGCGCCGGTTTGTATTATGATTGTCCGGTCGAAATCATTTTTGCACCGGAGGCAAGCGATGAGCG
>Ga0073936_10007622_pt1 | contig 13962 bp, 11 predicted proteins | sample AliMusrvi5mmetaG_FD_87041 | JGI IMG/M metagenome (GOLD analysis project Ga0073936, IMG submission 87041) | Freshwater lake bacterial and archeal communities from Alinen Mustajarvi, Finland, to study Microbial Dark Matter (Phase II) - Alinen... | ecosystem: Environmental > Aquatic > Freshwater >... | reverse complement strand
GAATAATGGCCACCTTGTAACCGCCTCTTTCTAAAATGCGTGCAATGACTGCATTGCCGAAAGAAGGATGGTCGACATAGGCATCTCCGGACACTATAATAATGTCAACTTCTTCCCAACCATGCAACAACATTTCGTCACGGGTGATGGGGAGCCAGTTTGTTTTTTGAATTTTCGCGTTGTCCTTCATACCTGTCGTTCTTACCTCTCGCTACTTTTCCTTCACAGGTCTTAAAGTGATGCTGATTATTTATTTTCCGCTACAGATTTCGAATCGGAAACAATGTTCCATGTGATCGTTCACCATTCCGGCTGCCTGCATAAAAGAATAACAGATGGTTGAACCCACAAAAGCGAATCCCCGTTTCTTTAATTCCTTACTTAACTTGTCAGAAAGTTCAGTTCTGGCAGGAACATCACCGGTGTTTTTATGATGGTTTACAATTGTCTTCCCATCTGTAAACTGCCAGATGTAGTTATCAAAACTCCCAAACTCTTCTTTTATCGCTATGAAGGCTTGTGCATTTTTCATGGTGCCTCTGATTTTGGCTTTGTTTCTGATGATAGAGGCATCGTTGACCAACCGTTCATAATCATCCTCGGTGTAGGCAGCTATCTTCAGATAATCGAAGTTATCAAAGGCTTTCCGAAATCCCTCCCGACGATAGAGTATCGTTTTCCAACTCAACCCAGCCTGAAAAGCATCGAGCAAAATAAATTCAAACCATTTTTGGTCATCATGAACAGGTAAACCCCATTCCTCATCATGATATGCCAACATTAAGGCATCATCTGATGGCCATGGACAACGGGATATTTCCATTGGATTTAGCTTTTTACTACTACTGTGTACATTTCTTTCAAGGCAACCTGTAACGCTTTGAACAAATTGATGTCTCCTGAAACAGGCAATGCCATTAATTCTTTGACCCTTTTGCCTGCATTTCTTCTGTCGTTCACATCGGGGATGAATAATTTAAAGAGACGGCAACGATCCAAAAGAATGATGAGTACACTGTCGTCATCAGTTACTGTAGCATCTTTCTTCAACAAACTCTTTCTGAGTCTGTTCTCAAGTTCGGTCTTTAAAGCAAGATTGGTCAGTTGATAAGTCAGTTCCTTCCCCAGAAACAGGAATTTATAGGATACCGTCAGTTTTACCAGATTGCTTTTCTCCATATTGCTAAAGAGGATATTTAACAATCCCTTTTCCTTGTCCTTCACGGTTAGTCGTTCGAGCCAGGCTTTTACATTGTAATCGTTGTCAGAGGCATCCAATAAATCAAGCACATAGTCTAAAACTTCGTCGCCTGTATGAAGAGCATCCTTCAAAACGAGGTACTCACCCTTGAGTGCGATTTTACGCATCATCATTAATTCTGCAAGAACCACTGAAGCAAGCCCAGTCGAAAATGCTGAATTGGCTTGGTTCACAAGTCCTTTTTTTGCATTGATATGCAAAACTGTATAATTTTCTTTCAACGTCAGTTCCATAGCTGTCGTATTCGGAGTACCCGTTTATGGCACTCAATGTTTTTTAAGGTTCAAAATTATAAATACATTGCGAATATAGCTTCTTCTGTTGGTTTGATCACACCTTTTTCTGTAATAATTGCAGTAATTAATTCAGCGGGGGTAACATCAAAGGCCGGATTCATCACTACAGACCCTGGAGTACAAACTTGTATAGAATGAATCGACCCATTTTTGTCTGGACCCGTTTGCCAAATCACCTCATCCTGATCTCTTTCCTCGATGGGAATAACAAAACCATTTTGGCATTCCATGTCAAAAGTAGACAGTGGTGCTGCAACATAAAAAGGGATTCCATAATGACGTGCGGCAATTGCTTTTTCGAGTGTTCCTATTTTGTTGGCTGCATCACCATTCCGGGCTATCCTGTCGGCTCCAACAATTACCATATCTACCAAACCTTTTGACATCAAATGTGCCCCGGCATTATCGGGAATTATTGCAAAAGGTATGGCTTCGTTTTTTAATTCCCAGGCAGTCAATCGTGCTCCCTGTCCCCTGGGACGTGTTTCGTCAACATAAACAAAGATCTCTTTATGTTCATCCCGTGCCCGATAGATCGGTGAGAGTGCACTTCCATAATCGACAAATCCCAGCCAGCCAGCATTGCAGTGTGTCATGATTCTAAAACCATCCTCAATGAGTGCATTTCCATTGATACCGATATTCATTCCGGCAACTTCGTCTTCAACGGCTATTTGTTCGGCTTCAATCATTGCTGCTATTGGGGAAATAAGCCCCGCTTTGAAGACCCTTTCGGTGGCATAAAACAGATTTCTCGCTGTGGGCCGTGTATCGTCAAGTTCTTTCCTGGCTTGGGTAACGAATTCTATAGCGTCGGATTGCAGAAAAGCCAACGCCATGCCATAGCCGGCAGCTGCTCCTATTGCTCCGGCACCCCTGACTACCATGGTTTTAATAGCATGGCATACGTCCTGGTAATTTTTAGCAGTATAGATTTCAAACTGAAATGGAAGCAATGTCTGATCGATCATTTTGACCTCGTTTCCTTCCAACCATACTGTCCGGTAATGTTTTCCGGCTACCTTCATTTGTGATTCTTCTTTTTTAGAGTTAAATGTTGACTTCTACCTTCATTTAAGCTAATTATGATTGATTTGTTCAATGAATGATTCATCTCCAAAAATAATACTTCCCGGAATGCAATGCACCCGGGAAGTAAAGAAATGATTGGAGGAGTATTTTAAGTTTTAAAAGTTAAATCGAATATATGCTCCCGACATGTTACCAGCCCAAAAAGGTTGACTTGCATATCCTGCAAGATTTAATGCCGGTTTCCAGTCAGCGCCAATAGAAAAAGGAATTTCTTTAAATGTATATTCTAATCCCAGTGCTGCATGAACACCTAAAACGGTATAGCTACCATGATTTGAATCATAACCAGGAAAGTTGGTGTTACTTGTATTCCAAAATCCAATCTGTCCACCTAAACCATAATACCATTTAAGACCTTCAACACTAAATGCAGGAGCTTGTTTTTCCCATGTTCCTGAAACCATCCATCCACCCCATTGAGTTGAAAGAACACCTTCCACAGCTGTTGAGGTTGTTAAAAAATGTTTGATTGTTACTCCGTTAAAAGGACCACCCCGAAGGCCGATGCCTGTACTGTAATCCTGAGCTTGTACATTGGTTGCTGCAATAAACAGCAGAAAAAATAATCCAATAATGAACTTCTTCATAATTTAAAAAATTAATTGATTATTCATATAACAAATATTTTGCCAAAATGCTATATGAATTTTCTATTAACTTGTAATTTTATTTTTTAAAATAGGTAATGTGTTTAACAGGTGGGATTTGACAAACGATTTTTTAATTTAACAAGAAACACACCATTATTTTAGCTTTTTAATGCATTTACGGCAAGCCAGGTCATTAAACCTATCCCGGTTTCGATGCTTTTTTCATCCACATCAAAGGTTGATGAATGAAGGTTGGAGGTATGTTTTCCTTCCGGATCGGTTATACCCAAACGATAAAAACATGATGGAACCTTTTGTGTAAAATAGGCAAAGTCCTCTGCTGTCATGCGTTCTCCAAGTTCAATTACATTTTCTTCTCCAAGAAACTCTTCTGCCAGGTGACGTGTCAAACTCGTTACCTCATCATCATTTACCAAAAAAGGATATCCATGATCAATAAATACCTCACACTCTCCTCCGAATGCCGATGCCACAGTTTGTGCGATGTGGGTAATTTTTTCATGAGCTTCCTTGCGCCAGATTTCATCAAAGGTCCGCAGTATTCCATCCATTTTAACTTCGTTGGGGATCACGTTGGTTCGACCATCAGCAATCACCCTTCCTATAGAAAAAACCGTTGGCATGGTTGGTTTAGCCACACGGCTTACCACTTGTTGTAGTGCCAGAATGATCTGTGCAGCAATAACAATCGGATCAATATTTAATTCAGGAGTTGCTCCGTGCCCTCCCTTACCTTTAACTGTAAAGTAAATTTCATCTGTCGAAGCCATATATTTTCCTGCCTTCATGCCAACTTTTCCTGCTGCCATACCGGGTAAAACATGTTGTCCAAACATCATCACCGGACTTGGATTTTCAAGAACCCCATCATTTATCATCATTAAGGCTCCACCGGGATATTCCTCTTCGGATGGTTGGAAGATCAGTTTTATAGTTCCTTCAAAATCATCTTTCATGCTATTCAACAATTTTGCAGTTCCCAGAAGACATGTCATATGAACATCGTGACCACAGGCATGCATGACCCCCTGGTTGACAGATTTGTAGTCAACCTCGTTGGCTTCATTGATTGGCAATGCATCCATATCGGCTCTTAAACCAATGACTTTTTTATCGGGGTTCTTCCCTTTGATCAATGCCACAATTCCATTCCCGCCAACTCCTGCTGTGTATTCAAGCCCAATATTTTCAAGAAAACGACAGATAAAATTTGCCGTCTTAAATTCATTTTTTGAAAGTTCGGGATGTTGATGTAAATGACGTCTAACTTTTGTCATTTCAGGATAAACCGATCCGGCCTGTGCACGAATCTTTTCTTTTAACAGTTCCATAAAAAGTCTTCTTTTGAAGTTACAAAGTTAACATTAGTTTATGTTAATTGTTTCCGGTAAAGCTGGAACAGAAATTTGATTATATTTGTGTCCGACGAACCTTTTTTTATAATCAACATAAAGACATCGAGATGAAGAATTCACTGCTGAAGGGACTGGCCACAGTAGTCATTGTAATTACTGCTTTAACAGCTTGTAATACAAACCCAAAACAACTTATAACTGGAACCTGGCAGGTAGTTGATGCTAAGTTTGAAAGTCCAAATAAAATTGAGCCTGAACTAATAAGCTATTGGACAACAGAAATGAAGACCTGGACCTATACTTTCAATGCCGATAGTACCATGAAAGTGAAACAACCAGATCAGGAAATCCCAAATCGTTGGAAGCTAAATAAAAATGGAGATTCTCTAATTATTGGATTTGGAGCTTTCTTTGATGTTGCTTCTAAAATTGACAAGTTAACAAGTGATGAATTGGTAATGAGAACTATACAGGGCACTGATACTGCAAAGGTTACTCAAATTCTATATCTCAAGAAGCTGCTTAAGTAACACTTAAAAAAGCCGGGAATTGATTGATAAAAATTACTACAGGCTTTTAATGAAGCCTATCTTGTTTGTGTTGATGGCTCTCCTGATCTGGGGAGTCTATTCGTATCATAAAATGCAAACGTCACTCTTTCCCGATGTTACTTTTCCCAAGATTACAATCATTGCCGACAATGGAGAACAGCCGGTAGATAAGATGATGATCACCATCACCAAGCCTCTGGAGCTTGCGGTGAAGAGGGTGAATGGAATCACAACTGTCAGAAGTACTACCAATCGTGGGAGTTCAACCATCGAGGCTTTTTTTGATTGGAACATTGATATCAATCTGGCAAAGACACAGCTGAATGAGCGAATCAATGAAATAAAAAACAATCTCCCTCCTACTGTTAATATTGTCGTTGAATCCATGAGTCAGAATATTTATCCTGTCTTAGGCTTTACCCTTGAAAGCAATCAATACAGTCAGATAGAGTTAAAGAATACAGCCCTGCTGAATGTGATGCCCCAGTTTTCTCAAATCCCTGGTATTTCGAATGTGATTGTCAGAGGGGGAAAGACAAAAGAATTTGTCATCTCATTACTGCCCACTAAACTAATCTCTTCAGGAACCACCCCTCAGGATATCATCAATGCTTTGGGAAATACAAATTTCATTGAGTCAAATGGTTTGTTATCCAATTACAGACGATTATATCTAACCCTTGCCGATACACGGTTTAAAGACATTACAGCGTTAAAACAAGCCGTTATTAAAAATGATGGCAAGCGGATTATCAGACTCTCAGATCTGGCAAAGGTTGATCTGGAAGAGCAACAGGAGTTTATCCGTATGAATGCCAATGGCCATGATGCTGTTGTCATCGACCTGGTGAAGCAGAATGGCATTAACCTGGTTGACTTTGCTGGCAATGTGAATACCAAAGCTATAGATCTTCAAAAGCAATTGCCAAAGGGAATGGTGCTAAAACCCTATTACAACCAATCGGCTTTTGTTACCAATTCCATTGACAGTGTATTAAGAAGTATCTACGAAGGTTTATTTCTGGCAATTGTTGTTGTCATCCTTTTCTTAAGATCTTTCAGGGCAAGTCTGAATATTATTTTTATTATTCCTGTAACACTGGCCTTGACTTTTATCGTTCTTCATTTTGCACATATCACGCTTAACATCATGTCGCTGGGTGCAATAGCTGCATCTATCGGTTTGATTATTGACGATGCTATTGTGATTATAGAGCAGTTGCATCGTATGCATGAAGAGGATCCCAAAAAAGATAAATTCACTGTTGTGGGTGAAACGATGAAGATGTTCTTCCCTGCTATGGTGGGTTCTTCATTGAGTACAATTGTTATTTTTCTCCCCTTTGTCATGATGAGTGGTGTGGCAGGAAGTTTTTTCAAAGAGCTGACACTTACTATAGAAATCACTTTGGTTTGTTCTTTTGTTGCAACATGGATTGGAATTCCTGCACTACATTTATTGTTTGGTTATAAGCCACATAAGAAAACACTTGAAAGTCAGAATCAGCAACTTGAATCGGAAAGGCAAAAGCTATGGTGGTTGGTTTGGTTCTTTAAAAAACCGGTTTATGCCATTGGATTTGTTGTTTTGTTAATTGCGTCTTCTGTTTTACTTATCAATAAATTGCAGACCGGATTTCTTCCTAACCTGGATGAAGGTTCAATTGTGTTAGATTATATTGCTCCAACCGGAACTACGTTGGAAGCTTCAGATGCAATATTGCATGAAGTGGATAAAGTTGTACTCAATCATCCTGATGTAGAGACATATATGCGTAGAACCGGAACCAATATGATTTCTGGAATCAGTATGGCTTCAGGGATCACTCCTCCCAATTATGGTGATTATCTTATCCAGTTAAAACCCGGAGTCAAGAAGAAAACCGATGATGTGATCAGTGAGTTACGGGTCAAAGCAATGACTGTTGCCCCTGCTTTGGAAATAGAATTTGGACAAAGAATTGCTGACCTTTTGGGTGACCTGATAGGACGGCCTGAGCCTATTGTGATCAAGATCTTTGGAAACGACCAGCAGAAGTTACAGGAACTGGCTTTAAATGTTCAAAGTAACCTCAATAAAATCAAAGGGGTAGCAGATGTCATGAGTGGGATTATTTACGATGGCCCGTCCATCACCATTATCCCGGATGAAGATAAACTGGCACAATATAAAATCACTCCTGTTGATTTTCAGAACCAGTTGAGGATTTATAATGAAGGTCTTCAGGTTGGACAGGTACAGGAAGGAGAGCAAATGTTGAAAATTCTCCTCAGAAACACAAGGTTTATCAACAACAGCATCGATCTGATCAAAAGTCAACCCATTTTTTCTCCCAATGGCACTACCCGACCTCTTAGCTTTTTTGCAACGACTAATATTTCTGTGGGTGATCCTGAATTGAACCGTGAGAACCTGAAGTCAGATATTGAAGTTACTGCACGTCTGGATAATCGTGACCTTGGAAGTGCCATAACTGAAATTAAACAGGTGGTTGAAAAGAATGTAATCCTTCCGGGTGGATATTATATAGAATATGGAGGAACTTATGCAGAACAACAATCCTCATTCAATGAGTTATTGCTAATTTTGATTTCGGCCATTATTTTGGTTTTCACTATCCTTCTTTTCACATTCAGAAAAATAGGTATAGCATTGTTGATCATTTTCATCTCTATCCTTGGAATTGGAGGATGTATCTGGGCTTTATATTTAACGAATATCCAGTTGAATGTTGGAAGTTATACCGGAATCATTATGATTGTGGGTATCATCGCAGAGAATGCCATCTTCACTGTAAATCAGTTTTTGACGACTTATGAGACCACAGGCGATGTGGATAAATCAATTAACTATGCCATTTCTTTGCGTATCCGTCCAAAGTTAATGACAGCCATTGGTGCTATTTTAGCCTTAACCCCGTTGGCATTGGGTATTGGTGTTGGGGCTCAGATGCAACAACCGTTGGCAATTGCAGTTATTGGAGGTTTCCTGATAGCCATGCCATTGTTGTTGCTGGTTTTCCCTACTTTATTAAGGTTGATGTATCGCAGAAAGACATTATCCCTGAAAGAAGAATAGATTTCAATCCTTTTTACTGAATTGTTTCATGATAAAATATACAGGAATACCTAAAAGAACAATGATCATTCCCGGCCAGGTGTAGTTGGGTTTATAAATCAACAGGTCAATACATAAGGCTAAAGCAAGCACGATATATAATGCAGGAAGAACCGGATACCCAAAAGCCCGGTAAGGTCTATCGGCATCGGGACGTTTTATCCTGAGAATAAACAGACCTCCAATCGTAAGAATATAAAATATAAGTACCGCAAAAACCACATAATCAAGCAAATCATTATACCTTCCCGAAAGGCACAAAACGCTTGCCCAAATACACTGAATGATCAAGGCAATACCCGGCACAGCAAATTTATTTAGTTTGGAAACCTTTTTAAAGAACAACCCATCGTTGGCCATGGCATAATAAACCCTTGCGCCGGAAAGGATCAATCCGTTGTTGCAACCAAAAGTAGAAACCATGATTAGTAGTGCCATGACAATTGCTGCCGAATCTCCAAAGATCCTGAAAGCCGCTGCCACACCGACCCTGTCTGAAACTGCAAACTGAATACCTCTGCCGATGGCATCAGTTGAATCAGGACTTCCCTTCAAAGGCAACAGCGCCAGATAAGCTATATTGGCAAGGATATAAAATATAGTCACCAACAATACTCCCCAGAAAAGACTCAATGGAATGTTTCGTTTAGGATTTTTAATCTCACCGGCTATAAATGTCACATTGTTCCAGGCATCACTCGAAAACACAGAACCAACCATGGCAACTCCGATGGCAGCAAAGATTGCAATCCCTCCCAACTGATGAATAGAATTAATGGTAGCATCTTTATTCATTACCGTGGTTGAAGCCGACCACATGTCACTGAAGTTGGCATGCCAGAAACTATGAGAAGAAGCTGCAATAAAACCCAACAATATCAATCCTCCAAGAGCAATTGTTTTGGTAAGTGTAAAACTCACCTGCATGATCTTACCGTTTTTAATACCACGGTAGTTTATCAAGGTCAGAACCATAATACTCAATATTGCCAGTAACTGAGCGGCGGAAATCTTCAATCCCAGGATCTCAAAAAAAATATTTTTCTCACTCAGTGCAGGAACCAAAACTCCTGTGAATTTAGCAAAAGCTACTGCAACAGCTGCAATAGTTCCGGTTTGAATAACTAGGAAAAATGTCCAGCCATACAGAAATCCAACCAACGAATTATACGCTTCTTTCAAATAAACATATTGCCCACCTGCCTTTGGCATCATACCAGCCAATTCACCATAACTCAGTGCCGCAATGATTGTAAGCAAACCTGTGATAAACCATGTCAGTAAAAGGTAAAATGGTGAACCTACAGTTCTGGCGATATCCGCACTTACAATAAAAATTCCCGATCCTATCATTGAACCAACAACAATAGCAATACTGTCAAAAAGATTAAGTTGTTTCTTGAACGAGGTTTCGTTTGTTTGCATACGGAATCATTTTATTTTGTGATGACTCTTTTTCCAACACCTTTAAAGGTTAACTGAACAGGTTCAATCAGACCTTCAGAAGTGAATTTCAATTTTTCAATACAGAGTACCCGATGGTTTTGGTCGGTTTCATTGAGTGGACGCCTGTGATAAACGATGTACCATTCGTCTGTTCCAGGAATATGAAGAAAAGAATGATGTCCCGAACCGGTTGCAACCTTTAAATCCTGTTGCAGAATCTTTCCAATTCTTTTAAAAGGCCCCAATGGAGAATCGGCCATGGCATAAGCCACAGAATAATCCGGTCCTGTCCATCCACCTTCTGCCCAAGTAAAATAATATTTCCCATTCCGTTTCAACATGCATGGACCTTCAACATATTTTTCAGGGGTTAGTTCTTTGAAGGTAGTTCCATCCTCAAAAGGAATAAATCCGTTGAAGTTTTTATTTAAACGGGCTACATTACAATGACCCCATCCACCATAAAACAAATAAGCTTGTCCGTTGTCGTCAATAAAAACATGTGGGTCAATGGGCTGAGCTTTATTATGAAACTTGTCAACCAATGGTTTTCCAAGTGCATCAATGAACGGGCCTTCGGGTTTAGACGAAATGGCTACACCTACTCCACCATACTGCTGGTCATTCTGAATGTCGTTGGCGGCAAAAAACATATAATATTTTCCGTTGGCAAAAACAGGTGAAGGTGCCCAGACGGCTCTTTTGGCCCATTTCACATTAGCTGTATCCAGTACATGAATATGTTTTACCCAATTCACCAAATCGGTGGATGAAAATGCATCAAAGAAAACCTGTTTATTATAAACCTCAGAATAGGTTGGATATATCCAGTATTCCTTTCCAAAGATTCTACTCTCGGGGTCGGCATACCATCCTTCAACAATTGGATTTCCTGACATTGTTTTTTCCGTTTTAACATTACTGGAATTGCCATTTTTCAATTGCAACTGGGCATTTAATACTAAAGTGCTAACTGTAAACAGGAAAAGAAAAAATGCTGTTTTCATCATTTAAAATTCATGAAACTAAGAAGAGAAATAACTCTCCCAAATGTAATATTTTTTTGATATAATTCTAACAGTTGGGGGTTTAGCCAACAAATTTAATAATGAAAAGATACATTCGATTGAAGAGAAAAGAAAATAGGTGTAATGAAACTGATTGCCAATGATACATTTCTGGTAATCAATAAAAAAGCGATTTCTGGAAACTGGTTCTTATCATTATTTGATAAATCAGGAATATTTAGAAGCATTCTCCTATTTCTATACTCGATAATTCGACAATATAATGGAATTAAAAATAGTTCATTGACAAATGCAATTGTTAAAAATAGTAAGTTTATGAACTTTTTTATAAGATACTATGATAAAAGCTTTTCTAAATAAATTCTAAAGCTAAATAAATTCTAATCACATGAATTATATCCCTTCACATAATCGCTATGAGCAAATGACCTATAAGCGTTGTGGTTGCAGTGGCATTAAGTTGCCTATCATTTCACTTGGTTTATGGCATAACTTCGGTGATGTCGATGTCATGGAAAACTACCGAAAAATCCTTTGGAAGGCTTTCGATTCAGGCATCACTCATTTCGACCTCGCCAACAATTACGGTCCTCCCTATGGCTCAGCCGAGAAGAATTTCGGACAGATCCTCAAGAAAGACTTTAGTAGTTATCGTGATGAATTGTTGATATCATCAAAAGCAGGTTGGGATATGTGGCCCGGTCCTTATGGTAACTTTGGTTCCAGAAAATATCTTCTTGCCAGTCTCGACCAAAGTCTGAAAAGGATGCAGATCGATTATGTGGATATTTTTTATTCACATCGTCCTGATCCTGAAACTCCATTGGAAGAAACAATGGGAGCATTGTCTTCAGCTGTAAAACAGGGTAAGGCGCTTTATGCCGGAATTTCAATGTATCCGCCTGATATGACAGCCCGTGCAGCAAAGATTCTGAAGGATATGGGAACACCTTGTCTTATTCATCAACCCAATTATTCTATGTTAAACCGTTGGGTCGAAAACGGATTGTTGGATGTGTTGGAGGAAAATGGAATTGGGTCTATTGTCTTTTCTCCCCTGCAACAAGGGCTATTGACAAACAGATACCTGAACGGAATTCCGGCTGATTCACGTGCACATAAGCCTAACACTTATCTGAATGAAAGCCAGATTACGGAAGAGTTATTATCCAAACTCAGGAAACTGAACGACATCGCCTTAAGCAGGAATCAATCCCTGGCACAAATGGCTTTGGCATGGTTGCTTAAAGATCAGCGCGTCACTTCAGTGTTGGTTGGCGCTAGTCGTGTCGAACAACTGGAGGACAACCTCAAGATCCTGAATAACCTGTCATTTTCAAATGATGAATTATCAGCCATCGAAAAAGTGATAGCTTAACCCTTGCAAATAATTTATTTCGAATAAAATAATCCTGAACGAAATATGGACAAATTACAATGTCTGCATTTCGTTCAGTTTTTTATAGACCCCATTTGATTCGATGAGGACGGCATGATTGCCTCGTTCTACGATCTCACCTTTTTGCATTACAATAATTTCATCGGCATGTTGAATAGTCGACAAACGGTGGGCAATAACAATCGACGTCCTGTTCTTCATCAGATTGGTCAAGGCATCCTGCACCAGACGTTCACTTTCTGTATCCAATGCCGAGGTTGCTTCATCCAGAATCAGGATCGGAGGGTTTTTCAACACTGCTCTTGCAATACTGATTCGTTGACGTTGCCCACCCGAAAGCTTCACTCCACGATCTCCGATATTGGTTTCATAACCTAATTCCAACTTCTCGATAAACTCATGGGCATTGGCAACTTTAGCAGCTGCAACCACATCTTCCAGTTTCACATTCTCCAATCCAAAAGCAATATTCTCATAGAGCGAACCATTGAAAAGAATCGTTTCCTGTGAAACTATCCCCATCATATCTCTCAGATCCGTGATCACCAAATCTGTAATTGGAATTCCATCTATCAGAATCTGACCACTGACCACATCATAAAACCTTGGCAATAAATCAACCATCGTTGATTTTCCACCTCCCGAAGTCCCGACAAGTGCAACTGTCTTTCCTTTCGGTATCGTGAGATTAATATTTTTCAACACTTCATCTTTTTCATACTGAAACGAGACATTCCTATATTCAATCTGATCATTAAAAGACTTATGATGGATAGCATTTTCTTTTTGCTTGATTGATTCTTCTGCATCTATTACTTTCTGAATGCGTTCAACCGAAGCAGCACCTTTTTGTATATTATAAACAGCGGTAACAACAGCTTTGGCCGGAACCAGAAGCTGGGAGAAAATACCCAGATAAATCAAAAACACAGAAGGTGTCAGTGAAGTAGTATGACTAAAAATAAGTTTACCCCCATACCAAAGAACAATAACGATGACAATTGCTCCCAGAAATTCACTCAATGGAGAAGCCAGGTCGCGTTTACGATACAACCTGTTCATCAATCGATAATATGTAGTGTTGGTTTCTTCAAATTTGCGTTGTGTGTATCCAATGGCATTAAATCCTTTGATAATCCTGAGTCCGGAAATCGTTTCTTCTATGATGGATAAGATTTCCCCCATTTTTTTCTGCCCTTTAACTGAAGTCCGTTTTAAACTCTTACCTATCTGGCCAATAATAAAACCACTGATAGGTAGCATAATTAGAACAAATATTGAAAGCTGAGGACTCATCACGATCATCGTTCCCAGATAAACCAAAATCGTGAAAGGTTCACGGAACATCACTTCGAGTGAACTCATGATACTCCATTCCACCTCTTGAACATCGGTTGTCAGGCGTGCCATTAAATCACCCTTGCGTTGATCAGAATAATAACCCAAAGGAAGATGCAACATCTTTTTATAAAGATCGTTACGAATATCCTTTACAACACCATTTCTAACAGGAGCCAGATAAAACATGGCCATGTATCTGAAAAAGTTCTTCAGGAAAAACAAGACAACAATTGCAATACAGATAAAAAGTAAGGCATTCTGTTCTCCGTAATGAATGATATTCTGACTAAGGATGTAATTGAAATTGTCAGATAAGGCATCTTTACTCGGAATATGATCCCATGTAATTGGCAGCGGAGCCACACGCATCAACTTCGTTTGATTAAAAAGGATATTTAATACAGGGATAAATAAAGTAAAAGAAGCCAGTGCAAAAAATACCCCGAAAAGATTAAATACAATAT
>Ga0073936_10007620_pt1 | contig 13964 bp, 7 predicted proteins | sample AliMusrvi5mmetaG_FD_87041 | JGI IMG/M metagenome (GOLD analysis project Ga0073936, IMG submission 87041) | Freshwater lake bacterial and archeal communities from Alinen Mustajarvi, Finland, to study Microbial Dark Matter (Phase II) - Alinen... | ecosystem: Environmental > Aquatic > Freshwater >... | reverse complement strand
CCTGACAAAGAACTCCAAAGAAAGCTCGTTGAGAAAGTGCAGTACGATCGTGTGGGCTATGGCACCACGCCGTTCAACGCGATCGGCGTCTCGGTTCGCGATGGAGTCGCCACGCTGGGTGGCCATGCCTATGGCCCAACCGACAAGGACTCTGCGATCTCCGTGGTCACCCACACGCGAGGTGTCCTGGATGTCATCGACGAGATAGAGGTTGATCCGGTTTCCCCAATGGATGACCATATTCGCATCCAGGCAGCTCGATCCATCTACGGCTATCCCCCGCTGAATAAGTACGCCATTGACCCGGGCAAGCCAATCCGGATCTCAGTACAGAACGGTAATGTGACGCTGTTTGGCGTTGTCGATAGTCAGATTGACAAAGACATCGCGAGTGTTCTTGCGAACGGCGTACCAGGCATATTCAAGGTGACGAACCGACTTGAAGTGGCGAGCGAATCGCCCCAACGCGAATAAACGTCGAGAGATAGTGATAGTGCTTTTTCATGCTCCGTCCCGGTTTGTTGGGGCGGAGCTTTTGTAAGTGCAGGCAGATAATATCCCTGTTTCTGCAGTTTTTTGGTCCTCGTCTGGCAGTCGGGTAGAATCGCCACGCGATGCTCGGGGGCAGTCCTTTATGTTCTGGGGGGTCAGGTTCGTCTTCTTTCGGACGTTAGGCGTCCGCTGGGTGCCGATTATCCGGAGTGTCCAAAGATCGGTCGCAGCCAGCAACGTCAGCCACCATCTGCATCAACGAGCCCACTCCGCGACCTTTTTCATAGTAAGCGTCGGCAAAGACGCCGGGCGGCACATTATCACCGAAATAGGCCCCACTCATCGCGATCACTTGGATAGCGGGGAATCGTTGTCGCACTACGGACAGCAATTCGAAACCCGACAACCCAGGCATATTGAGGTCGGAGAGCAGTAAATCGGGAGTTTCACGGTTGATTTCAGATAATGCGGCGTACCCGCCGTCTACGGAACGCACGTTATATCCGGCGTGAGTCAACGTCTGCAACAGGGACATCCGGATCATCGCATCGTCGTCGACAACTAGAACGTTCAAACTGGTATCGGACATTATAGTTTGCCTCCCTGTCGCGACTCTTTGGCGCGGCAGCAACGAAGAGTAGGTGCAATTGATCTGCCAATCACCGGTTTGGCATAAGTCAGCGCAATCTCGTATTTTTACCGGTCTACGGCTCACGAATGGCAAGGTTTGTCAGAAGGTTTTGACGCCGGGGTCAAAGAAATCGGACGTCCGTTTTTATTTACCTCATATGTCTCAGCGCATCTTGAAGAAAAGAAGAGACCCACCATGTGTCCCTTTTGGAGACACAATTGCCTTTACATTAGTAAGCCCGAATTCGATGGCTAGGCAAGAGTCTGTCTAGTTATTCACCTCAGCACATCACGAGTGGGTCGATTCCCAGGTCTTGCCAGAGGAATTTATGAAGAGTCAGGAAAACATGGCTGTTAACACGAACAACTCCACTCGCGGAACCCTGTTGTATGTGACCGATCTGGTCAATGACTCCAGGGAATCCCTCGATTTGGCCTATGAGATGGCGGTGAGCCACGGCGTTCGTCTTGAAATGATCCATGTGGTCGATCTCGATCATGCTCAATCGTATCCCGATGGGCAGATGGGGATTCAATACCGGCTTGATGCGCTGGCCAGGAGCCTGCGACATCTCAAGCAGAACGTCGCGTCCATTCTGCTGTTCGGCTCTCCGGAAGACGTCATCATCAGACGGTCGCATGAGATCAAGGCCAAGCTGATTGCCTTTGCCCGTCACGGTCAATCATCGGCCGCGGCACAGGCGGCAATGGTAAAGCGGCTGGGGAACAAAGTCATGTGTCCCGTTGTGGTTCTACCCGTAACTGCTGTCTAAGCGCAGGAGGCTGGAAGCGATCCCGGCTCCGTCATCTATCATTGGTTTTGGTTGCCACGATGTATAGAGAAGGATTATGAACACAACTGCGCCACCACTTATACCTAGTACCGGGGTGGGGGACCTGCGGCGGCAGCAGACGGCCTTCTGCGCCCTCACGCTCTTGGTCCTGGCCTTACTGTTGGGACTGCACACACTCTTTGCTTCAATCCTGGGCGAGCCTTCGCTTTGGCTGATTCTTCTGCTAGGGCTGGGCTTTTCGCTCAAGGCGGGTGAACTGGTTTGGCTGCAGAGCCTGAATGGCGTGCTGACAGAACGCGCGGCAAAGCTGGAGAACGGCATCTCCATTGGTGCCATGTTCGCGATCACAGCGCTTCTGGCTTACCTCACCAATAGGGACGACAGCCCCTACTTCGCTCTCCTGGCAATCCCGATTCTGCAGTGCGCCTATATGTGCGGGATACTCGCCACCGTTCTCACGGTCGCGGCGGCCGACGCGATGATCCTCTTCTGGCTATGGCATTTTTTTTTGCTTCACCCGCCCGCTCGCGCGACCGAATATCTCGAAGCTGGAATGATCTCGGTTATCTACTTGTTGATGGGACTGCTGGTCTGGTTTCTCGTCAATCAACTCAAATCAAATCAGACAATACTATCCAAGAGTCTGGCCGAACTTCGTTCGACCCGGGAACGCTTGGTGGCCGAGGAGAAGTTGGCAGCAGTCGGCCGTCTTGCGAGCGGCATTGCTCACGAGATTCGCAACCCTGTGGCGATGATCACAAGCGCTCTTTCGACCGCAGCGCATCCATCTACACAGGAAGAGGAACGACATGAGATGTTCGCCATTGCTACACGAGAGTCAGAGCGCTTGGAACACCTCACAGCCGATTTTCTTACGTACGCGCGACCATCTGCGCCTCAGCGTTCAACAGTCTTCGTCAACGAGCTACTGAGCTACATCTGCGATGTCACAAAGATGCATGCGGCCAAACGCTCCATAGCTGTCACATCGGACGTGACTACCGAGCTTCCTGCCGAGGTAGACGCTTCTCCCATAGAAGGGGCCCTCTTGAACCTGACGCTCAACGCCGTTGATGCGACGCCGGAAAATGGCGCAATCGCCCTGACAGCGACGGATAATGGAAAGATGCTCTGCATCGATATTCAGAATTCCGGGTCGGCGATAGCGGCTTCGGACCTGGAAAGAATCTTTGAGCCCTTCTTCACAACCAAGCCAACCGGAACGGGCCTGGGACTGGCGATTGCCAGAGGCATCGCAAGAGCACACGGCGGCGACGTGTGGGTGAGCAGCAACCATGATGGTTGCGTAACATTTTCTATGACGGTGGCGGATTCTTCCAATAACGATGTTCGAGAGGGAGCCCTAAATGGGTAAGGTACTGGTAGTCGACGACGAACCGAGCATGAGACGGATTCTCTCGTCGAACCTCCATTTGGACTCGCATGTAGTCGTGGAAGCCGAAAGTGCTTCGGCAGCCATTATTCACCTCAGCAGGGAAGACTTTGACGTGGTGATCACGGATCAGAAGATGCCGGGCGGAAGCGGTATGGACGTCCTTCGGGCAGTCCAGGAAACAGATTCCAGAACCTCGGTAGTCTTCCTCACCGCGGTGGGCACCGTGGAACTTGCTGTTGAAAGTATGCGGGATGGCGCTTTCGACTTTCTTACCAAACCGTTTGTGCCAGACGTGGTGCGAGCCACCGTCCGACGCGCTTGCGAACGGACTGCGCTGCTCCGGGAGAATGCCGTTCTCAGAACGACTGTCCTCAAACTCGAAGGTGTGGACCAGATTCTCGGCGAGAGCCAGGGAATCCGCTCCGTACGCGAAAGTATCTCGCGGGTCGCCGGAATGAATACAACAGTACTGATCACCGGAGAGACCGGCACAGGAAAGGAGTTGGTTGCCAGAGCAATCTTTCGCAATAGCCTGCGAGCGAATCGTCCGTTTGTCGCGATCAACTGCGCGGCCGTAACTGAAACACTTCTGGAGACCGAACTATTCGGGCACGAGAAAGGAGCCTACACCGGAGCGGACAAGGCGAGAGCTGGACTTTTCGAAACAGCGCACGACGGAACGCTCTTTCTGGATGAAGTTGCCGAGATGTCCCAAGCTGCCCAGGCGAAGCTTCTGCGAGTCCTTGCCGACGGCGAATTTCAGCGCGTTGGCTCCAACCTCACCCGCCGTGTCGACGTGCGCGTGATTGCCGCGACTCACCGCAAGCTTCGGGAGTACGTGCAGAAAGGGCTCTTCCGGGAAGACCTATATTACCGTCTGGCGGTGGTTCCGATTCATCTCCCGCCTTTGCGCGAGCGCAAGGAAGATATCAAAGTGCTTTGCCAGGCCCTATCCGCGAAAATCGCGCAGGACATCAAAGCGCCGAATAGACCCTTGAGTTCCGCGGCCCTACGTAAACTGAGCGACTACGCCTTTCCCGGAAACATCCGCGAACTTCGGAATCTTCTCGAACGAGCATTGATTCTGGGACAAGGATCCGACCTGCAACCGGAGGACTTTCCTCTTCAACCGCCCATGTCGCGGTTGAACTCGCAAGGCAACGAGCTGACGATCGAGCAACTCGTGTCTCACTTGCCGCAACATTTGGATCTAAAGGATGCGCTGACACGGCTGGAACGGAACCTCATCGAGCGTGCACTGGACTCCGCAGGCGGGGTGCAGGCTGAGGCTGCCAGGCAACTCAGTCTGTCCAGGAGCGATCTCGGCTACAAGGTGAGTAAGTATGCTCTGAACGACAAAAGAGGAAGCGAAGAATCACATTGATTCCCCTACAGGCGGCGGTTACACGCGCGAATTTCGAGAGGCTGAGTCCGGAGCAGTTCCTTCAGTTGGACGACCACGAGAAGCCGGTAAATTGAGGCGTGACCCGCTACGCCGGAAATCCTCGACTCGGAAGCAGCGGCAAGCTGGAACTAGAGGAGTACAACCGGCAATACTACTGAGCTCTCCCCAAGGGCTGGTCCGCAACGTGTACGTTTATGGTCATGAGAATTCCCTTCGATACACCGCTGAAAACAAGCGCCTTAAGCTTGTGACAAGAGCAGTCCTTGTGGACCAGCCATCCGTGACGCATTGGCCTACCACGGCCGCGTCACCAGTGTATTGTTCTTCACTCTATATATGTAATAGCGGCAACGAACCGCACAGCATATCTCTGCTCATAAGGCCGGGATTATTGTCGCGGACATTTGCCACGTGGGGCCCCGGATACGCCGTCATCTCCCCGGTGCCGTACGGCTGAAGCAGGTCACTGTCGCAACTCCTAAGTCTCCGAAACTGACCATAACCTCACCCGTGAGATCCACCCGTTTATTCGCTGTCTTACACGTCCTTAGAGGTACTTGGCAGTTTTCCCGCGCGGTGTAAGTTGTTGTAAGATTAATGTTGAAAACCCTGAAAAGGCCGGCGTCGGCGGTTCAATCCCGTCTCTGGCCACCACATTTTTCAGTACCTTGCATGGTACGAAATCGCCATGGAGCAGAGTACCTGGAGCACTGCTCTATCAGTAGATGATCGAGTCTGAATTAGCGGCACTACCGCTAGACTGCTTTGGATTTATGTTTGCGAGAGAATCGAGAACTACGCTGGAACCTATTGCAATGCCGGGCCCCTCTTCCTCCGAGAAACTTCCTCGCCATTATTTAATTGACAAGAAAAAGCCACTGAGATCCTCCGTCCTTGTGATCTGCATTTTAATGGGCTTCGTGCGCATCGCAGCCGGTCAGGCAGACCAGGGAACAATCACGGGTGTAATCCAGAACGCGTCCGGCGCCGTAATCGGCGATGCCAGCGTAACCATTGCCAATCAAGACACGGGCCAGGTATTGAAGACCAGGACGAATGCGTCCGGCGTCTACTTTTTTTCGCCGGTCAAGATTGGCAACTACAGCGTGACCGCCAGCTCGACGGGCTTCGGAACCACTACGCTGACCGGCTTGAAACTCAGCATGCAGCAGGTGCTGAATGCAGCGATCACTCTTAAGCCAGGCAGCACTGCCGAGACAATTGCTGCGGCCGCAAACGCGCCGTTCATCCAGTCGCAGGAGAGTACAACCAGCCAGACAACGGGCGCGCAGTCTATCAACAAGGTGCCGCTCAGCGGTGGCAACTGGGTCTACATTGCGCAGTTGTCTGCGGGTGCCGCCCCTCCGCAGGGCTCGCACGGAGCCGGCACGGGCGACTTCAACTCCAACGGTCAGCGGGCCGAGCAGAACAACTACATGCTGGATGGCGTGGACAACAACAATCACCTGGTCGATTTCCCCACCGGCGCCAGCTTTGTGGCCCAGCCCCCCACCGAAGGCCTGGCGGAGTTCAGGGTGCAGAGCGGCGACTACTCTGCCGAGTTTGGCCACTCCGCGGGCGCTGTCATCAACACCAGCCTGAAGGCGGGCACCAACAATGTGCATGGCAGCTTGTGGGAGTTTGTGCGCAACACAATCTTCGACGCGCGTGACTGGAATGCATCCTCCGTTCCTGCGTACCATGAGAACCAGTTTGGCGCGGCCGTTGGCCTGCCCCTTCTGCGCAACAAGCTGTTCCTGTTTGCCGATGCGCAGGCCAATCGCATCTCCTACACCGGCATCACCATCACAACGGTCCCCTCGCAGTTGGAGCGAAGCGGCAACTTCTCCGAGCTGTACAACCCATCACTCACCGGGGCCTCCGGGCCGATTCAGCTATATCACCAGAGTTCCAGCGCGCCACCGCAGCCATTCGCCAACAACAACCTCGTCTCTGGCATCTCCGGCGTTGCGCCAAACGCGACCGCGCTGTCCATCCTGAACCTGCTTCCGCTGCCGAACACCAATAATGGGCTGCTCTATAACAACTACCGCTTCAAGTCCGCGGCGTACGACTACACCACCCAGTGGGACACACGCCTGGACTGGAACATCAACGCTAAGGACTCCGCGTACACCAGCTTCAGCTACTGGCATGAGCCGTCCTACCAGCCACCGCTCTTCGGCATTCTGGCTGGCGGCGGCAACACCAGCAGCAACCTCAGCGGAAGCTTCATGTTCAGCGAGACGCACATCTTTACTCCCTCGCTGACCAATGAGTTTCGCGTGGGCTTCAACAATATCCGCTCGCACAGAACGCAGTTTAATGCCGACAATCCAGGCTTTGCCGCCAGTCTTGGGTTTGGCGGCATCCCCACCGGCTATAGGAACGGCGGCATTCCGCAGATATGGTTCAGTGGCGGCGCATTCAACATCGCCAACTTCGGCAGCGGAGGGTACACGCCGGGAACCGAAAAAGAGAACGTATACCAGATCATCGACAACGTCACAAAGATCGTCGGCAACCACGCGCTGAAGGCCGGCGTCAGCTTTCTGAACATTCGTTTCTCCAGTCAGGAGCCGCCCTCTTCCCGCGGCAACTACTACTACAACGGCGAGTACACCAGCAATCTGAACGCGCCCAATACGGGTTTTGCCGCGGCCGATTTTCTGCTGGACAGCCAGAACAACGCGGTCCTCTCCAGCGAGTTCGTCAGCGGCGACGCCCGATGGTACGACGGTGCCTATGTGCAGGATGACTGGCACGCCACCAAGCAGATCACCGTCAATGCGGGCCTGCGATGGGAGTACTTCCAGCCGTATCAGGACGTCGGCGGCTACCAGGCCTCCTACAGCCTGAATGGGCCCTCGTCACTGAATACCACGACAGGCTATGGCAGCGGCTCGGCTGTTATACAGTTTCCCGCGGAGATCAAGAGCTATGTGCAGTCCGTCTTTGCCCAAACCTCCAATGCCTTTCCCAACCTGCTGGCCAAGGACAACATCGCCTTGCAGTACAACAACGATCCGCACCTGATTGCGGTGCAGAAGGCCAACTTCGGACCGCGGCTCGGGATTGTCTATACGCCGGACAATAAAATCTCCATCCACGCAGGCTATGGGTTGTTTTACGGTGGACTGGAAAATGCTGGATATATGCCCAACCTGGGACAGAACTACCCCTTCCAGTTCGATTCCACATTCCTGCCGGGCAGTTGTTCCGCCACCTCCTGCCCCACCGACGGCATCACCATTGCCAATGGATTCTCCGCCGTCCTGGCCCACGGGCTCACCAGCAATGTCTCCCACCTCGCCTTGCGCGGCACGAGTCCCTCACTCACCACGCCGTATACCGAGGACTACAACCTCTCCATCCAGCGAAGCGTGGCCGATGGTGTGCTTGCCAGCATCAGCTATGTGGGCGATGCCTCGCACCATCTAGGGTCGCTCACCGATCCAAACAGCCCCCTGGCGCTGGAGAACCCCAGCAACAGCACGCAGAACGCGCGCCCCTTGCCGGACTTTGGCAGCACGTATTTTACCGACCATTTTGGCAACAGCAACTACAACGGGCTACAGGCCAAATTGGAGAAAAAGTACTCCAACGGGAAGAGCCTGCTGGCTACTTACACCTGGTCGCACTCCCTGGACGACGCACCCGCGCTGATGATCACCAATGCCGACGCAGGTTTCCGGCAGATAAACCTGGTGCCGGCCAAAGCAGAATATTCCAACTCCACCTTCGACACGCGTCAACGATTCACCTTCAACGCCTTGTTCGATCTGCCCTTCGGGGCGGGGCACAGGTTCCTTAACAAGACTGGATTGCTGAACGATGCGGCAGGCGGCTGGTCCATCAACCTGACCTTCCAGGCCCAGACGGGCAATCCCTTCTCGGTAAACCCTACCGCCATCAGCGCGGCCAGCGGCGGCAAGGCTCAGGCGGTCAAGATTAAAAACCAGTCAGCGGCGGGCGGCACATTCTCCAGCCCCAACCCCAATATCCAGGTAGCCTGCGCCGCCAAAACACGCACCCGGAAAAACTGGTACAACCCCTGTTCCTTTCAGAATCCATGGAACCCCAACGACTGGACCAATGAGCCGCAGCATTACATCCCCACCGGGACCTCCGATCCCCACTATGCCGCGGCGTCGCAGCCTGTTTACGTCACCAGCCCCGCGTCGGCTCTGGGCTACCTGGGCGGCAGGCGCAACGATGTCTACGGGCCCGGCTACGAGCGCATCAATATGTCCGTCTTCAAGTCCTTCCCCATCTTCCGCGAACAGACCATGGTCTTCCGCGCAGACATCTTCAACCTGTTCAATACGCCCTCCCTTGGCCAGCCAAGCGACATGTCGATCGACAGCGCCGGAGGTACCATCACCGGCCCGCGCAGCTTCCAGAAGCTGACTCCGGATGCGCGCTTTATCCAGCTCTCGCTGAAGTACGCATTCTGAAGCCTGCGCACATTTCTACAGGCTGCGGAATAACTCAAGTAGTTGTGTCTTGCCGGATTAGCAGGGGGCTTTAGCCCCCTGAATTAACCAGGGGAATCAAGGGGCTTTAGCCCCGGGCCTTTTCCAGAAGCGGCAATCAACCAGTTTTCCACGCCTGTATACGTCTATTGATCTACGCCACAGCGGTTCTATCGATTACAGAGTCGGCATGTCCGGCCTCTCCGCGTTGGGCGGAACCGGATAGCTCTTGCTTCCGTCGTTCAGTTCCAGTCGGACGTAATCCCATACCACTCCGGATGTGACGTCTCCAGCGGGAACACTGAACGTCATCTCGTTTTCGCCCGCCTTCATCAGCGAGGCGTCAAACTTCACGATGTACTGGTTCCACACGCCCTTGTTCGTGTTGTAACGCAGAGCGTTGGTGGAAACAGGATGAATGCTGCCGGCAGTCTGCCCGTTGACTCCGACAGCCAGGGTCGTGCTGTCCGCTCCAGCCAGTGCGATACGCAGCACAGCCGTGCCAGTCGAGGCCTTCGTCCTATTGAACTTCACCGTCCATGTGGTGGCCCGCCCGCGTCCCCACTCTGACCACGGGTCCGCGGTGGTCGCCGGGATAGTCACCCAGCCGAAGCGCTGGTTGAATGGATCCGTGGCGGCGCGGTTCAGCCACGCAGTAGTCGTCGAGTGCGGCACCTCCTGGAAGAACCAGTCCTTGTGGTAATTGCTCTTCCCGATGGTGTAGGTAATGTCGTTGGGGAACAGACCTGCGTAGCGCAGCCCCCAGCCCCACAGCCAGTAGTTGTCGGGATCGCCCTTGTAGAACTTGTCTCCGGTGCGATCGGGATAGCCAATCTCCCATACCTGCTTGCCAAAGCGAACTGGCTTCCAGTCCAGTTTGCCCAGATCAATCTTCTTGCCCGCTTCCACCGTGATGTCGGCCTTGGCGTACTCGCCCAGCACTCCGTTGGCGAATGCGTGCAGCGTATAGCTGCCGGGGCGGACGTTGGGAATAGTGAATCTGCCGTCTGCCGAGCCGTCCACCCAGAACTGGTAGTAGTTCCCATCGTGCGGCCAGGTTACGATGTCGCCATTTCCTGCCCGTGTCTGGAAGCCAGTCGATCCGCTCTTGTAGTTCGCATGGGACAATCCAATATTCAGATTGGGCAGCAGTTTGGAAGCAGCCTGCGGGTCGTCCAGAACGAGTTGTCCGGTCACCGTGCCGCGCCCATCCTTGTGCGGATAGTCCATGCCCTCCACCCAGTTGTACGGCCATGCCGCCTTCACCGTCTTCGATTCGGCAACCGCGTCGTTCCACAGTGCGAGCGCGTTGTCGTGCCACTCCTTGGGCACAGCCGGCATGCCGCTGCCGTAGCTCGCCGTCAGCTTGTCAACCTCGGCTTGAGACGGGTCCTTCGGCTTGTCGATTGCGTTGAAGTAGACGAAGATCGGGCCAACTACATGCTTCCACTCCTGCCCCGCGGGAATACTGGTGACCGAGCCCCCGCCATAGTGCCCGGAGGTCCAGTAGTCGAGGACTATGGGTAGATAGGCCGGCGATCCGGGTGCGGAAAAATGGTCGATCAGGTCCAGCCGCTCCGGGCCACCTACAACGTACTCGTTCGATGGGTTGATGAAATACACGCCGATGTGGTCTTTGGTGCTGCTCCATCCCCACGCCTGCAGCTTGTACATCGGGGCGTTGTAGCTGTACTTGTGCTCGACCGAGTTCTTATACAAACCAGTCGCATAGATGCTCTGCTCCTTGGCGTGAACCGTGTGGTCCTCGGGCGCGTTGCTTTCCAGCTGGTTGCGGTCCTTATCCACAGAGCGCCAGTCGAACGTCGGGTTCATGTCCTGCAGAATGAAACGGCTCTCGCCCTCGCCCGCGGTAGGATAGCTGGCGTGGTGGGTGTACTCGGTGTAGGTGTAGAAGCCGCTGACGCCGCGCTCCAGCGTGTAGCGCGTCTCAAGGTCCATGCCTCCGCCGCGTCCACCGCCACCGGCCGGAGGGCCACCTGCGCCGGGTGTGCCGGGAGTTCCTGCACCGCCAGCAGCGCCACCGCGCGCACCGCGACCGCCTGCACCACGTCCGCCGGCACCGCGACCGCCTGCTCCGGGAGCACCACCGGGACCAGCAGCTCCGGGTGCGCCTGCACCTGCAGCTCCGGGTGCGCCTGCACCTGCAGCTCCGGGTGCGCCGGCACCAGCAGCAGCACCACCGCGTGCCCCACCGCCACGAGCACCGCCATCAGCAGCACCAGCGCCGCCACCCGGTGCGCCGCCTCCAGGATTGACGCCCAGCACGGAGACCTCTGCGCGTTCGCCGCCGTTTGTCGCCGGGTCAATCGTCACCTTTGCGGTCACCGTGCCGCCGGGCCTCTGTTCCCAGTAACTGTAATTGCCCTTGGTCAGGACTTCGACGCCGTGATACACCAACGACGTCAGATTGCCGTCGCGCTTGCGGACGCTGACCTTGACGATGCCGTTGTCCAGCGTCCAGGTGTCGCCGCTGTCGGTAAGCGTGACCGGCGTCTTGACCGTGGCTTTGGCTACCTTCGGCATCGCATGCGCTGCCGCTACTGTCTTGGCGACCGGTGCTTTGGCGGCTTGCTGCGCCACTACGCCGCATGTCAGTGCAACGGTGAGGGCAAGAAACGTAGAACCGCAGAGGACCTTAACATTCGTCATGATGCAACCTTTCAATTCAAGGGACGCTATGGATGGGCCTGTTCTTCCCCAGGCCATAGCGCGTAGTTGTCCCGCCGGATTTCCGTGATAGCGGATAGTCAAGAGTTCGTACTGTAGATACGATCCTGCGCTGGCGCACGACTCACGCCAGCGCAAAATAATCGTTCCCGCAACATCTGTCCCCGGATGGATCCACTCCGGATGCCTCGAACTAATCGAGCGTAGGCATATCCGGCCGTTGATTCTCCGGTGGAGCAGGGTAGGTCTTGCTGCCGTCGTTCAACTCCAGGCGGACGTAATCCCACACAACCCCGGTGGTGACGTCTCCTTCTGGAACCGTGAAGGTAACCTCATTTGTGCCCGCCTTCATCAGCGAGGCGTCGAACTTCTGGATGTACTGGTTCCATACGCCCTTGTCCGTGTTGTAGCGCAGCGCGTTGGTGGAGACGGGATGGATGCTGCCTACCTCCTGGCCATTTACGCCAATCGCCAGTGCGCCGCCGTCTGCCCCGGCCAGCGCAATGCGCAGCACTGCCGTTCCCTGTGCCGCTTTGGGCATGTTGAACTTTACGGTCCAGGTGGTAGCCTTGCCGCGACCCCAGGCCTGCCATGGATCATCCTTGCTGGGCGGAGTGTTTACCCAGCCGTAGCGCTGGTTGTAGGGGTCCTTGGCGGCAGGGTTCAACCAGGCCGTGGTGGTGGAGTGGGGAACCTCCTCGAAGAACCAGTCCTTCGCCGGATTGCTCTTGCCAATGGTGTAGGTCACGTCGTTGGGGAACAGGCCCGCATAGCGCAATGGCCAGCCCCACAGCCAGTAATTCGCGCCGTCGCCCTTCAGGAACTTGTCGCTTGTGCGGTCGGGATAGCCAATCTCCCACACCTGCTTGCCAAAGCGAACGGGTTGCCACTCCAGCTTGCCCAGATCGATCTTCTTGCCCGCTTCTACAGTGATGTTGGCCTTGGCGTACTCGCCCAGCACTCCGTCGGCAAAGGCATGCAGCGTGTACTTGCCGGGGCGAACGTTGGGTATGGTGAACCTGCCGTCCACACCGCCGTCCACCCAGAACTGATAGTAGTCGCCATCGTGCGGCCAGGTGACGATGTTGCCGTTGCCGCCCCGTGTCTGGAACCCTCCACTACCGTTCGTGTAGTTCGGGTGGGCCAGTCCAATGGTCAGATGCGGAAGCGTCTTCTTCACCGCCTGCGGATCGTTCAGGACCAGTTGCCCGCTGACGGTGCCGCGCCCGTCCTTGTGCGGATAGTCCACGCCGTCCACCCAGCTATAGGGCCATGCGGCCTTCACCGTCTTCGATTTGGCAACCGCATCGTTCCACAGTGCCATGGCGTTGTCGTGCCACTCCGCGGGTACGGCCGGCATGCCGCTGCCGGAGGTGGCCTTCAGCTTGTCCAACTCGGCCTGCGACGGGTCCTTCGGATCTTCCAGAGAATTGAAGTAGACGAAGACCGGGCCAACCACATGCTTCCAGCTCTCGCCGTTGGGAATGTTGTTCCCCGCGCCGCCGCCGTAGTGGCCGGAGGTCCAGTAATCCAGCAGCGTTGCTCCCATGTGGGCCACCAGGTCCAGCTTCTCAGGCCCGCCGCCAATGTATTCGTTGGACGGGTTGATGAAGTAGACGCCGACGTGGTCCGTGGTGCTGGACCATCCCCACGCGGTTAGTTTGTCCATCACGGCGCAGTAGCTGTACTTGTGCTCCACGGAGTTTGCGTAGACGCCCGCCAGAATGATGCTCTGCTCCTTGGCGTGGATCACGACGCCGGAGCGCTGGTCCCCATTGGCGATCATCAGCTGGTTGCGGTCTTTATCCACGGAGATCCAGTTGAAGGTCGGATTCATCTGCAGAATGAAGCGGCTCTCTCCCTCGCCCGCCGTTGGATAGGAGGCCGGGTGGGTGTACTCGGCATAGGTGTAGAAGCCGCTGACGCCGCGCTCCAGAGTGTAGCGAACCTCAATGTCCATACCGCCGCGACCTGCGCCCGATGGAACGCCAGCTCCTCGCCCAGCGCCAGGTCCGCCAGCACCAGGAACGCCGGGAGCGCCACCAGGCCCGCCGCCACGCGAGCCCGCGCCAGGTCCACCGGGT
>Ga0073936_10007619_pt1 | contig 13967 bp, 9 predicted proteins | sample AliMusrvi5mmetaG_FD_87041 | JGI IMG/M metagenome (GOLD analysis project Ga0073936, IMG submission 87041) | Freshwater lake bacterial and archeal communities from Alinen Mustajarvi, Finland, to study Microbial Dark Matter (Phase II) - Alinen... | ecosystem: Environmental > Aquatic > Freshwater >... | reverse complement strand
GCTACCTCCCCGACCTTCAGCTGGCCCGCGGGGCGCGCTGGCAGCAGCTCTATCGCCGGCTCATCGAGGAGGTCAGCATCCTGCTCCTGCCGCCACGGCGGTCCCGCGCCTATCCCCGACTGGAGAAACGCCGCATCCATCGGTATTCCCTCCGCACCCCCGCCCGGCTTGACGCGCGGCGGCAGAGCCAAACGACGCGGAGGGTGGCACTCATATGAACAACGTATGGTATACTTCACTCTCCCCGGTGAAGGAAGCTTATTTTAATTGCATTGGGCGAGACACCGGCGGTCCGACCGATTGAGCCGGCGCTATTTATTCCCCTGCCCGGTTTTTACCGCGGCGAAGGTGCGCAGGAAGATATTCAGATCGGTCTGGAAGCTCAATTGGCGGCAGTAGGCGGCGTCATAACCGACCTTTGTTTCCACATCCAACTCGTCGCGTCCCATGATTTGCGCCAGACCGGTGATGCCGGGATACGCGGCATCGGCGCCGTATTGAGCGCGCAGGGTGTTGACATCGGTTTGCGACGGCAGCGCGGGACGCGGGCCGATAAAGCTCATCTGACCGGCCAGCACATTCCATAACTGCGGCAATTCATCGAGACTGCTGCGTCGCAACCAGATACCCAGGCGTGTGTAGGGTATCTGCGCCAGGCATTGCATTTCGGCGGTGGAAAGCGTCGGCGCATTAACCTGCATGGTGCGGAATTTCAAAATGGTAAAGGGGATTCCCTGCCGGCCGACGCGCGTTTGCTGATAAATCGCCGTCCCCGGCGAATCAAGGCAAATGGCGATTGCGATGAGCAACAGCAGCGGAGAGAGCACGACCAACAACACGATGGCACCGATGATATCCAACGTGCGCTTGCATTTGCTATATGCAGTTACCCGGACAGGCGCTTCACCACCCGAGAGACGCTCGGTAAACTCCAACCGCGGTACTCCTTTTCATCGTTGAAAAGGCACCAGGCGTACTGAGTCACGCGCAAGAAAAAGACGCAGATATTGCCGGTTGGTGGCGAGAAATCCATCGGGTGGAAAGAATAGCTGACAACGCTGGACATTCCTGCCAGGCCTGGAACGCTGAAATGAGTATGCGGGAGTAGATAGTTAGCGTCAATTTACGTATATCGACAAGTGGCAAGATAAGAATACATGGTTGTAGGTAGATCGTTGCACTCACAACCCGTTGAAGGACTTCGACTGCCCTCGCACCGAAGATCATCAACAAGCGGTAAGCTCGAACAACTCTTCATCAAGGGGAACATGCTCGATCAATCGGCGTTCTTTGAGTGGGCGGCAGGGGTTGCCGGCGCAGATCATCCGCGCCGGCATATCTTTAGTCACCATGCTCATCGCGCCGATGACGGTGTGTTCATGCACGGTGACGCCTAAATTGACGAACGCGCGCGCGCCTACCCAGGCGCCATCGTGAATGATAACCGGTTTGATGATCAAGCCGAAGGCTGGATCGGTAACATCGTGTGTGCCGGTGCTCAAATATGCCTGTTGCGAGATCACGCAATGGGCGCCGACGATGATTTGGTCGAGGCTGTAAAAATAGGCTTCATTGCCAATCCAGGAATGATCACCGATCACCACGTTCCACGGATAGTAGAAGCGCGCATCCGCGCGAATTCGCACCTTCCGCCCAATCTTCGCGCCGAATGCGCGCAGGAGCGCATTGCGATAGCCATACATCGGCTGCAATGACCAGCGGAAGATGGTCGATTGGACGATCCACCAGAGGGCGATGAACCACTGTGGACGCCCCCGACGGAATTGGCCGGGATCGTATAACGATAGATCGACTTTCCGTGCATTGAAAAACGGATGTTTCATGCTGTCACCGCAATCAGCCGGCGTTGTTGTTGCCACTCCAGCGTTGACTCCATCACCGCGCGATACAGCGCGCTGCGTCGCACGCGCAGCACCGATTCACGAAACCGAGCGGCAGTGTGCAGATTGCGCGCGGACATGGCAGTCATCCGGGCAGGATCGGTAACCACCGCGCAAATCGCCTGTGCCAGTGCAATCGGATCGTTAATCGGCACCAGTTCCTCTTCCGCCAGCACCTCCGCATTGCCGCCGACGCGCGTGCAAATGCACGGCAACGCGCGCGCCATCGCTTCGATAAGGGCACGCGGCAGCGCTTCCGACCGCGACGGCAAGACGAAGAGATCGGCCCGATCGAGTTGGCGAAAAATGGCACTGCCGGTGGTGAGCTGTCCGAGGAACTCGATAGCCTCCCCCAGCCCGCGGGTGCTCACCAGTTTTTCCATCTCGGCGCGGTGCTTGCCATCGCCGATATATTTCAAGCGCACATCTACCCCGGCACGCCGGCAGATTCCGACCGCTTCGATCAGCACATCGGGCGCTTTGATCAGTGATCCCAAGGTGGCGACGGTAATCAGCGTGACGGGACGCGGAGCGCGGGCATAGACACGCGGGATTACGCATAACGCAGCATCGGGAAGCTCCACGCTGGAGTAGGTAGTGGTATATGCGTGGGGATTGGCGGGGAATTGGCGTTGCAGCGCATGTTCGGTGACAAACGCGGCGGCGCAGGCGTCCCACACTTGCTGGTGTTGTTGGCGGGAATACAACCAGCGGAAATACGGACGCAACGGATGCCGAATGGCGCCCGGTGAAAAATAGCCGAACGGATCGGCAACGATCTCCGCTCCATACGGTCGCCGGTTTTCCCGCAACAACGGATGCAACTCGGCGGCGATCTGCAAAGTGGGGATACGCAGGATGACGGCATCAGTCTGGGTAGCCATGGCCTTCCGCAGGAAATCTTTCACTTCGTGCCGGCGGCGAAAATATTGCCAGGGGCCGTGATAACTCGGCACGCCCAGGCAACGCACCCCGTCACCATCGGCGCGAATCCATTCCGGCGGCACGGTGGGAACATCCTGGACGCGCGTCAGCATGGTCACCTGCGAAAAGACCTCCAGGTAGCGCGTCCAGAAAGAGTAGGGGAAGGCCATCTGCGTCCAAACCGCACCATCCGGAGTGCGCAGCATACGGTGTTCAATGGCAACGCAGACATTCATCAAATACTCCTATTGTTGTTGGCTGTTAGCTGTTAGCTGTTAGCTCTCAACTAATACTTGCACTTGCACTTACACGGAACAAATAGTGTAAGTGCAAGTGCAATGTAGATTGAGAGCCGAAATGCTTACCCCGATTATTTCGTGTCTGCTGGAAGTCACCCTTTCCGTACCTGGTATGTCGGATCGTGCAAAGGGGCGTCATTGTCAGTGAAATTAACCATTCGCGAACATACGGCTTGATAGATGCGCAGCCAGCTTTCCGTGACTGGCGGAATGTCGAGCGCCGCGACGGACTGATATGCCTTCTCCGCGCGTCGTGAAGCCGCCAGCGGCTCGTCCAGCGTCTGCAGGATGGCATCGATAATCCGTTCCGGGTCGCGCTGGTTGACGAGTAGAGCGAGTTGGTCATCGAGAAATTCGCGATGCTGGGGGATATCCGAAACCACCAGTGGACAATTGCAAGCCATCGCTTCCATCACCGTGTTGGGACGTCCTTCCCATTCACTGACCGACACGAAGACATCCGCCGCTTTCATCCACGCCCACACCTCGTTGGAAAAGCCGGGAAAGCGCATGCGATCTCCCAATTGGTGAGCACGCGCAAAGTCGATGGCTTGCTGGCGCAACGGGCCCAGCCCCAACAACACGGCCACAGCCTGACGCTGGCTGACGATCCGGCTCAAGGCCGTCAGCATCTGCATGATATTTTTTTCCCGGATAAAGCGACCGACAAACAGCAAAATACTCGCTTGGGGGTGAATGCCGGCGGTAGCGCGGTTGATCGGGATTACCTGTGCAATCTCCGCGTGGGGCAGCGCATTGTGCACGGTATAACACGGCGTTTTTACTTTCAACGCTTGCCAGTGAGCATAGCCGGCCGCCGAGTTGGCAATCACCGCACCGGCGTGGGTGCCCAACCGGTGGCGCAGGCGTATTTTCACCGTCGGGTGCTTCCAGGCCGCGGCAGCCGTCGGCTCATGCAGCGCCCACGGGATACCGGACAGTTGCGCCGCCAGTCCACCCAGGATATCCATCTGGAGCAACCAGGTTTGCAACAAATCCGGCTGCAGCCGGTGAATCAATTGCAGTATCTGCAGCAAAATGCCGGGATCGTGGTTATGACGCGCGGCTATCCGATGCAACGTGAGATTGTCTCCCCGCCATGACGGAGGCTGCGGCCCGTCGTACAGATACGCCACATGCACGTCATGCCCGACGCGCGCCATTTCCGGAGCGAGATAACTGAGTTGGCGCTCCGCGCCACCGCCGCTTAAGGACGGTATGAGATGAAGAATTCGCATCATGATCGTCCATTCACCATATAGATCCCTGGGGGCTGTGTGCCCCGAATCAATCCGGGACCGGGGACCGACCGGCTCAAGCCGGTCTCGGGTTATCAAATCGACACTATCTGTTGGTCCCACCCCCCGGCATAAATACCGGGGCTATTGAGATACGCCCTATAAATGGGGCTGGTTAAATTATAGGAACAAGTTGCCCCAGGTATGGGATATAGCTTAATCGCCTGGCGATATTATCGCCAAGATACATAACCGTCACCTGCGGTAGTAATACTAAGCATGTGCACTTGAAAGGTATTGGATATCTCACTCGCCATTACTAGGCGGGCGAGACGCCCGCGCTCCCAGGTGGGGTTACCTCCGAACTGCTGGTTGCTGACTCCTGCGCGACGACTCGCATGATCCAGAGCACTGGCAGCACGTGCAGGAGCAGGTCCGATACTTTGTAAAACGTGGTACTGCGGTAGGTATAATGACACCAGACACACAGCCAGGTGTAGATGATCGTGGTGGAAAAGGCGCTGCCATGGTGGATGAACCAGCGATGCAGTTTGGCGAAAAGAAAGCCCAGCAGCGCACCGCGCAAGAGGAGTTCCAGCCATCCCGCGCCGATGACCGCCTGTGAAAGCACACCAAACATATACCCGACGCCGGCATCCTGCTGCCCGATCACTTCTAGATACCACTGGCTGGGATCGATTTTCGTAAACGGCAGCAGTTGCTTGGGAATGACCATGTAGAGGTCGCTGATATAGAGCTGCCAGGGAACCGTCAATACGCCACGCTGCTTGCGCTGCTGCAGATCATAGGCGGTGGCAAACAGGGTTTGAAACTCATTAGTCATGCCGGCCACAACGGCAGGATGGGCGCACGCCACCGCCAGCATCTCGGCCGGCGGCACTTTCACACCCTGTTGATTGATCGACCTGACGATGCCCAGGACGAGAAATGCCGCCAGCAAGAGCGTGCCGACGGGAAGCAGGACGGCTGTTTTCAATGGCTTAACCCACCAGTGGTAGGCCAGCGTGACACTGAGCAATAATAGCACCATCTCACTGCGCGAACCCATGCGCGTGACGGAGAGAACCACTTCGAGGAGCAACCAACCGCCCAGGAGCCAGCGCGCCCATTTTTGCTCGAAGCGGGTCACCAACAGCACCGCGAGCGCGATTTTCAGGGTAAAGAGCACCTCGAAGAGGTGGGTAGCAATCTGCTCGACCACGTAGGGAAGGCGCTGTATCTGTTGCGCCACCGTGCCGGCTTCCGCATACGAGGCGCTCATCTTCACCCCGGTCAACGCTTGCAGCACCGCAAAAAAGGCAACCAGCACGATGGCCAGCGTGAGCAGGACGATCACCGATTTTCGCGCCGGGGGGATAATTTTTCCGGATGGGACACTGCCAACCCAACCGCGAAAGAGCAGATACGCACCGGCGAATGCACCAAGGTAAACGACGTTCAGCCAGGAAAATCCACCGAGTTCCACCGGGGTCATCTTGCTGTGGAATAGACGCCCATCACTGACAATGGTCCAGTGCAACCCGCCGGCAAGGTAATTCAATATCGGAATGGCGGCATACAGGAAGATGGCGGCGGCGTAGAGCGTTCCCAATTCCAACGGCGCCGCCGGCGTGCGCGTCCACATGACCAGGTAAAACAGCGCCAGTATATCGAGCAGCGCCAGCAACGGCATCATCACCTGCCGCATCTCCTCGGTATAAATCAGCAGCGACAGCGCACTGGCCGTCAGCAAGAGCAATGCCAGCAAGTAGGCCAACACGCGCCGCGTGCGCATGCGCCAGGCCAGTCGTCGCCTGCTCTGCATACGCGTGGGTACTATGTCGGCAGTAATCAATGGGTAATGGCTCTGCACGTCACTTCCTTACGCAGTTCCCGATAATTGTATATTTCTCTGTTGAAGACAAGGGTATACCGCGCGGAGGCAGCGGCCATCGGCTGGCGCCAGGCAACGACCAGCTCGGTAATCGAGAGTTGGCGCTGGGCAAGTTCGAGGTGTCGCGATGGCGAAAGCCAGCATCCCGCGTTGTCCTGGCCCCGGTGACGCATGGTCTCGCGCAAGGTGATTACGAGTTTCTTATCGAGCAGAAGAGATTTGCCCGCAATCCCGACAATTCCGCACATTGCATCGTTTCCCGTCGCGAATCCTTGCTGTATGGGTGGTATGACGTGTGCGGCGATTTAGGCTAAAAGGCAGTCGCATTCAGATTCATGTCTCGTTCAGGTTCATTCCTGGTAAAGGCTGATTTCGAATACATCCCGGCGTTGACGAAGGTTGCCGAAGCGGCTACCGTTGCGGAAGAACCGGTGTCTCCATGCCGGCCTGCCGGCCGATGCCCAGATATTGAAAGCCGGCGGCGCGCGCTTTCTCGATCGCGAACAGATTGCGCCCGTCGATCAGCAGACGGCGGTGCATCACGCCGGCCAACCGGGGCAGGTCGATCTCCGCATAGGCTTCCCATTCGGTGGTCAGCACGACGGCATCGGCGCCGGTGGCGGCGGCATAAGGGGAATCGGCAAAAATCAGCGCGGGATCGGCGAAGAGTTGCCGGACATTGGGCATGGCAACCGGATCGTGCGCCTGCACTTGGGCGCCGTGCGCCAACAACGCGCGGATGATATCCAGCGCGGGCGCGTCGCGCACGTCATCGGTATTCGGTTTGAATGCCAGGCCGAGAATGCCGATCACGCGCCCGCGTAAATCACCCAGCATGGTCTGGAGCTTTTCCATCACCAGCAGTCGCTGGCGCTGATTGATTTCGCGCGCGGCGGCGATGATCGCCATCCGATATTGATGCGCGTCAGCCATCGCCAGCAGCGCGGCGGTGTCTTTGGGGAAACAACTGCCGCCCCAACCCAATCCCGCGGTGAGAAAGCGGTTGCCGATACGCGGATCGCTTCCGATACCGCGCGCGACTTCGGTAACATCGGCGCCGGTGCGCTCGCACAATCCGGCCATTTCATTGATGAAGCTGATCTTCAACGCGAGAAAGGCATTGGCCGCATACTTGATGATCTCCGCGCTGGCAATGTCGGTAGTAATAAGGTTCGGCAACGCGAAACCGTCCGGACGGGGAAAGACGACCGGGGGGGTGAAGGTTTGCTCTAGCAGCGGGCGGTAAAGATGCGATAACGCATCGATCGCCGTCGCCTGCTCGGTGCCTACGACCACGCGATCCGGGAAAAAGGTATCGTGCAGCGCCACGCCTTCGCGGAGAAATTCGGGATTGAAGGCAAAGCTCATGTTGGCAACAACATCTCGCTGCGCCAGGATTTCCTTGACGAGTTGGGCCAATCGCCGGTTTGTGCCGGCCGGGACGGTCGATTTCACCACAAAGGTACAGGTTTGGCCAGGGAGGATCGCCTGCGCCACTTCCCGCGTCGCAGCTTCGATGTAAGACAGATCAGCTTCACCTTGCGCAGTGGCGGGTGTGCCGACAGCAATGAGCACCACTTCCGCATCGGCAACCGCCTGCCGGGTATCACTGGTAAAGGTCAGGCATGACGACACCTGCGCCAGCAATGACTCCAGTCCCGGCTCATGAATCGGGCACGTGCCTGCCTGCAGCAAGGCAATTTTCCGGGGATCATTGTCGACCGCCGTCACCTGGTGCCCCAGGTAGGCCAGCGACACGCCGGTGGTCAAACCGACATAGCCGGTGCCGATGATGGTGACGTTCATTCATTCACGCTTTCATAACGTATTGCAAGGAATCCGTTGTTGGGTTTCAGGTGTCAGGTGCCCGCCAGGTCTGACAGGTCAGATGAGTCGGACCTGGCGGGCACCCAACGATAATGTCTTGGCACAAAACTACTAACTCTCGATTATACCCTTACCTGTTCTGCGCGTAACTGTTGCTCGGTCAGGCTATCCAGCAGTCGCAGCCAATCCAGGTATGGCTTCACGGCGGCAAGACCAAGGCCCAGCACGAGAAATGCAATGAGTACGAACAGCCGGTGTCCCGGATCGTGATCGACCGGCGCTGTCGCGGGATCCAGTATCTCATATAGTTTTCCCCGCGTTTGTGCGATTATTCGTGCTTTTTCCCATTCCTCACGATATAACTTCTCCGCTTCGATGGCCGCGTTCAATTCGGCGCTCAACCGCAGATACGACGCCTGCATCTTTGGCACCTTATCGATAATCTGCTCGACTTGCCGCAGTGCTTGTTGCAAACCAGCCACCTTGAAGTGACTCACGCTGGCCTGCACCACCGCGGCATTGATCACCGGTGAATCGCCATGATGCAGTACCGCCAACTGGCGCTGGATTTCGTCCCGCAAGACCCGCCGCGCAATCGCCAGTTCCTGTTCCTTACTTTGCACGTCCGGATGATTCGGTGTTAACCGGGTCCGTAAGAGCGCCAGTTCGGCTTCCAAGGCGATCACTTTTTCGTAGAGCGGCGAGAGCGTACCGGTGGTGGTGACCGATCCGGAAGACCCGCTGAGCGACGATGCTCCCGATAGCGCCAGTGGATCGATACTCGCACGGATCAGCGAATCCATGCTGCCGGCGACCTGGTGCACGACATGATCGGCGATCGTCGCGGCGATGGTCGCCTCTGCCAGATCACTCTGAATTTTCGCATATTCATCTGCCAGCGCCTTGGCCTGGTCCGATACATCGATGAGACGATTTTGCGCCTGGAAGGCTTGCAAGCGTTGTTGCGCCTCCAGCGATTGAGCGTGCGCTTGTTGACGCTGGGTATCGAGAAAGGTCAGATTGTCGCGCGCCGGATCCAATCCTAACTGCGCAGTTTGTTGTTGCAATTGCTGCAACAGCGCTTCGGTGACGCGCATCACGAGCTGTGGTCCCGCTTTATCGCAAAAGCCGATGACTAACTCGCCATCGCGACCGGTCGTGCATTTCAATCCTTTGTTAAAACGGCGATAGGTCGCCGCCAGCGTGCGGAGATGCCATTCTTGCTGCAAATGCAGTTCCTCGATCACCGCTTGCGTGGTGCGATGGCTGTGGATGATCAGCGCGGCGGTGCCCGCGCTGGTCGCCGGTTGTGGCACCAGGAGAACGCCATCCAGCAACGGCACGCTGGGTAAATCCCCCGAACTGCTGCCCAACAAGCCACCGAGCTTACTACTCGGCGCCGAGGGAAAGACCAGGGTAGCGGTGACGGTATACGTCGTTGGCTGCAACAGCGCCAGCAACCCCCCCAATAACAAACCGCAGGCCACACCGAGATACAGGGTGCGTCGTGCTGCCCAGATCACACTCGGCAGCGATGGCGGTGTCGTCGTTGAGATGATTTGATGTGAATATGTCTCACTCATATATTCGTCAATCTCCATTAGCGCTTAGCGCATGGTAACCGTTTCCAGACCGCGCTGGCGTCTCGCCCGCCCGGTGAAAAGGCGTAAACGGAACGGGCGAGACGCCTGCGCGGCCAGGAAACCCCTATCATTTCCCTACAGCAAACCGGCACTCGCTAATTCTTAAACGGCAAGTACGAGATGGCGGTTTCAGAAATTATTTGCAGTGAACGCTCGACGGTGCCTTTAGTGTGAATTATGCGCAGCAGGTGTTTGGTCGGCACGATGATGATGTCGCCGGGATTGATGGCTTTTACCTGTTTTTCCGGCATCACCAAACCATTCAAGCGCATCACCACCAGGTGACTATCGTCACCGTCCGGCGAAATGCCACCGACTTTTGACAGGTAATAGCGGAACGATTTGCCCGGCTCGTAGACGACCGAGCCATTATTCACCACGCCGCCGATCACGGTGACCGTCATCGGGCGCTTCGGCACATACAGGTAATCCCCCGGTTCCAGCGTGATATCCCCCTGCTTGCCGTGCGAGCGCAGAATCGGTTCGGCGTCGACGGGAACAGACTGGCTGAACTCCTGCTCCTGCATGCTGCGCGGCGGCACCACCAGCACCACGGTATTCCCCTGATCCGTCATCAACACTTGCGCCAACGATTTTGACAGGCTGGTAATATTCTGCGCGCGCGCCAGATTGGCGTTGGCAGTTTGGTCAGTCGCGGCCACGGGTATAGTTGGGGTGGTTGCCGGTTGTTGCCCGCCGGTCACTTTCGGCGCGCTGTTATCGGCCGTCGCCGCCGCCGCGCTGACACTCGGAAGGATCGGTTGGACCACCGATGCCGCGGTACCGGCAGAAACCGGTGTGATGGTTGCCGGGTCCGACTTGGCCAGTGACAGCGGGTTGGCCGGCGAAGTGCTGTTCGTATCGGCCGGATTAGCCGGCGTGGTGCTGTCATTATCCACGGGTTTTGCCGGCGCGGGTGATTGCACGGTGGGGATGCCGACAATAGCGTCCAGATACGACATCGTACGCGTAAGCTCTTTTTCCTGACGTTCCGTGCGCATAGCGCCGGCTTTTCGGTAGAGCACGATGCCGTTCGGATACGCCGTAGGCAGCGGATTACCCGCCTGGACGATCAGTTCATAGAGTGTTTTCGGCGATTGCCGGTTGTCATGATAGGCGGGATACGCACCGGGGTGCAACACTTCCCCATCGATCGCCACCGTCTCGGTGGTGTTGACGAATTCGGCGTTACCCAGCACGCTGACCAGGTCATTCGGCTCCAACAGCGGATCGACATCGGGCATGACGCCATCCGCGTGCTGGGTCAGTGGATAGGTAAAAGTGCGCGCTTTCCCCTGTTCCATGCGATAGAGATTCACCCGAAGATCCGCTTCCGGCTTCACATTGCCCGCCAGATGCAGCAAATCGGACAGCTTCATCCCTTCGGTAATATCGAAGGAGCCGGGATGACGGACATACCCATCTACTTTGACTTTGCGCGGTTCCTGCATCGCCTCGCGCGTCGAGACGACCAGGCGGTCACGCGGCATCAACAAGGGATCGGTATCCGTCTGATTGCGGCGCAGCATCGTGGTGAGATTGACCGGAATTATTTCGACGGTGTTGTCGGGATGCAGGCGATACAGATCGGCGCGGGTGGGAAAAGCATCCCGCCGCAGTCCTTTGGCGAGAAACAGCAGATGACTGACGCGCATCTGACCGACATACGGAAAATGTCCCGGATCGACAACGGCGCCTTCGACCGTCACCATATGTCCCTGTCCCATCTGGTCGCTGGGGAAGATCAGCAGGCGATCTTTATTGCACAGCGGAAGATTTTGTGCCGGCTCGTGCGCCAGCGCGCCGCGTAAATTCACTTCGCGCAAATCTTCCGCCAGCGTTTTTTCGTCGAGCCGAATCAGCAATGCCCGGTCGAGCGACACATTCGGTTTCATGCCGCCGGTGAGAAAGATCGCATCGGCAACGGTCATGCCGGCATAAAATGGCAATGATCCCGGCCGCGCCACTTCGCCTTCCACCTGGACGGCCAGATCCGTCACGTCACTGCGAGATTTCACCACCAGCCGGTCGCGCGGTTGCAATGACAGGTTCGTTTTCGCATCGTTGTCCAATGCCTTCGACAGGTCGATCACTTGCAATTGCGGATCATGGCCGTGCGGATAGTGATATAACAGCGCTTGCGCCATATAACCTTGAGCAGTGACGCCGAACGCCAAATTGAGCAGATCGGCGACTCGCATCCCGGTGCGGAAAGGATATTCGCCGGGTTTCACCACCTCGCCATCGACGCGGACCACATCCCGCAGGTCCGTCAATTCACCCCGATGATAGACGGTCAAGCGATCCCCCGATTGCATGCGGAGATCAGCGCCGGGCTGTCCGGACAGAATGGCATGGAGATCGACGGTGAGCTTGATGCGGTACGCCTGCTCCTGCAGGCGCTCGAGAATCGCCTGTTCCAGATAGGCATCGGTCGTCACCCCATCGGCCAGTTTAAGCAGCGCGCTGACGGTCGGTGCCTTTTCAATCGGAAACTCCCCCGGACGGTAAACCGCGCCGGTGAGCGTGATGGCATTCACGACCATCGGCAGCACCGCATGCAGGTAAATTTCATCGCCGTCACGCAGTGCAAGTTTGTCATCGAGGAGGATCGATTTCGCTTCCACGACGCGCTTGCGCGCTTGATCGACGCGGGTCAGCCGTATCTGCTCGACACTGGTAGACGTCGGTCCACCGGCCAGGCGCATTGCCGTTTCCAGCGTATCGGCGTCGATCAGTTCATACTTTGCCGGACGCCGCACCTCGCCGCTGACCGTGACCACTTTCCCCGCCGGGGGCACAAAGACGATATCGCCGGCCTGCAGGGGGATATCGACCAGCTCACCTTTGAGCAAAAAGTCGTAGATGTCGATCTCGCGGAGCAAGGTGCGGTTTCGCAGCACGCGAATACGGCGCATTGAGCCGATATCCGAAGGCCCGCTGGCCGCAAACAACGCTGTAAAAACGGTAGCCAGGCTGGACAGCAGATATTTATTCGGCTTAACGACTTCTCCCATCACGAAGACGGGGATCGTTCGGCGCCCCACCAGTTGGACTTTCAAGTCGAAGCGGGTGTAAAAGCGCGCATACCGGGCTCGCAGATCGTGTTCCGCCTGGGTGATCGTTTTGCCGGAAAGCGGAAGAGTGCCCAATAGGTGCAAATATATTTCTCCCTGCGTGGAAATCGTGACATCGGCATGCTCATACTCGGTGCTGCCATACCAGCAGACGACCGCCAACCGATCACCGGTACCGAGGAGATAGTCTGGTGGTACCGGGGCATCCTCGGGGATTTCAAACATCTTCGTTTCGGCGCGGAACAGGTCACGACCAAAGACTTTGAATGCCGTGGTACTCGCGGCCGTTGTTGCCGGAGGATTGGTGGTATTCCCTGGTGGGGTGACTGAGGTGGCCGGTGGCGCCGGGGTGACGTTCGCCGGCGGTAGGGCGGTTGTCGCCGGTGGCGTGACGGATGTGGTCACGGTACTCGACGGTGTCGAGGGGGGATACGACGGAACCGTATTCCCCTGCGCAAGAAGCAGGTGCTCGCTCACCCCGGCGAAGACCAGCGAGAGCACGAGCGCAAAGATGTGACGTCGCGGCATAGTCATCCACTCCATTCTCATTGCGCACCTGTTGAAAAAACAGACGCGCAGACATGCGGATACGCCGGCGGCGAGTATATTTGCGAAAAATGACGTGTCGTAGTGCGGTAAACGGAAGCGATGCTACGGTAATGCGCGGTCGAATCGGTGCTTGGTAGCCCGTCTCTAAGTCAATAGTACCGAGACGGGCGCTGTGATCAGACAGGCTCGGAGATAAACTCCGGAATCGCTAAAGTATCGAGTTGTATGCGCTGGTGGGCGAATGCGGGAACCACTTCGCCCAGATATCCTAGCAGGTGTGCGGTATCATCACGTCCGGCCATTTGTTGCAATCGGCGCACAATGGCGTGGATTTCGACCGGGGTGAAGTAGAGCGAGCGATGCACCACCGACAGACCATCGCATTCGGCGGCTTCCAGAAATTCGTTGTCCATCGCCAGCTTTTCGTGCAGCTTCTCGCCCGGGCGCAACCCGGTGTAGACGAGGGGGATTTCGGTCTCCGGCTCAAAGCCGCTCAACCGGATCATATCGCGCGCCAGGTCGGCGATGCGGACGGGTTGTCCCATCTCCAGCAGATACAGGTCGCCGGAGTGTCCGATGGCGCCTGCCTGCAACACCAGTTGCACCGCTTCCGGG
>Ga0073936_10007618_pt1 | contig 13967 bp, 15 predicted proteins | sample AliMusrvi5mmetaG_FD_87041 | JGI IMG/M metagenome (GOLD analysis project Ga0073936, IMG submission 87041) | Freshwater lake bacterial and archeal communities from Alinen Mustajarvi, Finland, to study Microbial Dark Matter (Phase II) - Alinen... | ecosystem: Environmental > Aquatic > Freshwater >... | reverse complement strand
TTTTGTTCCAACTCTTGGCGCGGAATAATTTCTCCACGCGCGATGCGAGCCTGCATTTGTGGATAGTTCCGCATTTTAAGCGCTACGGAAAACTCAATGAAGTCGCCAGCATTTTTCGCGGGCCATCCCCACGCGGGTGGGGATATCGAGAGCGTATGTGGTGGTGCGGAGCCGTTTACCGGGCCATCCCCACGCGGGTGGGGATATCTTGTTAAGGATTTCCAGATTCGCCCCCGGATTCGGGCCATCCCCACGCGGGTGGGGATATCGCGCTATACCCCAACCAGTTCGAAGGCGTGAACGGGCCATCCCCACGCGGGTGGGGATATCCGGGCTCAAGGCGGAACTGATCAAGGTGCCCACGGGCCATCCCCACGCGGGTGGGGATATCCCGCGTTAATCGTAAAATAGGAAAGTGATCCGCGGGCCATCCCCACGCGGGTGGGGATATCTCGGGTTTCTGACGCGTCATTCCGCCGCCGAGCGGGCCATCCCCACGCGGGTGGGGATATCTTCGTCATGCATCGCCAACCTATTTACTTAAACGGGCCATCCCCACGCGGGTGGGGATATCGACGCGGGGGCGGTTGTTTCAGCCTCTCAAATCGGGCCATCCCCACGCGGGTGGGGATATCTAATGCGGAGCCAACGGTGTTACCGCGTCTAACGGGCCATCCCCACGCGGGTGGGGATATCCGCTTCACATCTTCTCCCTTGACAGGGAAAACCGGGCCATCCCCACGCGGGTGGGGATATCTCGTGCTCGGGAACCAATACCGGAGACCAGACCGGGCCATCCCCACGCGGGTGGGGATATCCCAATGATTCCGCAAGACGGCGGGGGAAAACCCGGGCCATCCCCACGCGGGTGGGGATATCAGATTTTTAACACGGAAGAATCACAAAAGGCACGGGCCATCCCCACGCGGGTGGGGATATCGCAAGCCGGGGGCAAGGAAGGGCCGAAAGTGGCGGGCCATCCCCACGCGGGTGGGGATATCAACACCTGTTGACGCTCTCCGCATAATATCGGCGGGCCATCCCCACGCGGGTGGGGATATCTCGAAATGCGGGCGCGTTGAATCAGGGAATCACGGGCCATCCCCACGCGGGTGGGGATATCACCCGCGTCGCCCAGGGCGCGATCGCCGCGCACGGGCCATCCCCACGCGGGTGGGGATATCGCTAGGCATCACGTTAGCATGTTCGGCAATCGCGGGCCATCCCCACGCGGGTGGGGATATCAGATTGGTTACGCCGATCTTAGAAGCGAAGTGCGGGCCATCCCCACGCGGGTGGGGATATCTCGATCCCGTTGGGATCAGGCCACCGTCAACCCGGGCCATCCCCACGCGGGTGGGGATATCTTTCCCCGTAGCCGGATTGCTCTATTTCTCCGCGGGCCATCCCCACGCGGGTGGGGATATCCGGCGATCCCCGTAGATTGCGGACGGATTGGCCGGGCCATCCCCACGCGGGTGGGGATATCCACTCGAGGATGGCGGGATCCGCGGCCATGTTCGGGCCATCCCCACGCGGGTGGGGATATCCACGACAGACTGCAGAGCCTCATCAGAAAGTCCGGGCCATCCCCACGCGGGTGGGGATATCCGCCTTCATAATCCAATCACCCATCACATTGACGGGCCATCCCCACGCGGGTGGGGATATCCGCGGTTTCAGCCCGTTCCAATTTAGACCAAGCCGGGCCATCCCCACGCGGGTGGGGATATCGTCGCCCATGGTGGTGTCATCCCCCAGAGTGCCGGGCCATCCCCACGCGGGTGGGGATATCTGCCAACCCGCCTCCCAGTCTGCTTCGTCCCACGGGCCATCCCCACGCGGGTGGGGATATCTCATTTTTGGATTTGACGGCGTGCCAGTAGGCCGGGCCATCCCCACGCGGGTGGGGATATCCAGGTGAGCTCGAAGAGGAGGGTTACGGCAGTCGGGCCATCCCCACGCGGGTGGGGATATCTCCTGCTCCCGGGCGATGAGTTGAGGGTATTCCGGGCCATCCCCACGCGGGTGGGGATATCGTTTCCGTGTGCGTCGCCATCCCTGGCGAATCCGGGCCATCCCCACGCGGGTGGGGATATCACAAAAACATCATGATACCACTGACAGTAACACGGGCCATCCCCACGCGGGTGGGGATATCTATCGGCGTTTGCCAGGGCGCATCCTGCGGTTCGGGCCATCCCCACGCGGGTGGGGATATCTTTTTCTTTGCCCCATAGATCGACGGTCGCAACGGGCCATCCCCACGCGGGTGGGGATATCTTAGCATATCCGCTTGCGTTTTGTCGCCGCTTCGGGCCATCCCCACGCGGGTGGGGATATCGCTGGCAACATCCCTATCTATCAAAGCAAATTCGGGCCATCCCCACGCGGGTGGGGATATCCTTCATGCGCTGGAGGAAGCCAGTGGCGTTGACGGGCCATCCCCACGCGGGTGGGGATATCGAGCACCCGGAAAGTAGGACTGCTAGCGATTTCGGGCCATCCCCACGCGGGTGGGGATATCCGCGAGACGGGAGCCAGGCATACGTATGGTTGCGGGCCATCCCCACGCGGGTGGGGATATCTCCGCCACCGGAAAGCGTTCCACCGAGGAAGCCGGGCCATCCCCACGCGGGTGGGGATATCATTCTGCCCGTGTCTTCTAACCCTAAGCCCATCGGGCCATCCCCACGCGGGTGGGGATATCCGCATATTTGGCCAACCAATCCGCTTTCAAAACGGGCCATCCCCACGCGGGTGGGGATATCTGTCGCAATCCGGTCGCGCGTCATTGGGCACCCGGGCCATCCCCACGCGGGTGGGGATATCTAGGGGACAAGCCATAACGCTAACTCTCGCAGCGGGCCATCCCCACGCGGGTGGGGATATCCGCGTATGCGGCAAAGAATGTCAAATAGTTGGCGGGCCATCCCCACGCGGGTGGGGATATCTTCTCAGCATGTCAAAAGAAAAAACATGATTCCGGGCCATCCCCACGCGGGTGGGGATATCTTTGTGACATTGAAGTTTACCGCAACTATTTCCGGGCCATCCCCACGCGGGTGGGGATATCGCGCTTGCATGTTCCAAAAATGCAAGATTTACCGGGCCATCCCCACGCGGGTGGGGATATCTTCCTTGGTCGCCACCCAAGCGCGGCATGAGACGGGCCATCCCCACGCGGGTGGGGATATCCGAGTTGGGCTCAATATCTATATCCACTAAAACGGGCCATCCCCACGCGGGTGGGGATATCGAGGATTTTGAGAGGAGCGGCCGGGTTTTGGTCGGGCCATCCCCACGCGGGTGGGGATATCGATTCACCGAGTCCACACCCGTGCAAAGATGCCGGGCCATCCCCACGCGGGTGGGGATATCGCCCGCGCATCCTCCAGCGCACTATGCGGCCGCGGGCCATCCCCACGCGGGTGGGGATATCGGCTCCGGGGAACCCATTGGAACGAAGATCCGCGGGCCATCCCCACGCGGGTGGGGATATCAGCCCATCAATCTCGGGCATGCACACCTCATCCGGGCCATCCCCACGCGGGTGGGGATATCTCTACCGCAGCACTGACCTGAGTCTCTGGCTCGGGGCCATCCCCACGCGGGTGGGGATATCTCTGGGGTTGCCAATGAGTTACGGGCCAAAAAAGTGGGAAAACAAGCCCAAAGACAAGCGTGTCAGGTTGGCGCAGTCGGGAGTAAGATGCCTTGCCACGTCTGTCAGAATGGGCAGTTATCTGCATCTACCCAGCTTTCGGCGATCAGCGGGATACCCGAGATATCGATCTCCCTGCGCCCCGATGAACCTTCGGGGCCGAAGCGTTCCACGGTGTAACCTTGGCAATTGGTGGCGGAAGAAACCACTAGCACGCCAAACTCTTTGGGGGCATTGCGCAGAATGAAATCCATGACTTTACGGTGGGTACGGACGTTGAGCGTGCCGACGAAGACATTGGGGCGCGGTTCAATGAACCAGCGCTTGAGATGGCCGCGAATTGCCGGCGGGACATCGTTGCAAATGAGAACGGTCATGTGGGGAAAGGCTCAAGACTTGGAGACACAGGCGCAAGAAAGAGAGGAGCTGTGCCCTGATGTCAGGCTTCGCTGTGCGGTTGGAGAGGGTGATCGGGCGGAGCATCGTCAGGGTTTTCACCGAGGCCATGGAAGAGCACTTTGAGATCTTCGGGCATTCGGCGGAGCATGCGGGTTTCCTCTACTTTTTGTTTGAGGAGTTTGCGCACGAGGGTGCCATCGTCCTTGGGATCAATGGAAAGGGCTTCAAAGGCCGCAGGCCAACTGGTTTCGTGTTTATAGAGGTCGGCGACGTCGTAAATGAACGGCAGGGTGCCGGCGGCGTGTACGAATCCAAGTTGGGGGATGAAACCCATCGAGCAGCAGACGGCAGCGGTCAGCGCGTAGAGCGATGCGTTAGAGGCGGAGAGGGCGCGGTTAATACCGTCGGCGATCTGCCAATTGTCAGATTTGTAGTCGCGGCCCTTCCATGTGACGCCGTATTTTAGGCCGAGTTCAGCATAGGTTTGCTTGACGCGTCGGCCCTCCATACCGCGGAGTTGTTTGATGGAAATTCCGTGAACCGAGGCTTCCGGAAAACGATGCAGGAACATACGGCGGGCAATCTCGTTTTGGGAGCGTTTGTTGGCCCAAGCGGTGGCATGGATGCGGGCCATTGAGTTGTCGTGATTAGGTGTGATGCCGAAGGCATAGAAGCGTAGGCCATCTTCGCCGAGCCACAGCAGCGGGCAATTGCACTGGGCAGCGGCTTTGACAGCCGCATGGGTGATGGTGGTGCCTGGACCGAGAATAAGTGCCGACACGGTGGCGACTGGCAGGCGGGTGATGAGCCCGCCGCTGCTGATCCATTTGATCGAGGAATCATCGACCTCCACCCGTCCGTATTCCAAATAGAGCGGAGTCCAGCGGTCCTTGGCGGGAGCGAGGGTATCCAGCGGTGGTCGTTCAAAAATGGGCATAGTTGGGAGTCGGTTGGGCGACCTAACGGCTAGTCACGACACTGCGAGACTGCCACGTCCTACCTGATGAATAGTAGTCAGACGTGGCGTATTATGATAGGTCAGCGGCATGGATGCGGCGGATGGGGCGCGAGAGGTAGGCCGCGGGAATTGGGCCGTGGTGCAGCCCAAAGGCTACAGGCTGGTCCGATTGGTAAAAACGGCCATCTCCGGGCAACTCTGTCATTCCCTCCAGCGCGGAGATCTCCGCGGGATCGTTGCCGAGCGTTTGCCACAGGGAGGCTAGGGCTTCGCTCGGGGTGGCGGCGACAACAGGCGAGAGCGGCTCCGCAGGGATGCAGGTTTTGCGTCCGAACCAAATGCCCCACACCGGGTCTAGCAACGCGGCAGCGACACATTCCAGTGTGGCTCTATCTCCCTGGAACAGCGCGATGAAGCGGGCGTCGGTGAGATAGCTACGGCGAGTGATGACGGTGCCAAAGGGACTGCCGTCGCCCGCCTTACAGGGGATGTGGAGCTTTTCGGCGGGGTTCGTTTTGTCATAACCGCCCCCGATGGTGTGGAAATCCATAAGGCGGGTGACAGGCCCGGGCTTGGGCCAACGGAAAACCGAGAAGCACAAGGCTGCGAGCGGGGCGACTCGCTCGACCTCATCCGTAGCATATTTGTCGATACCAAGGGCAGCAGCGAGCACGCCGATGAGGGCACTCTTAGTAGGCCAGCTTTCGGTTTCCCGGCGCTGGAATCTGGAGGACGCTCCCCAGGACTGGAGCGGTGCGTCGATGAGGAAAGCCAGGGTATCAGACATCGCCTGCAAGGAGTTGATCGAGGAAGGAATCAAGGCCGATCTCGGTGAGCCAGAATTTTTCTCCAAGTGAGCCCCAGGTTTTTTCCAGAGTCTCCAAATGCTCTTTCATTGCGGCAAGAGAGCTGGCCTGGAGACCTTTCCCATTCGCCTTGACCGGGGACTCGAAGGCATTGGCGAGTTGGAGCGGTTGGCCATTGTCCTTGTGGATGCCGAGGACTTCGAAGGGCAGCGTGGCGGCATTCATAGAGTTCTGGCGGGCACCGGGAACGGCGATCAGAAGGGCCTTAATGAACGAACGAAGCACTGCTTTGCGATCCCCTGCCGGAAGTGACACGAGGTGTTTCTTGTCAAAAAGCAAATCAAGATTGATGGCAGTGTATCGGTAATAGGTGGCCGAATTGAATTCAAGGGTGCCCATCATGCCAGCACCGGCTTCTTCGCCCTCCGTCTCATCATTCTCACCATCTCGTTGCTTTACATCATCCACGGCAGTGTAGAAATCGATTTCATTCGATGATGAATGGGTGGAAAGAGCATGTGAAAACATGGATGCGCCCTCAATATTCAGCGACGGGTCGTTTGCAACCATTCTTCCGAAGAAGGCAATGTCTGCAGCATCGGAAATACCTGCTTTTTGAATCGCCTTTGTCACAGGACTGAGAGCTTCCTTAAGATCTTTTTCTGCGGCTTTCTTCGCCGCCTTGTCGCTTGTTGAGTTTGCGACGGTCGCAGATTCGATCATGTCCTTGTTTAACAAAATGGCTTCTGCTGCTGCATGGAGCTGTGAGGGAGAAAGCCAGATAAGCGCGGGCATGTTCATCCTTCCATTTCTATCGACTTTCGCCTTACTCGCACCAGCTTGGTCGACGAGCTTTGACATAACATCAAGGGCCAATGGAGAAGCGTTTTCCTCAGATAGACCTCCAGCCTTGAGTAATTCAATCAGCTTTTCGTGAGCAAGTTTGGTCCGAGTTGTATGGAACGAGTCACCATAATGGGCTTCGTTGAAATTCAGCCGCACGGCACGCTTGAGCGATTGGCTGGAAAGGCGGGCGCGGGTGACACCACCGAAGACGGCGGATTTCGGGGAACCGACGTCATCGCGGTTGAGGCAGGAGACAGGGAACGATTGCAGAATGTGGAGTTCGATTAGTTTCATATTATTTGAGTGGAGATAATTGATAGTAGATTTCAGACTGGAGAAAGGCAGAGCATGCCAAAGCCGAAAGCCTTAGCGGAACCGATGCCATTAGTGAAGGCTTGGCTGAGAAGTTCGGGATCAGTGACGGTGAGAATACCGGTAAAATCGGTGGCGGTGTGGAGCCCGGCTTTCCCTTCTTTGACGAAAGATTGGCGCGGCTGCGGGATGGTGCGGATTTCCTCAGGGGTAATGGAGAAGCCATGCTGCGCGGCCTTGCGCTCCAACCAGGCGAGGAGGTCTTCACGATTAGAGATGGGGACACGTTTTGCGTGACGGCGTTTCCCTTGCGCGTCGCGCGGGGCGGCGAGCTTGCGGGTGGGATTAGCAAGCAGTGAGAAGCGATAGCGCGGGTGAGAGAGGAAGCTCTCGCCTACGGCTTTGCTCTGCCATCCTTGATCTGGGCACCAATCCGGCTTGGCGGGTCCGGCGGTGGATAGAATAAGCAGACGGAAGCCATTCCCCGTATCGTCGAGGCGGGTGAGAAAATCACGGGTGGCGTCGGGTTGGTTAGGGAAGCAATCCCAGGCCCGCTTGTGCCAGGCGTAGCTATCGGCGAATCCGCCGTCTTTGCGCCAACGGGCGGCGATTTCGTAAGGAACGAGCGCTTGGGTGAGATGGAGGTTCATGGTGTGGGAAGGTCGGCGGAGACTTGCCAGAATTCTTTGGCCCAGTTGGTTTTTACATTCTCTGCGTGGCCCGTAGACCAGAATCGGAGGTCCTTAAGGAGCTTGGCGTAGTCGAGCGGGATGCCCTCACGGCTAAGGCGCTTGACGAGACGGTGAAGCTGCGGGGCGAGATCCTCCAGATCACTGCATGCTAGCAAGCGCCGGAAATGACGGTCGTATGGGTGCTCTCCATCTTTGCGATCTCCAAGGCGCAACGCAGCGCGACCGATCCCTAAGCCTTCGGCATGGTTGGGATGGACGGCGTAAAGCGCGGCAACTGTGGAAGTCCTATCATCGCCGATGGCACCGAGTCGACCGAGGACCGGCAGCGCCTGATGGCGGGTGGTCTCACTCCAATAGCGGCGGAGCGAGGCGGAATGGCCGCGATCATCGCACAGCCGCGCGAGCTGGGCTATGAAGCGGGAGTTAGTTTCGTCGTGCGGATTCATGGGGTGGGCGGAGTAGTTTTGAGAGTCTTTGGCTTGGTGAATTTAGGGCGGAGTCGGCGCAGGCCGAGGGTATACGCTTCAATCTGGCGGGGAGTGGAACGCGGGCAGGCGTGATCGTATGCGGCGTGGGCAGCCTTGCGGACGGCGAGACTCCATGGGTCGTCGGACTCGCCGAAGTTTTTGCCATGGATGGGGGTGTCGTCTTTGACAAGTTCGAGCAAAGTCTGGCGCTGGAGATCGAGGGAGTTCCAGAAATGACGCTGGGCGACCTCGATAGGAGCGGATCCGTTCATCATGGATTCGGCGTAGGCTTTGACGGCGGAGTAGATGGCGGTGGATTGACTATCGGCATGCTGCACACCTTTGGAATATATCCTCTGACCGATCTCGCAGAACAAACGGTGAGGAACAGTGAAACGGTCTTCGATGCTATCGAGTATTTTAGCATCCTTGGCTTTGATCAACTCTCCAACCCATAGATCCACATCACCGTCTTCATGCTCGATGATGTGGCTTTGTAAAATCTTAGGGGCAGATTGTGCTTGGGTGTCCGAACGACGCAGGACGGCGAGGCAATGAAGATCCCGCCAGATCCCGCGGTTGGTATCAGCCCGTAACAGGCGGAGTTCCTCTTTCCATGGTATAACCGTAGCTGACGATTCCTGGGCTGCTGGATAGGGCGGATATTCCAGACCCTGGTCGATGTGGATGGTATAACCTTGCCGTAAATTTCCGGTAACATCCAAGCGGCATGAAAGCGGGACAAGACGCCCGAGATAGGATTCAGTGACCTCTTTTGCAGCATTGCCCTTGATTTGATCCGGTGCGCCCAACTCCCAATACGGCTTGCCGATATTGGGAGTGAGTTCGGCATCCATGCAGTTCGCAAGGATCGTCCGCTTGAGGTCTTCCCCAATGAGAAAGGTATGCAGCATTTTCAAGCTGGGTCCGTTACCCTTTACCTTCGAGGCCATGCTGCCGCCGACAAAGAAGTTCTGATAACAGAGCAGTAATCGGGCGAGAAACGCGGAATCCATGACACGCTGCGTTTCGCCGCAATGATCGAACAAGGTGGGTGAATTCCCCGCCGCCATGGTAAAACTCACCTGGCACGCGGGGTAACTCTTGTCACCAGCAGTGGCCTTACATTGCAGGAATCGAGGGCCATCTCCGAATAGGTTGAAATGAGGAAATATATCCGCACGCGCTAGATAACTGGGCACCTCCTCCTCTAGATCATCGCCGAATGAATCCCAGCAGGAGTAATCGGCAGGCGCGCCAAGTGCGGCTTGCGTGATGCATACTAACAGACGGATGAGAGAAATGCGCTCATGCGGGACGGCGTCGAGATCGGCGATTTCCGCCGCGCTGCGGAAGAGTTCGTCCAAGCCGACAAGCGAATGGTGCCCGTCGAGCCAGCGCACGGGAATCCAAGGGTGGATGGTGAGATTGAAGTCAGTCATGTTAATAATCGTTAGAACCAGTCATCGCATGGATCGAGGGAGGCAGTGAAGGATGCGGCGGAGTTGCGGGTGTGGCTCAGGCCGGTGTCGTCGCGGTATTCGAGGAGATAGGCCGACCCATCATCGGAGCCGATGAGCGCGCAGGTGGCGTCGTCACGAACGACGGCGAGCACGGCATCCTGAATGTTCTTGCCGAGCCACTCCGGTTGTTTTGTCATAGCATGGTGGACGAGGTAGCGCGGCACCCGGACGGCATTCCGATGAAGAGCGAGAGCTAGCGGATAGCTGAACGGGCCGTGGTGGAAGGGCACTCGCTCGCCGTTGAAGAACTCAATGTGGGTGGAAGCGGCGTGCGGCGTGCGGCGCAAGAGGATGAGGAACGCTGTCGGAGTATCGTTCCAACGGGTCTTCGCTCCATCTTTGTCGTTCTCGGTGGGAGAATGGAACACGTCGCTGAGCTCGGCAGTGCTGAGCATTTTGGCAGTTAGCTTTTCGAGTTCGTCACGGCAAGCGGCTGCCCCGCATGGCAGTGAATGCGGCATCGGTAAACGGCACGCTTCCTCGACGAGCAGTCGAATGTCCTGCGGTAGGGTGATTGTGTGATCCTCGAGCGCCAAAAGAACCCGCTCCGCTTGGAACAACGAGAATGGCGGATAGACGAAAGCAGATGGGCCGAGCATGGCTTTGATGATCGTTTCGTCAGCGCTCCAATCGACCTTCGGCATGAGAACCACGCAGCGCGGGGATTCAAAGTCCACAGGGCGCGGCCGCTGATGGCGATGAAGACGGCCTAGCCGCTGGAGAATGAGATCGACCGGCGCAAGATCGGTAACGAGGAGATCGGCATCGATATCAACGGATTGTTCGATGACCTGGGTGGCAACGAGTATGCAGCCTGACGGGCGGGTGAGACCGATTTTCCCGAGACGCTCCATCCAAACGGCTTCGTTATGATCGCGTTGAAACTGGGGGAAGCGGCTGTGTAGCAGGCCAAAAGTAATCCCGCGATCCCGGCAGCGGGACTTGATCTGGCGGTAGGTTTCCTGGGCGAGTGCGACGGTATTGCGTATGATGACCACGCAGGCTCCGGACTCCGCAGCATCGGCTAGGTTTTGCCAGATGCCGACGTAGTCACTTGGCACTCGCTCGATCAAGACGCGGCTACACGGGAGATCGGCTGCATCGACGGGGATGGCTTCCGAGTAGCTGCTACCTTTCGCAACCTTTGTAATGAGTGGATAGTCGGCGGAATTTCCCCCGTTCGTCCGCCCCGCGGCGAGCACGAGAGACTTCCTTCGGGCTGATGAGAGAGTGGCGGAAAGCACAATCACGGTGCAGCCGACTTCCAGCAGCCATTTCACGGTCCTATCCACCAGCGCAGAGGTGTAGGGGTCGTAGGAATGGACCTCGTCGATGATGACGACCTTTCCCGAGAGCGCGAAGAGCCGGAGGGCGGAATGTTTCACTGGCAGGCAGGACATGATTGCCTGATCGATGGTGCCGGTCCCGAAGCTTGCTAGAAGCGCCTTCCGGCCCGAGGCATACCAGTCAGAAAGATCGACGGCTCCTTCGACACCATCGGCGGTGGGCGAAACGGCAAGAATCCGGTCGGGATTCATCCAGGCATTGCCATGGACCAGTGCGTGAATGGAGGAATCCGAGACGATATTTTCAAGGAAGGCGGAGACCCGGTCATGGATGCGGTTGCTGGTGAGTTGGGTGGGCAAAGCGAAATAGAGCCCACGCTCATCGCCTTCCGTCCACCGCCTGTAGCTCGCAGCGAGCGCGGCCTCGGTTTTCCCGATGCCCATGGGAGCTTCCACGATATAGAGACCGGGAGAATCCATCGCGGCAATCAATGCTTCCTGGAGCGGGCGCGGGCTTGCCACCCCGGGAAAAAGCGCGCCGAAGGCCCGTCCGCAGCGGACCTCGCGGCGGTGCCAGCCAAGATCATCGACTGACTTAGCCGCCAATTCACGGATGCTGGAGTGTGTCTGGCGGTCTGCCAGTGGACCACTTGTGGGGAGCATAAACCACCGGGTGTCGGAACCGATCCAGTCAGAGAAGGTGATGAAGCCGGTGAGCCAGTGGACGAAGGGTCCTTTGGGGATATTGCCTGTGGGAAGGCTTCCAAAAACCGCTTCGATCTCTATCAATAGTTCGTGGCGAAGATGTATTGGCCAGCCAAGGCCGCCTTCCCTGATTTTGCCTACATAGCCGTGCGGACAGGGATATTTTCCGTGATGTCCCCCGGCGGCGAGCACCCAGTCGAGCGGTTTCTTCCCATGAAGTCCGCCGAGGTAGGCTTGGCTCACCTTGGCGTGGTTTCCTTCGTAAAATGTTTGCCCCATCGCATCCGGGAAATTCCAGTGCGGGTGGGCCTTGAGCTGAAACCCCGGAGTGACCTTCCCAATGTCATGGGCTGCGGCCAGGGTGACGACGCCGGTTGAGGCTAGATGACGGCAGGCTGGGGGCAGGAAGCGACTAACGGCCTCCGCCACCGCGCCAACAATCAGGCAGTGGTCGCGGACCGTCACAGCCGGGAGTCCCGTGGCTGGGTCCGTTTTCGCCCAGCATTGCTCCAAGCGAATATCGTCGATTGAAGTGGAGCCCCCCGTCGAGGACAAGGAGGAATCACGGAGGGTTTGCGAGGGAGGCAAGGCCATGCGGCGGGGAGTTGATCTGGGAGGGCAGGGTCGCAGAGATGTTGGGATTTTGGCCGGTTTACGAAGTCTTATTGGGGACGATAGTCTCTCGGATAGACCGTACGTCGATGAAAAACGCCCGAACAGCTAGCGATTTTTGCGTGCGGCGGGCCGAGGCTCGCTCGGCGTGTAGAGGCCGCGCCCAGGGGGCGATAACTAGAGCTAGAATTGAGAGTCATGGACCCCGACAATAGCAGGTGGGTGGGACAAATACGGGAGTATGCTGCGAAGAAAATGATGAAACTCACAAAAAACTGAGACGCTGAAACATGGCGGCGATCAGATCACCCATTCCTATCGAATGAACCTCGTCCAGATTCCGTTTCACCCAATATGAAGGAGCTTTATCTTCTGATCATCATTCCCTGGCTTTCTTATCCTTATCAGCTGCCGACACAAGCACGGAAGTGGTCCGGGTTGCCTCCGGGCGGGTCGTCCAGACCATCGAACGTCAGAAGGGGCCGAGTGGCACTATGCAGGCCATCACACGCGACGCCACAGGCCGGGTCATCGGCTCTGCCGTTAGCCAACCAAACATCGGTGGCACCACACTCACCAACTACCGTGATGCCAGTGGGCGCATCCTTGGCTCGGCCACGACACAAGCCGGCGGTTCAGGAGCATCCAGCACCACCTACCGCGACGCCAGTGGCCGGATTCAAGCAAGCGCAGATACCCGGACCAACCTCGGATCCGGCAGCATCACTCAATACCGCGATGCTTCGGGACGGATCATCAGCAGCACTGCCACGAGCGGCAGCCCAGCGGGTTCGTGCACAAGCATCCAGAGAGACGCCTCGGGCCTCGTGATCGGCAGCAGCACGGGCAGAGGTACCGCGCTCGTTCCCGTTCCGCCGCCCGATGTGAAAAAGTAGGCGGTAGAAAGCCACCTTCCCCATGCCCGTTAAAAAAAGTGATAGCGACAAGCCGCTCGCCGGGGCCGCCTTGATCAAGGAAACCTGTCGGCGCATCCGCGTGGCGCGGAGTTACTGGGACGCGCACAACAACCGCGCATGTCGCGGCGAACGGGAAAAGGCGCTGGCACTCTACGAATCGCTGAGCGAGGAGGAACGCAAGAAGGTCCCGCAAGTGCTGCGGGTCTGGCTGCGCTACCGGAGCGAGAAATACTTGGGAGAGGGCCGCACGCCACCGGGCGGGATAAAGTAGGCCCACCAGTTTATTTCGGCGATGCACCGGGTAGGTCCATCGCAATCATTTCCTCACTGTCGAGCGCCCCGGCTTGGTAGGCGATCTTCTCCTGTGGTGTCTGCAAGGCCTCCACGTTGTCCCTGTGCCTCTCTGCGATCCGTAAGGCGTGGTCCACGTCCTGCGCGTCGAGAGGGTCATCACGCATCAACCAGGCGGGAGCAGGGAAGATGTCGCCGGGAGCAATGGTTTTCATGGTGGTTTTCTCCTGCCTCCTGCGTGGCCATGCCATTTCAAACCCCATCGAAGTCGAAGCCGGAATTTAATGCACCGGAAATGCACCGCTCTGAAAAATCAACCCTAACAAAAAATGAGCCTTTCGGCTCCTTATGTTGTTCATTATCAACGGGTACCCCGGCTTGGACTCGAACCAAGGACCAATTGATTAAGAGTCAACTGCTCTACCAACTGAGCTACCGAGGCATTTCACTGATTGGCCGGGCGAGAGAGCTGGTCTCACGCACGGACGA
>Ga0073936_10007615_pt1 | contig 13972 bp, 13 predicted proteins | sample AliMusrvi5mmetaG_FD_87041 | JGI IMG/M metagenome (GOLD analysis project Ga0073936, IMG submission 87041) | Freshwater lake bacterial and archeal communities from Alinen Mustajarvi, Finland, to study Microbial Dark Matter (Phase II) - Alinen... | ecosystem: Environmental > Aquatic > Freshwater >... | reverse complement strand
TATTGGATTATGAATCAGACATTGGATATTAGAGAACTTAACGAACGGATTCAAAGAGAAAGCTCATTTGTGGATCTTATCTCCATGGAGATGAATAAAGTAATTGTTGGGCAGAAGCATCTTGTGGAAAGCCTGTTGATCGGATTACTCTCCGATGGACATATTCTTTTGGAAGGTGTGCCCGGATTGGCAAAAACATTAGCGATCAATACACTTGCCAACACAATTGATGCAAAGTTTGCAAGGATTCAGTTTACGCCTGATCTTCTGCCAGCCGACTTAATCGGAACAATGATCTACAGTCAGAAGAAAGAGGAGTTTATGGTAAGGAAGGGGCCAATTTTTACCAATTTTGTTTTGGCTGATGAGATAAACCGTGCACCGGCTAAAGTTCAATCAGCATTGCTTGAGGCGATGCAGGAGCGGCAGGTAACCATCGGCTCTCAGACATACCCGCTTGAGAACCCATTTTTAGTGATGGCCACCCAAAATCCAATTGAACAAGAGGGGACATACCGTTTACCCGAAGCTCAGGTCGACCGTTTTATGTTGAAGGTCGTATTGAACTATCCAAAAAAGGAGGAGGAGAAATTAATCATCCAGATGAATCTTCTGAAAGAATTTCCGAAAGCAAAAACTGTACTCAAACCTGAGGATATTGTCAGAGCAAGGGATATAGTGAAAGAAGTTTATATGGATGAAAAGATCCAGAAATACATTGTGGATATCGTATTTGCAACCCGCGAACCAAAAGCTGCCGGATTGGCCAAATTCGAGGAGATGATTACTTACGGAGCCTCTCCGCGAGCTTCAATCAGTCTTGCACAGGCGGCTAAATCGTTTGCTTTTATCAAACGTCGCGGTTATGTTATCCCGGAAGATATCAGGGCAGTATGTCATGACGTATTACGCCACCGTATCGGATTAAGTTACGAAGCTGAAGCCAATAATTTGACATCGGAAGAGATTATCAGCGAAATATTGAATACAATCGAAGTCCCATAGCGGAGGGATAGCTGAGATCATCGCAAATGATCAAAAACTGTCGGAATTGTTATTAATCAATAATTCAAGAATAAAGAAAAGTGGAAGCATCGGAACTGTTAAAAAAAGTTCGGAAAATTGAGATAAAAACGAAAGGGCTTTCCCGAAATATCTTCGCAGGAGAATACCACAGCGCATTTAAAGGGCGAGGTATGGCCTTCAGCGAAGTCCGGGAATACCAGTTTGGTGACGATATCCGAAACATCGACTGGAACGTAACTGCGCGGTATGGCCACCCGTTTATCAAAATATTTGAAGAAGAGCGGGAGTTGACTGTTATGTTGCTGGTCGACGTAAGTGGCTCTCGCGATTTTGGTACTGTAGAACGGATGAAAAAGAACGTCATTGTTGAAATTGCTGCAATACTTTCATTTTCGGCAATCTCCAATAATGATAAAATTGGGGTTATCTTTTTCTCCGATCAAATCGAAAAATTTATCCCTCCCAAAAAGGGACGTACCCATACCTTGCGGATTATTCGCGAACTGATCGAATTTGAGCCGGTTTCAAGAAAGACGGATGTTTCGGTAGCTTTACGCTATCTTACCAATGCCATGAAACGGAGAGTGACCGCCTTTATCATCTCCGACCTGATGGATGATCTCCCTTCAATGGAACAGGCGCTGTCGATTGCCAACGATAAGCACGATGTTGTTGGACTCCGTATTTATGACGAACGCGAAGCAGAGCTTCCGTCGGTTGGAATGATCAAACTCAAGGATGCTGAAACAGGCGAATACCTTTGGGTTGATTCATCAAGCAGACGAGTCAGGGAAATCTATCGGCGACATTGGAGAGACAAAAACAAACAATTGGACAGCTTGCTGAAAAAGACTGGATTAGACTATGTCAATATCAGTACTCGCGAAGATTACGTAAAGTCGTTGGTTGCGCTTTTCAAGAAAAGGGAACACAAACTATGAACAGATCATCGATTAAATTGAAATATTTATTGTCGTTCTTTCTCGTTATCCTTTCCTTTATGGTGGTGAACGGACAGGAGATAAAACTGAGAACTGCTCTTGAACATGACTCAATATGGCTTGGCGATCAGATCAGACTAATGATTGTTGTTGAGCAACCAGCAGCTGCGAAAGTTGGATTTCCACAGTTGCCTGATTCTATTCAGAAGGTCGAAATTATGCAAAAATCAAAGATCGATACTTCGAAACTGGATGGAACAAGAATTCAACTCAAACAAACTTACCTGATCACCTGTTTTGACAGCGGAGCCCATTATATTCCGCCATTCTACTTTAAAGTAAATGTCGGGGATCGGAAAGATTCACTCAGGAGCAACGATCTATCACTATTTGTGAAACTTCCGAACGTAGATCTTAAAAAAGGACCCGTTGATATTAAAAAGCCATTTGCTGCACCAATAACCCTTAAAGAGATAGCACCATGGTTGCTCGGGATCATCCTTATTGCTGCCCTCATATTTTTAGTGATCTATGCGATAAGCAGGAGAAATAAAAATAAACCTTTGTTCCAGAGAGCTCCTAAACCCAAGTTGCCTCCTCATATCATTGCATTACAGGAGTTGGACAAATTAAAAAGTGAAGAGCTGTGGCAACACGATAAGGTAAAGGATTATTATACCCGCCTTACCGATATTGTCAGGGTTTATGTTGAGGAACGGTTCAGGATTCCTGCAATGGAACAGACTACCTATGAAATTCTTAACGGATTCAGAACGTTGCAAACCCAATTGGATCCCAAATCGGTCAGCGAATTAAAGGAGATTCTCGAACTGGCAGACCTTGTTAAGTTTGCAAAGCTTACACCGCTCCCGGACGATAACTTTCATATGCTTTCGAACGCCTATCTTTTTGTAAAGGAGACCACAACTGAGGTGGTTAGTGAGTTGCCAGATTCTGAAGAGACAACGAAAGAGGAAGAAGTTATTGTTGATTTGAAAGATAAAAAAGAGGAAAGTCAGCTATGAATAATATCACATTTGCCAAACCCGAACTGTTTTATCTGTTGCTGGGATTAATTCCAATGATTGTCTGGTATGTTCTGCGCCAAAAAAAGTCAAAGGCCAGTATTCAAATCAGCACAATTGCTTCTTTGAAAAATACTCCGATGACCTGGAAGCATGCCTTACGCCATCTCGCATTTGTTTTGCAGATTGCTGTCCTTTCGCTGCTTGTTGTATGTCTTGCAAGACCTCAGTCTTCCAACAGCTGGCAAAATCAGACCGTCGAAGGGATTGACATTATGATTGCACTCGATATGTCGAGTTCAATGCTTGCCCGCGACTTTCAACCCGACAGGCTTGGTGCTGCAAAATCAGTTGCTACCGAATTCATTTCAGGCCGGCTTTACGACCGAATCGGGTTGGTTGTTTTTTCTGCCGAAAGTTTTACACAGTGTCCGCTCACAACCGACAGGGCAGTTTTGATCAATCTTTTTCAGAACTTACAGCCCGGATTGCTTGAAGACGGAACAGCCATAGGATTGGGATTAGCCAATGCTGTTTCCAGGCTTAAGGATAGTGAAGCAAAAAGCAGGGTGATCATCCTGTTAACCGACGGGGAGAACAATCGGGGAGAAATTGCTCCTATCACCGCAGCAGAAATTGCCAAGACCTTCGGAATAAGGGTTTACACGATTGGTGTTGGAACTGTTGGAACTGCTCCCTATCCTGTCCAGACTCCTTTTGGTGTCCAGATGCGCGATATTGAGGTGAAGATTGATGAGAAAACATTACAGGATATTGCCAGCATTACCGATGGAAGGTATTTCCGCGCCACCAACAATAAAACTTTGATCGAAGTTTATAAGGAGATCGATCGTCTTGAAAGATCAAAAATTGAAAATAAAGAGTTCAGCAATAAGAATGAAGAGTATCACAGGTATGCAATTGGAGCTCTTATACTTTCGTTATTGGCTCTGATTCTGCAATATGTGGTATTCAGACATATTCCGTAAAGGAATCCGAAATTAAATTAGTTATGGAATCATTTAGATTTGCTCATCCAGAATATTTCTACATTCTGCTGGTTATACCGGTATTGATTATACTGTTTATCGTATCAAGAATAAACAGGCGAAGGTCGCTCCGGCTTTTTGGTGATCATGTATTAATTGAACAATTGATGCCGAGTGTATCTGTTAGCAGGCCTGTCATCAAATTCCTGATATGGATGGTTGCTTTGGGATTTATCATTACAGCACTTGCTCAGCCACAGTTTGGATCAAAACTATCGACATCGAAGCGAAAGGGTGTTGAACTGATTATTGCCCTTGATGTCTCAAACAGCATGATGGCAGAGGACATTAAACCAAACAGACTCGAAAGGGCAAAAAGGGCCATTGCCAAATTGACGGAACGGCTTAAGGACGATAAATTAGGTTTGATTGTTTTCGCAGGTCAGGCTTTTGTTCAGTTACCGATCACTACCGATTATGTTTCTGCAAAATTGTTTCTCGATGCAATAAATACGAGTATTGTCCCTGTCCAGGGGACTGCTATTGGTGCAGCCATTCAGATGGCTACAAAATCGTTTACACCCACATTTGCCGGAAGCAAAGCTATTATTGTAATCACTGACGGTGAAAATCATGAAGATGACGCGGTAGGAGCGGCCAAAGAGGCTTTTGAGAAAAAGATTGCCGTTCACACGATCGGCATGGGACTACCCCAGGGTGCCCCAATCCCGATGGGTGGACCCGAAGGAAGCCGTGATTTTCTTAAAGATAAAAGTAACAATATTGTAGTTACCAAGCTTGATGAACCAATGCTGACGCAGATCGCAACTGCCGGAGGTGGTTCTTATATCAGGGCAAACAACGCCGAAGTGGGATTAAACAATCTCTTCAACGAAATAGAAAAAATGGAAAAATCAGAGATGGATCTGCGCGAATACTCAGAATACAACGACCAGTTTCCACTGTTTATCTCTCTGGCTTTTGCCTTAATTCTGCTCGATTTCCTGATTCTCGACCGGAAAAATAAATGGCTTCGTAACTTCAGGTTATTTGGCAATCAAAAATGAGTTTTGTGATGAAAAATATACTATTGATACTGTTTTTTTTAGCCATAATCCCTGCGGCAAATGCCCAGAAAGAGCGAAAATTTGTTCGTGAGGGAAACGGATATTATAATGACGGACTGAAAGACACTGCAAAGCTTGATACCATCAGTTTTGGTAAGGCAGAGGTGGCTTACCGGCGTGCGCTTGAGATAAAACCGGAAGATTTTCATTGGCAGTTCAATCTTGCTAATTCGATCTACAAACAAAATAAGCCCGATCAGGCGGCATCCGAGTTTGAAAAGTTAGCCGAGAAAACCACTGTTCCCGGAGAAAAATCTCTTGTCTTTCATAACCTGGGAAATTCACTTTTAGCCCAAAAGAAGTTTGATCCGAGCATCGATGCTTATAAAAAAGCCTTACGCATCACTCCGGGTGATCTGGAAACAAAATATAACCTTGCCTATGCGATGAAGATGAAGAAAAAAGACCAGGAACAGAAGAAAAAAGATAAGGATAAAAATAAAGATAAGGACAAGGACAAAGATAAGAAGGATCAGAATAAAGATAAAGATAAAGACAAGGACAAAGATAAACAGGACCAGAATAAGGATAAAAATAAGCAGGACCAGAATAAGGATCAGCAAAATAAGGACCAGCAGCAGCAACCTCAGAATAAAATCTCGAAGCAAAGTGCGGAACAAATGCTTCAAGCCCTTGAGAATGATGAAAAACAGACTCAGGAAAAAGTGAAGAAGGCGCAGGCGATAAAGGCTGAAAGAAACAAAGTGGAGAAAAACTGGTAAGTAATGACTATTTTTGAATGATTTTGATTAATAATGAATATTAAAGACACTATGAGGATAAAACATCTCTATCTTTTAGTTTGTGTTTTACTGTATAGTTTCCCTGGATTTTCACAACAGGTCAGCTTTACGATGGAAGCCCCTAAAATAGTGGAACTTGGCGAACAATTCAGACTTGCTTTCACTGTGAATGCCAAAGGACAAAGCCTGAAATTGCCGGTACTCTCCGATTTTGAAGTTTTAATGGGACCTTCAACATCGCAGAGCAGTTCTTATCAGATTATTAATGGTGTGAGTTCACAATCGGTATCATTTTCATACCTTTATGTTTTGAAGGCCGTTAAAGAGGGAAGGTTTACAGTTAATCCTGCGACGATTAACGTAAACGGCACTACTGTCACCTCCAATGCATTGACAATTGAAGTGGTAAAGGGGTCAGCAAAGCCATCAGGCGGAGGTGTTGACCAGCCAACTGCAACCCCTGGCACGGTTCCCAAATCGGATCTTTTTGTAAAACTCAATATTGACCGGAAGAGTCTTTACAAGGGCGATCATGCCATGGCGACCATCAAGATCTATTCAAAAGTTAACCTTAACGGTTTCGAAGATATCGTTCTTCCCAGCTTTGAGGGATTCTGGTCGCAGGATGTTGCATTGCCACAACAGATTTCACTTCAAAGGGAATCGTATAACGGCGAGATTTACAACGTTGGAACACTAAAGAAAACATTGTTGTTTCCCCAACAAACCGGGACTATTACAATCGGAAAAGTGAAGATTGATTGCATTGTTCAGCAAAGGGTAAAACAACCCAAAAGCTTCTTTGACGATTTTTTCGATAATTTTGCGAATGTAAAGGCTACTGTCACAAGTGATCCGGTAATTGTTACAGTTAATTCCCTTCCTTCAGGACCGGCTGACTTTTCAGGCGCAGTCGGACGATTTGATCTTCGCTCGTCAATTACATCTACCAATGTTAAAGAAAATGATGCGATCACGCTTCGGATTGATGTAACAGGTAATGGGAATATCAAACTGATCAATGCCCCAAAATTGAAATTACCTGCCGATTTTGAGGTCTACGACCCAAAAACACAAAGCAATTACACTGCTACAGCTGAAGGGCTTAACGGAAATATTTCATTCGAATACCTCTTCCTTCCGAGGTTTGCTGGTGACTACACTATTCCACCGGTTAATTTTGTCTATTTTGACCCCGTTGCCGGAAGATATGCTACAAAATCGTCACAGGAGTTTAAAATTCATGTGGCCAAAGGAGACGGAACAGCATCAAGGTCGGTAATGAATAATGTTTCCAAAGAGGACGTTAAGTATCTTGGTAATGATATCCGTTTCATCAAGCAAGGAAATATCGAATTAATCCCTAAAGGGGTGATTTTCTTTGGAAGTTTTAGTTTCTACCTGATCTATCTTATCGGTATATCCGGTTTGCTGGCCCTATACTTATTTTATCAAAAACGTATTAAGGAAAATGCGAATGTGGCCCGCGTCAAAAACAAAAAGGCAAACAAAGTAGCGCTTAGAAGGTTAAAGGAGGCCAATGTGCATTTAAATTCCGGAGCAACGGAGAAATTTTATGAAGCTGTTACCCGTGCTTTCTGGGGTTATCTGAGCGATAAAATGACCATTCCTGTTGCTGAATTAAATATGGAACGGGCTTCAGCCGAATTGGCCAGACACAAAGCCTCTGAATCAGTTGTTTCCCGTTTTATACAGATACTTGACACCTGCGAATTTGCAAGATTTGCTCCGGGTGGAGGCAATGAGAAAATGAACGAGTTGTACGAAGAGGCCTGCGATGTAATGGGTCTGATGGAAAAAGAGATCAATTGACTATTTAAATGATTTAATGATTAATAAATAGTGAAAAATGAAATACGTGATCAGAAAATATAGCCTTTTAATATTGATGGTTGCCTCTTGTCTGGTTTCACAGGGGCAGTCTGGGGCAGTTCAGGATTCGGTCTCCGCTGCAAATCAGTTGTATAATTCGGGTAAATATCAGGCTGCCATCCGAAAATATCAGTTTGTGCTTGGACAGGGTTTCGAATCCCCGGAATTGTATTACAATCTTGGAAATTCATTTTATAAATCGGGAAATGCGACTTATGCTATTCTCAATTATGAACGGGCAAAAAAACTGTCGCCTAACGATGAAGATATCCAATATAATCTTGAATTAGCCAGGAAACTGATCGTTGATAATATTGTTCCACTCCCCGAAGCTGGTTTTCTGCGGTGGTGGAAACAACTGATCAGTTCGCAGTCGATCAACTTTTGGGGCACCTGGAGTATAGCTACATTCTTTACTTTTCTTGCGCTTTTTGGTTTGTTTCTTTTGTCCAGATCGTTCAACATCAAACGAATGGCTTTTTGGTTCTCGATTGTGGCAATTTCCATCTCTGCAATTACCTTTACTTTTGGATCACACCTTAAATCGAAGCTGATCAATCACAGATCTGCCGTTATCACCGATCGCAGTGTCAGGGTAAAATCTTCGCCAAGTGAAACAGGAACTGAACTGTTTATTGTCCATGAAGGGGTTACTGTGGAATTAACCGACAAACTCGGCGACTGGGTAAATGTCAGTCTGCCCGATGGCAATAAGGGTTGGGTGAAGGAATCGTCGATGGTGAGAATATAGTTCGCTTAATTGCAGCTGGCGGCTGGCTGTTAGGGGCTGGCAACTATCGGCTTGCTGTTGGCGACTGGCAATTCGGAAAGGAGAAATTCATAATATGAATGTCGGATGTCCTACAAAAATTTGGAAATATGGCAGAAGAGCATATCAGGCTGAATATTTTAAGTTTCTGACTTATGCCATTGCTTCTAACGATGACTTAATTAAAATATTCATTGTAAGCGCATTTATCTGGTTGCCAGCTGCAAGTCACCAGCTGCCAGGCACCAGTTGCAATCCGCCATCCGCTCAATTATCATCCAATAATCTCTGCGTCTTATGAGCTTCATCGACCTTACCCATACTATCTATTCCAATATTGCGGTATATCCCGGGGATGAGCAGGTACAGCTGGAGCAGGTGAAAAATATTCAATCCGACGGATACAGTAATTTCAGATTATCTTCCGAAATGCATGCTGGAACCCATATCGATGGACCGGCGCACATGATCTCTGGCAGTGCAACGATTTCACAACTCCCCCTTGAGCGATTTTCAGGGAAAGGGATAGTTATTGATGTAAGGGGAGAAAAGCAGATTGAGTTTAGGGAGTCGTTCCGGAACGATATCCCGCCAGAGACAATAGTTTTGTTCTATTCCGGACTGGATCAATCTTTTGGAGAACCTGAATATTTTACAAAACACCCTGTTATTAGTGAGGAATTGGCCCTTTTTCTGGTTGACCGGAAAGTGAAAATGATTGGTATTGACTGGCCATCACCTGATCATGAGCCCTACTCCATTCATAAAATCCTGTTGAAAAATAATATCCTCATTTTGGAAAATCTCACCAATCTGGATCAGTTGCTTGATGAATCGTGTTTTGAGGTATTTGCCTTCCCGTTGAAGATCGAGGCCGACAGTTCTCTGGTTAGGGTGGCGGCAAGGGTGAGTGAACCAATGTGGGCGGGTGAGTCTCCGGGTAAAATGAGCCGGTGATTATTCAGATCATGAACACTCACAAATATCCTTTTCACTAAAGATTGAGGCGTTTGTTTGTTGGTCAGCATAATACCTAGGTTATTCATTTAGATCTATAACCCTTTCAAAATAATTGTCCAATTCGTTAAAGACCTTTTAGTTGGTTATTCATGATTGCTAATACTTTTTGCCTCTATCACAACATTTGTAACCCGTTGCTTTTCAACAGAGATACATTCAACTTTATCTTGATCGAATAAAACGATATTCTTCCCACCAATATGCAACGAACTATCAAACATAATACCAGCAGCATCTTTATTATTATATCGAATATACTCACAAATAAATTGAGTTGGAATGTACTCTAATTCTGAATCATAGCGGCGTATTGGTTTTGACAAATCAGTACTTATATACCTTTTCAACAGCATGCTTTTTGCGTATTCAACTATCTTATCGACGTTTAAAAACGCACTGGCAATTTCGGTGAAGTCAACTAATACAACATCGCAATCACCTTTAATTTTAAATTTACCTATGCTCACATCATCAAGAAATGTTGCCCGAATCTCATACAGTGTAGTTTCAATATTCTTGCTGAGATATAGAAATGGTATCCCTTGTGGATTTGCCCTGCCTGCAGATACTACGCTTTTATCAGGACATCCCATGTTAATCGTGTCAAACTCTTTTTGATCACCACTATAATGTAACCTTGCCCTGAATAAAAGTTCTGCAGGAGATAATACAACTGTCTGCTTAAATAGAAGTGGCCAATGCCGTTCATCCAGTTTATCAATATTCGTAAGAAAACGAGTATTCCATTTTATTTCTGATTTTAACGTTTCCCAATATAATGTACAATCTAATATGTCATCAATATAACTGACAGTTATTGAAGGATCAACAATCGATGAATTTAAGGATTTAAGGATATCGGAAAGAATTATATTGCACTTCCATTCGTCAGGGAAAAGATTCCAGTCGTTTTGAATTAATCTTGAGATTGCTATTCCTTTGGGATCTATTTTAAAAATAGCGATAAATTCAGCAAAGAAGTCCAATAATTCCCCTACATCTAAAAGCTCTGTTTCAAAACTATCAGCACAATAATCACACTTTCCCTTTTCTGTTGAATTAGTGACAATAAACTGCCTAAGTTCTTGATCGGCAAAGCAATGAATACAGATCTTCATGATTATTCCTCCGTTAATAATCCATTGATCAGCTCCAAATGATTTTTAATTGAGATTTTTTTTGTCATACCAAGTCCGGGATAGGTGCCATCACCATCTTTGTAGTATTTTCTTAATTCCTCTGAAGCGCAATTGTGAATATCCATTTTGTCGAAAAATGCAACCGCTTTTTCTGCTGCTTCGGCAAATTTTCCTTGAATGTTTGATCTGTCATCATTTGTCTTAGATGTAAAATGTCTAATCCAAACCTCGCTATTTGCTTTTTGATAAGTCCAATGAATAGCTACAGCAAAGGGTGCGGCACCGCCTTCGGTAAAATCACTGACAAGAACAGTAAAATCTGAAAAGCCATTGTAACCTTCCTCAATGTAAAACATGTGTTCATCGGAAAATTTTTCTTCCGGCATTACTAAATAATCACTATTGCGTTTTTGAGTGTTAAATTTGTCATCAAGCCTTATTATCTTTTTCCCAAACCCCCTCAGTCTCCGTTTAAGCGTCTTATTCTCTTTTGTGACAATATATTTTACGTATGAGGATAAGGCAAGATCATCAAAGTGTTTTTCACTGGTGTCGGTAAACTCCGTACATATTATCATAACATGATCAAATCCAAAGTCTTCGATCAATTTTAAGATATTCGTATAATTGTTATTGATTACAAACGCAGGAATCCATTTTGATAGATCAGTCAATTCATCTTTAAGTTCAGATTTAATATATAAAGCTTTTTCAGAATCGTGTGTTTCCGAAAAATCGCCTACCTGAGGATTTAAAATCAGAGCAAATTTTACATCACCGTCAATAAGTTTGGGTAATGCCAACTTCATACTATTGAAAGTGCTTTTGACAGGTTCAATTATTGGAACAATATTGTTTTTGTTGCCACGTTGAAGTGCATATTCGCGTAATGCAATCAACTCAAATTGTCTGCCTCTTAGGTATGGATAATACATAGGTCAAAGGTTTATTTTCTCGCTCAATTTGGAATTTAATTCATGATATGATTTGGAATTGATATTCATTGCAAAACATAACTGTCTCAATTCGCCAGGAAATGTCTTGATAATCTCCGTATTCGATTTCCGTTTCTTAAGTTCATCAATAAATAAAACATTCAATTGTTCATGCGGTATCTGTTTCATCAAGCATTTACAAATCTCAAACATATTAAAACTATTCATTTTGGGAAGCGCACCATAATACTTTCTGACGATACTTATGTATTCCGATGTCCTTATTGCGTGAATAAGCGTTTGCGGATCAATAAAGCAATTCTCTTTTGCCGCTCTGACTTCCTGCATGACCAAAGATTTACTTCGTTCCACTAGCTCAATAACCCCAATATTTTCATTCTCGCGCAGATATTTCTCACTTAGGGATTCATGGGTGACAATATAGCACGATTTGAATATTTTCGTGTAATCCGACAATTGACCGCTCAATCGTTTATTGGAGTCAAGTTCTGTTTTTATTTCAAATGCCTTACTTGTACCATTGAACATTACAATATCAGCAATTGAATTCCCAACCCGAAACTCATTGATTGCTACTGTGTCCTTAACGCCATACTTATTTATGAGTAAGTCGTTGATAAAGGTATTCTTATAGACATATTCATTTCGATAGAGCTTTCTTAGCTCTCTGTAAATATATTGGATATAGTCATGATAGGTGTGTATCTCCTTACCAACTTTCGAAAAATCGAATCTTTCGATTTTTGCATTCATAAAGGAGTAATCATTGCGTTGCAATAGCTTCGAAAAAGAGCTGCTAGAAAAGATAGTGGCATAACTTCTCAATTTATCCAGTTCTCTTTTGTTACTTATTGCTTTCATTTTCCACTAGTTGATTCTATTTACTTACAAAGGTATTAATAAATATACCAATAGTATCCACTTTTCAATGTAAGATATACTATTTGTACTATTTGTACAAAAGTAAGTGGATGAGTATTCATATCCTGAACACTCATCTGCCCACTCAAAATTCACCCCTTATTTTAGGTTATACAAATAAGGGGTGAAAAATGTTAATTTGCTTTAGCCACCACTTTGGCGGCAGGGATAGAGTCGGCAACTTCGAATCCCCAATCTGTTAATCGCTTCGGGTTTTTCCGGTTAAGGGCTTTAAGCAGATTTCGGCTCGATTTCACCGCTTCGTCAATGGCAGACATCAGAAGATCACGCTCGCGATAAGCTTTCTCCATCTGACTTTTCATCCTTTCAGCTTCCTTGTGAAACTCTAATGCCTTCGGAATCGACGATCCAACAGCATCCCAGCTTATCCCGTCGAGGTTTAATAATGGCGATGCGGGTCCATCGGCCTGGTGTTTTTTGTAAACAGAGTCTGCCAGGCTTAACACTTCTTCTACATTGCGGGATACCGCAATTCTCCCTTCATTACAATGGCATTGCAACAATTGGATTTGACGTTTCCATCATTTACAATGGCATTGTAACGATGGGATTTATAGTTTCCGGTGATGACAGGGCTTTCAGTACGCCTTATTATGGAGATAATAACTATCTCCCCAAAACTTGCTTCATTTCAGCATACCCTTTCATGCCCATGTAACTTTCAATATAATCTGTTCCTTCCAGGCCACCCAATGCATTAATCCTGGTCCAATCTTTCAGCGCTCCCTCTTTATCTCCAAGTTCAAACCGGGTTAATCCCCTTAACGCTAATAAATTTGTCTCTTTAGGTAAGAGCGTTATCCCTTTGTCGAAATATTTCAGCGCTTTTTTGGGATTATTCTTTGTAAACAGCATTTGAGCTCCATGAGAATAGTACTTTATTCCCAGTTTGTCTATATCGCAGCCCATTTCATCAATTTTAAAAAGAATGGAGACCTCTTTTTCCATGGACATGGGTTTTTCATTATTATGGCCTGGTTTCCACATCCCGTTAGTGGTCAGAAGAGTACTGATTACTTCGTAGTCAATTTCTCTTGAAACGCTGTTGATGATTTCTATATTAGCTATTTCACCCTGGGTTGTTACAATAAACCGTACAATTTCTGTCCCTTGCCTCAACTGCTCTTTAGCAACCTCCGGATAGATTACGTTTTTAATCAAATAGTTTTCTATTGTAGGAAACTTCGCTTCAACCTGCATTGGATTTGTGCTCTTTATCCCTGTAAACAGAGGTGGAGTACAGGTGATCTCCTCTGTAGTTTTTTGATTTTGTCCGAATGCAATGATTGAACTGATCATGCACAAAATGAAAATAATTTTTGTTTTCATAGCTTTGATTGTTGAATGTTAATACTCAAATTTTTGAATCAGAATACAAAAAAATAGATCCTCTTTTTTATAC
>Ga0073936_10007614_pt1 | contig 13973 bp, 12 predicted proteins | sample AliMusrvi5mmetaG_FD_87041 | JGI IMG/M metagenome (GOLD analysis project Ga0073936, IMG submission 87041) | Freshwater lake bacterial and archeal communities from Alinen Mustajarvi, Finland, to study Microbial Dark Matter (Phase II) - Alinen... | ecosystem: Environmental > Aquatic > Freshwater >... | reverse complement strand
TGTAATTCAAAACAATACAAATGGCTATTATAATTAATGAGGCAATTGCAATGACAACGCTGTTAATAAACCAGCCAAGTGCTATAGTAAAAAGACAAAATACCATTATGCAATTTAATATTGTTTTGCCATGCAAGTATAAAAATCCCCATAGACCTGGTTTAACTGTTCCCTTTTGCTGAAGCTTTGCTATTTTTTCTTCATCAGGAACAAAATCCGGCAATGATGCAGGGTCAAATACAGGCTGCTGTATTTCCTCAATAACAGGCTCTTGCTCGGTCTGCTCGTTTACCTTTTGCTGTTCTTTTATTTCTATGTTATCCATAAAACCTCCTAAATATTAAGGACAGAGTTAATTTTATTGCGTATTATTTGGTGCGTTTCTGCTTTTGTACCCTGCACATCAATGCAGAAAATTCTATCCTTTTCTTTTGCTGCTATGGCTATGAAGCCTTCATACACCTTGTCAAAAAATTCGCTGCCTTCCTGCTCAATTCTATCCTCTGTATCAAGTCCGCCCTTTCGTGCAAATGCCTGTGCCGGAGGAAGCTTAAGAAATATAGTTAAATCAGGTATGCTTTCCTGCACTGCTATTTGGTTAAGCTGTTCTACCAAATCAGTACCAAAGCCTCTGGCATAGCCTTGATAAGCCATAGTGGAGTCAATAAAACGGTCGCAAATTACTATTTCGCCTCTTTTTAAGGCTGGAGCGATGACTTCTGCTACATGCTGAGCTCTGGCTGCTTCATAAAGCAGCAGCTCGCATAAGGGCGAGATTCCCTTATTTTCTGCATTGAGAATGATTTCTCTTAGCTTTTCGGCGATTTCACAGCCCCCAGGCTCTCGCGTTAAGCGCACCTTTAGACCAATGCCGGTTAAATATTCATTTAGTAATCTTATTTGGGTCGATTTGCCGCAGCCATCTGTACCCTCAAAGGTTATAAAAAAGCCCTTCATTTTTAAATTAACCTCTCTTTACAACTGCAATTTTTTCTTGCTGTAAACCAAATACAGTGCAATTTTGTTTTTTTAATGCAAGCAAATATTCTATTGCCGCGGCTTCTATTCTCTCTCCGCAACAAAACAGGGGTATTCCGGGCGGATAAGAGCCAATATTAACAGCGGCTATTCTTCCAACGCTTTCTTCAAAGGCAACCAGCTCCACTTTACCAAGCGCCGCTTCTCTTGGACTGCAAGCCAAAGCGGGCAAACTGGGCAAACTGGGCAATGCTATTTCCTGCGGCATATATGGAAGTTTTTCTAATGCCTCAATTAATGGTGTATAGCTTGTATCAAATGGAGTAAGAATAAGTACAATATTATGCGCATCTGCCATTTCTATTATTATATCACATTCCCGCAAATAATTCTCGGCTATATATCCGCTGCACCGCTCTCTAACGTCAATAGTTAGCCTGGTAATATCTATCTGTGCCTCTGGCAAAAGCCTTAAGCCTTTTATTAAATTAATATTTTGACGAAGCTCTTTAATTTTGTTTATAAAGGCATTTTTGTCAATATCACATTGAAAGTGTTTGCGAGATAAATCTATGCTTGCCATTATCAAATACGAGGGGCTAGATGTACAGCAAAGCGGCAAAAGGAGCTGAATTTTTTCTTTAAATTTTTCATTGCCAATATGTAATAGCGCTCCCTGCGTCAGTGCGCCCATAGTTTTGTGCATAGACTGCACCCAGGCATCTGCGCCTGCCATTGCTGCACCCATATGTAAAAGCTCTTCAAAATAAGGCAAATGGGCTCCGTGAGCCTCGTCAACCAGCAAAAGGATATTGTGCTTGTGTGCCACCTTTGCCAATTGCTCCAGCGGCGTAATCCTTCCAAAGTAATCAGGCGAAGTTACTAAAACTGCTTTTACGTCAGCATTTTTAATTATTGCTTGTTCTAACGATAACGCATCAATAGGCAAAAGCTCGCCAAATTCATTAATGCTTTGCGGCAAAAAAACAGGCTCTATGTCAAAAAGTACACAGGCATCAGTTACACTGCGGTGAATATTTCTGGCACAAAGTAATTTGCTGCCTTTGCCAACAATGGCGCCTAGCATAACTGTTATTCCTAAGCTTGCGCCATCTGTAAGCATAAAACAAGCGTAACTTCCACATGCTAAAGAAAGCAGCGCTTGTGCATCTTTAATTATTCCTTGGGGCATAAAAAGGTTATCGGAAAAATTCAGCTCAGTAATATCAAGAGGGGCTATTTTACTAAAATAACCTTCAAGCCTGCCCTTGTGACCAGGCATATGATAGCGCTCGGCAGCTTTGTATTCCAGCAATGCCGTATAGATAGGCGTGCGTGTAAAATCCATAATATGCTCCAAATAAATTATACTTAATTCTAGCATATTTGATGTAAAAATACAACATTAGAAGGTGCTATTAATTAAATTCAAAAAAGCTTGTACTAAAAAAGGATTTATGCTATAATCAAATAACTTGTTTGAAATAGTATTTTAATTGGATGTGAAATTTTATGTCGAATAATATTGATATCATAAAAATTCTGCAAATATTGCTACGCAGATTATGGATAATTGTAATATTCATTTTAATATTTGCTGTTATGCTTTTTGCATATAGCAAATATTTTATTGAACAAATCTATACGGCTACCAAAACCATGTATGTTTATGTTGAAGACCCCCAGACTGGAGCTATCACCTATTATGACCCTACTGCAGCGCAAAAGCTTGTAGACTCTGCTCTAATAATTTTAAAGAGTGATACCGTGCTTGCTAAAGTTGCAAAACAGTCCGAGCTTAATTATACGCCTACTCAAATAAAAAAAATGATTAGCGTATCCCGCCAGCAAGAAACAGAATTTTTTACAGTAAGTGTGACTACAAACAACCCACAACATGCAAAGATTATCGCCGATGCAATAGGCAGTATTGCACCGGATGAAATTTTGCGCTTTTATAAAACAGGTACAGTAGAGGTTTTAGACCAATCTGTGCTGCCTGTGTCCCCATCTGGTCCTAATACAAGCCAAAACACCCTTGTTGGCGGACTTATTGGTTTTGCTATAGCAATATTGCTAATATTTATAATTGAAATGTTCTCTACTACAATTAAAACGGAGCAGGATTTAATAGACACATTTAATTTACCTGTTCTAGGTTCTATTCCAGAGTTTGATGCCAGCTCGAACAAGACGGCGAAAAAGCGCAGGGGCAGCAATAGATATGGATATTACTATTCAAAATAATATCGAAGATATTTGTGTATTTTGTTATTTGAGAGAAGTGATGAGGTAATTTGTCAAATCAAAAAAACAATATTTCAAAAAAAATACGCCAAGCAATACAGCTATTAATATCTATAGCTATTGACTTTGCAATTATCATTGTTGCTTTCTTTATTACTTTTTATATTCATTCTAATAGTGTTAACGAAGGTTTTTCGCATTTAGAAACGGTTGCAATAACAGTGTTAATTGTGTGTTTATTTTCGGTTCTAGTCTTTTATCTGCTTAATTTTTATAATAAGCTTTGGCGATACGCCGGCATAGTTGAACTGCTTCAGTTAGGCGGTTCTGCCGCAGCCTCCACCTTTATTGCTATAATTGTATTTAATCTTACATATGCGCTTAAGCAATTGCCTAAGTATCAATTGGATTTAGGTCAATATCTTAATTATTTGTTGGTTTTATTTGCAATGATTTGTGCTTATCGCTTTGCTTTTCATTTTCTTATTAGCCAATATTCCGCTTCAAAAGGTAACAATGCTAATAATTTAGGCGGCAGAGTGATGGTAGTTGGTGCTGGCTCTGTTGGCTCTGCTATGATAAGTCTTATGAAAAATTCTGATTATGTTACAGGAATCCCAATTTTGGTAGTTGATGATAATCCAGCTAAGCTTAATTCTTATATTAATGGCGTGCCTGTTCGCGGTAGCACTGAGCAGATACCAAAGCTTGCAGAAAAATATAAAATTGATAAAATACTTTTCGCCATTCCATCCGCTACGCAAGAGCAATTTAAGCGTATCACTGAATATGCTTTGCAGACCACCTGCAAAATTACCTCTGTGCCCTCTCTAAATGAAATTACGCAGCAGGGAGCAGATATACATTCAATTAAAGAAATTGATTTTAAAGATTTGCTCTTTCGTCCTCAAAGCAATTTATATGAGGAACATTTATATGAGTATATAAATGGCAGTATTGTTCTAGTTACAGGCGGCGGCGGTTCTATTGGCTCAGAGCTGTGCAGACAAATTGCGCCCCATAAGCCCTCAAAGATTATTATTTTTGATGTATATGAAAACAATGCCTTTGAGCTTTTGGGAGAGCTTAAGCCGTTATATCCAAATATAATTATTGAACTGCGCATTGGCTCAGTTAGAGATATTGCAAGGCTTGAAGAAATATTTAAAGAATTTAAACCGGATATTGTTTTTCATGCAGCTGCACATAAGCATGTGCCCCTTATGGAAGCTTCTCCAAAAGAGGCGGTTAAAAATAATGTACTTGGTACATTAAATGTTGCTGAGAGCGCAAGGAAATTTAAGACAAAGAAATTCGTTTTACTCTCTACAGATAAGGCAGTTAATCCAACAAACGTAATGGGGGCTACAAAGCGTGTTGCAGAATTAATTGTACAGCATATCAGTCTTTGTCCATCGGAAACCTGCTTTGCGGCAGTACGCTTTGGAAATGTGCTAGGCAGCAATGGCAGCGTTATTCCTATATTTAAAAAGCAAATAGCGGCAGGAGGTCCTGTTACAGTAACGCACCCGGATGTAACGAGATTTTTTATGACTATTCCAGAGGCTGCTCAATTGGTAATAAAGGCAGGTGCACTTGCTAAGGGCGGAGATATATTCGTTTTGGATATGGGCGAGCCTATTAAAATAGCTGAGCTTGCGAAAAATGTCATTCGATTATCAGGATTTTTGCCGGATAAGGATATAAAAATTGAATACATAGGTTTGCGTCCCGGAGAAAAGCTATATGAGGAATTATATCAGGGCGATGAAAACAACGAGCGCGAAACCACAGCAGATAAAAAGATATTTGTACTTAAGCCTGTAAAGCTAAATGAAGACATATTTTGGCAAAGGCTGGATAAGCTTAAAAATACCTGCGATGCAAGCGATAATTCAATGAGACGCGTATTACTGCAAATTGTGCCGGGGTTTAAGCCTGAACAGGGTATAGAGGACGAAGAAGAAGAACTATAGCCCAGACTGTTGATAAAGCCTGCCATACTTTGTTGCAATAGCCTGTAAACTCGCTCGCTTATGTTTCGATAAGCTCGCTCATTTACAAACTATTGCGCCGCGTCTTACAGGCTTTCTGAACAGTCTGCTGATAAGCCCCATATTACAGCGTTGCTACAAAAGCGGCTTTTCGGTCACGTATGTCACGATACGCTCCGCTCAAAGCCGCTTTTTTGCGCCTTGTACTGTAAGCCTTCTGACCAGTCTGCTGATAAAGCCTCATAATCATAAAGCCTGCATTAAATGCAGGCTTTATTGCGGGCGTATAGCCATACGCCCCTACGAGAAAAACAATATTCTGTAGGGACACCATACATGGTGTCCGTTATGAGGGCAGGCACAGAGACCTGCCCCTGCCATTGCGGAAGGGTTTAGAACTCTTCCCGACTATAATTAATTTCGTGTTCTTTGTGGTTTCCCATCCATTATTGATTTTTTGTAAGCCGATACTCCAAATACCCCTCAAGAGAATCCCTATCGCTTACGATAAGCTCATCGTATCTATAAATTTGCATAAAAATCGTTAAAATATGACCGCCATAAACAATTATATCTGCTCTTTCAGTAGGTATTCCGTTGGTATGCTTTCTTTCCTCTAACGTCATTTCGCATAAGCTGTTAAGCAATTGCTCAAGTTTTTCTATACTAATGCAATAATTCTGTACTTTTTCACTATCATATACTTTTAAATCCTGCGAATAGGCTGCAAGAGTAGTGGGTGCACCGCTAACGCCAATTAAATGCTTTGCGTTGCCTGCATTTATAGTATTAAATTTCTTTAATTCTTCTTTTAAAAAAGTAATAAGCGCTTCTCGTTTGCTGCCTATTAGCCTGCCGTCAGAGGTAGGAAATCGCTCCATTAGGCGCACGGCACCTATTGGAAGGCTAAGGGCATTAAAAGCGTTTTTATGCTTTAAAACTACCTCTGTTGAACCGCCGCCAATATCAATGACCGCACAGTCCTTTCGTGCTTGTGCCGCTCCCATATAGGCAATGTGAGCTTCCAGCTCTCCGGAGATTATATTTAGCGTCACTCCTGTCGCCTGTTCAAGCATATTGGCAAACTCCTGACCATTTTGCGCATCACGCACTGCATTTGTAGCATAAATAAAAATTTGTGCTGCACCCATTTTCCTTGCTTTCGCTGTAAATTCTGCTACAGCAAGGCTTGTCCTTTGCATTGGCAACGAAAGAAGTATATTGCTATTGCCTATGCCCTCACCCAGCCGAGTGGTATTAAGCTCTCTGAGCAATTTTGTTTGCTTTCCTTTTGAATCAATTTCTGCTACATAAAGGCGTGCACTATTTGTGCCAATATCTATTACTGCCGCTCTCAATTGGAATTCCCCTCTACGTTTATAATCCATTCGTTGTCCTTAACCATTCCAAAGCGGTCACGCATATAGCGTTCAATATATTGCAGAGAGCCCTTGTCCTTTGCCTGCTCCAGCAAAGCGGCATAGTCATCATTTAAGCGTTGTTTATCCTGCGTCATTTTTGCAATTTGTGCATTTTGTTGTTTAAGAACAATTTCTTGATTTATAAATTGCACACCGAGAGCAGTCAAAAGAGCTAGCAATAGTAAAATGCTAAAAAATCTCAGAGGCTTTTTTATTTTCATAATGCTATCATTCTCCTTTGTAATTTGTGCAGACATACAAATTTATTTTGTTAGCTTTTTAATAATTGGTAAAGAAAAAATAAACTTGTATAAATTATATAGTGTCATAAGCAGAATGTCCAACAAAAATTTTATAATTGGCTTTAGGCCTTTGCTTTCCAATAAAAACCCAAGGATTATACCTAAAAAATGATAAAATCTTATATTACCCTCTGATGCAACCAGCACAAAAACGCTGCAGCAAAGAAGCGTTGCAGCGCAAAATAAAATATCCGCAATATGCACAAGCCAAGCTAGCCCTGTGCGACGCAGAAGCCCAAGCAAATCGTATAGTATTCCTAAAATAATGCCGCAGTACAGCATAGCGAGTAGCTGAGGAATCTGTCGTATGGTTTCAAAAAGCATACTGCCTTAGCGAAATAGCTTGGAGAACAAGCCGTGTCCGCCTTGCTTGTCTATGGTATCTGTATATTCAATACCGCCTATTAGTCCATCTACAGCCAGCACTCCCTCGTCTAAGTCCAGCTTTGCAATATGCAGCCCCTGCCCAAATATTGTAAGCCTGCCATCATCGGTTATAACAAGTATTTCTGCATCGTTAAAGCTATCCACATCAGATATACCGGTGACATTAATGCGCTCCCTATTTTCAATAGATATATTGCCTGCCCTTGTTGGGCGCAAATGTGTTTCTGCCAATTCTTTCATATATTGTTTTCCTCCTATTTAAGATGAACAATAGTTTTTAAAAATATATGTTTTTAAATGCTTTTTTATTACCTTGAAATAGTTTAATTACTGTGATATAATTTCTAGCAATGCTTAATGTAAGGGGTAAAAAATATGAACAATATTCCATATGGTTTCCGCACGAGAGAGGATCTAAAAAAGGACACACGCGTTAGAACATTTTTAGACCCGGTTAGGATAGTAGCCTCTGAAAATTTAATTTATGGTGAAAATTTATTACTGCACAGAGAAGAGCAAATTACATTAGAAAATAGCAACGCAGCTATTTTGAAGGACAAGGGGTATTTTATACTGGACTTTGGCTGTGAAATACATGGCAATATAAAAATATTGCTTTGGTATATCCAGGGAACTAAAACGGACGGTCTTAAAACTGCTCGTCTTCGCATACGCTTTGGTGAGTCAGTTTCTGAAACCTGTAGTGAGCTAGGCGTGAAAAACTCAACCAATGACCATGCAAACAGAGATTTAATTTTAGTGGCAGGTTCTTTATCTGGTAATGAAATAGGTCCCACAGGCTTTCGCTTTGTGCGCCTTGATTTACTGGACGAGGGCGTAGAGCTATCCTTAAAGGCTATTAAGGGCATTGCAGTTTATCGTGAAATTGAATATAAAGGCAGCTTTAATTGTAATGATGAAAGGGTTAATAAAATCTGGAATACAGGTGCATACACAGCACACCTCAATATGCAGGAGTACCTTTGGGATGGCATAAAGCGCGACAGACTGGTGTGGATAGGTGATATGCATCCGGAGACAAGCACTATCAATGCAGTTTTTGGCTATAATCAAAGTGTGCCTGAAAGTATGGATTTGGCACGGAATAGTGCGCCGTTACCACAGTGGATGAATACTATTACCACCTATTCTATTTGGTGGATTCTTTTACAATATGACTTTTTTATGCACAATGGCGATAAGGAGTATTTAAAACAGCAAAAAGACTATTTGCTGGAGCTTTTGACGCTTTTGCAAAAGTATATCAATGAAGATGGCAGCGAATGCCTTCCGGAACGCCGCTTTTTCGATTGGCCAAGCAATGAAGATATACAGGCAAAGCACATTGGTTTGCAGGCAATGATGCTCTTTGCTATGAAATATGGTGCCAGCCTTTGCGGCTTCTTAGGAGAAAAAGAGGCGGCAGAGCAATGCAGGCAAAGCTATAGTAAACTACAAAAATATAAGCCAACTTTAACGGAAAATAAGCAGGCTGCAGCCCTTATGGTGCTTGCAGAAGCAGCGAATGCGAAAGAAGTAAATGCAAATATATTAATGAAAGATGGCTCCAGGCGGCTTTCTACCTTTTTAGGCTATTATGTATTGCAGGCTATGGCAAAGGCAGGCAATATGGAGGGTGCATTAAAGACTATAAAGGAATATTGGGGTGCTATGCTGGATATGGGTGCCACAACGTTCTGGGAGGATTTCAATCTGGACTGGCTGGAGAATGCCGCGCCAATAGACGAGATGGTGCCGGAAGGCAAAAAAGATTTGCATGGCGATTGCGGTGCCTATTGCTACGAGGGCTTTCGCCATAGCCTTTGCCACGGCTGGGCAAGCGGCCCCACAGCTTTTCTTTCTCAATATGTGCTAGGTATTTCCCCTGCAGCACCAGGCTTTACGGAAGTGAAAATTTGTCCTCAGCTGGGCGGCCTTGAATGGGCAGAGGGCACTTATCCCACGCCCAAGGGCAATATTTGGGTAAAACACACCAGGCTAAAGGATGGAACTATTTCTACACAATATAATTTGCCTGAGGGAGTAAGGTTAGTTAAATAAGCTTAATATAGGTTAAATAAGCTGAATATGGCTGAATATTGTTAATTATAGTGTCTGCAATCTTCACCTATCTTCAGCAATCTTTTTCTATCTTCAACTGCGCTTCAAATTAAATCCATTGCCCAACTTCGCATTATACATTATAATATGTAATGCTAGTAATACTATTGGCATTGGAGGAAAACTAAATGGGAGTTTGTAAGATTGGTGGACAAGCCGTAATGGAAGGCGTAATGATGAGGTCTTCTACCTCTATGGCTGTGGCTGTTCGCCGTAGTGATGGCACAATTATTGTGGAAAAATCGCCTATCAGCGCTGCAAAATGGCGTAAAAACGTGGATAAAATACCTTTTGTCAGGGGGGCTGTAACATTTTTTGATTCAATGGTGCAGGGTACTAAGCTTACCATGCGCTCTGCTGAAATGTTTGGCGAGGATGCGCTGGAGGGAGAAGAACCTTCTAAATTTGAAAAATGGCTTTCAAAGACGCTCAATGTTAAGCTGGAAACAATTGTGCTCGTAGTAGGTGTTATACTGGGCTTAGGGCTTTTTGTTGGGCTTTTTATGATATTGCCAACCTTTCTTGCAGGCTTATTGCATTTAACAAATAGTTATGCAAAAAACTTAGTGGAAGGCGTGATTCGTATAGGCGTATTTGCAGCCTATATTTTGCTGGCTTCCTTGCTAAAGGATATTCGCAGGGTATTTATGTACCATGGCGCAGAGCATAAGGTCATTTCCTGTTATGAACACGAGGAAGAGCTAATTGTAGAAAATGCTACCCGTTTTTCTACCGCTCATCCACGCTGCGGAACTGCATTTATGCTTATTGTTATGGTTATTAGCGTACTTGTGCTAGGCATATTTGGCTGGGGACCGCTTTGGTTTAGAATACCAATTCGTTTGCTTATGTTACCTGTTATTGCGGGTATTTCCTATGAAATATTAAAGCTGCTTTCAAAGTCTGAACATATCGTTGTGCGTATGATTCGTGCTCCCGGTATGGCACTGCAAAAGCTTACGACCAGAGAGCCAGAGGACGATATGCTGGAGGTTTCGCTTGCCGCTTTTAAGGCAGTGCTTATTATGGATGGTCTAATGGAAGAGCCTATAGTAGAGGAGCCTGTTACTGAAGAACCCTTGCCAGAGGGAACAGAAGAAGCACTAACAGAAATAGAGCAAAATTTCGAACAGTCAATAGAAATACAGGAGCAGGCAGAAGAAGCAGACCAGGACGAGGAACAGAATAATGAGCCTAACGCTTAGTGAAGCATTGGAACTTGCCCAAAATAGGCTGATTGAAGCAGACGTTCCGGATGCCGAAGTAGATGCGCAATGGCTGCTGTGCCATATCTGCCAAATCAGCAGAAGTGTCCTTTTTTTTAATAAAGAATCTCCTTTAACAAATGAGCAGGAAAACTTATTTAATCAAATGCTGGCAAGGCGAGAAAAACGAGAGCCCTTGCAGCATATACTGGGTACACAGCCCTTTTGCGGGCTTAATCTCAAGACCGATTCTCGTGCACTTATTCCGCGGGACGAAACGCAGCTGCTTGCAGAGCTTTCAATAAGCCTTTGTAAAACTAATAGTATTCAAACTGTTTTAGATATTGGCACAGGCAGCGGAGCTATAGCTTTGGCAATTAAGTATGCTTATAAAGCGCTAAATGTAACAGCTGTGGATATTAGCCTGGATGCGCTTGCATTGGCAAAGGAAAATGCAACGATAGCAGGCTTACAAATAGAACTTTTGCAAAGTGATATTTTTTCTGCATTAAACGAGCGAAGCTTTGACTTAATCGTTTCTAATCCTCCCTATATTCCATCAAAGGATATAAAAATGCTAGAGCCAGAGGTGTCTGTTTTTGAACCAAACTCTGCACTGGATGGCGGAGAAAATGGATTATTTTTTTATGAGGAAATTATAAAAAATGTGAAAGAGCATTTGAATGGAAAGGGCATCATACTATTTGAGGCTGGCATAGGGCAGGCGAGTATTATTGCAGAAATGCTTAAAGCCAAGGGCTTTACTTCACCGCAAATCGTGAAGGATTATTCAAAAATAGATAGAATAGTTTGGGCAAAAGGATAGAGAATTTATGATTGATAAGCTAGAGGAAATGTGTATTCGTTTAGATGAATTAAACCAAAAGCTAAGCGAGCCAGAAATCATTGCAGATAGAGAAGAATGGCAAAAGCTTGCAAAGGAGCATTCCTTTGTATCTGCTATTGTGCAAAAATATATGAAATACAAAGATGCAGCAACTTTAATAAATGAGGCACAGGAACTCCTGGATAGCGGCGATAAAGAGCTGGAGGAGCTTGCTCAGCAAGAGCTGCAAGAGGGTAAGGCAAAGCAGCAGTCATTAGAGAACGAGCTGAAGGAGCTTTTAGCCCCCCGTGACCCAGAGGACGACCGCAATTGCGTGCTGGAGGTTCGTGCGGGTACAGGCGGCGAAGAGGCGGCATTGTTTGCAGCGGATCTTTTGAGAATGTATACTCGCTATGCAGAGCGAAAGGGCTGGAAATTTGAACTGATGGGCATGAACCAAACAGATATTGGCGGCATTAAAGAGGCTACCTGTCTTATAACAGGCGCAGAGGTCTTTCGCAATTTAAAGTATGAAAGCGGCGTTCATAGAGTGCAGCGCATCCCCTCTACAGAATCCGGGGGCAGAATACACACTTCAGCAGCTACTGTGGCAGTGTTGCCGGAGGCGGAGGATATTGAGGTTCAAATAAGTCCAGCGGATTTAATCATAGAAACGCATCGCTCCAGCGGCTCTGGCGGTCAGCACGTTAATAAAACCGAGTCCGCCATACGAATGGTGCATATTCCCACAGGCATTGTTGTGACCTGTCAGGACGAAAAATCTCAATATAAAAATAAAGACAGGGCATTACAGGTTATGAAAACCAGAGTATTAGATTATTATCGTTCTGCAGCAGATGCCCAATATTCACAAGACCGTCGTTCAAAGATTGGAAGCGGTGACAGAAGCGAGCGTATTCGTACCTATAATTTCCCACAGGGCAGAGTAAGCGACCATCGCATTGGTTTGACGCTCTACCGCTTAGATAGCTTTATGGATGGCGACATACAGGAAATGCTATCCAGTTTAACGCTGGCAGCAAATACAGGGGAACTAGGGACGGGCGAGACGGAATAATATTTACGAGGGATGAAGATAGCTTAAGATGGGTGAAAATTGGTGAAGGTTGCTAAGATTGTTCCGTCATTGCGAGCGGGCAGGCACAGAGACCTGCCCCTACGGTAGCGAAATAATGCCCTGTCATTGCGAGCGAAGCAATCTCAAAGCTAATTATAAATTATTAAAGGAGCGAATATTCATGAGCACCAACAGGTCAAAGGAGATTACCTGGATAAAGCAAAACATTGAAAAAATTACAGACATAGAAAAGCTGGCGGCGCAAAGGCATTCCAAGAACGTCAATAAAATAATAGATGATAATCTCACCTTTGGAGATAGGATAGCAGATAAGTTAGCAGATTTTGCAGGTAGCTGGAAGTTTATCATTATATTTGTTTCTATTATTTTTCTTTGGATTGTTATTAACTCTATTCAATTATTAACAAAATCCTTTGATGTTTATCCCTTTATACTCTTAAATCTATTGCTTTCCTGTATTGCTGCCCTGCAGGCTCCTGTTATAATGATGAGCCAAAACCGCCAAGAGACAAAAGACCGCCTGCGTGCAGAGCACGACTATGAAATAAACTTAAAATCAGAGATTCTAGTGGAAGAAATGATTAAGCGTTTGCAAAAGCTAGAGGATAATCAAAAGTTACTTTTAGCCCAACATAAGGATTTTGCAGACAATCTAAATAATACAAAGAATGAAGATAAGTAAATAAACTAATTTTATTATTTAACCTTTGTGCATTATTTTATTAAATCTATTGCAGCTCTTAAGGTTTCCTCATCTATTGCGCCATTAAATCCACCAACAAGATTACTATTTTTGTCAATAAAAAGAGTCATTGGAATCGAATTGGCAGAATATGCGTTTTTAATAGAACTTGAAGTGTCAAAAAACACATCAAATGTAAAACCTGTATTTTTTATATAGGATTGTACAGATTCTTTGGTTTCACTTACGCCATCTGTTGAATTTACCATTAAAAATATAACCTGACCGCTGTACTCCTTTGCTAGTTTGTTAAAGTACGGAAGCTCCTTTGTACAGGGGTCACTCCAGCTTGCCCAAAGATTTACAACTACAGGCTTTCCTAAATAGTCTGTAAGATGTACTGCCCTGCCATCAGCATCATAAACTCTAAAGTCTGGTGCTATATTTTCTAAATTACTATTTGGTGAAGCGGTAGCTGTTGGCTCTGCCGTAAAGCGGCTAAGCGTTGGTGGGGAGCTATTATTAGAAGTGCTTGCCAGTGTTTCCATAGGTGTTGGACTGTTTTTAGGCAATAAAGTAACAAAAGAAAACTCAACTTTCTGTTTTACTTGAACAGATCTTTGAGCATACTGATCGTATATAAGAGCGGCTATAAGAGCAACTACCAGTATACTGATAAGCAAATTCCACAAACGAGAGGCTTTTTTATTT
>Ga0073936_10007613_pt1 | contig 13975 bp, 6 predicted proteins | sample AliMusrvi5mmetaG_FD_87041 | JGI IMG/M metagenome (GOLD analysis project Ga0073936, IMG submission 87041) | Freshwater lake bacterial and archeal communities from Alinen Mustajarvi, Finland, to study Microbial Dark Matter (Phase II) - Alinen... | ecosystem: Environmental > Aquatic > Freshwater >... | reverse complement strand
CCTGTTGTGAGGTTCCCCATTGATCCGACCTGATACAAAACCCTTGCCTTGGTGCCAATGCCGGACAACAATCCCGCATGCCAATCTGCATTGAACCCATTCTGACTCATCACTGCGCCCACCGGCTTGCCACCGTCCTGTTAGGGTTGTCTTGTGGCGCGGCGTTCGCGGCGGACGACATCCTCATTGCCGATTTCGAGGGGGCGGACTATGGCGCATGGAAAACCACCGGCGAGGCCTTTGGCAAGGTGCCCGCCCATGGCGCGCTGCCGGGCCAGATGCCCGTGGACGGCTTTGAGGGGAAGGGCTTGGTTAACAGCTTCCACGGTGGCGATGACTCGACCGGCACGCTGGTTTCGCCGCCGTTCAGGATCGAGCGGAGGTATCTCAACTTTCTGATAGGCGGCGGCGGTTTTGAGGGAGAGACCTGCATGAACCTCCGGCAGCTCGGCAAGATCGTGCGCACCGCCACCGGACCCAATCAAAAGCCCGGCGGCAGCGAGCGCTTGGATGCGGCAACCTGGGATGTCACTGATCTGATGGGAAAGACCGTTTCGTTGGAAATCGTCGATTCACGCAAAGGCGGCTGGGGGCATGTGAACGTGGATCAAATCGTCCAAAGCGATACGCCGCGATCACTGGAGATCCGGCAGGAGTTTGCAATCAACCAGCGTTACCTGATCTGGCCTGTCAGTCTCGACACCAGTCGGAAGAAGCGTTTCTTCCTGACACTTGATGGAGAGGATAAGCCGCTCGCTTTCTCCGATATCTGCTTATCCAACAATCCGGACTTCTGGGTTTTCACCGACCTCGCCAACTATCAGGGCCGCAAGCTCACCGTCACCGGCAAGCTCCCCGGTGCCCTCGCCGAGGCCTGGAAGAAAGTCGTCATCAGCGCCACGTTTCCCGGCGAGAGCGGGATCTATCACGAGCCGCTGCGCCCGCAGTATCATTTCACCAGCCGGCGCGGCTGGCTCAACGATCCGAACGGCCTGGTGTGGAAGGACGGCACCTGGCAGTTGTTCTATCAGGCAAATCCCTACAACCACGGGTGGGACAACATGCACTGGGGGCATGCCACCAGCACCGACCTGTTCCATTGGCAGGAACTGCCGCCGGCGCTGTTTCCGGATGCCGAGGGTGCGATGTTTTCGGGCTCCGGCACCGTGGCACCTAAGGAACGGATTGGCATTCCTATCAAAAGCGACACCGCGCTGGTGCTCATCTACACCGCGGAGGGCAGCCTGAGTTATCTTCCCGGCCACCAAGCCGAACAGGGGATCGCCTCTAGCGAGGATCTGGGTAAAACCTTCCGCAAGTTCGCCGGCAACCCGGTCATCCCGCATGTCCGCGCCGGCAACCGCGATCCGAACGTCTTCTGGTACGCGCCAACCGAGCACTGGGTCCTGAACTTGTATTATGATGGCAATGATTACGCCATCTACACCTCACCCGACCTCGTGAAATGGGAGAAGACCTGCGACTATCGCATTCCCGGCGATGGCGAATGCCCCGACATGTTCGAGCTGCCGGTCGATGGCGATGCGAGCAACACCCGCTGGATCGTCTGGGGCGCGAACGGGAAGTATATGTTAGGATCCTTCGACGGCCGCAAGTTCACCGCGGAAAGCGGCCCGCACCGGCACTATTTCGGCAGCGCCTACGCCGGCCAAACCTATGACAACGTCCCGGCCGGCCGCCGCGTTCACATTGGCTGGATGCGGGCGGGCGGTGGCGAATTGCAGGGGGCTCCCTTCAACTGCCAGATGACATTGCCGATGGATTTCACCTTGCGCAACAGCGGCGGAGGCCTGCGTCTGTGGGCCGAGCCGAGCGAGGAAGTCATCAAGCTGCGGGACTCGACCAAAGAGTGGAAGAATCTGGATGTCGCTCCTGGTGCCGCGGATCCGCTGGCGGATTTCAGCGGCGGGCAATTCGAGATCGAAGCGGTGATCGATGCGGATTCCAAAGCCTCGGAGATGGGATTCAATATCTTCGCGCAACACCCGGCGGTTTGGAAGAAGGACGATCAATCCTTCACCGGAGCCGAAGGCAAACAAGCGCCGGTGGATGGCAAGCTTCACATCCGCCTATTCGTCGATACCGTTTCAATGGAAGTCTTCATCAATGGCACTTATACCAGCCGCTATCTGCGTCAGACGCCCGGCACGACACCCGTGAAAATCCTCGCGACCGGCGGCCCCGTGCATTTCGACTCCCTCAAAATCCACACCCTGCGTTCCGTTTGGAAATAACCCGCCGCCCTCGATGAATCCCCGCATCATCTTCTTCGCAATCGTCTCGGCGCTGGCCGGCTTCCTCTTCGGCTTCGACACCGTGGTCATCTCGGGCGCCGAACAAACGATCCAGAAACTGTGGCATCTCAGCCCCGGCCTGCATGGCATCGCGATGGCCGCCGCGCTTTACGGCACGGTCATCGGATCGCTCGCGGGCGCTTGGCCCACCGACCGCTTCGGACGCAGGGCGACGCTGCTGTGGATCGGCGTGCTCTATCTGGTTTCCGCGATCGGCTGCGGCTTTGCGCCGGACGTCTTCACCTTTATCGCCGCGCGTTTCATCGGTGGCCTCGGCATCGGCATCTCCACGGTCGCCGCGCCGCTCTATATCTCGGAAATCGCGCCGCCAGCCCACCGCGGACGCCTGGCGGGCATGTTCCAGTTCAACATCGTCCTCGGCATTGTCATCGCCTTTCTATCCAATTGGCTGCTCGCGGGCATCGGCGAGAACGCGTGGCGCTGGATGCTCGGCGTGGCCGCCTTTCCGTCCATCGTTTACACCGTCATGTGCTTTCGGATCCCCGAAAGCCCGCGCTGGCTCCTCACGCGCAAGGGTGACCGCGCGGCAGGCCTGGCGGCGTTGCGCGTGATCGAACCGGATGCCACCAGCGGGCAAATCGAGGCCGATGCGGACCGGATCATCTCCGCCTCGTGCGGCCAGAAGTCGGCGGGTCGTTTCTGGACCTGGGGTCTGCGCATTCCGATCATGCTGGCGTTTCTGGTGGCATTCTTCAACCAACTCTCCGGCATCAATGCGGTCCTCTACTTCGCGCCGCGCATTTTCGAAATGGCCGGCCTGGGGGCAAAGGCGGCTTTGCTCAAATCCGTCGGCATCGGTGTGACCAATCTCATCTTCACCTTCGTCGGGCTGGCTCTCATCGACCGGCTTGGCCGCCGCACGCTCCTCTACATCGGCTCGTTCGGATATATCATCTCCCTGGGCCTGACCGCCTGGGCATTCTTCACGGAACATTACAGCATCGTTCCAGCTTGCATTTTTGCTTTCATCGCCGCCCATGCCGTTGGCCAGGGTGCGGTGATCTGGGTGTTCATCTCGGAAATATTTCCCAACCGGCAGCGGGCGGAGGGCCAGACCCTCGGCAGTGCGACCCACTGGGTTTTCGCCGCGCTTCTAACCACCCTGTTCCCGAAAATGGTTGAACTCTCGGGAGCGAATGAACATCCGCAGCGGGCAGGACTGATTTTCGCTTTCTTCTGCTTCATGATGCTGCTGCAATTGCTCTGGGTCAAGCTGATGGTGCCTGAAACCAAAGGCATTCCGCTCGAAGACATGCAAAGGAAACTTGGCATCACATGATACATTGCACCAGGACATTGGAATCCCAGTTGCCTTGCCGTGCGCAAATTCTCCTGCCTGATCCCAGCGCTGGCATGCCAGAAGATTGAAATGAAAGGACTGGTTCCATTAACGTGACGAATTCCTGTCAATCATCATCGTCGCCTGCGGGCGACAATGTGGTGGCCCAGGTGGGATAGGGGACGTCGGGGCCTTTGGCATCGGCCCACAGGATGTGGTTGAGGAGGTCTTCGGGGCAACGATCCGGTTCGGAGAAGTCAAGTTTGTCGGAGGCTTCGGCATACTGGCGGTCCAGCGGGTCGGTGATGGCCTGATTGCCGCGGTTCATCTTGGTGAGGGATTGCTCGGGAGTCAGGGCTGTGAACGGCCGGTCATCGGGTGCCGCGGCAAAACAGGAGCGCAACGGGATGGCGCTGGCCGACACGGCGTTGAGAGGTTTGAGGCCGAGGATCAGTTCGATGCTGCGCACGACGCTCACCTGGTTGAACGAATCGTGGATCACCGCGTTGCGGCGCACCTGGCTTCCTGCTAGATAGAGGGTGGTGCGATAGGCGCTGACATGGTCCCACCCGGCCTGCGGGTCGTCCTCCATGGCGATGATCACGGTGTCTTTCCAAAACGGGCTGTGACTGACGCCCTCCACCAAGCGGCCAAAGGCAAGGTCGTTGTCGGCCGCTTGGGCCGCGGGGCTGGGGCTGCCCGACTTGGTGCCGCTGGTGTGGTCGGTGCCTAACAACATCAGGGTGAGTTCCGGCATTTTCCCGCTGGTCTGCCATTGTTGCAGGTCCTCGAGAAAATGATTGATGCGCCAGGTGTCCGGAACGTCGAGGTTGAAGCCGAAGCCGCAATTGGCGGTGTATGAGGCGGTATGGGGTTGTGCCGGCGCATCGGTGCCGGTGATCAGGCGCTGGTCGGCGGGGCGCTGGGCGTCTGCCAGGAAATCATCCCACTTGGGATTGCCGGCTTGGCCGTTGTTCCAGGCATAGGACGACCTGGCGGCGATGCCATACAGGCGCACGGATTTTCCGGCGGCCAGGGCGGCGTCCCACAAATAGCCGCCGGCGGAATAGCTCAGGGCATCCGGCACATTCAAGGCCGGGTAGGTGCGCAGTCCGTTGCCGGCGGCGAGAGTGCGTTCGACATAATCATTGGCGATGCCCGCCATCGCCCAGTGGTGGCCGTCCATGGAGATGACCCCCGAACAGTAGGCATGGTCTAACAAAACGAACTGTTCGGCCAGGGCGTGTTGGTTGGGGGTGACCTTGCGGCCGAAGATGGTTAGGTCGGCCCGCCCAAGTCCTTGCGGCAAATCGCCGAGGACCTGGTCGTAACAGCGGTTTTCCTTCATCACGTAGATGACATGATGGATTGTCGAAGGCTCGCCGGAGCGCTCCGGCACCGGGACGGGACGGGTGTCAGGTCGCGGCGGCAAGAGCGCCGCTTGCAGGCGGTCGCGGTGGTTGGCGGCCCACACTTCGGCGGTGTGCTGGAGCAACTCGGATTTCGACGGCAAGCGGTCGAGCACGGTGAGCGTGCCAAAGGGATGGTGGCTGTTATAGGTTGCCGTGCCCGGTGGCTCGCGGTGGAAGCCCGCGCCATACCCCTTGCGGTTGGCGACAACAAGGCGGCCCTGGGCGTCGAACGCGATGGATCCAGGGAACCAACCGGCGGGAATCAGGCCATCCAAGCGGCTCGTTTCACCGTCCTTGGCAGCCAAGGCCACGACGGCGATGGCATTCTGGGTGCCGTTGGCGACGCACAGCGTTGTTCCGTCCGGGCTGAATGCGAGGGCGTTCGGCTGGGCACCCCACGGGTCGCCGGGACCGCCGATTTTGGCGGAGATTTTCTCGAGGAGTTGCGCCGTGGACGTGTCTAACAAAATCATCGTGTCGCTGGCCGGGCAGGCCACGGCCAGCCGCCTGCCATCGGGACTCACGGCCAGCGCGACCGGCGAGAGGCCCGTCTCGAGCGAGGTGCTGGCATCCTCCTTGGTCAAATCAATCACGGTGAGAGTGCCGCGCAAGGGGCGGTCGGTGGCGGGATCCACGGCGGCCACGGCGCCGCGGCCGATGGTTTGGGTGGCCTCGCCAGCTTTTGGCGTGTCGCCAGCCCAGTTGGCGACGAAGGCCTTGTCCTTGGCCAGCGCCACGGCCACCGGGGCGATCCCCGTTTGCCAATGGCGCAAAAGTTTGCCGGAGGGAAGATCCACCTCCTGAAGTTGGTTAGACACGTTGAGGCAGGCATACAGGCGGGTGCCATCGCCGGAGAGGGCCAAACCTGCGGCCGACTCGCCCTGCGGGTGTTTCGGCAGGGCGATGCTATAACTCGGCGTCGTGGTGCCGTCCGCGGCCACGGCAAACACCTTGATGTCGCCGCCTTTGGTGGCCATGTACACCGCTTTGCCATCGGCACTGGCGACCAAGCCGGCGAAGCCCTGGCGGGTATTGGTATCGTAGGACAATTGCAGGTCCTTGTCGTTCTGTGGTGCGACGGGTTCATTGATGCCGGCGCTGGGCAGCGGCACCTGTTGTTTGATCGTGGCCGTGACGAGGTCCACCACGAGCAACCGGCTTTGGCTGCCGGCGACAAATCCCAGCGGCAGCCGCGGGTGGACCGCCACGGATTGGGGATACCAATTGTCCAATTCCACCTGCTGGCCTGCCGGTTGTAGGAACTGGTGGGTGGGCAGTTCGATCAAACCGTCCGGCCGCACGCCCACCGGTGCGTCGTTCTGCGGGGATGGGACGGCTTGCGCCCGCGCGCAGGCGAGCACGAGAACGACTAAGGGCGGGAAGGTGATTGGCAGGGTATGGAGGAGGAATTTTTTCATGGGACTTGCCTGCGCTCAGGATGGGTGACAATACGCCGGTCTGCAAGCGTCCCGCGCCCCATCAATTCGGCGGCTGCCGGAGTGGCTCGTCGGGTCCGAGGCCAATCGGGGTGAAATCCACCCAAGGATAATGGGCGGCTTGGGCGCGGACGCGATTCTTCTGGGCCTCGCTCAGTCCGGAAACACCCCGCCCGATAATCCCCTGATTGAAGCGGGTGGGTTTGGCGGCCGCCTCCACCAAGGCCACCTCGATTTGCCGGCGGTCCGTGTCCAGCCCGACGTGGTCGCACAACCTGGCCAGCACTGCAACCGGCGCGGCGGTCAATTCCTCGTAACGCAGCCAAAACAGACGGGCTCCCATGGTGGATTCCGCCTCGGACCAGGAAACGAAAAAATTGACGTACCAGGGAATCATCAAGTCGATGATGAAGTCGAGTTGCTTATCCTGGGACTGCCGCAAGAAGCGTGCATCGACATACGCCATCGGGCCCTCGAACTCGCCGCACGCCAGGTGATCGCGCAGCGACATGATGACGTCGAAAATATTGCGAATCTGGACAATGGGGGTGACGTGGAAGATGTCCAGCGCGTCGAGGGTGACTTTAGAAGCGCGAATGTGTTGTTGGACAAAGAGCGCATCGCGCCGCAGCGAGGGTATCAGGCGGGGCCAGGAAATCTCCTGCTCATTGCGTCCGTACGCGAAGGCCAGGCTATAGGACCGGAAGCCGGTCAGACTTTCCAGCAACCGGCTGGAATAGGTGGAGCCGGACTTGGGCATGCACGCGATCAACAGGCGGGTGCGATCCGGATCCACGAGGTAGCGGAAATTGCGCGCCACCTTGCGTTGGTTGTGCAGCCCTGTCAGGCGCACGAGGGGTTCATAAAGGGTGGCGAGGAACGCGGATGACATGGCTGGAAATTCGGACGGGCGAGTTCGGGAGCCAACTCCCTCACACCCCGCAATGCTGACGCGATGGGCATAGGAGGCGGTGAACTCGTCGTCGAAGCCCTCTGCCGCACCATGCCAACCCACGACTCGCGAGGATACACCGCAAAGCCGGAAGGGTTGCGGAGAATCGTGCGGTGGGCACCAGAAATTCGGATTTGTCACATTCCCTCATGCCGGGAGCGCCCCGATGGCCTGCCTGAGATGGCAGCAACGGCAAAGAAAATGAGCTTGCGACTGAGGCCACCGGATAGACGGGCGGGAAGATGCTTTTTTGTTGCGTTGGGCCGTGGCCAAATGCCAATCTCGCCCGCGAGTCTGTCGCGCCACCCCAACTCCGATACCATGAACCTCATCCCGATGCTCCGCACGTTGGTCAGTGCTTGTTTGTGGTTGGCGGTTGCCGCCTCCACCGCCGGTGCGAAGCCGTTGAAGGTATTCATCATGGCCGGCCAGGAGAACATGGACGGTCAGGCCGAGAAGCGCACCATTGATTTCATTGGCGAGGACAAGGACCCGGCGCGGGCGGCGTTGCTCGGGGTCTTCAAGCCCGACGGCACGAATCTGGTGACGCGCAGCGACGTGTGGGTCGCCAACCCCGGGGTTTACGCCATTCTCCAACCCGGGTTCGGCGGGCGCAGCAACCCGAACGCGCTGGGCACCAAGATCGGTCCGGAGTATGGCTTCGGCTATTTCATCGGCGCGGCATACGACGAGCAGGTGCTGCTCATCAAATACGGACCTGACGGGCAGAGCCTCTATCAGAATTTCCGCCCCCCCAGCGCGGGCGTGCCGGCAGGCATGAGCGCGGACCAAGTGGGAGACCAGTACCGCAATTTGATAGGCATGGTCCACGACACCCTGGACAACCTCGAGACCTACTTCCCGGACTATGATGCGTCGGCGGGTTATGAGATCGCCGGGTTCGTTTGGTTCCAAGGCTACAGTGACCAGTTCGATGACGCCGGCGCCCAGGAATATGGCGCCAATCTGGTCTGTCTCATCAAGGACTTGCGTGCGGAGTTCAAGGCACCCGACATGAAGGCGGTCGTCGGCGTCATGGGCCTCAACGGCGTGAGCAACGAGATCGGCAATCAGAAGGTGGTGCGCGACGGCCATCGCTTCATCAACACGCTGGCGGAATTCAGCGGCAACGCCAAGGCGATTGAGAGCGCCCCGCTGCTGGACCCGGATGTCGTCGCCATCAAGACCGCCGGCTGGCTCAACATGGACCGCAATCTATCGACGAATCCGATCACCATCGCGGAGCAGAGCATGCTCGACCGCGCCACTTCCGCCGATGGCAATCACTATTATGGCGAGGGCCGCTTTTACATCTTGCTTGGCAAGGCGTTTGCCGAGACCATGCTGGACCTGATCCACGGTCTGGGTGCGAACCCGCAAACGCTGATGCTGGTGCAAAACCAGGCCAAGGGCATGACGCTCACCGGCAGTGATGTGAAGGGCGATGCACTGAGTTATGCAATCGTAACGGCGCCGACCCATGGGACGCTCGCGGGAACACCGCCGAATGTGACCTATACGCCTGCCGCCAACTACGTCGGTGCGGATGGCTTTTCGTTCACCGTCAGTGATGGCCAGGTGTCTTCCGCGGCGGCCACCGTGAGTCTCACCGTGCAGGCGGCCGACGGCTATTGGACGAACCCGGCTGGCGGCCAGTGGTCGGTGGCCGGCAACTGGGCGACCCCGCCGGCATCAGGCAGCACCTCCGCCTTGACCTTTGGCGAGTCTGGGACCTACACCAGTGTCAACGACCGCAGTGAAATTCCCTTCATCTTGAACCGCATCAACTTTGACAACCCGTCACTGACGCTGCTCGGCGGCAATCTCCAGTTCGCCGGCACCGCACCAGCCCTCAGCCAGAACAGCTCTAACAAGGTAGCCGTCGGCAATAACCTCAATCTCGCCGTCACCACCGCAGTGGGCGGTTCCGGCATCGGCGCGATGCTGCTTTCCGGCGCTCTATCAGGCCCCGGCGGGCTGACCAAGGGCGGCCCCTCCACTCTAACGCTCACCGGCATGGGCAGCCTGATTTCCGGCGCGACACAGGTCAGCGGCGGCACGCTGGCTATCGACAGCGGCGGCACCCTGGCCGCGGGCGCCGCGACGACGGTCAGCTCGGGCTCGACGCTGGTCATTAGCGGAGGCGCGGTGCTGAGCGATCCGCAGACCTATCTGGGCAGCGCCGTGGGCTCTGACAACAACTCGCTCGTCGTCACGGGCGCCGGCTCGAAGCTGCTGCGCGGCAGCGGCGCGGGTTCGGGCACCCACCGGCTCTATCTGGGCATCTCGGGCTTCGGCAACCAGGGTGGCAATGGCAACAACCTGACCATTTCCAACGGCGGCTATGTGTATTCGGGCGGCGGCGGCAGTGACCGCTCCATCATCGGCGATTGCTCGCAAGACAACACGGTTACGGTCACCGGTGCAGGGTCGCAATGGTACATCACCAGCCACAACCTATATGTTGGCGCGGGTGGCACCGGCGGGACGATCGTCGATAACAACAACGGCCTGCTCATCACCGGTGGCGGCCTCGTGACCATGGGCAGCGCGCAGTTTGCCAACATCGGTGTCTCGGACGAGGTTTACAACAACTATGTCACCGTCACTGGTGCCGGCTCGACATGGGCCATGGCTTCCAGCCAGATAGGCATCGGTTGCGACAGCACGACCTTCGGGTTTGGTGGCAGCTCGACTGGCACCTCCAACTCGCTGACCGTCGCAAACGGCGGCGTGGTGTCCGATTTGAGCTGGCTGATGGTGGGCAACTCGTCGGATGCCGCCGACAAAAACAGTGCGCTGGTGCAAAGCGGCGGCCTGCTGGAAATCTCCTCCGGCATGGTGGTGGGCAGCGCCACCGCCACCGGCAACTCGCTCACCATCGATACCGGCGGCATCCTGCAGTTGAAGGCGGTTGCGCCCGCGGTCACCATCGCCAGTGGCAACTCAATCGCCATCAACGGCGCCACCCTTTCCTACAAAGGCCTCACTCACACCAACCTGCTCAATTCTAACACGGGAGGCGCCGGCACCGTTGGCGCGTTCGTCTGGGCGGGCAGCAATACCTTCCGCCTCAACGGGTCCAATGACACCGGCAGCGGCACCTATACCTTCGCCAATCACCTGGGCGCGAAAAACTATGCCGGGTTGGAGTTGTTCGGCACGGCCTCGTTGACCCGCGCCATCGTGCTCGATGGCTCTCACGGTGCCACTCTTTTGCTAGACGGGGCCACCGTCGCGCTCGGCGGCATCCGGCTGAGCGGTCCGGTTGTCGTCACCGCCAGCGGCGCGGCTTCGACCCTTGGCGGGGTGATCAACGGCAGCGGAGCGCTGACCAAGGCCGGCAGTGGCACGCTCACCCTCACCGGCGCGGTCAGCTACACCGGCTTCACCAGCGTCAGCGCCGGCACGCTCAAGCTGACCAACGCCAATCCTTACAATAGCGCCTCGGCCGTCACCCTTGGCGCCACCGGTGCCACCCTGGAGCTCGGCTTCAGCGGCACCGATGTGGTGGACAAGCTCTTCATCGGTACCACCCAGTTGCCAGCCGGAGTTTACAAGGCCATTGGCAACGCGAGTCCTGGCACCGCCATTGCCCAACTCGCCGGCACCGGCACGCTTACCGTCACCTCCAGTCCTTCCTACACCTCCTGGGCCACCACCTTCACCTATCCGTCACTCACCAACCTCGCCGCGGATGCCGACCCCGACCACGACGGCTTGAGCAACGCGCTCGAGTATGTCCTTGGCACCGACCCGCGCGTTCCGAACCAGGGCGGGCCGTCCGCATCCGTCGTCGGCTCCAACCTGATCTTCACCTTCAATCGCAACAACGCGGCGGAAACCCCCGACGCCGCGCTGTTCGTCCAGGTCAGCAGCGATCTAACCGATTGGACCGGCCATCCCGGCTACAGCGTCGGCGCGACGACCGCGACATCGTCGCCCGGCGTTAACGTCAACCCAAGTGGCCCCGGCAACACCGACATCATTACCGTCACCATTCCTAAAGCCACCGACGCGAGGAAATACGCCCGGCTTAAGGTGATGATCGCGCCGTGAGGGGAGTCAGTGATCAGTGATAGGTAATCAGTGATCAGAAATCAGAAATCAGTTGTCAGCAGGGAAGAAGTGCAATGAGACGTCGAAGCATCAGTTTGAAACTCACCGTCCGGGTGGCCGTGGCGTTGATTGCGCTTGGGCCGGCTTATGGGGCACAAGACGCGCAGGTGGACAAGACGATGCTGGCGGAGTCCCGGCGGATCGTCTCGCAGCATAAGGCCGTCTTCGAGAAAATCCCCGCCGGAGTGGCCCCCTATTCGACCGACGCGGTTCTGTTAGGCAATGGCGACATTGCCATGACCCTCAGCACCACGCCGCTGGAGAAGGGCTCAGCTCTCAAAAAACAGGAGCCTGGCAAAATCCGCTTCTGGTTCCACAAGAACGACATGTGGGATCATTCGAGCGCTCGCTCGGTGGGCTTGATCGACGCCTCTTTCAAGTTTGATCCGGCCAAGCCGGAACCCAAGTGCACGGTGGAAACCGACCTCTACACCGCGACCACGACCGGCACCCTGGCGCAGGCGGGCGGGGTGAGCGTCCGCTTCAAGATCTGGGTCAGCGCGGCGGATGACATGATCTTTATGGAATTCCTGGCGGAGAACGGCAGGATTCCATACACCTTCCAACCCCAGGTCATGAAATCCATGGACCGGCGCAACAACGAGATCGGCGAGACGGAACTGCGGGACATGAAGGGCGGCGATGGAATCTATCTGCGGCGCACCCTCCAGAAAGACTCGCCCGGCGGCGGGGCGAGCCTGTGCATGCGACGGTTCGGCACGGGCAAGCGCGACGAACTGGATCAGAACCGCCAGGTATTCGCGTTTGCCATCGATAGCATGGTCAAGAACCCGCACTATGCCGCGGCTGTCGAGAAGAAAATGTCGGGGTTCGACCTCGCCGGCATGGCCACCCAGTACGAGGCGCACAAGCAGTGGTGGGCGAGATTTTGGGCGGAGAGTTTGGTTGAGATTCCCGACAAGGTCATCGAACACCAATACTATCTGGCCAACTACATTTTCGCGAGTTGTTGTCGCGACAAGGATTTTCCGCCCGGCATTCTGGGTCCGTGGTTCTGTACCGACGGCCCGGGCTGGTCGGACGATTATCACCTGAACTATAACTATCAGGCGGCTTTCTACAGCCTTTATGGGTCCAATCATGTGGCCTTGGGAGAGGTGCAGGACCAGCCGTTGCTCGATTACATGCCCAATGCGCGCAAGCTGGCTCACAACGATTTGAAAATGCCGGGCATCTATTATCCCACCGGGATCGGCCCCAAGGGGGTGACGACTTGTGGCGGCTTCAACCAGAAGAGCAATGGCGCGTATGGCGCGGTCAACATGATCTTCCGCTGGAAGACAACCTATGATTTGGCCTACGCCAAAAAGGTCTATCCGTATTTCAAGGAACTGACTGAGTTCTGGGAGGGCTACATGACCTTTGAAAAGGACAAGGACCGGTATGTGATTGACAATGACTCGATCCACGAGAACAGCGGCAAGGATTTCAACTCGATCGTGTCCCTGGCGCTCGTCCGCGCCGTGTTCGGCACGGCGCTGGAAATGAGTGCCGCGCTGGGCGTGGACCGCAACAAGATCGAGAAATGGAACCATATCCTGGCCCATCTCAGCAAGTATGCCACCCGCGAGGTGGATGGGAAGACGATCTTTCGCTACACCGAGGTGGGCACCGAGTACTGGAATGGCAACACCCTCGGCATCCAGCATATCTATCCGGCATTGGGCATCGGCCTGGAGAGCAGTCAGGAGCTGATCAACCTGTCATTCAATACGCTCGACTTCATGCAGCGCTGGTTCGACAACAATGGCGACACCAGCTTCTTCCCGGCCGCCGCCTATCTCGGCTACCATCCCGGTGTGATTTACGCGAAGCTGCACGAATACGTCGCCACCCAGTACCGCCCGAACGGCTTTCGCAACAACAAGCATGGGATGGAGAAGGTGGCGACCATTCCCAACACCGTGAACATGATGCTGTGTTCGGTGCACCAGGATGTGATGCGCCTGTTTCCCGCCTGGCCGAAGTCCGTGGACGCGCGCTTCGCCAACCTGCGCCAGTTCGGCGCCTTCCTCGTGGCCAGCGAACTCAAAGGCGGCGAAGTCAGATATGTCCGTATCACCAGCGAAAAGGGCCGGCCCTGCACCCTGGTCAACCCATGGCCCGGCAAGGACGCCGATGTCTATTGCGACGGCAAAAAGCTCGCCGCCCTCAAGGGTGACAAACTCGTCATGCCAACCACCGTCGGCTTGACCGTCACCCTCGTCCCCGCAGGTGCGGCCTGCCCGGCGACGGAAAACTGAAGGGTTTTGACCGCAAATAACAAAGCCCAGAGAACGTATCCCACCCATGACAACCACACGCCGTCAGTTTATCCAACGCCTCGCGCCCATGGCGGGGGTCCTCGCCGCGCCGAACATCCTGCGGGCGGCCAACCTCAACGGTCGGCTGCAACATGCCTGCATTGGGGTGGGCGGGAT
>Ga0073936_10007612_pt1 | contig 13975 bp, 9 predicted proteins | sample AliMusrvi5mmetaG_FD_87041 | JGI IMG/M metagenome (GOLD analysis project Ga0073936, IMG submission 87041) | Freshwater lake bacterial and archeal communities from Alinen Mustajarvi, Finland, to study Microbial Dark Matter (Phase II) - Alinen... | ecosystem: Environmental > Aquatic > Freshwater >... | reverse complement strand
TTTCTTTCGTCATTATTAATGTTCATCCTTTGCTCATTTCAACCTGTGAAAAACGAAACCCTGGTTCAAAAAGCTGCCCGCATTCACAATGCTGTTTTCACAATCGACACCCATTGCGATACCCCGATGAACCTTACCAGATCGGATTATAACCTAGCTGAGCGGCATGATGCAAAGAGTACAGGCACACAGGTCGATCTGCCAAGAATGAAGGAAGGGGGGCTTGATGCACAGTTCTTTGCCGCGTTTCTGAGTCAGGGAGCCCGTACTGAGGTTGGTCATGCCAACGCAAACAAGAAGGCCTTCGATATCATAAAGGCAATTTATAAAAGTGTGGAAGCTTCACCCAATCTGGCACAAATAGCACGGACGCCAGAAGACGGTTATGCCATCGAAAAAACGGGGAAAAGAGCCATTTATATCGGTATCGAAAACGGTTATGCGATTGGACACGATCTCACGATGATTGAAAAATTCTGGCAACTTGGGGTGCGCTACATCACCCTTTGTCACACCTTAAATAACGATATCTGCGACTCATCAACCGACAAGAAGGGACCCGAATACAACGGACTCTCCCCTTTTGGAGTTGAAGTTGTGAAGGAGATGAACCGCAAAGGGATGATCATTGATGTTTCCCACATTTCAGACTCATCACTTTATGATGTTCTGAAAATTACCCGGTTTCCCATTATTGCAAGCCATTCATGTTCAAGGGCAATGTGCGATAACCCTCGCAACCTGACGGATGAGGGGCTTAGAGCTGTTGCCAAAAACGGTGGCGTCATTCAAATGTGTATCCTTAGCGATTATGTGAAAACACCCGATCCGTATCCGGCACGCGATTCAGCAAGAGCAGTTGTGAGGGCCAAATACAATAATTTCGAAAATCTTACTCCCGAACAGGAGAGCGCCGGCTGGGATGAAATACGGGCAGTTTCGAAGAAATTCCCGCAAAATCTGGCCACGGTTAAAGATGTTGTTGATCATATTGACCATATCGTGAAAGTTGCCGGAATTGACCATGTTGGCATTGGAACCGATTTTGATGGCGGCGGCGCAGTATCGGGTTGTTTCGATGTTTCAGAAATGGGAAATATCACCCTCGAACTGGTTAAAAGAGGTTATGACGAAGAACAGATTCGCAAAATCTGGGGTGGCAATTTTATGAGGGTGTTTAGCGCTGTTTTGAAAGGAGCCAAAAAACAATCCTAAATCAATAATTAACAAGAAAGTTGAAGGGCTTATCGATCCCCCTTGCCCTGAAAACCCTTTTAAAATTAAATTTTAGCATGATTTCACCAACCAAATCATAACCTATTCGATTTGTATCTTAAGGCAATAACTCTCCGATCATTTCCTTCATTTTTTCCGTTCCCGGATAGCCGGTAAGTTTATTCTTCAAAACGCCATTTTTATCATAGAACAGGTAGCTGGGTATCCCTTCAAAACCAAAACTTTCCATTAAAGAGAACCATTCTTCCGAATTCAGGTAATAATGCTCTCCACCGATTATTTTAATTTTCTCCTCCCACAATGTCCGAGGAGATGAAACATTGGTGATATAAACAAAAGCAACCGCTTTATTATGCATTTCATTTTTGACATCCCTTGTTTCTTTCATTGCATTCATACAGGGTCCGCACCAGGTAGCCCAAAAATCTACCAATACTGCTTTACCTTTATATTTGGCAATAATGGCATTCATCAATGCTTCTTTGGGAACTTCCGGTGTAGTATTCACGACGGTTTTGAAATAGTTCTTTTCTATTTCCAGTTTTATAACCTCTTCATTCCTTTTCAGGAGAATTTTAGGTATCTCTTCATTCTTAAAATAGCTCCTGATATTCTCTTTCTGCTGATCGGACAAAGGTTTCAGCTCATTATTAAACTGCCGGGCATAAGCATTGGTCGCCAACAGATCATAGAACAAACCCGTGTCCGAACCAATTAAACCGGCCATTGTCGTTTTTACTCCAATCAACCACTCCTTTACTGGTGTATCTTTGATTGCGGGGATATTCAGTGTTTTATTTGAAAGGATCGTTTCAAACACCTCAGTGTATTGATCGTTGTACAGATATTGAGGATCGTTCAGATTAAAATCTTTAAGAAGCGAGTAATAAGTTATTTTTGGTTCCTGCGGAGTAAAATTGTCAGGTTCCCCTTTCTTTTTAAAATTGCGGTAGTTTAAGGATATATATTCCGGATAAGTGAGAAGGGCGCCCTTTAAATATTTTAATTTGCATTGATTTGTAATGAGCCGTTTGGCTTTTTCAGATATGACTGAATCATTTATGGACCTTTTTAGTCGCTGCACCATCAGCTTTTCGATGGCAAAATGACTGAAATCTTCGGGGGACATGGTATAATAACCCTCACTTTTACGGTCAACAATGAAATTAATGAACATCTTATAATAATAGGGCAGATCACCCGAAGTTAATCCAATTGAACTAACCATTTTTGCCTTTAAATTATCCGGAGAATCATAGGTGATTTCCAGTTTTGTTACTTCACCGGGTATCAATCCTAAACTGACAGCATTATCATCGAATAGTTCACAACCAATCATTCCAATATTGGAAGTACACTCAACCGGAACCTCAAAATAAAAGCGACCATCTACACCCGGTTGCGTTTTGAACACCCCCATTTCTGCACTAACCGGATGTGGAACACTCAAAGTCAGAACCGGTGCTGACTCCCCTTTTTTCGGGTGATAATTGGTAATTCTACCCTCCACTTTGGCAATTCCTGCCTGGATTTTGGGATCGGGTAACCGGTCATTATTGACTGGAGTACAAGAAAAAACCGCCAAACAAATACCAATAAGAAAAAGTGATTTTAAAGAATTTGGATCTGTAATCCCAAATCCCGATTTTTTGAATTTCAACAACCATTCGTCAAATAACTTCATTGTATTGTTCTCTTTAATTCGGGAACAAGATTAACGGAAAGTTATTGGAAAAACAATTATAATTGATTGAATATTTTATGGATAAATAACTGACAGTGATGAGTTGAATTATTGAGAAGGGGCTGCAGAAAAACTATTTAAACCGCACAGTGATTAAATATAAATCAAATGTGGTCCCGAAAGGATTTTTATTTTGCTGAAGGGTCTACCCGTTACGTCCGAATGGGAGGGTAGCGCTTAGGCGGACTTACGATCGCGGACGCTCTTTGTTGTTTGTTCGTCTACCCGGGGTGGTGCAATCCCTGAAAACTTAGATTTATGATCCAGATATTGCCGGGGATTGCTTACCCCGGGTTATTGATATTCAGCCCTTTCAGGGCATTGAGGCCGTATTGGTACGAAAGAGCGTGTCTAACCTGAATAATTCATAAACTTTGTGAAGTCTTTGTACCATTTGTGACAATAAAAGATTCGGCCACAAAGACTCTAATTTTTCTTCAGTCTTACAATAAACTTTGCACCCGGTTTTATTTCGTCGGTAGCACCGGTCAAAAGCAGATCGCCCTCATTCAGCGAACCAAAGATCTCAACCTTATCATTCTGACTAAATCCGCTTTTTACATCTATCCATTCGGTCTTTCCATCTTTTAAACGGATTACAAACCGCTTCTCCAGATTGGTAGCAATGGCAGATGCTGGCACAAAGAATGATAATTCATCACGTCCCAGGTTGATTCTGGCATTTGCGAACATCCCGGGCTTCAGAAAATTGTCGCTGTTTTGATAGAGAAACTCCCAGGTCTCGGTACGGTTTGAAAGAGAGATCGAACCCGATTTACGCGACAACTTAGCAGTAAAAGTTTTGCCCGGGATTGCATCGACCGAAAACTCAATGACAGATGTGTCCTGCACCGCAGAAGAATAGGTCTCGGGGATAGGAATGCGCAAGCGCAGCACATCCACCTTCTCAACGACTAACAACGGTTTGGTATTGGAGGCGCCAATCAGTGTTCCTGCATCACCGTTTCGTTGGGTAACGATACCATTAAAGGGTGAACAAATGGTCAGATAATCTTTATATTGGGCGTTAATACTCACCTTCGATTTTGCAGCTTCAACCGACGAGCTGTCTGCAAGCATCTGAAATCTGACTTTCTCAAGTTCTGCCCTGGCAATGGTCCCTTCAACTTTTGAAGCATTGAGAATACGTTTGTAGTTGTCAAGGCTGGTCAGATATTTTGATCGCGCTGTCTGAACTTCCGAATTCGCCAGGGCATAATTGGCGACTATTTCGGGAGCATCAAGAACCGCCAGCAGTTGTCCCTTTTTGACATGATCTCCAAGATCAACCCTGATCTCCTTCACATATCCGCTCACTTTAGCGTATAATTCAGCCTTTTCGATCGGAGTCAGCTCTGCCGGAAAAGTTAATTTCTTCTTTACTGCTTCCTTTTTTAAGGTAAATACAACTACAGAATCAACCTTTGAATCTTTGATATCCTTTTTTTTATCGCCCCTGGAGCAGCCTGTTATGAAGAAGGCAATACCTAAAACCAAAGTGATAATTATATTAGAACTTTTCATGAATTATATTTTTTATAATTGAAATTTAAATGGTTGCCTCATAATATCTGCTGTTCATATCTTCGGGATCGAGCGAAGGATTTTGATAGTTTGGATGACCAACCACACGATGATACATCAAAGGGAGAAAAACCAATGTGCTGATGGCCGAAAAGATCAAACCGCCTATCACCGCAATTCCCAAAGGAGCTGTCTGTTCGCCAACTTCGCCAAGACCCAAAGCCATCGGAATCATTCCGGCGATCATTGCTAAACTTGTCATTAAAATAGGTCTTAAACGGTTATTTGCCCCTATTAAATAAGCCTGCGGATTATTCTCCTTTTTATACTTTTGCGCATTGGTAATGTATAAGATAGCATTCGAAATGGCTACACCCACGGCCATTATTATTCCCATATAAGATTGAATATTAAGCGTCTTACCTGTAAAGAATAGGAATAGTAAAGAACCTGCAACCACCGTAGGCAGAATGGATAGGATGGTGAGGGATAACCGGAATGACTGAAAACTGATCGCCAGAAGCATAAATATGACAACAATGGCAATAAGCAACCCTGTTTGCAGTTCATCCATCGTCTGGCTCAGCAATTCTGCCTGCCCGCGAATATTGATCTTAGTCCCTTTGGGCAATTCATCCAATGAGGCGATGGTTTCATTCACCTTGTTAATGGCATTTCCCAGATCCTTTTCATGAATATTCGCTGTAATTGTGATAAACCGTTGCTGGTTGATCCGGTCATACTCCCCGACTGAGGTAGTTTTTTTCCACGAAGCGACATCCCTTAAATAGACCGGATTTCCTGTGGCGCCAGCTGTTGTACCCAATACCGGAATTAATTCCATTTGCTCGGGCGAGTTCATCCTGTATTGTGGATATTCGACCTGAACCTGGTAAGCAGTTCCTGAAGTTTTATCCAGCCAGTAGTTGGGTTGAGTGAACCTGCTCGATGAGGTAGCAGTCAGACTTGATTTTGTTATTTGATCTACAGTTAACCCAAGCTGCCCCGCTTTGATCCTGTCGATCTCCATTTTGATGGTGGGATAATCGAGTGGCGTAGCGATCTGTACATCGCGAAGAAAATCGATGGCAAGCAATTTTTTATTCAGCTTTTCTGCAATTTGCTTCGACTGGGCAAGATTTTTTCCCAAAACAGCAATTTCGATGGGATTATTGGAGCCCATATTCAGCACCTGTTCGGTGAGGTCACCGGGTTCAAAAGAGATCTTTGCGTTTGGCAAACCGATCAGAACCGACTTCCTCATCTGTTCCCTAAACGATTCAATGTCGATGTCCGCACCTTTTTTCAGATTGATCTTAATTACCGCCTCATTGGGACCGCTTGTCCACAAATGAATTAGGCTGACCGGATAACTCGATGGTTGTGTTCCCACGAATGCAGAACTGATTTCGACTTGTCCATTGGAAATACTATCCGCAATGCCCAGAATCTTACGCGTTGCATCTTCGGTCCGCTCAACACGTGTGCCTGTCGGAAGACGCAAACGCACCTGGGTTTGTCCGGCGTCGACCTTTGGGAATATTTCAGTTCCGATAAAAGAAAACAAGGCAACAAGGAGGGCTAAAGAGCTTAAAACAAAAATGGTTGTAAATATCCTTGCCCTCCCGGTAATCCGCTGAATCCAATCTTTATAGGAGGATTTAAATAATTCGAATCGTTCATTTTTCAAAATGATCTCCTTATCTTTTAAGATCCAGTTGGCAGCCACGGGGACAAAGGTTTGCGATAAAAGGAAAGAGGAGATCATTGCGAGGCCGACCGCGAGCGACATCGGGAAAAACATCGATGCGGGAATTCCTGACATAAAAAATGCAGGGACAAATACTGCCAGAATGGACAACAGAATTAATAATTTGGGAAGTGCAATTTCGAGCGAGGCGTCCAGTATGGCCCGTGGTTTGGGTTTCCCCATCTCCTGGTGATGGTGAATATTTTCGATGGTAACTGTGGCTTCGTCAACCAGGATACCAATCGCGAGCGCCAGACCTCCCAATGTCATGATGTTAATTGTTTGCCCGAATGCATTTAAGCAAATCACAGCTGACAATATCGACAGGGGGATCGTTAGGATAACAATGATTGCGCTTCTCCGGTCGCGCAAAAAGAGCAGTACCATGAGGCCGGTTAGGATAGCTCCAAGTAATCCCTCAAAGATCAGACTCTTCAAAGCATTGATCACATAGCCTGACTGGTCAAATTCATACGACACTTTAATGTCATCGGGCACAGCTGCCTGCATCTCGGGCAGAGCTGCTTTTACCCGTTTAACAACTTCCCATGTCGATGCACTTGACCTTTTTGTGACCGGAATATAAACCGAACGTTTCCCGTTAATCAAGGCATAACCGGTTGTGACGTCTGCCCCCAGCATCACTTCGGCTACATCTTTTACATATACTGATGGACCAGCCCCCATCCTGAGCGGGATATTCTCCAACTCCTTTATATTTTCAACTACAGCGTTTTGCGTGGCAATCATCATCTCGTCACCCACCCTGATATTCCCGGCAGGAGAAATCACATTCGATTTTGCCAATGCCTGAACAATATCGTCGGCAGACAAACTGTAATCTCTTACCTTATCGGGATTCACTTTAATAATCACCGTTTTTTGGTTTCCCCCGAAAGGTGGCGGGGCTGAAACTCCGGGTAATGTGGCAAACATCGGTCTCACCTTGAAAAGCGCAAGATCCTGTATTTCACCTAAAGTTTTTGTTTCGGATGTAAAGACCAGCTGCCCGACAGCCACACTTCCTGCATCAAAACGGGTGATAAACGGCGGTACAGTTCCGGGCGGCATGAAGGCTCTTGAACGGTTCACATAACCAACAACTTCACCCATCGCCTGGCTCAGATCTGTCCCTTCGTGAAAAACAATTTTAATCAGGGCAGCTCCCTGAATTGATTTTGATTCGACAAACTTCACCCCGGTGACATATAACAGGTGGTATTCGTAATACGAGGTAATGAATCCTTCCATCTGCTCGGGAGATAATCCGCCATAAGGTTGAGCAATATAAATGGTGGGTAATCCCATCTTAGGAAAGATATCGATCTTCATGTTCCTGATTGCCATTGCAGAAAAAAACAGAATAGCAATTACCGCAACAGTTACGGCAACAGGTTTTTGGAGCGCCCCTTTTATAATGTTCATCTTATTTTACCTGATTTAGAAATAGATTTAAGTCCCCTTTTACGGCAGCTTTAAAAAGCAGCGCTTTCCATGCGTTGATGTAAGCTGTTTTGTTCTCCGTTTCAGCCTTGATCAAAACATATTGAGCCTGAATAAGATCTGTATAATTTGCCAGGCCAGATTGATACCTGGAGAGCATGGCTTTGTAGGAATAGTCTGATGACCGGACCAGCACCGGATTTTCCTTTGCCGCAGCCATGGCATTATTTAATGTGGCATCGGCCAGTTCGAGTTCTTTGCGCAATTGGAGTGATACATCCCGGAGTTTCTCCTCATTCGATTTAATCAGCAATTCCTGTTGCTGAACCTGCGGACTAATCCGGGCATATTGTAATAACGGTAAACTCAGCTGAACACCTAAGCCATAATTGTAACGTTGAAAAGATAAACCGTCGGGTGAGTTCACAGTGCCATCATAATGAATACCTGAGCCACGGGCGAAGGTTGTCCCCCATACTCCAAGTGTTGGCAACATACTACGGTTAAGTATTTTACGTTTTGCTTTGGTGAGCTCTATATTAGAATCATAAAGTGTTAACAATGGATGTCGTACAGAATCAACCTGAAGGGAAAGAGCGGGCAATTTGTCGAAGTAACTGCTGTCGGACACCTGGATGGTTTCGTTGGAGGCGAGAAACTGAGCCAGGGCAATAAGGGTTTGCTGATTATATTTACGGATACTTAGCAAATCAATCTTAGCCCTTGAAATTTCAGCCTTGAACATTGCCGTATCGAGGCCGGGTTTTATTCCGTTGGTGACCAGGGCTGTTATTGCCCTGAGGTTTGTTTCTGTCCGCAAATAGTTTTTTTCATAAACTTTTACCAGTTCATTCGCTACCAGGGCATCCAGATAAGCATTGATAACTTTAACCTTATGCTGAAATATTTCATTCTGAGCGTCGGCATTTGATTGTTGTAATCCGGCTTTTGAGTAATCGACCTGGGCACTACGCTGGCCAAAAGTTATTGGTTGCCAGTTAAGAACCAGACTCGCACTGCTTCCCAGGACGCCTGAGGAATTGTTTCCCGTTGAGGGTGGTCCGCTGATCGGAATTAAGAAAGAGGGCGAGGCCATCCCGATGATGTTGTTGTAAGTGGCAAAATTGGCCTGGTACGAGGCCTCAAGTGTGGGGACCAACGTTCTTTGACTTGCATTTACCCCTTTTTCGGCCGCCAGCACTTCATAGGCTTTTGATTTAAGAAGAGGATAATTGGTTACCGCCTGTTTGAGCAACTCCTTTAATGGAACTAACGACCGGTGATCCTGTGCCCTTGCGTTATTCAATAACTGGACAAATAGAATTAATACTACCAAATTACAAATAAGCTTCTTCATTACCCAATTTTATTTTTACTTCACTTTCGGTAAACGCATTTAAAACAATAAAGTTTAACTGTGGAATAAAAATTCATTACCCTCAAAATAAAAGGAGAGGTTGTCTCAAATATGAAACAACCTCTCCTTTTAAATATTAAGATTAGCTATAAAGAATCTCTATTAATTAGCCGTCATAAAGTAACCTGTTCCAGGGTCATTCTGCCGCAAGGATCTGAGTGCAGCTGTTGCCTCATTTTTATCGGAGTAGGCCTGAACAATAACGAGGAATGTTCCGTTTGCCAGAACTTTAAGTTCAGACTTAAAACCACTCTGCTGAAGTTTTGCAAGAAATTTATCAGCATTCTCGCGCAGCTTGAAACACCCCCCGATCACACGATATCTGGCACCGGAATGATTAACAAGAGAAGCATGCGATTTATCCGAAACAGGTTGCACAATAGCAGACTCAGGAATGGTTCCTCTTTGTTTATTGTAACTGATCGTATCGTTTGTGACTAAAGATGAAGGACTGGTAGAATTAATAATCGGAATTGAAGTAGTACTTGAAGACTGAAAAGTAATCGTTGAATTATTTTTCGACGTATATTTAGAGACAGGAATAAATATCAGAGCCAATAATATTGGAATACCGACTGCCAATACTTTCACTTTGCGTGAATTAAAAACGGGGCGTACAGCCTCTTTATCGGCAAAAATCCTTTTCGTTGAAATAGTTGTGTTGTGCTCAAGTTGCGGAAACTGGAATCCCTCCAGACCATAAGCTTCAAGCAAAAAATTCTCGTGTAGTTCGGGTTCAAAGATCAGTTTTTCGTTACGATCAAACTGTAATGAACCAATATTTTGAAATTCTATTTTCTCTCCGTTTTCAAGCTTCGACCATACTTCGTCTACAAATTCTGAAATAATCTGCCGCGCTTCCATATAGCCGATCCCTTCCGTTTCAGAGATATAATTTACCAGCAATCCGTCGTTCTTGCTCAACTTACCTGTAAAAATTACCTCCTTTACAGGCGGATTAAAACTGTTTCCAACAAGATCCATCTCTGCTGGCCGATAGTTGGAGACAAATCCGCCAAGATCCGGAACAATCACACAATCATGCAACCGCAACAATTCCACCAAATAAAATGTGATATCCATAATCTTGTTTTTCAAGGTATCAAAAATAAGAAAAAACCATAAATAATTGTAATTTTGATTTTAAATAAAATCGCTAAAATGGGACGACAAGTATTGGTAACAGGAGGAACAGGATATATTGGTTCACACACGGTAGTAGAACTTCAGGCTGTAGGATTCGATGTGGTCATTATTGATGATCTTTCCAACTCAACTGCCGATGTGGTTGATAATATAGAGAAGATCAGCGGTATAAGACCCGTATTTGAGGAGTTTAATCTTCTTGACATGAATCGTTTGGAAGCTTTTTTTGAGAAATACACTCAAATTGAAGCAATCATCCATTTTGCAGCATTCAAAGCAGTAGGCGAATCGGTTGAGAAACCACTCTTTTACTACCGCAATAATCTGGTATCATTGATGAATATTCTGGATTGTATGAAGAAATACAATGTGCCAAACCTTGTATTTTCATCATCATGCACCGTTTATGGACAGCCCGATCAGTTACCTGTAACAGAATATACCCCCAAGAAAGATGCCGAATCGCCTTACGGGAATACCAAGGCAATCAGCGAAGAGGTGTTACGCGATGTTGTAAAGGTCACACCTGATTTCAAGGTGATTGCACTACGCTATTTTAATCCCATTGGCGCCCATCCTTCCGCTTTGATTGGGGAATTACCCTGTGGTGTTCCAAATAATCTTGTGCCATTTATTACCCAGACTGCAGCCGGAATTCGTCAGCAGTTGAGTGTCTTCGGCGACGACTATAATACGCCGGATGGGAGTTGCATCCGTGATTATATCAATGTTGTCGATCTTGCAAAAGCACATGTAATTGCGATTAACCGACTGATTAGTAATGCCAATGCTGATCGCTACGAGTTCTTCAACGTCGGGACAGGAAATGGAGCGTCAGTTCTCGAAGTGGTGAATACCTTCGAGGAAGCTACCGGGGTTAAGCTGAATTATAAGATTGTGGCTCGCCGGCCCGGAGATGTTGAAAAAATATATGCTGATACGACAATCGCAAATACCGTTCTCGGATGGAAAGCTGAAACTTCGCTATACGATACCCTTGTTTCGGCATGGAATTGGGAAAAAAAGATAAGAAGCATAAACTAATAACTAATTAATTGCACAAAACCACTAAAAATTCCACTTATGAAAACAATTCTTATCACGGGAGGGGCAGGTTTTATCGGGTCCCATGTTGTAAGGCGATTTGTGAATAAGTATCCTGATTATCATATTGTTAATCTGGATCTTTTGACCTATGCCGGAAATCTTGAAAACCTTAAAGATATCGATACATCCCCCAATTACGAATTTGTAAAGGGAGATATTAATGATAGTGCGTTTGTGAACCAGCTGTTTGAAAAGCACCAGTTCGACGGAGTGCTTCATCTTGCAGCCGAATCGCATGTTGACCGTTCTATATTAGATCCGATGTCATTTATCATGACCAACATTGTAGGAACTGTCAATCTGTTGAATGGCGCCCGTGCAATCTGGAAAGACAATGGTGAAGGGAAGAGGTTCTATCATATTTCGACCGACGAGGTGTATGGTACGCTGGGCGAGACAGGGTTGTTTCTGGAGACAACACCTTACGATCCGCATAGCCCCTATTCTGCATCAAAAGCGAGTTCAGACCATTTGGTCAGGGCCTATCACGATACCTATAAATTGCCAATCGTGATTACGAATTGCTCGAACAACTATGGTCCAAATCAATTTCCTGAAAAGCTTATACCGCTTGCTATTCACAATATTAGTCACAATAAGCCAATCCCTATCTATGGAAAAGGTGAAAATATCCGTGACTGGCTTTATGTTGAAGATCATGCCTCGGCAATTGATCTTGTTTTCCATGAAGGGAAAAACGGAGAAACCTACAATATTGGCGGTCATAACGAATGGACAAATATCGCCCTGATTCTACAATTATGCAGAACCATGGATAAAAAGCTTGGTAAAGAGGCGGGTACTTGTGAAAAACTAATTACCTATGTTAAAGACCGTGCCGGTCATGACCTCCGTTATGCGATCGACTCGACAAAAATTCAGAAGGAACTGGGATGGAAACCTTCCCTTCAGTTTGAAGAGGGGATTGAAAAAACCGTAGAGTGGTACCTTGCCAACACTGAATGGCTGGAAAATGTCTCTTCTGGTGCATACGAAAAGTACTACGAAAAACAGTACGTATCGCGCTAAACGGCGGTTAAACAACAAATTTTATAATTAATTTTAAAGGCTTTACATTCAGAGTGCAATGACGCAATGAATGTAAAGCCTTTTTAAAAGTGGTGCCCAAAATAAACCAAACTACCTGGTTTTACCAGATATCGGTTTCACTTTTACATTTACAGGACCATCCGGCGTATCGGTTATCCCCTCTAATAGACCGTCCTTTAATTTAAGTTTTAAGACAAGGGGAGTGTTCTCAATCTCAAAATTTAGGGTAAGTGTATCAGATTTAAAGCTTAATTGATGAATAGCCGTTGTCTGCCCCTGAATAATAAACTCGCCCATTAGTTTTTTATCCACCTCTTTCAGTGATAATTTGCCGCTGTTGTAAGGCTGCCGGGCAGTCGGCGCAGAAAATTCCCACATTCCGAGTATTTTCTGATAGCCCTTTTCTGTGGCATTTGCGGTTATCGACAGCGTCAGGAAAACAATAAACGTAAAAAACAATCCTTTCTTAATCATAAAATGAAAATTTGAATCGTAAAAATTATAATTATTACACAAACCTAACCATTATTCATCAAAGAGCGAAGACTCTTTATAGGGTAAATGGTGAAAATTCAAAAACTCAATATACTCCTCCTGAAAGGATCTCTTCCAATGGTATTGTTCCTGATTTTGAATATAAAGCAAGGTACTGTCAAGCTGGGACCGGCTTATTGAATAAGCAGAAAATCCAGTTGCCCAATTAAATGAACGCAACAATTCAAATTTTTGCCTTAGCCAGATTGTGGAGCTCTGTTTTAGGGAAATAATGGCTGTTTCGACCGATAATTTGGATGGAAGTGCAATTAAAAAATGAATATGATTTTCAGTCCCTCCTAAAGCTACCAGATTCATTCCTTTAGACTTGGCTACAGCTGAAAGGTATACAGAAAGTTGACTCCTGACATCAGCGCTCAGAAAATTCTTCTGCCGGTAGGTTCCGACTACAACATGCATAAGACAACTGATGAATTCTTTCGACATAAGGTCTTAGAATTATTTAATATAGGGAATGTTAATCTATTCTTTACTCTTTATAACTGAAAACCCGGATGGGATAAAATTACAAAAATATTCTTTTGTACTCAACTGTCTCATTCAATATTATTTATCCAAAAACCGGATTACATATTTTCCATCAACCAGTTTGAAGCCCACTCTTTCCAGATAGTTGTTATGCTCCCTGCTTTGCGGTTCAATATACAAGTTGCGATATCCCAGAAAATCGATACAACGTAATTCGCATTGATAAAACGTTCTGGCAAGTTGCGAATTGCGATATTTTGGTACCATATAATCAATACAGATTCTTAAAGTTTCCTTATCTTTTATTTCCGCAACGATTAATCCGATACTTTCCATCTTTGAAAACAATAATGCCACCAGAAACTCATCCTCAATCTTAAAATCAAAACGGGGGAAATATCTGGAGATGTCTGTTCTGTAATAATCAAGAAAATGGTTTAAATAATAGTCATCACGATCATAAACCAGCACTACTTCAATCATTCTGTTTTTCTCAATATATTGCCGACGTCTGAATACACTTACGAAGATAGCC
>Ga0073936_10007611_pt1 | contig 13976 bp, 11 predicted proteins | sample AliMusrvi5mmetaG_FD_87041 | JGI IMG/M metagenome (GOLD analysis project Ga0073936, IMG submission 87041) | Freshwater lake bacterial and archeal communities from Alinen Mustajarvi, Finland, to study Microbial Dark Matter (Phase II) - Alinen... | ecosystem: Environmental > Aquatic > Freshwater >... | reverse complement strand
GCGCCGGGCGCCTCGGCCGCGGCGGAAGCGGCGCCGGCAGCCGCCTCGGCCGCGCCGCCAGCTGCGCCGGCCCCGTCGCCGAACGCGGCCTCGCAGTAGCCGTCCATCGCGCCGCGGCGCGCGAGCGTGTGCACGCCCGCCTGGGTCGCGAGGGCGGTCACCGTGCCCGGGTTGTCGCCGGAGATGATCTTGACCTCGATGCCGGCGTCGGCGAACTCCTCGAGCGTCTGCTGCACGCCGCTGCGCAGCTCGTCGCTGAAGGCGATGAGGGCGACGGCGTCGAGGCCATCAGGGAGGGCGGGCGGCCCGTCGGGCTCGCCGAAGGCGAGCGGCTCGGGCCGCCCGGCGAACAGCACGACGCGCAGGCCGCGCGCGGCCCACTCGTCGGCGCGCGGCCGCCAGTCGGTCTGCGCCCCGCCTGCGGCAGCGGCGCGCAGCGCCGGCGCCAGGATCTCGGGCGCGCCGAGCACGTAGGTCCCGCGCGCCTCACCTTCCTCGAAGGCGAGGCCGCTCCACTTGCGGTCCGACGAAAAGAAGGCCTCGTGCGCGGCCGGCGCCCGCTGCGCGGGCCAGGCGGCGCGCAGCGCCTCGACTGTGCGGTTGGCGTCGGTCGTGCTGGCGGCGAAGGCGCCGACGAACTGCTCCGCGCGCGCCTCGTCGCCCTCGAGCGCCAGCAGTTCCTCGGCTTTCACCACGCCGGAAGTGAGCGTGCCGGTCTTGTCGGTGCAGAGCACGTCGACGTTGCTCAGCGACTCGACGGCGTTGAACTGCTGCACCAGCATGTCCTTGCCGAGCAGGCGGATGGCGCCGAGCGCATAGGTGAGCGCGATCGAGAGCACGAGGCCGTTGGGGATCAGCGCCAGGATCACGGTGGACATGCGCACGCTCTCCACGAACGGCACCGCGGCGAAGGTGTTGCGGATCCAGACCAGGGTCTCGAACACGATCACGACGATCAGCAGCACGCGCACGATCTGGTTGACCTGCTTCTGCAGAGGCGTGAGCTCGCGTTTGAAGACGGTCGCCTTGGCGGTCATCTTGTTGGCGAAGCTCTCGCTGCCGACCTTCTCGGCCTCGTAGTAGCCGCCGCCGGTCATGCAGAAGCTGCCCGACATCAGCATGTCGCCGGGGTGCTTGGTGACGAGGTCGGACTCGCCCGTGAGCAGCGACTCGTCCACCTCCATGCGCCCGTCGCCGACCATGGGGCCGTCGACCACGACCTGGTCGCCGGGCTGGAGGCGCAAGACGTCGCCGACCACGACAAGCGACGGGTCGAGCTCCAGCACGTACCCGCCGCGCACCACGTCCGCCTTGGGCCGCATGAGGATGGCGATGCGGTCCATCACGCGCTTGGCGCGCACCTCCTGCACGAGGCTGATGACCGTGTTCGCGGCGATCACGAAGACCACCGAGAACGCGTCCAGCGGCTTGCCGAGCACGAGCAGGAGGATGCCGAGGAAGTAGAAGAGATTGTTGATGAAGTTGAAGACGTTGTCGCGGATGATCCGCCCGTAGGTGCGCCCGGTGCGGATCTCGACGTCGTTGCCTTGGCCCGCGGCGCGCCGGTGCGCCGCCTCGTCGTCGCTCAGACCGGGGAGGGGGGCCGCGATGCGGTCGTCGATGCGGTCGGCGGCGGTGCTCATCGCCCGCACGGTATCAGCGCCGCGACGGGCGGTCCAACGGGCGATGGGCGGCTCCGGATGGCGGCTCCGGATGGCGGCTCTACGTGGTGCCGTCCCGGGCTTCCATGCCGCCTGCCTCCTCCTGCGCCCGGCCGACGAGGATGCGCCACTCCCACGCGGTGAGCACGATGACCGCCACGTCGAGCACGGTGAGCGCCAGCAGGAACAGGGAGCGCGAGTAGCTGTACTGGTAGACCTGATAGACGCCGAAGGCGGTGAACACGGCGATCGCCGTGGGGTAGGCCCAGAGGCGGCGCCGCAGCAACATCACCACGAGGAAGACCTTCACCAGGCCGTGGATGAGCAGGTAGGCGATGGTGAGCTGGAACGCGCGCACCGAGAGCGTGTTGGCGAGGTGCACGAGGTGGGTCGCGATGAAGTCCTTCTTGTCCTCGCTAAGCTCGTGGCCGGTCACCCAGATCAGGAACCGGCGCAGGTCGCTGAGCGGCACGATCAAGAGGAACAACCCGCCGAGGATCTCGAGGATGCCGTCGATGCCCTTGAGGACCACGCCGACATCGAAGGCCTGGCCGACGACGCGTTGACGCTTGTCTGTGGACCGCCCGGAGCGCATGGCCTCGTCCTACCCTCGCCGAGGATCCGGGAACATCGTCGAGACCGCGAGGATCTCTAGCGCAGAGTCTTGAGGTACGCGAGCAGGTCGGCCCACTGCCGGCCGCTCAGGTGCCACTGCGGCATCGGCGCCGCGAGATGGGAGCCGGTCGGGTCGATGCCGGTGGTGACCGCTGTGCGGATCGCGGCGTCGGCGTAGACGGGGCCGCGCGAGCCGTCGGGAGCGACCATGCCCTTGGGGTCGGTCAGGTTCGGATAGGTGATGTTCGGCGAGGTGAAGGTCGGCGTCGTGCGGCCCCGACCGTCGCCGCCGTGGCAGCTGGAACAGCTAGCCTGCATCATGCCGCCGCCGCCGCCCATCATGCCGCCACCCATCATGCCGCCACCCGCCGAGCTGCTGCTGCGCGGGATGACGGCTCCGCCGGCATCGTGGCCGGCGTCGAAGATCACTTGGCCGCGCGCGGCGGACCCTCCGCCCTCCGCGGAGCCCTGGCCCGCGGCGGACCCTCCGCCGTGCCGGGTCATGCCGACGATGAGCACGCCCGCGGCCGCAAGCGCCGCGACGAGGAGCGCGGCACCGACGATCCACAGGTAGCGTGGGGGAGGCGCAGCCACGGGCCTAGAGGTCGCCGAGCTTCTGCAGGTACTCCTCGCGATCGATCTCGCCGGCGGCGTAGCGGCGCTTGACGATGTCCTTGGCCGACTCGGGGGCGTTCACCGGCGCAGGCGCTACTCCAGCCGAGCTTGCGCCACCTCCCGACGACTGCGAGAGGTACTTCACGAGGAACACGATGGCCACGATCGCGGCGACCACGAAGACGATCATGAAGAGGAGCATCATCCAGCCTTCCCAGCCGGCACCGTGCCCGAAGGATCCGTTTCCGTCCCACATCATCGCGACTGCCTCCCGCTTGTCTGGGGGTGCGACCTGCTCAGTAGCTGCCCATCATGCCGCCCGCTTCGGCGCCGTGCCTGCACGCTGCTGCGCCGCGAACGCCGCCGTCGAGTCGATGAGCGCGACCGCGAGCGTCGTCAGTCCGATCCACGACATCCTGTTCTTCATGGTGCTTCTCCGTGTCGCCGCACTGCTGGTCTCCGCGAGCGCGCGGCTTCCTTGGGTGTGCGGACAGTAGCGGCACGCTGTGTAGAAGTTGTGAAGCGCGGCTGCCGGGCGCTCCGCGTCCGCTGAGCGACGCGCCCGGCTTTCAGAGAGCCATGAGCGGTCCTCCGGGGTAGCATGGTCCTGTTGTGAGCGCTTCGCGAGACATCACGATCGTGGTGATCGACGACGAGCCGTCGGTGCAGGACGTCGTGCGCGCCTACCTCGAGAAGGACGGCTTCACCGTCCGCGTCGCGGGCAACGGCGCGGAGGGGCTCGCGCTGGCGGAGCGCGTGCGCCCGGCGCTCATCGTGCTCGACCTCATGCTGCCGGACGTCTCCGGCGAGGAGATCTGCGCCGAGATCCGCGGCCGCTCCGACGTGCCGATCCTCATGCTCACCGCCAAGGCCGGGGAGGACGATCGCGTCGAGGGGCTCCTCTCGGGCGCCGACGACTACCTCGTCAAGCCGTTCAGCCCGCGCGAGCTCGTGGCGCGGGTGCGCGCGGTGCTGCGGCGGACGCAGGGCGGCGAGGTGCCCCTGGTCCCCGTCCTCAGTTTCGACCAGGGGCGGCTCGAGATCGACACCGAGAAGTACCTCGTCCTGCGGGACGGCAAGCCGGTCGATCTGACGCCCAACGAGTACGGGCTGCTGACGGCGCTCGCCGCCTACCCGGGGCGGGTCTACTCGCGCTTCGAGCTCGTCGACAGGGTGCTCGGCGACGACTACGACGGCTCCGAGCGCACCATCGACGTCCACGTCAAGAACCTGCGCAAGAAGATCGAGCCCGATCCCGCCAGCCCGCGGTACGTCGAGACCGTGATCGGCGTCGGCTACCGGCTGGCCAAACTGTGAGCGAGCGTCGCCGCCGCCTCGGCCTGCGGGCACGCCTCATCATCTCGTTCGTCGGCGTGGCGATCGTCGCCGCGGTCGTGCCGACCGTCTACTCCAACCTGAACCTGAACGCGCACGTGAAGTCGGCCGCGCAGGCGCGCCTCTCGCGCACGGCGATGCATTTCGCCGACGTCGCCGGCGTCGTCTACTCGGCCTCGGGCGGCTGGACGCCCCAGGCGCGGGACACGCTCATGCACCTCACCGAGGCCGACGGCCTGGCCGCGACCATCCTCGACCGGCAGGGCGGCGTCGTGGTCAGGGTCCCTCCGGCGAGCCCGGCGCAGCGCGGCGCCTTCGAGACCTCGCGGATCACGGTGAACGGCTCGGCAGTCGGGCAGGTGACCGTGGGCCAGTCGGACGGTAAGCTCCTCAGCCCGGTCGAGACCAGGCTCACGCAGCAGCTCGACCGCATGCACCTCATCGCCGGCGTCACTTCGGCGGCCGTGGCGCTCGTCGTCGCCTTGTACCTCGCCTGGTCGCTGTCGAGCCCGCTGCGGCGCATCCGCGCCGGCGCCGAGCGCATGCGCGGCGGGCAGCTCGACACGCGTGTCAAGGAGAGTGGCGACGAGGAGATGCGGGCGGTCGCCCGCGCCCTCAACAGCCTGGCCGAGACGCTCCAGCAGGAGGAGGCGCTGCGCAAGGAGAGCGTCGCCGACCTGGCACACGAGCTGCGCACGCCGGTGATGGGGCTGCTCGGACGCATCGAGGCAGCGCAGGACGGCGTCTTCAGCGAGCAGTCCGCCAATCTCGAGGCCATGCACGGCGAGGCGCTGCGCCTCTCGCGGCTCCTCGACGACATCTCGTCACTGGCCGACGCGCAGCGCCCCGGCCTGCTGCTCGAGCGCGCGCCGGTCGACCTCGCGGGGCTGGCGGCGCGCCAGACCGGTGACGTGGCCGGGGAGTTCGCGGCCAAGGGCATCGCCCTTGTCACCGAGCTCCGGCCGGCGGTCGTCGACGGCGACGCCGGGCGCCTGCAGCAGATCCTCACGAATCTGCTGTCCAACGCCCTGCGCTACACCGACGCGGGCGGCCGCGTGACGGTGCGCACCTTCGGCGACGGGGGCGATGCCGTGCTCGAGGTCGAGGACACGGGGATCGGCATCGCAGCCGCCGACCTCGACCACGTGTTCGAGCGCTTCTGGCGCGGCGAGAAGTCGCGCTCCCGCAGCACCGGCGGCGCCGGGATCGGCCTGGCGGTCGTGAAGGGCCTCACCCTGGCCCACGGCGGTGACGTCCGGGTGACGAGCGCGCTCGGCGAGGGTTCGACGTTCCGCATCGTCCTGCCCGCCGCCGGCTGACCGATTCGCGGCGCCGCTCCGCGGCTGGCTACGCGGTGGCGCTCCGGGCCGCGCGGCGTCTACACATCCTCTTCACACCGCTCCTTTACGCTTTCGGCCTATTCGCGCTCGAGAGTGCTATGTCGTCGACTTCAGGAGGCCCGGGAGTGTCGAGCAAATCACGGAACCGCAAGAGCAAGGCCGCCGTGACGCCGTCGCGCACGGTGCGCGAGCAGAAGCGCGCCCAGTTCGAGGGCCAGCGTCCCCACACCACGCTGCACGTCGCGCTCGCCGCCGGCGCGCTCATCGTCGTCGCGCTCATCGCCGCGGTGGTCGTCATGAACCGCGGTGGAGCGAGTCCCGCGGCCGCCACCACTGCTTCGTCGTCGGCCGGCAACGTCACCATGCCGATGGCGCAGGTCAACGACGGCAAGGCGCACTTCTACACCTACGACGCCAACGGGACCACGGTGAAGTACTTCGTGCTCGCCAGCAAGGACGGCACCGTGCGCGCCGCGCTCGACGCCTGCGAGGTGTGCTACCCCAAGAAGCTCGGCTACCATCAGGTCGGCGACTACATGCAGTGCAACAACTGCGGCAAGCAGTTTCGCAGCGACCAGATCAACGTCGTGACCGGCGGCTGCAACCCGATCCCGCTCACGCGTAGCGTCTCCGGCAGCACTCTGACCATCGCGGCGAGCGGCCTGCAGGCCGGAGCGCAATACTTCCAGTGATCGACGCCCCGGCGCAGCAGGCGATCTCGCGCGGCGCGACGTGAAGCTGCGGCAGGTCGCGTTCAGCAACCTGCGCCGCCGCAAGGGCCGCGCCGCGTTCCTGGTCGCTGGGCTGCTGATCGGCATCGGCACGGTGGTGACGCTGCTCACGCTGAGCAGCGCGCTCACCGTGCAGGCGCAGAACAGCCTCGAGACCTACGGCGCCAACATCGTGGTGGCGCCGCAGACCGACGGCCTCGCGCTCTCGTACGGCGGCGTGCGCGTCGGCGGCGTGTCCACGGGCGCGCCCGACATCCGCCAGGCGGACCTGACGCGCATCGCCACGATCCCCAATCGCAGGAACATCGCCGTGGTGGCGCCCGAGCTGCTGGGCGTCGCTCGCGTGAACGGCAACGAGGCGATCCTCATGGGCGTGCGGCCGGCCGAGGAGTTCAAGCTCAAGCAGTGGTGGAGGGTGGACGGGCGGCCGCCGGCCAACGGCCACGAGCTCGTGGCCGGCTCCGCGGCGGCCGCCACCCTGCACCTCACGAAGGGCGACAGCATCACGGTGAGCGGCCGGCCGTTCACCGTCTCGGGCATCCTGCGCCGCACCGGGTCGCAGGACGATAACCTGCTGATCATCGACCTCGCGGCGGCGCAGTCCATCCTCCACAAGCCGGGCAAGGTCTCGATGGTCGAGGTCGCGGCGCTGTGCAGCAACTGCCCGGTGGGCAAGATCGTCGCTCAGCTCGGCTCCATCCTGCCCGGCACGCGCGTCGTCGCCCTGCAGGAGAAGGTCAAGAACCGCATGCACGCCATCGACCAGTTCCGCACCTTCAGCTACATCGTCGCCGGCGTCATCGTCGGCATCGAGGCCCTGGTCGTGTTCGTCACGATGATGGGCTCGGTCAACGCCCGCACGCGCGAGATCGGCGTGTTCCGCGCCCTCGGCTTCCGCCGCAGTCACGTGACCGGCCTGATCCTCATCGAGGCGGTGCTGGCGAGCCTGCTCGCCGGCGTGCTCGGCTACCTCGCCGGCATGGGATTGAGCTACGCGTTGCTGCCGTTCCTGGCCGCCGCCGGCGTGAGCGTGAGCTGGACGCCGGCGCTCGCCGGCGCGGCCGTCGGGCTCGCCGTCGTCATCGGCTCGCTCGCCAGCCTGTACCCGGCGCTGCACGCCAGCCGCCTCGATCCGACCGTCGCCCTGCGCGCGCTGTGAGACGAGGCGCCGCATGAGGCTCCGCACCATCGCCCTCAACGACCTGCGCCGCCGCAAGGGCCGCGCCGCCTTCCTGGTCGCCGGCCTGCTGATCGGCGTCGGCACCGTGGTAGCGCTCATCTCGCTCACGCAGGCGATGACCGGCCAGACCAAGGCCAACCTGCAGAGCTACGGCGCCAACATCATCGTCACCCCGCGGACCAGGGACGTCTCGCTCTCCTACGGCGGCATCTCCGTCGGCGGCCTGTCGGTGGGTCAGAACGTGGTGCGTCAGTCCGATCTCGAGCGCGTCGAGGACATACCGGCGCGCGCCAGCCTCTCGGCGGTCGCGCCGGAACTCGTCGGGCCGGTGCTCGTGAAGGGCAAGCGCACGCTGCTCATGGGCGTCGACCCCGCGGTCCAGTTCAAGCTCAAGCGCTGGTGGTCGGTGGACACCGGCCGGCCGCCGGCCAACGCGCACGAGCTCATCGCCGGCTCCTCCGCGGCCCGCACCCTGGGGCTCACGATGGGCGACTACGTGCGCATCGGCGGCCGGCGCTTCACCGTGACCGGCGTGCTGCAGCCCACCGGCTCGCAGGACGACGGCCTCCTGATCGCCGACCTTGGCGCGGTGCAGCAGATCCTCCACAAGCCGGGCCAGCTCACGCTCATCGAGGTCGCCGCGCTCTACGGCGCCACTCCTGTGGATCAGATCGCCCGGCAGTTGCAGGCGGCGCTGCCGGCCGCCAGGGTCACGAGCATGCAGGAGGCGGTCCAGAGCCGCATGCACGCCGTGAGCCAGTTCCGCGCCTTCAGCTACGCCATCGTCGGCGTCGTCATCGCCATCGAGGCGCTGGTCGTGTTCGTGACCATGATGGGTGCGGTGAGCGAGCGCACGCACGAGATCGGCGTGTTTCGCGCCATCGGCTTCCGCCGCGTGCACATCACGCGCCTGATCCTGTTCGAGGCCCTGGTGGCGAGCGTACTCGCCGGGGTGCTGGGCTACGTCGCCGGGATGGGCACGACGTACGCGGTCCTGCCGTTCGTGGCGCGCGGGGCCGGCGTCGTCTGGATGCCGCTGCTGGCGCCGGCCGCGATCGCGCTCGCCGTCGGCATCGGCGCGGCGGCATCGCTCTACCCCGCGCTCCGCGCGGGCAAGATGGACCCGACCGAGGCGCTGCGTGCACTCTAGCCCGCGCGCGCCGCGTCCGTGGGAGGACGAGTGAGCACACGAGTGAACGAACGAGAAGAAGAGCAGACGGACGCCCCGGCGCCGGCCCCGTACGGCGCCTCCGTCGCCGAGGCCGCGCGCGCCACGCGCTTCATCGACGTGCGCGGGCTCGAGAAGACGTTCAGCGGCGACGGCGCCCCGATACAGGCGCTGCGCGGCCTGGATCTCACGGTCGCCGAGGGCACCTTCCTCGGCGTGATGGGCCAGTCCGGCTCCGGCAAGAGCACCTTCCTCGCCATGCTCGGCGGCCTCACGCATCCGAGCGGCGGCAGTGTGAGCGTCGACGGCATCGACCTCTACGCGCTGCCCGGCGAGCGGCTGGCCGACTTCCGCCGTGAGTACCTCGGCTTCGTGTTCCAGTCGTTCAACCTGGTGCCGTACCTGACGGCGCTTGAGAACGTGATGCTGCCGCTGGCCGTCAAGCGCATGCCGGGCGCCGAGAAGCGCCGGCGGGCGCTCGGCGTGCTCGAGCGCGTGGGCCTTTCCGCCCGCGCCGGGCACCTGCCCGGCAAGCTCTCGGGCGGCGAGCAGGAACGCGTGGCGATCGCACGCGCGCTCGTCAACGAGCCGCCGCTCATCCTCGCCGACGAGCCCACCGGCGCCCTCGACAGCGAGACGACGGTCGAGATCATGGACCTGTTCGCGACGCTCAACCGCGAGGGCATCACCATCGTCATGGTCACGCACAATCCGGAGATCCGCCGGTATTTCGATCGCACCATCGTGCTGCGCGACGGCCGCCTCGACTGCGAACTGCCTGCCTGCGCCGCCGACATCCCGCTGTGAGCCGCCACGGGTCCCACCCGAGCCGAAGCGGGCCCTGAGCGTTCCGTCCCGGCCGCCCGCAGCGATTGGTCCAGCGCGGCCTCCGTCCCGGATTGACAGGGCCTGCCGCGCCTTGTTGACTTGACGCGGGCCGGCGCACCTGCCGGTCCTCGCTGTTGATGACGGACGCAGACGATGAGGAGACCACGGTGCGTTCAGCGATCGACGGGCTGCGGCATTGCCGCGCGGCCGCATGACGGCCGGCTCGCCAGGCTCGACTCTCGCGGCCGCTCCGCGGTCGTCTTTTCCGACCGGTTCTGACCCCGCCCCCGAGGGCGTCGCCGACCTGCACGCACTGCTCGGGCCCGAGGCGCCGGGCGCGCGCACCGCGCCGCGACGCAGTCGCGAGCTCGCGGCGCAGCTCCTCGCGCGCCTCGCGGACCTCCCGGGCCGCTCCTCCCGGCACACCCTCACGCTCGCCGCGCGCATCGTCACCGACGACGTGCTGCGCGGCGAAGCCGACCGCGACCAGAACGTGTACCTCGGCGCCCTGTTCACGCGCCTCCTCAGCAACGCGCTCCCGGACCTGGTCTTCCAGCCGGCGACGGTGCCCGAGGTCGAGGCGGCGCTGGCCTGGGCGCGCGAGACCGGCACGCCGGTCTCGGTCCGTGGCGCCGCCTCGTCGGCGCTCGGCGGCTGCGTCCCCTGCGACGGCGGCCTGACGCTCGACACGGCGCGCCTCGACCACATAGACGTCGACGCAGCCGCCGACGTGTGCGTCGTGGGCGCCGGGGCGCGCATGCGCGACATCCACCGGCGCCTCGCCGAGCGTGGGCTCGCGCTGCCCGTCTACTCGTCAAACCTCGGTGGGACCTACGCCGGCTGGTTCGTCACCGGCGGCGTCGGCCTCAACGCCTTCGGGGGCCGGCGGGCCGCCGACATCGTGCGCGCCGCCGACGTCGTGCTCCCGTCGGGCGAGCTCGTGCGCTTCCACGCCGACGGGCGCCTCGACGTGCCGGGCTCGTCCGCGCGCCCGCGGCACCGCGAGGTCCCGGCCGACGAGGCCGAGGCGTGGTTCCGCGCCCGCGGCCTCGAGCCCTTGGGTCTCGCCGACCTCGCCGGCAGCGAGGGCATCCTCGGCGTGGTCGTCCAGCTCGTGCTCAACGTCGGCCGGCGCCCCAACATCGGCGCCTTCCTGCTCGAGTTCCGGCACGCTCCGGATGCCTTCGCGGCGGCCGCGCGGATCGCGGCCGAGGCCGGCGGCACGCTGCCGCGCCCGGCCAACCTGCGTCTCGTCCTCGGCTCGCACCTGCGCCACCTGCGCGCCATCTGGGCCGAGGAGGACGCGCGCCCGTGGCGCCGCCGGCCCTCCAGTCTCAGCCGCGGTGACGGCATGCCCTGGGCACGCCTCGACGGCCCGCAGGAGCTGCGCACGCCGCGGGAATCGCTCGCCGGTCCCGCCGCCTCGCCGGCCGGTCCCGCCGCTGCGTCGTCCTCCGGCGGCCCCGACGCTGGCGGCCGCGACGCCGCCGGCCGCGAAGCCGGCGCCTACCTCTACGTCGACTTCCTCGGCGTGCGCGCCGGCCGCGCCTTCGCGGCCGCCATCGCCGATCTGCCGGGGCGGCCGCGCGCGCTCGACGGCGAGAGCGTGCGCATCGCCGCCGAGCGCTTCCGGCCGCAGCAGAACAAGCGCTTCGGCCCGGGCCTGCTCGCGGCCGAGGTGGTGCTGCCGGCGGCCCTCGTCTCGCCGTACCTGCGCGACGCCTGGCACCTGGCCCGCCGCGCCGGCGTCGCGCTCGACCCCGAGGTCTACTATCTCGGGGGCGGGCAAGGCGACGGGAGCGGGCACGGCGACGGCGGCGGCGAAGCCCTGGTCATCGCCGGCTACCTCACCGATCACCGCACCGCGGCGTTCGATCTGGACCTGGTACTGGCGCCGGCGCTGCTCGACCTCGCCGTGCGCCGCTTCGCCGGCCGGCCCTACGTGCTCGGGCGCTGGCAGGCGTCGTTCGCCGCCGACCGCTTCGGACCGGCGGGCACCGAGCGGCTCGCCGGGCTCAAGCGCGGCCTCGACCCGCAGGACCTCCTCAACCGCGGGGTCGTGCTGGGGATGGGCTTGCGCGGGCCGCTCGGCGGCCTCGTGCAGCGCGTCTACCGGCCGGGCGTCACGTTCGTGCGCCGGCTGTGGAGCACGCCCGGCTGCGCCCCTCTCGGCCGCGTCGCGCGCAAGGCCTTCGCCGCCCTGCCCGGCCCGGGGAAGGGGCGCGGGGAAGCGGCCGGGACGGCCGCCGCCGCGGCGCCCGCCGCCCGGGCGATCCACTGCGTCAACTGCGGCGAGTGCAACGGCGTCTGCCCCGTGTACGACTCGTCGGCGATCGCGCTGCCGCAGACGCTCACGCATCACGGCGAGCTCGCTTACGCGGGCGGCACGCCCGGCCCCGCGGTCGCCGCGCTTCTCGACCTCTGCATGCGCTGCGGCAACTGCGAGGAGGTCTGCCAGGCCGGCATCCCGCACCTCGAGGTGTACGCCCAGATGGCGGCCGCGGCTGACGCCGCCGTGCCCTACGACTTCGCGCGCCATGCGCTCGCTCTGGTCTCAGTCCGCGGCGCCCCTCGCTACCGCGACGGGTTCCTCGACGTGCGCCCGGGCATGTACCTGCGGCGCGCCCCGGCCGCGCTCACCGGTGCCGTGCGCTTTCGCGTCCTGCGCGCCGAAAACGATGCGGGGCCGGCGGCGACCTGCCTGCACTGCGCCGCCTGCGTGCCCGCGTGCCCCACCAACGCCAACCTCGAGTTCCGCGACGCCGACGCGCGCCTCGTCTCCACCGACGAGCTCAGCTGCATCGGCTGCGGCGCCTGCGTAGAGGTGTGCCCGGCCAACAAGCTGAACGGCGGCCAGACGCTGCGCGTGGTCGAAGCGCCGACCGCCGCCGCGCTGGATGCGATCGCCGAGTTCGAGGGGATGGGCGCCCGGTGACCAGGCTCAGCAACGAGCTCGCGGAGATGGCCGCCGGCGGGCGCAACGGCGCCGCGGCCGCGGCGCCCGGCAACGGCCGGCTCGCGGCGTGGGAAGACCTGCTCGCGTACATAGTCGACCGGGACTCCGCGCTGGTGTCGGACCGGGAGCGCACGGCCGCGCTGCTGAGCCATCTGCTGCGCCGCGCCGGCCTCGAAGAGGGCGAGTTCTGGGCCCTCGACCGCGCCCTGCGCAGCCAGGTCTTCCTGGGCGCCTACGCGGGCAACTCGCGCGCCGTCCCCGCACTTGAACTGACGGCCTTCGACGTCGACAAGCTGCTCAAGGAGCGCTTCCGTCGCGAGCCGCTCACGGTGGGCGCCGCCTGGCACCACGGCTACTGGCGCAGCTACTTCAGCCACGCGGCCATCACGCATCCGGCCAACGACGGGCTGCGCGAGGAGTTCAGCACCGCCTGGGACATCGTGCGCAAGCGGCCGGCGGTGCTGTACCGGGAAGGCGACGGACGGCGGGCGGAGGAGCTGCGCGCCGTCCGCCTCGATCTGCCGCTCATCGTGGGGCCGCTGCCCTACGGCGACGGCGTGCGCCTCGAACTGGCATATCTCGAGGCGATCGCCCAGGCCGACCCCGCGCACGACATCCGCTCGCGCTCGCTCGTGGTGATAGAGGCCGACGCCGCGGCCGCGCACGCCGCGGAGCTGCTGCCGCACGCCGCGGACCTCGTCGTGAGGCTTGCGCCACGCCACGCCGCCGGCCTCGAGGCCGGTACGCCGGAGGCCGGCCCGCTGGCGGAGCTCGTCCGCGCCGCGCGCATCGTCGAGCTCGACCCGTGGGGGGATGATCGCGCCGAGCGCAGCACCGAATTCGGCACCGGATTCGGCACCGGATTCGGCACCGGATCCGGCACCGAATTCGGCACCGACAGTGGCGACACACATGCCACTACGGGCGCCGCCGACCACGACGCGGGGGCTGCCGGCTGCGCCGCCGCCGGGGCCCTGCAGGCCCTCGCCGACGCGGCGCTCGTAGTGAACCCCGACCTCTTGCTGAGCGTCTACGTGCGTTTCGACGGCGACGCCTTCTGGGCGCGCCTCGAGGAAGGCGCGCGCCACGAGGCCGTCGCCCTGATCCACTACCAGACCGGGGCGCGGAAGTCATACCGGCTCACGCCCAAGATCGACGCCTTCCTCAAGCAGAAGCTGCTGCGCGCGCGCGTGCAGCTGGTCTGCGCCGGCGGCGACACCGACACGCAGGCCTCGGCGGCCACCGTGTATGAAGGCGTTCTGCTGGGCGCCAACGGCGGCGCCATGACGCACGCCGCCGCCATCGCGCTCGTGCCGGAACTGGTCGACGAGCTGGGCGCGGGTGGCGACGCGCGGCAGACCGACGGCGAGCCGTCGCTTGCGGACGCGGCGCTCGCCGCAGCGGACCCGGCGGCGCTGCGCGAAATGGCGCTGTGCTCGCTCACCTGCTGGCAGCACAGCATCCTCGACTTCCTCAGCTGCATGGGCATCGACGACGTGCAGAAGACGAGCGGCAACACGATGGCGATCACGATCACCGAGGACTGG
>Ga0073936_10007610_pt1 | contig 13977 bp, 16 predicted proteins | sample AliMusrvi5mmetaG_FD_87041 | JGI IMG/M metagenome (GOLD analysis project Ga0073936, IMG submission 87041) | Freshwater lake bacterial and archeal communities from Alinen Mustajarvi, Finland, to study Microbial Dark Matter (Phase II) - Alinen... | ecosystem: Environmental > Aquatic > Freshwater >... | reverse complement strand
TGCTGGACCCTCCGTGGACCCTTGAAACAGCCCGGCCTTCCTGCGCCAGGCAAAATCGCCGAAATTAGACCCCAAACCCCCTGTTTTTTCAACGCCATTTAGTAATTTGCAAAAGTCCAGTAATCAGAAAATGTCTCGCATCCGACATATACAACCATTTAACGGCCGAAGTACAGTGAAAATGGCCGTTCCTGCCATCGTTTTGCCACAAAACTATGTCTCAAAAACTCTTCCGGATGTTGGCAAGCCTTTCGATCATGCTGGCAAACGTGATTTTGGTTGCCGGTGCGGTGGGCCAGGCCGCAAATCGCGAGGGCAAGAACCAGTCTTGGGTCAATCCCGCGCCGGAACACCGCGCTATCCCTAAGCCTCGTATCCCCGAGCCTCGTATTGAATTGGCTTCGGAACCGCGGAAAGTGCCGGCGGCCCAATCCGATGATCCGAGCGACGGCGCTGCAGCTTTCCGGAACTACTGCCTATCCTGCCACGATGCGGACAAATCGCTCAAGAAGAAGAAAACTCTTGCTGCCTGGCAAACCACCGTGCAAAAAATGGCGGAAAAAGAAGATGCCGATATTCCCGAACGTGTTCGCGAGCCGATCGCCCAATTCCTCGCCCGTCGAAACGCTCCAGGCAACGGCGATCTGCCTGCAACCCGCGATGATTCCGCAACGGGTGAAGTTCCATCGGCGGCTTCCGCGAAGGAGAAGGATCGGGGTAATAAACAGGCGGACGATTCCGCGCTGATCCAGCAGGGGACAACCGCGTTCAATGCATCCTGCATTTCCTGTCACGATGCGGAGAAGTCATTGCAGCAAACGAAGAGCCTTTCCGCATGGCGATCTTGCGTGCGGCGGATGGCAGAGAAAGACGGGGCGCACACCCCCGAGAACACTCACTAAGCGATTTCCGCGTACCTTGCCTCGCTGGGGAGCAAGGGGAAAGGCGACAAAGATTCCGGCGGAACGGCCGATTCCGGCTCTCCCGTCTCGATAACCGGCACGCTTTCGGCCATGTACCGCAGCAGCGGCGACCAGAGCCTTGAAGACCCCGGGCACTTCGGCGACGCTTGGATCGGTTTTGCCTGGCAACCCAAGGGACCCGTCAGTGCCCGAGTCACCTCGTGCATCGCCTGTCATAGCCAAGGCCAGCAACTGGGGAACATTGACCTGGTGGAAGCCAGTCTTCGTTTGGATGTCAACAAATGCCTCTGTCCGAACAACAACGATGCCCTGTCGATCAAGGCCAATATCGAAGCCGGCCGCTTCGTCGTCCCCTTCGGAGCCTATTATCAAGAGGTCAATCCGGGCGTCGATCGCGCGGTATCGCGACCGCTGATTTACAACATGGGCCAGCGCGTCTATCCGAACAGCATCGGCGATCCCGTCCTCCCCATGCCCTATTCGGATGAAGGCGCGTCGCTGAACCTGACGATCCCTCTCAGCAAGTCGATCGACGCCACACTGAACACCTACGCCGTCAACGGCTTGGAGGGGGGAATAACGGCATCGACTTCTATCAGAGCCGCGATTATGTCGATAACAACCACTGGCCGTCCGTGGGCGGGCGGGCGACCGTGGGTGGGCCGCACTTGCGACTGGGCGCCTCGGTCATGGGCGGACGATTCAACGACGATTTCGGAACCGGGCCGCAGCAAGCAGGTTTAAACTACTTTATCTTCGGCGCGGACGCCGTATTCCGCTGGAAGGACATCTTCCGCGTGCAGTTCGAGTACGCCCAACGCGAATCCGAACGGTATGACGCTTTTCAGACACCTACGGTTTTCAGCGAGCGAGTGTCGGGTTATTACCTGGAAAGCGAACTCCTGATCTTCCGCAAGCGGCACATCAGCCTTTTTGCCCGCTACGACCGGCAGTTGCACGAAAGCCCTCTGACGCCTCTGGGCAGTCAATTGACCACGGACAATTTTGGCGTCGATCGCTTGACCTATGGAATCAATTGGACCTTGCCTGGCGGCAGCCTGCTGATGATCAATCACGAAATCTGGAACTTGCCGCAAGAACTCGGCTCTACCAATGTAGTCGGAATTCGCTGGGCAGCCACCTTTTAGCGCGCCGTCTTGGCGAGCCCCAGTCCAAGCAGGGAAGCTTTAATTGCCCGCTGGACTTCCTTGCGGTGGATCGAGACTTGGGGAGGGGCGACGAACCCAAGTTTCACGCGGTCCCCGCGCATTTCCAGCACGGTGACTCGGATGCCGTTGCCGATGACGAGTTCTTCCCCCAACTTGCGGCTAAGAATCAACAAGCCATTGATTTTCTTCTCCGAAGGACAAAGTATTACCAATCTATTACACAGATTGAACCCAACCGGTACTCCGCAGCCCCGCAATTCAAAGTATAATTGTTGATTATTTACATACTTCCCAGGATTTTCTGAAAGCATCTGTCATCAACAATCCATTGACCAGTCATCAGTCTAGCCTTCTCCCCGCATCGCCACCGCACGCCAGGTTTCCTCGGGGACATCGGCCCAACATCCTGTTGAGCAGTGTGTTTGGACCTTACGCTCAGGACGACGAATATGGCAGCCGGCTGAGGAACCCGATGGAGTTGTACCACAACCAGGTGACCCGGGTGCAGGGGCCGTTTTCGCTGCGTCTGTTCCATCGCTCCTGGGGTCTGATGCTGATTCAGGCCAATCTCGATGCGCCGTGTACTCTGCTGGACTATCCCTCCCTGGACCGCTTTGTTGAGGAGATTTGCAGCCACCGCTACGAGGTCGTTGGCATTAGCGGCATCGCGCCAAATTTTCTCAAGGTCAAGAAGATGTGCGAATTGGTTCGCGAGCATCTTCCCGACGCGAAAATTATCGTGGGTGGTCACATCGCCAACATGCCCGACCTCGCGCAGCGCATCGACGCCGACCAGATCGTTCGGGGCGAGGGGGTTCGCTGGTTTCGCACATTTCTGGGCGAAGACACCGAGCAGCCGATCCGCCACCCGCAGATCATTGCCGGACATGGCACGCGCACCTTGGGTGTCACCACTCCCGAGGACAACAGCGAAATGGCCGCGACGGTCATTCCGTCGGTCGGCTGTCCCGTGGGCTGCAACTTCTGCTCCACCTCGGCGATGTTTGGCGGCAAGGGGCGCTCGGTTCGCTTCTACCAGACGGGCGACGAGCTGTTCGACATCATGCGTCAGCTCGAAGCGAATCTGAAGGTCCGATCGTTCTTCATGATGGACGAAAACTTCCTGCTGGATCGGGTGCGTGCTTTGCGGCTCTTGGAACTCATGGAGCGGCACGACAAGGCCTGGGCGCTCTACCTTTTTAGTTCCGCCAGCGCGCTCCGTTCCTACAGCGCCGATCAACTCGTGCGGCTAGGGCTGACCTGGGTCTGGTTGGGTCTGGAAGGCGAGGGGAGCCAGTACGCAAAGCTCCACGGAACCGACACGCGAGCACTGGTTCGCCGGTTGCAGGCGCACGGCACGCGCGTGCTAGGCTCGACGATCATCGGGCTGGAGGGGCACACCCCCGCGAACATTGACAACGTGATCGAGCACGCCGTGCGACACGACACCGACTTTCACCAGTTCATGCTCTACACGCCGCTGCCCGGCACTCCGCTGCACGCCGACCTCTCGGCCCAGGGGCGGATGAAGGATGAAAGCGAGTACGACATCTCCGACATTCACGGACAGTCACACTTCAATTACCAGCACCCCCACATCCGAGACGGTCTGGAGACGGAACTCATTGTGCGGGCCTTTCAGCGGGACTTCGAGGTCAACGGCCCGAGCGTGGTGCGGATGGCGCGGACCATGCTGGCGGGCTGGAAGCGGTACAAGAACTATCCAGATCCGCGCGTCCGCCGCCGCTTCGCCTGGGAAGCCCGTGGCCTGGCTACCGACTACTCGGCCGTGGTTGCCGCAGCGCGACTTCACTACCGCGACAATCCAACACTGTGCGCGAAGATGGAGGCGATTCTCAAGGATTTGCAGAGTGAGTTTGGCCTGAAGTCGCGGTTCTACGCCGTCGTGGGCGGCCGGTACGCACACTGGAAGATGCGCCGCGAGGAGAAGCGACTCGCGCGTGGCTGGACCTACGAACCACCGACTTTCTACGAGCAAAATGAATCGGCCCATCAATTAGCCGCAGGCGACAACCCGCAGGCAACGCTCTGCAAACCTTTGACCTGTCACTGCGCTGGGCAGCAGATCGTCAAGGCTGCCGGAGCAAAGCGGTCGGAACCGGTTGCGGTGGGATAATATCCGCCGGAGGGCTGCGGAGCGAAACTATGTGTTCCGCAACGCTTCCCCCGGGAGGCGCGCACGCTCTTCCCGGCGCCAAATACAGGCGAGATGCCTATGAAATCGCAGCCACGAACTCGCCAACCGTGAGACCTGCTTGCCGAATCAGACTTCGCAATGTTCCCTTCGCCACCTCATCGTGGTCTGGCACGGATAAAGACGCAACCTCGCCATCTCTCACCAAGATGATATGACTGCTTCTTTGTCGTGCAACCAACCAGCCAAACGTCTTGAAGGTATTAACCACCTGAATTCCACTGAGCACAGGAAGTTTGGCCATTAGGCAACAACCTCCACTTGACGGGTTTCAACCGTCAGCGGCAATCCTCGCTCGGCGCGAACAATCAAACACTCATGAATGGCGTCCTGAACATTCTCGATCGCCTCCTCACGAGTCCTTCCCTGGCTGACACAACCAGGGATAGAAGGGCATTCGACGACCCACATGCCGTCCTCATCGCGATCCACGGAAACTATAAATTTCATGTACTGACCTGCACTTAGACATTATCAGATATCAATTCGACGGATGATTCAGGCGGCTACTCGCCCAATAACTGAATAATTTCAGTCCACCCTATATCCTAGACTTACGGTGCCCCCCTGGCAATACCTCCGCAAACTCCAGATGCCTTCGGCCGCCAAGAAAAGCGGCAATGAATTCTCACGCTCCAAAGGCTTGCGAATGACAACTTGGTGACGTTATAATTCGCTTGCCGCGCGTTCATTCTTTCCTCCAACCGTCACTTCCAACCCAAGGAACCCAACCATGAAAATCCGGACCCTTGTACTATTGCTCATGTTTGCCGCCACCAACGCCATCGCCGCGGAGACCGCGACGCAAGCACCGCTTAACTCAGGGGCGGCGCGGAAGTGGGAAATCTATGTCCTCATGCACTCCCACAACGATATCGGCTATACCGATATCCAACCCAATATCGCCAAGAAGCAGGCCGGTAACGTGCTGCGGGCGTTGGAGCTTATTCGCCAGACGAAGGATTATCCCGTTGGGGCGCGGTTCAAGTGGAACCTGGAAGTGCTCATGCCTTATGAGGACTTCCATGCTGTCGCCACGCCCGAGCAGGAGAAACAGTTCGAGCAGGCCGTCCGCGATGGCAACATCGGCATGGAGGCGATGTATGCCAATCTGCTGACCGGTGTTTGCCGCTCGGAAGAGCTGTTGCGGCAGTTCTCCTTTGCCACGGCGGTGGGCCACCGCTGCGGCGTGAAGGTCGATGCCATGTCGATCAGCGACGTGCCGGGGCTGACCTGGGGCGTCGTGCCGGCACTGGCCCAGAACGGCGTGAAGTATATCTCCAATGGTCCAAATGCGAACTGGGCCAATATGGACGGCGATCGGATTGGCTACGTGCGGGTGCAATGGGAACACCATCCATTTTATTGGCAATCGCCCTCGGGCCGGGAAAAGGTGCTTTATTGGGGCGCGCAGGGCGGTTATTCCATTGGTCACGGATTCAATTCGATCGCGGCCGCGGTGCCGGCCCTCTTGCGCCGCCTCGAGGAAGTGAAATATCCCTACGACATCGTGCAACTCCGCTGGTCCAAGGGCGACAATGGCCCTGCCGATGAAGGCGCGATGAACGCGGTTCGCGAGTGGAATGCCAAGCACGCCTATCCGCGTCTGATCATCGCCACCACGAGCGAGGCGTTCCATGCGTTTGAGAAGCGTTACGGCGATATACTTCCCACCTATCGCGGCGATCTGACGCCGTATTGGGAAGACGGGGCGGCGTCCGGCGCGAGGGAAACCGCGCTCAATCGCCATTCAGCCGACTGCTTGCTGCAAGCCGAAACGCTGTGGACGATGCAGTTTCTGACGGAAGGCTTCCCTGCGGCCGATTTTGCCGCAGCCTGGAAAAACGTGGTTCTCTGGAGCGAGCATACCTGGGGCGCATTCAATAGCATCAGCGAGCCTGACGCGACTTTCGTCAAGACCCAATGGAAGTTCAAACAGGCATACGCTCTGGATGCCGATCGGCAATCGAGAAAACTGATGGATCGCGTTCTCGCCGGACGCGATGCCGCAGCGAGTGCGGTGGACGTGTTCAATACTTCGTCGTGGTCGCGAACCGAATTGGTCGCGCTTCCCAAGGCGACCAAAGGCAGCGGGGTGAAGGACGATCGGGGACAAGCCGTGCTATCGCAGCGGTTGAGCACGGGCGAACTGGTCTTCCTGGCCCGCGATGTTCCCCCGTTTGCCGCCAGACGGTTCACGATCGACGAAACCGTACCATCCGGCGGTTCGGCCCGAGCCGAAGGGCTTGAGTTGAAGACTGCTTCGTTGAGCCTCAAGGTGGATGCGACTACCGGGGCAATCGTCAGTCTGAAACACTCCGGCGTGGCAGCCGAATTATCCGCGGGCGCCATCAACAGCTACATCTATCTGCCCGGCGGAAACGTCAAAGATGCACGGCCCAACGGGCTGGTGAAGATTGTCGTCAAGGAAACGGGCCCCTTGGTGGCGTCGCTGGTGGCCGAGTCCGACGCGCCCGGCTGCAAACGGTTGGTACGTGAGGTCCGCCTGATCGACGGCCTCGATCGCGTCGAGATCATCGACATGGTCGACAAGCTCCCGGTCCGCGCAATCGAGGGCGTCCATTTTGGCTTTGCCTTCAACGTGCCGAATCCGGAAGTCCGCATCAACAGCCCCGGCGCCGTGGTGCGGCCAGAAAAGGACCAACTTCCCGGGGCTTGCAAGAACTGGTTCTCGGTCGAACGCTGGGTTGATGTCTCCAACGACAAGTACGGCGTGACCTGGGTCACGGCCGACGCCCCACTGATGGAACTTGGCGGCTTGACGGCCAATCTGCCCCGCAGCCAATCGAATCCCAATGCCTACATGAAAACCATTGAACCTTCAGCGACGTTGTACTCCTGGGTGATGAACAATCATTGGCATACGAACTATCGCGCCGATCAGGAGGGCGAAACGACCTTCCGCTATTATCTGCGTCCGCACGGGCCGTACGATGCCGTGGCAGCCGCCCACTTCGGGCTAGAGACCAGCCAGCCGCTGATTGTGGCGCCCGCCGTGGGTGAGAAGCCAGCGGCGTCACGACTGCGCGTTGAACCGGCTAGCGTGTTGGTTACCGCGCTGAAGCCCAGCGATGACGGCAAGGCGATCATCGTGCGGCTCTATGGAGCGTCAGGCAAAGATGCCGTTGCAAAAATCGCTTGGTCTCAGCCTGCACCGAAAGCCGTCTGGCTGAGCGATGCCAGCGAGCAACCGCTGACGAGCGCCGCGGAGGCCATTGATGTGCCGGCCTGGGGTATCGTGACACTCCGCGCGGAAGTGCGTTAAGGTGCCGTGTCATGCGAGTGCGACTCGAATACGGCCGGACAGGTTTGGAAGTCGAACTACCGGACCAGCATCTGGTGAAATGCCTCGGTTATCAGTCGGTCCAACCGATTCAGGATGCGGCCGCTACGGTCCGCATGGCCCTAGCCAAACCGTGCGGCACTCGGTCTTTGGCCGAACTGGCCAGGGGAAGACGCACCGCATGTATCGCAATCTGCGACATAACACGCCCCGTGCCCAACCGGCTGATTCTCGAACCACTGCTGGCAACCTTGGAGTCCAGCGGTTTACCCCGCGAGGGAATTTTAATCCTCGTCGCCGCCGGTCTGCACCGACCGAGCACTCCTGCTGAAAAGGTCGAGCTACTCGGCCCGGCGATTGCCCAGCGGTATCGAGTCGCCGACCATGATGGACACGACCTGACGGCCCACACCTACCTGGGCACGACGCCGCGCGGCGTTCCGGCATGGATCGACTCGCGCTACGTGGCGGCCCAACTCAAGATCGCGGTCGGTTTAATCGAGCCGCATTTCATGGCCGGCTTTTCCGGCGGGCGGAAGCTCATTTGTCCGGGACTGGCCGCCTTGGAAACGATTAAAGTCTGGCATGGTCCGGCCTTCCTGGAACACGCCAACGCCCGGGCCGGCTGTCTGGAGGGCAATCCGGTCCACGAAGAGAACACGCAAATTGCCCGCATGGCCGGTTGCGACTTTATTGTCAACGTAGTGATCGATGATTGTCGCCAGTTACTTTTCGTCGTGGCCGGCGACATGGAGGCGGCGTTCCATGAGGGCGTCGCTCGTACGCGCCGCATTGTGACCGACACCGTGACCGAGCCAGTCGACATCGTGGTAACCAGTTCGGCCGGCTACCCGTTGGACTCGACCTTTTACCAGGCGATCAAAGGCATGGTGTCGGCGATGCCGATCGTCAAGCCGGGCGGAACGATCATCCTTGCCGCTGCCTTGACCGAGGGAATTGGCAGCCGCGACTTCCAGCAGCTCTACGACGATCACCCGTCGCTCGACCGGTTCATGGATCAGATCGTCAGCGGCGACTATTTCAGGTCGGACCAGTGGCAGTTGGAAGAATTTGTTCGCGTGCATCGACATGCCGGCATCTGCGTGGTCAGCGATGGGCTTCCGGCCGAAGTTCTGAGGCGGATGTTCGTCGATACGGCGCCCAATGTCGAGGCGGCCGTCAGGACTGCCCTGAATCAGTACGGGCCGGAGGCAAAGATCGCCGCGATTCCCAAAGGGCCTTATGTCTTGGCTGAGGTGGCGTAACGGTTTGCCGGGTAACAACTCGCCGGGACTCGCATCCGGAAATAATTTGGAGTAGAATAAAGGTAGTCGGTTCTTGCGCGGGCTGCCGGCTTTTTTCGGTGCAATCGCCTGCGTCCGGTCTTCGCATAATTGAATACCCATGGGAGTTGATCCATGATCGCGCGAAAAGCTTTTTTGATGGTGTTGGTTCTTGCCACCGCAGCTTTGTTATCCACCGATAACGCCTCGGCTAAAGGTAAGAAGAAGCAGGATACTCCACCACGGACCTCGCCGAGTTTCAGCGAGTTGGACAAAGACATGGATGGCCGCTTAACGCTGGCCGAATTCAAGGCTGGCTTTCCCAACGAGGCCGATGTTGAGCAGAAGTTCAAGTCGCTGGATACCAACGGCGACGGCACGCTCAGCATCAGCGAATACAAGGCCGGTTATCCCGACCCCATTCGACCTCCCAAGAACCAAGGCAAGCATGGCAAGCAGGGTGCCGCGAAATCCGACCCGGCCCAGGTGGCGAAGCGGTTTGCCAAGTTGGATGCCAACGGCGATGGAAAACTATCGCTCGACGAATTCAAGGCCGGCAAACCCGATCCCGTCGCCGCGGAGAAGAAGTTCAAGTCGCTGGACAAGAACCACGACGGTTTTCTAAACATCGAGGAGTTCCAGGCCGGTTTTGGGAAACCAGCAAAGAAGAAGCAGCCTTAGGATCGGCGAATTATTAACTGTCGCAAGTAAAGTAGCAGGCACACTCCGTGTGCCGTCCGTCCCCGCTCGGCGAGTCCGCAAAACACGACAGTCATTGATGCGCCGATCCTTAGGCGTCCCGAATTGCAAGATACTACGAAGGCAGCTTCCGGAACTCCGACCGATAAACCGGCTCGTTCGTGAGCCGCATCCGCCGCTCGAAATGCGTTCGATAGGCTAGGTCGTGCTCGGCAGGCGTTTCCGGGACGGCGATCGGCCCGGAGAGCTGAGGGCGGGCGGCCAAGAGTTCCAGCGCGGTCTGAAAATACTCCTCGACGTCGGTCCAGAAATGCAGCGTGCCGCCCGGCAGGAGCGTTCGTTCGACATGTTGCAGGAAGGTCTCGTTCATCACCCGCCGCTTGCGGTGCCGCTTCTTCCACCAGGGATCGGGGAAGTAGACGTGTACCGCAGCCAGTGAACCGTCGGGGACCAATTCGGCAAAGATCCGCGTGCCGTCTCCCGACACAACCCGGCCATTGGGCAGCCCGGCCTTGGCCAGTCCCGCGGCGGCGAAGCAGGCATACTTATGCACGATCTCAATGCCCAGGAAATCGACATCTGGGCGCGAGCTGGCCGCGTTGCGCAAGAACAGCCCCTTGCCGGAGCCGACCTCGATTTCCAGCGGAGCGGCACGACCAAAGATCGTCTCGGCGTTCCAGGGACGGGGAAGCTGCTCAAACTCCAGCAGATGTTTCGATAGATCGAGCGAGGGATCAATTTTACGGAGTGCACGACGGCCCACGGCATTCAATCCGTAAGGAGTTCGTCAGCTTGTCCGGTGGTCAACTGATTGACCGGCAAGGGAATTCCCTTGATGATACCTTCGCAGACAAGGTTCTGATCGACGAACGATTGGAACTCGCAGGTGATGATCGTTCGCCGCGCCTTGAGCAAGCGAGTCACAATCACGAAGCGATCGCCGGGCCGCACGAGGCCGCGAAAGCGGATGTCTTCCATGCCGCCAAAACCCATCATGCCGGTCATCAGATTGTTTTTCAACGCATGATAGCTCGACAACTGGGCGGCCGCCTCGCACATGATCACGCCCGGCATCAGCGGCATCCCCGGCATGTGACCGCGAGCCCAGAATTCGTCCGGTTTGAGATCCTTGTAACCGACACAGATGGCGCGCGCGGGATCCTCGAAGACGATCGCCGTCAACTGCTCCATCTCGAAACGCTGGGGGTTGTAGCGACGGATCTCGTCGATGCTGCTGACCACGTGATTAAGGTCATATTCACAGAAGTCAATAATCAACGGTTTTTTGGGCACGGCTGGCTCCCTATCAGGTCTTTACCTGGTGCCGCTTGGCCTTGCGCGCCTTGCTATTGGAAGGACGTTTGCCATGATTGGCCTTTTTGGCGACGCGGTGCGGTTTTGCCATAACTAATTGCCTTTTCTTGCCTTACTGTCGATTGTCGGATGCGATAAACCCTCAATCCGCGCTCGCGGAGCGGGGAAGAACTCATCAGTCTACCATGCTGCACCGCCGCTGGGAAGGGCTGAATAACGCTATTTTCCATGACTCAGGGCGACAAGACGAGTAAGAAGATCGCCCGCGGCAGCAGTGTCAATCGCCTCGGCCGCCAGCTCGGCACACGCAGAAGGCGAAGGGGCTTTGCCGGCGGTCCACAGGGCGGCTGCGGCGTTGGCAACCACGATGTCGCGGGCCGGACCCGGCTGGCCGGCTAGCACCCCACGAATGGTTGAGGCACTCTGGTCCGACCCGCTGACCTGGATGGCCTTCAAATGGATAGTTCCCAGTCCAAAGTCAGCCGGGATCCACTGGAAATGCCGAACCTGGCTGGTGGCTTCCGCAACTTCCGTGAACCCGGTGAGCGTCACCTCGTCCAGGCCGTCGCTGCCATGAACGACCACGGTCCGCGCGGTACCCAGCAGAACCAGGGCCTCGGACAGCAGCAGCCGGTGTTCTGCCCTGCCCACACCGAGCAACTGCCGCGACGCCCCGGCTGGATTGATCAGCGGGCCAAGAATGTTGAAGATCGTCGGCACGCCCAGTTTCTTCCGCACGGGGGCAACATGCTTCATGGCGTTGTGCAGGAGGGGAGCGAAGCAGAAGCAGATCCCTAACTCGTCCAGGCAGCGCTCGACGCAGGCCACGTCGGCCTCGACATTTACACCCAATACGGCCAGTACATCAGCCGATCCGCTACGGCTACTGGCCGCCCGATTACCATGCTTGGCCACGGGCACGCCCGCTGCGGCCGTGACCAGGGCCGCAGCCGTGCTGATATTAAAGGTATGCAACTGGTCGCCACCGGTGCCGCAGGTATCCAGCAGCACGGCGTGAGACGAACGGATGGGCGTCATATTCCGCCGCAGGGCCAGGGCAGCTCCTGCCACTTCGCTCACGCTCGGGCCTTTACAATTCAGGGCCAGCAGCCAGCGGGCAATATCCTCCTCAGCGCAGCCTCCGCAGATGATCTGCTCGAAGGTCTCCACGACCTCGTCCATCGAGAGGTCGTGACCGGACTCCACGCGTTGGGTGGCGGATTGAATCATACGGTCAATTTTCCGGCGGACGACCTGCCTTTCGTGGGCGCAGGATCCCGGCACAACTAGTCTTGCTAACCTTGGCATTTGTGGAATCTATCGAATCTTCCCCAAAGTGACAATATCGGTTCGTGTCCCCCGACCCCTGGCAAAGCCTGACGTACTTCCAACCATGTCAAAAAATCCAGCCGAGTACTATCGCTATCTGGCCATCGGCGAGCGCGACCGGCAGTGGGGGCTGTGGGTGGTCCGCGATTCGAGCCCTGATTGCCTACTGCAAACTTCTCTTGAGGTCGGCATGGGTGATCGTTCGGCCCTCTTGGACCTGCCGGCGAGCCCTGCTAAGCGATGCAAGGAACTCGGGATCGCGTTCTCGCGCGTACCAATCAAGATCGTCATCGTCGAAAGGCATCAAGAGCGCGACCACGTGCCCATCCCGCATCACCAGCACGTCCTCTTGCTCGGCGTGTCGCACGGTGGCTTCCCAGGCGATGTTTTCAGTCCATAATACGGTTTTCATGGTTTCTCCCCTGTGCTCTTACGACAGCGCTTGCGGCGTGGGCGCGCTGCCTTTTTTCAGCACGCGCAGTATGTTGACAGCGTGCTCCTCCTCGGCGACGTCAAAATAAACGCGGAAATCGTCGACGCGGAAACGGTACTGGCTCCAAAACGGCTGCGACACAGCCTTAATCCGACTCTTGCTTTCTTGCGTCGGTTGAAGGGTCAAATGCGCTTCGATCTCATCCATCACCTTGTTCTGGTCGAACGCCCGCAATCCGCGGATGTCCTCTTCCGCCTCTTCAGCGTAGCAGATTTCATAAGGAGCACTCACACAGCCTATTTTAGCGGACAACAGCCGCAAAAGAAAGTAGGCTTATTACCGCATTATCAACGCCAGAATGACAAGAAGGCGCGGCAAGGCGGCACCCTTCGACGAAACGACGAACGAGCGGCGTCGCGATTGGCCTGAAACCCACCATGTCAAAAAATCCAGCCGAGTACTATCGCTATCTGGCCATCGGCGAGAGCGTCCGACAGTGGGGACTGTGCGTTACCGGGGCCGGCTATCAGCCGGCGCCCGCCGGCATCGACCGCCTCCCCGATCACCGGCATCCCCCGGGCCACTTCTACCTCTGGAAGACTTGATTGCCGGACTCGACGTGGGACGCACACAGTTCTTCCATGTCTTCAAGGCGCAGACGGGCCTGACTCCGTACCAGTACCATTTGCAGTTGAAGATCCGCCGGGCCGGCGATATGCTGTGAAACTCCAACTTGACCGTCAAGCAGATCGCTATCGCGTTGCCTTTTCAGAACCCCTATCATTTTTCGCAATTGTTCAAGAGAAAGACCGGCGTGTCGCCCAGCCGATACCGGCAGGAAGGCAAAAAGTCGTAAGGAAACCACCATGATTCAATGCCAAGAAACCCTTCGCACCCTGCCGTACTACCGGCCGATCCCGCTCACCGGTTTGCCGATGATCTACCAGCGCGAACACCTCTTCCCCTACACCAGCTATGGCGACACCGAGTCGGTTGCGGTCGAGCGGAAGTTCCGCATGGTCGTGTTGGAAAACGACTTCCTGCGAGTCGAGGTTGCTCCCGAACTGGGCGGCCGCGTTTACAGCTTGTTCGATAAACGGATCGGCAAGGAAATCCTTTTTAGCAATCCGGTCGTCAAGCCGGTCAGAATCCTACCCATCTGGGGCTTCATCTCCGGCGGAATCGAATTCAATTTTCCCATTGCCCACTCGCCCACGTCAATCGCTGCGGTCGGCTGTACGAGCGGCTGTGACGGCAACTATGGATTCATCCGCGTGGGCGAACGGGAAGCTCGCACCGGCATGGAAT
>Ga0073936_10007607_pt1 | contig 13979 bp, 9 predicted proteins | sample AliMusrvi5mmetaG_FD_87041 | JGI IMG/M metagenome (GOLD analysis project Ga0073936, IMG submission 87041) | Freshwater lake bacterial and archeal communities from Alinen Mustajarvi, Finland, to study Microbial Dark Matter (Phase II) - Alinen... | ecosystem: Environmental > Aquatic > Freshwater >... | reverse complement strand
TCCCACCACACATCACCATCATCAGTTAAGCCAACGTTTGTAAAGATCACATCTTGGTTTAAGGAGTCCAAGCAGTTCGCATTGGTTTGGCGATTGGTGCCTGGTGCTACACCAAAATATCCTGACTCTGGATTAATTGCGTACAAGCGAGTTTTGCCGTTTACATCTTTACGCGGCTTGATCCAAGCAATGTCATCGCCAACGGTGGTTACTTTCCAGCCCTCAAAACCTTTTGGCGGAATCATCATTGAGAAATTGGTTTTGCCACAGGCGGATGGGAAAGCAGCGGCAATATGAAACTTCTTTCCTTCGGGAGAGGTCACTCCCAAAATCAGCATATGCTCTGCAAGCCATCCTTGATCACGGCCCATATTGGAGGCGATTCTTAAAGCAAAACATTTTTTACCTAGGAGGGCATTGCCTCCATAGCCGGATCCAAATGACCAGATCTCCCGGGTCTCTGGGTAGTGCACGATGTACTTGGTTTTATTGTTTGGCCAAGCAACATCCTTCTCACCAGATGCAAGCGGCTTACCAACAGAGTGCACGCAAGGAACAAACTCACCATTACTACCAAGCTGATCAACCACAGCTTTACCCATGCGCGTCATGATGCGCATGTTAATAGCGACGTAAGGGCTGTCTGAAACTTCAACACCAATATGCGCAATAGGTGAGCCAATCGGGCCCATAGAGAAGGGCACCACATACATTGTTCTACCGCGCATGCAGCCTTCAAACAGTGGGTTTAGGGTTGCCCGCATTTCCTTAGGCTCAACCCAATTATTGGTTGGACCGGCATCTTCTTTCTTGTTAGAGCAGATAAAGGTACGGTCTTCAACACGGGCTACATCATCCGGATCAGATAGCGCCAGGAATGAGTTTTTTCGTTTTGCAGGATTTAGGCGCTTGAAAACCCCGGCCTTTACCAAGAGCTCGCAAAGTGAGTCGTACTCGTCCTGCGAGCCATCGCACCAGTGGATTTTGTCTGGCTGAGTTAGGGCGGCTATCTCTGCAACCCATTGAATTAGTTGATTATTTTTTACGTAAGGCGGTGCATTTACGTTCACCTGGCTAATGTCTGCAGTGCTCATGTGATCCTTTGGGGGAGTAATTTTGGATCGGACAATTTTAACATTTCGGTCATATTTAACGACCTTGCGAGCCTAGAAGAAACCCTCTATTTACCAATACAAAACTGGCTGAAAATTTTTCCCAAAAGATCGTCTGGTAAAAGCTTTCCAGTGATCTTTCCTAGCTCATCTTGCGCTAAATGGAGCTCTTCTGCAAACAACTCTAGCGAATTGTTGCCATTTGCGGCGAACTGCTCTGATTTCTCAATATGTTCCATGGCACGATCTAAGCAATCTAGATGGCGGCGACGCGCCAATATTCCACCCTCTTGGGGTGCGCTCCATCCTGCAATTTCAAGGATTCTATTTTTTAGACCCTCAACTCCGTCCCCAGTTTTGGCAGAAATCTTCAGAGTCTCGCTGGCAGCAAAAGCATTTGCAGCCAATAAATCGGCCTTGTTATGCACTTCTAAAATTGGGCACTTGGGCGGCAAGGCGGCAATGATTTCTGCCTTGAGCTTGGTATCTTTTGCAGATTCCTTTCCCGCATTGGCGGCATCCTTTAGGTAAACAACTAAATCAGCCGCGCGGATAGCATCCCAAGAGCGCTCTATACCCTTTGCTTCAACTTCATCTTGGGTATCTCGCAGGCCAGCGGTATCAATAATATGAATCGGCACGCCATTGATCGTGATGCTTTCTTTTACCCGATCGCGGGTGGTGCCAGCAATTGGCGTCACTATGGCAACTTCTTCGCCAGCCAATCGATTGAGTAATGAACTCTTACCAACGTTCGGCGCACCAACTAAGACCAGTTGAATGCCATCACGTAAGATTTTTCCTTGCTTTGCATTAGCTCGCAAGTGTGCAAGTCTCGAGATCACTTTTTGTAGGCGCTCTTTGGCTTGGGCATTTTCTAAAAACTCAATTTCTTCTTCGGGAAAATCGAGAGTAGATTCGACCAAAATTCGCAATTGCGTAATCTCTTCCACCAATGCATTGATGTCGTCTGAGAATGCGCCCTGTAAAGAGCGTGCGGCACTTCGAACCGCGGCCTCACTTTGTGCGTCAATAAGATCGGCCACAGCTTCGGCCTGAGCCAAATCCATTTTGTTGTTTAAGTAGGCGCGCAGAGTGAACTCGCCGGGCTCGGCAATGCATAGGTCAATCTCTTTCCCAACTTCTAGGCAGCGCTTCATGACCAACTCTAAAAGTTGTGGCCCACCATGACATTGAAGCTCGAGAACATCTTCGCCAGTAAATGAGGCGGGCGCCTCAAAGTAAATTGCTAGCAACTGGTCAATGATGTTGTTATGTCCATCGCGCAAACTCTGAAGGCTTGCTTGTCTAGGTGCGAGTGGTTTTTGTAATAGGCTACTAGCGAAGCTTTTGAGCTCAGAGCCGCTTATCCTGATAACCCCAACGCCGGCTTTGCCTGGTGCACTAGCAACAGCGATGATGGGTACTTTACGAGTCATCATCGCTGTTATCTTTACAGAAAATGTTGGGCTTTTTAGGCGCCCGCTTTCTTTCCAAACAATTTATTAATTTGCCATTGCTGCGCAATCGACAGCATGTTATTAACTACCCAATACAGAACTAAACCTGCCGGGAAGAAAAAGAACATGATGGAGAAAACAATTGGCATATACAACATCACCTTTGCCTGAATAGGATCGGGTGGTGTTGGATTGAGCTTTGTTTGGACAAACATGGAAATTGCCATAACAATTGGCAAAATATAGTAAGGATCGGGTACAGATAGATCATGGATCCAACCAATCCATGGTGCGCCACGTGTCTCAACGGAAGATAGCAGTACCCAATAAAGCGAAATGAAAACGGGGATTTGAATCACGACTGGCAAGCAACCGCCAACAGGATTGATTTTTTCTTTTTTATACATCTCCATCATGGCTTGGTTCAGCTTCTGAGGATCGCCTTTGTATTGCTCTTTCATGGCCACAAGGCGAGGCTGCACTTCTTTCATGCGCGCCATTGATTTATAGCTTGCAGCAGAGAGTGGGAAGAAGGCTAACTTAATTAAGATGGTGAGCAAAATGATCGACCAACCCCAGTTACCAACATAAGACTGAATTTTTGCTAGCAGCCAAAAAATAGGTTTTGCCAAAATCGTCAGATAGCCGTAGTCTTTTAAAAGCTCTAAGCCAGGGGCGATACCCTCTAACATTTTTTCTTCTTGTGGTCCAACAAACAATCGGGCCTTTTCTACTACAGTTGCCCCTTTGTCAATTGTGCCGAGCGGAATTTGCATACCAATGCGATATAAATTGACATCGACTTTGTCTGCATAGATGTCACGCGCAACCTTATCGCCAGGAATCCAAGCGCTTGCGAAATAGTGTTGCACCATTGCTACCCACCCACTTTGTCCGGCCGGAATTTGCTTGGGCACTTCTGCTTTGCTCTTCTCAATATCTTCAAAATTTACTTTTCTGAATTTATCGTTTTCTGTATAGGCAGCAGGACCAGTAAAGGTGCTGGCCGAGAAAGCGCCGCCAAATGGTCCTACCTTTGGCTCGCTGGTGCCGTCACGAACAATCTCGGTATAAAGCACCAAAGGATTTGGGTTGGAGTTTGATTGAGTAACGCGGTGACCAACGTCAATCACATAGCTGCCAGGATTCAGTAAAAATGTTTTTTCTAGCTTGACCCCATTACGTTCGCTTGCCAACACTAAAAATGGTCTGCCCGATCCATCCTTGCCTGCTTGCTGCAATTTAAACGCACTAGTGTGGTTAGGTAAATCTGGGTTACCAATAGCAATTAGGCCCGAACGCGCAAAATACTTGTGTGCAGGCGTGTATTGAAATAATTCAACCGGTTTTTGATCCGCATTAAGTTCTTTTAGAAGCTTGGCATCAATCACATTGGCGCCTGTTGAACTAATCTCTAAACGGAGCACATCATTCTCTAATACAAACTTTTCACCCTGCTCTAGGTTCACATTCTCTTTTGGTAATGCACTAGATAAGTTGGTGGGTGTGCCAGAAACCGGGGAAGGCAAGTCACCTTTATTTTGGTTTGTGCCTTGATCCGAGCCCACGGGCTTACTTGGCGCACTAGAAAATAGCGATGGCTTTCCTTGATAGGTTTGCCAGTTGTTATAAAGCATAAGGGCCGATAAAGAGAAGACTGCCCAAAGTATTGTTTTTTTAAAGTCCATTTGCTTCACTTAAAGAATGAGATATCTGTTTTACAGCAGGATCGTGGCCGCCGTGTGACCAAGGATTACAACGCAGGATACGCCACACACTTAAACGAGCGCTCTTGAAAAAACCATAATGCTTAAAACAATCGCAAGCATATTGTGAGCAGCTTGGAAAATACTTACATTGCGCCCCAAAATAGGGGCTTAAGCTAATTTGATAAAGCCTAAGCAGTTTTATCGCTAAAGCATTTAAAGGTCGCATTACACAAGGTCCAGCAGTTGATTGCGCAGTTGGCCTTTTTCTTTGCTTCTGAGTCGGCCGCGAGTTTCTCGACCAATAGGTGTGCGCAGCTTGACTACGACATCCAAGCCTGGCTGTGCCTTCCGAATTTGTTCGCGCAACATGCGTTTAAGCCTGCTCCGATCCACTGCGCGTTTAGCGAGTTTTTTAGCGACCGCCAGTCCAAGGTCGGGGCTGCAGCCAGCCTTTGGGGGTGCTGAATAAACCCCCCATTGGGAACTTGTCTTGGGGCGTGTTTTTAATAACTCGGAAATCCTGGCGCTATTCAAAGGCAAACTTAAACGGCTAGACGTTTACGGCCTTTGGCACGGCGAGCGTTCAAAACAGCGCGGCCACTCTTAGTTTTCATACGAATACGAAAACCATGGGTACGCTTGCGGCGGGTAACTGAGGGTTGGTATGTTCTTTTCATGATCGATCCTAGGAAAGCCGACTATTTTCGTGCTTGTGAGCTAAAAGGTCAACCTATGCTGATAAATATATAGGTGTTTTCTCTATTTTCCGTGTGATTTTCACCTAGCGCCTTAATTTAAATAGCATTTTTATCTTTATTCACAAGTTATCCACAGGATTTCCACGGTTTTCTTCCTTGTGGATAACTTTCGGAGATGGCTACAATGGATCCTCCAAAAATATGAGTAATTTACAAAACCCACCCGCACTAAATTTGCCAACCCCCTTGGGGTTTTGGGATAACGCCCTTGGTACATTGTCGCGCGAATTATCGCCCCAACAATTTAAGACTTGGATCCAGCCACTGCGCTTGCTAACGCATGATGTAAGTGATAGCTCACTTACCATAGGAGCTCCAAATAGGTTCAAGCTAGATTGGATTAAAAAGACTTTTTCTGATCGTTTTCAAGAGCTAGCGACACAATATTTTGGTCAAGCTACCACCCTGAATTTTGTTCTCGATGTAGAGGGCGGTGTTGCGGAAGCCGCTCCAGTGCGGGGTGGAACAGAGCCAACATTGGCTGGGGGGGCCATGGCGTCCGAGGACAATCCAGTTCAGGTAGAGCAAGTTTTTGAGATTGAAGACCATTCAAAACTAAATCCCAGCCTCACTTTTGAAACATTTGTAACCGGAAAAGCCAATCAACTGGCTCGGGCAGCGTCTATCCAGGTTGCCCACAATCCTGGTAGCTCCTATAACCCCATGTTTTTGTATGGTGGGGTTGGTTTGGGCAAGACCCACCTCATTCATGCAATTGGCAACCACCTTTTGAAAGAGAAGCCAAACGCCAGGATACGGTACATCCATGCAGAGCAATATGTTTCTGATGTGGTTAGGGCATACCAACAAAAGGCGTTCGACCGCTTTAAGCGCTACTACCACTCACTAGACCTGCTCTTAATTGATGATATTCAATTCTTTAGCGGCAAGTCTCGGACGCAAGAGGAGTTTTTTTACGCCTTTGAAGCCCTATTGAGCAATAAGTCTCAGGTAATTATTACCAGTGATACCTACCCCAAGGAAATGGCCGGCATCGACGACCGACTGATATCTCGCTTTGATTCTGGTTTAACTGTGGCTATTGAGCCGCCCGAACTAGAAATGCGGGTGGCAATTTTGATGAAAAAGGCCGCGGAGGAGGGTATCCCGATGAGTGAGGATGTTGCCTTCTTTGTCGCAAAACACCTTCGCTCTAATGTGCGAGAGCTTGAGGGGGCCCTGCGCAAAATTTTGGCCTTTGTTCGCTTCCATGGTCGAGAAGTCACAATAGAGGTGGCGCGCACAGCGCTAAAGGACCTCCTGTCTATTCAGAACCGACAAATTTCTGTGGAGAACATTCAAAAGGCGGTGGCTGATTTTTACAGTATTAAAGTGGCCGACATGTACTCCAAAAAGCGCCCGGCTAACATTGCTCGTCCAAGACAAATTGCAATGTTTATGGCCAAAGAATTAACTCAAAAAAGCCTCCCAGAAATTGGGGAGTTATTTGGCGGCCGAGACCACACTACAGTGCTACATGCGGTTCGGAAGGTTGCTGAGGAGCGGTCCCACGACAGCCAGTTAAATCACGAAATCCACGTAATCGAACAGACCCTCAAGGCGTAAGTTGGGCTTGTGGATAAGGTTGTGGATAGCTCAATGGATAAGTTTGGGGATAGTGAGTGGATAAATTGTGGAAAGGTCGCGCTTCGTGCAAAAATAGGGTATTAAGTAAAAGTTATCCAATTTTTATCCAGCGTTTATACAAAAGTTTTCCACAGGTTTTTTTGATAGTAATGTGTTGTTAGTAAAGTGTTTTTTGACTTGTCCACTAAAAAGTAAACCCTTATTACTATTACTACTTAGATATATACAAACAAGGATTTAAAAGCAATGCAACTCGTTAACACTTCTCGCGATAGTTTATTAAAACCCCTACAGGTGGTTAGTGGAATTGTTGAACGTAGACACACCTTACCAATTTTAGCCAATCTACTTTTTAGAAAAAGTGGTGAGAAGGTTTCCTTTGTTTCAACCGATATAGAAATTCAAATTACAACTAATGCTAACTTCGGGGTTGGTTCCGAGGATGTCACAACAACGGTTGCGGCACGTAAGCTGTTAGACATTCTTCGTGCGCTACCTGAGGGGCCCGTTGCACTTAATCTAAAAGACAACAAGATGGTTGTGCAGAGTGGCAAAAGCCGTTTTTCTCTACAAACCCTTTCCGCCACAGAATTTCCAGTTATGCAAAGCGTTGGTGAGGTTACGGCGAGCTGGAAAATGCCTCAAAAAAGTTTTCGTCAACTGATTAGCCAGGTGCATTTTGCTATGGCTCAACAAGACATTCGCTACTATCTCAACGGCATGTTGTTGGTTGTTGAAGGCAAACAGGTTATTGCCGTAGCAACAGATGGACACCGTTTGGCTTACTCACAAATTGAACTAAGTGAAGCACCATCAGGCTCTGGCCAAAAACAAGAGGTCATTATTCCTCGTAAAACCATCTTGGAATGTCAGCACCTTTTAGAGGAATCCGACGAACCCCTCGAAATGAACTTGACATCCAATCAGGTCAAATTTAGTTTCGGTGACATCGAGCTTATTTCCAAACTGGTTGAAGGCAAATTCCCAGATTTCCAGCGCGTCATTCCAAAGGGGCAAAAAAACTCACTCGTAGTTGGTCGCGAAGTGTTGCAAGCCGCACTTCAACGTGCCGCCATTTTGACCACCGACAAATTTAAAGGCGTTCGCTTTTCTTTATCACCCAACCGCATCACCATTCAATCTACTAATGCAGAGCAAGAAGAGGCTCAAGAAGAAATTGAGACCGAGTATGCCGGCGATGCAGTGGAGATCGGCTTTAACGTGAGTTATTTGTTGGATGTTTTATCTAACCTCAAAAACGAAAAAGTTCAAATCAGCTTAGGAGACGCAAACAGCAGCGCTGTAATTACATTGCCAGGCTCCGAGAACTTTAAGTATGTTGTGATGCCAATGCGTATTTAATTTAGAAGAAAATGACTGAAGAAAAAAAAGTAGTAGAACAGTACGGCGCATCATCGATTCAAATCTTAGAAGGTCTCGAGGCGGTTCGTAAACGTCCCGGCATGTACATCGGGGATACCTCTGATGGAACCGGCCTTCATCACCTGGTTTTTGAGGTCCTTGATAACTCCATTGATGAGGCCTTAGCTGGTTATTGCTCAGAAATTACTGTCGTTATTCAGACAGACAACTCTATATCGATTGTGGATAACGGTAGGGGCGTTCCAACCGGCATTAAATACGACGACAAGCATGAGCCCAAGCGCAGCGCTGCAGAAATTGTGATGACCGAGCTGCACGCAGGCGGTAAGTTTGATCAAAATAGCTACAAAGTGTCTGGTGGGCTTCATGGTGTGGGGGTTAGTTGCGTTAACGCATTGTCTAAATGGCTAAAACTCACCATTCGTCGCGACGGAAAAACCCACTACATGGAGTTTGAGCGCGGCGTTGTCAAGAACCGCAACATTGAAGAGGAGAACGGCGTGGCCGTCTCCCCCATTTCGGTGACCGGCAATACGGAGCTCTCAGGAACTGAGGTTCACTTCTTAGCTGATGAAGAAATTTTTGGTCATGTCGAGTTCCACTATGAGATTTTGGTGAAAAGAATTCGGGAGCTCTCTTTTTTAAACAACGGCGTACATATTCGTTTAATTGATCAGCGCACAGGACAAGAAGAAGACTTTGCTTTCTCTGGCGGTGTCAAAGGTTTTGTTGAATACATTAACCAAAATAAGAGCGTTCTCCACCCCAATGTGTTTTATGCGGAAGGCGTTAGGCCCTCAGACCTGGGCGGGCAAATTACCGCTGAGGTGTCCATGCAGTGGAACGACAGCTTTAGCGAGCAGGTGCTCTGCTTTACAAACAACATTCCACAGCGCGATGGCGGTACTCACTTAACTGGGCTGCGCGCAGCGATGACGCGCGTCATCAATAAGTACATTGATGAAAACGAGATCGCCAAAAAAGCTAAGGTTGAAATCTCTGGCGACGACATGCGCGAAGGCTTGGCCTGTGTTCTATCCGTCAAGGTGCCCGAACCCAAATTTTCAAGCCAAACCAAAGATAAGCTGGTTTCAAGCGAGGTTCGTGGACCTGTAGAAGAAATTGTTGCTGAGGCCTTAAGCGCTTTCCTTCAAGAGCGACCTGCGGATGCAAAAATTGTCTGCGGCAAAATTGTTGATGCTGCTCGTGCTAGAGAGGCTGCACGTAAGGCTCGAGATATGACTCGTCGCAAGGGGGCCCTAGATGGCTTGGGTTTGCCAGGCAAGCTTGCTGACTGCCAAGAAAAAGACCCAGCCAAATCCGAACTGTTTATTGTCGAGGGAGACTCTGCGGGAGGCTCTGCAAAGCAGGGGCGCGATAGACGCTTCCAAGCGATTCTTCCATTAAAAGGAAAAATCCTCAACGTAGAAAAAGCGCGCTTTGACAAAATGTTGGCCAGCCAAGAGGTGGTTACCTTAATTACAGTTCTAGGCACGGGCATTGGTGTTGAGGAATATAAGGCGGATAAGCTGCGCTATCACCGCATCATCATCATGACCGACGCGGACGTAGACGGTAGTCACATTCGTACACTATTACTCACCTTCTTTTATCGGCAGATGCCAGAGCTAATTGAGCGCGGCCATATTTATATTGCACAACCACCGCTATATAAGGTGAAGTTTGGTAAACAAGAGCAATATATAAAAGACGATGTTGAGCTCAATCAACTGCTCTTAAAGATTGCATTAGAAGGCGCATCCATACAAACGCCTACTGGAGAGTTGGTTGAAGGCGCGGCACTAGCCGAGTTGTCAAAGCATTATCAAGTGATTCAATCGATTGTTGATCGCCTTTCTCGCACCATCGATGAAGATGCGATTCGTGCGGTTGCTGCAGGTGTGCAATTAAATCTAGATACAGAAAAGGCCGCCCAAGAATCAGCGGAGCGTTTACGTACTGCTTTAGCGGACCCAAATAATCCACTTGCCCTGCCACCAGAAATTATTGTGCAAAAAGAAGATCGCACAGAACGCTTCCGTTTGTTGCTTTCAAGAAGGGTGCACGGGAACCTTAGGTTGTCAGCAATCAACTCGGACTTTGTTCATGGCGACGATTACCAGAGTTTGGCCAATGCTGCCGCGGTTCTCAGTGGTAAGGTATTGCCTGGCACGAAAGTGCGCCGCGGTGACCCAGATAAAAACCAAAAAGAACACACGGTTGACAACTTCCGCGCTGCATTCTCTTGGTTGCTTTCAGAGGCTGAGCGTGTTCTTAGCCGTCAACGTTATAAAGGCTTGGGCGAGATGAACCCGTCCCAGTTGTGGGAAACCACCATGGATGCAGGCTCACGCACACTCTTACAAGTAAAGATAGAGGATGCTATTGCGGCCGACCAAGTTTTCACCACACTAATGGGCGATGAAGTGGAGCCGCGTAGAGCATTTATTGAAAAGAATGCACTGATTGCCCGTAACTTAGACGTTTAATATGAAAAAGAAAAAATTAGCACCTCCCAAGGTGGATAGGTCTCGCATTGCAGTAAAGACTTCACCTATTCATGGCAAAGGCGTCTTTGTTGTTAAGCCAATAAAAAAAGGCGCAGTCATTATTGAATACAAGGGCGAACGCATTAGTTGGAAAAAAGCAGAAAAGCGTCACCCTCATGACCCCAAAGATCCAAATCACACCTTCTATTTCTCACTAGAGGATGGTCGTGTGATTGATGCCAAATATGGTGGGAACGCTGCCCGCTGGATCAATCACTCATGCAAGCCTTGTTGTGAAACTCAGGAAGAGTCCTATGATGGCAAACCTCGCGTGTTTGTTTATGCCTTACGCAACCTAAGGCCCGGCGAAGAGCTTTTTTATGATTACTCTCTAGGTGTCGAGGGTCGCGTTACTAAAAAAATGAAAAAGGATTATGAGTGCCGCTGCGGCGCTAAAAAATGCCGCGGCACCATGTTGGCCATCAAAGAGAAATAAACCACTCATTAAATGTTGTTTATTACCATTCAAGAGTTGGAGGCGGCGATTAATTATTGGCGCAGTCAATCACCCGCAGTTGGAGAAGAGCTGGCTCTTTGCCTCGAGGCAACAGCACTAGCAAAACCCTATGCCTTAATGATTGTGCAGAGCTCTCAAAGAATGCCAATAGATGTTTTGGATGAAAGTGCACGCTTAGCCTTGCAAGGCTATTTCAAGACCAAACAAAATCCATAAGATGCTCCGGGATTTAGTTTAGGGTTATTGCTATATAAACAGCAATGATCTTGCGTTATTCTCAAACTCTTGCCTAGAGACAGGGCAGAGGATTTATTTTGCAAGACACCATACTAAAAACGATTGGGCTGGGAAAGTCATTTAAGGGCTTTGCTGCGGTTAGCGATGTCAACTTAGAGGTTGCTCGCGGTAGCATTCATGCCTTGATCGGGCCCAATGGCGCAGGTAAAACAACCTGCTTTAATTTACTTACTAAATTTTTAGAGCCTACATCTGGGCAAATCCTATTTAATGGATTGGATATTACCAAGGAGCGGCCGGCCCAGATTGCTCGACGGGGCGTGATCCGCTCATTCCAAATTTCGGCGGTTTTCCCCCATTTAACCGTCCTAGAGAATGTACGTGTTGCACTGCAACAAAGCTTGGGCACGGAGTTTTATTTTTGGAAACCCCAAAATTCTTTACTAACGCTAGATGATCGCGCCCGAGAGCTCTTGGATGAGGTTGGCCTTTCTCATTTTGCCGGCGATGAGGCTATTAACCTGGCTTATGGACAAAAAAGGGCGCTTGAAATTGCTACCACTTTGGCAATGGATCCGGAGTTAATGCTGCTTGATGAGCCCACTCAGGGAATGGGTCACGAAGATGTTGAGCGCGTTACGGAATTAATTGATCGGGTTGCCAAAGGCAGAACGGTTTTAATGGTTGAGCACAATATGAAGGTGGTGTCTTCCATTGCCCACCGGATCACCGTCTTGCAGCGCGGCTCGGTTTTGGCGGAGGGCTCCTATTACGAAGTCTCTAGTAATCCCTTGGTAGTTGAGGCTTACATGGGTAGTCACGGAGAGTCTTTGTGAGTGGCCTAGCTTTAGAAATTCAAAACCTAGAGGCTTGGTATGGAGAGTCGCATATTTTGCACGGCGTAAATTTTGCCGTGAAAGAGGGTGAATTGGTTACGCTCCTTGGGAGAAATGGTGCTGGGCGAAGCACAATCTTAAAAACAATTTTGGGCCTCACAAGCAAGAGGGCGGGATCCATTAAGGTGCTTGGTAATGAAACCATTCACCTGCCAAGCTACCAAATTGCGCGATTGGGTGTGGGCTATTGCCCAGAGGAGCGAGGGATCTTTGCAAGTTTAAGTACAGAAGAGAACCTTTTGTTATTGCCAGAAATTGCTCCAGGCGGAATGGGTTTAGATGACATTTATGCAATGTTTCCCAATCTCTATGAAAGGCGTCACAGCCCTGGTACTCGACTATCAGGGGGCGAGCAGCAAATGTTGGCCATGGCCCGCATTTTGAGAACAGGCGCAAAACTCTTGTTACTTGATGAGATTACAGAGGGTCTTGCGCCCGTCATCGTCCAAAAGCTAGGAGAGGTAGTAGCAGGCCTTAGGGATAGAGGGTTCACGATCGTATTGGTTGAACAAAATTTTCGATTTGCTGCACCCTTGGCGGATCGTCATTATGTAGTTGAGCACGGTAGGGTTGTTGAGGTGGTTAATCGTTCAGAGTTGGCGGATAAAGCCACCTTATTAAATGAGTATCTTGGTGTCTAGTCTTTTCTAAAGGAGATAGAAATGAAGTTAAAGCAAATTACGGCGGGGTTGGTTGCGGTCACCATGCTCGGTTCAAATCCAATATTCGCCCAAAGCTCACCAAAGGTGAGTAATGATGTCGTCAAGATTGGCGTGTTAACCGACCTTTCCGGGACATACTCGGATTTAGCTGGCCCTGGCTCGGTAATTGCAGCAAAAATGGCGATTGCTGACTTTTCTAAAGATGGCACCGTGCTTGGCAAAAGAATTGAATTGGTTAGCGCCGATCATCAAAACAAGGCAGATATTGCCGCTAATAAAGCGCGCGAATGGTATGACAAAGATAACGTTGATGTGATTGTGGATTTAGTTTCAACCAATACTGCATTGGCCGTAATGGAAGTTGCTGAGCAGAAAAATAAGATCACACTTGTCTCTGGCGCAGGCTCCACCGCAATTACCAATGAGAAGTGCACGCCAGTAAACGTCCATTGGGCTTATGACACTTACGGCCTTGCTAATGGAACGGCAAAAGCGGTAGTGAAGCAGGGTAAGAAAAACTGGTACTTCATCACTGCCGACTATGCATTTGGCGCCTCGCTTGAAAGTGCTGCGAGCAATGTGGTAACGGCGGGCGGGGGCAAGGTATTGGGTGTTAGTAAGGCCCCATTTCCAAATAATGACTTCTCATCCTATTTGTTGAAAGCACAAGCTAGCGGCGCGGATGTGGTTGCGCTGGCTAATGCTGGGCAAGATACGATTAATTCAGTAAAACAGGCATCCGAGTTTGGTATTAATAAAAAACAAACGGTAGTGCCATTATTGATGTTTATTTCAGACGTTCACTCTCTAGGCTTACCAACTGCTCAAGGCATGTTAATGACCGAAGGCTTCTACTGGGATCGTGATGAAAAAACTCGTGCATGGTCACGTCGTTTCTTCGAACAACACAAGCGCATGCCTACTATGGTTCATGCTGCCGTTTACTCATCTGTTATGAATTATTTGAAGACAGTACAGGCAACTGGTACCGATGACACTGCGGTAGTAATGCAAAAACTCAAGGCGACCCCAATTGATGATGGACTCTTCAAGGGCAAAATTCGTGCAGACGGTAAGTTTTCACACGAAATGTTTTTGTTAGAAGTGAAGAAGCCTAGTGATGCAAAAAGCCCATGGGACTATTACTACATCCGTGATGTTATTCCAGC
>Ga0073936_10007605_pt1 | contig 13980 bp, 13 predicted proteins | sample AliMusrvi5mmetaG_FD_87041 | JGI IMG/M metagenome (GOLD analysis project Ga0073936, IMG submission 87041) | Freshwater lake bacterial and archeal communities from Alinen Mustajarvi, Finland, to study Microbial Dark Matter (Phase II) - Alinen... | ecosystem: Environmental > Aquatic > Freshwater >... | reverse complement strand
TTATTAACCACCACGCCGTCGGGCACCTGCAGAATCGTCGGCGCAAAGTTGAGGATGGCTTGAATGCCGGACTCCACTAACTCGTTGGTTACTTCTTGGGCGACCATCACCGGCACAGTTAAAATCGCGAGCTTAATCTGCCGCTCCCTGATAAAGCCACTCAACATCTCCATGGGCAAGACGGGCAAGCCGAGAGCCTCTGCACGAACTGCATCCGTGTCGATGCCAAACCCGGCCACGATCTCAAAGCCCTCTTTTGCAAAACCGCGGTAGCGCGCAAGCGCTGAGCCAAGATGACCGACACCGATCAGAATCACCGGCTGCAACCGAGCGGTCCCCAGCACCTCCATCAAGGTCTGCGCCAGATGCGAAACGCTGTAACCCAGTCCGCGTGTCCCCAGTTGTCCAAAATAGGCTAGGTCCTTGCGTAGTTGGGTTGGCTTGACGCCCGCCGCCTTGGCAAGTGCTGCCGACGAAACCGTGTCCACTGCATTGGCCTTCAGTCGTTGAAGAGCGCGGTAGTAGAGCGAGAGCCGATAGACGGCTTTGCGAGGGATTTCCAGTTTCGGCATCTTGTGAAAAGTGCGCTGAAAATAGCGTATCCTGCCCGCGAGTCAACTTCTCACAACGCCTTGATGACCTTGCACATCAACTCGAAAAATAGCGGATGCAGGCCGATAGGCTGCAAAAGTTCAACTTCCAAGCCCTGATGGATATTCTGGATTTCAGCAATCTGCGCCGGAATATCCTCATCAAAATGCCCTCCCTTGGCCATGAACATCGGCAACAGGCGGCATTGGCGCACGGAGGTTTTCATGATTTCCTCAGCGACTTCCAGCAGGTTCGGTTTCGCAATTTCCAAGAAACAAAGATAGACAGCCTCGTTACCCATATCTTTGCGGAGGGTGGCAGCCATTTGGCGGAAAGGCTCCGCCCATTCGGGATTCTTGCTCCCGTGGGCCATGAGGATCAGGCAAGTGTTATTCATAAGACGATGTTGGAAAGGATGACCTAGAGTTCATCAAACGTCCAGAGCGCCGGAAAAACCCCACCACCGACGACACACCGTGAAATCCTTAAAACTCCACTCCCTCCTGCGCGGCAATCCCCTGTGTGTATCCATGCCGGATGCACTGCATTTCGGTAACGGTATCCGCGCACTCGATGAGTCGCGGGCTCGCATGACGACCCGTCAGAACCACACACGCCTTACGCTCCAGCGCGGAAAGCATCTCAATCACAGCATCTTCCTCGATCAATTCCAGCGCAACGGCTCCGCAAATTTCATCCAGAACAATGAAATCATACTTTCCAGATACGATAGCCTGTTTGGCAAAGGCCAGCGCTGTTCGCGCCGTCTCGCAGTGATCCGCAAAGGCCGGATTCGTAGGAGAAGGCACAAAGCCCCGCCCCATCTGCACCATCTCCACCTGAGGCAATCGGGCACCAGCCAACAACTCACCGCTCGCGGCGTTTGATTTAAGAAATTGCACCACCAATACCCGCTGACCGTGCCCCACAGCCCGCAACACCATGCCGAAGGCCGCCGTCGTCTTCCCCTTCCCCTCGCCCGTGAAAATTAAAGTGCGCGGTTTCATGATTCAAAGAGAGCCCATGGCACGCCAGCAAAAAGCGGCAACCATCGCGGGGATGATTTCCACCAACTCGCATCCCGCACCGAGTGTGTCTCCGGTAAAACCGCCAATTTTGCTACGGCTCCAAAGCGAGAAGATCGCGATCACCGTGCAGGAAACGGTCGCTGCGCAAAGCCCATACGCGCCTCCCGCCAGCCAACTCACAGCAGCCAGCACAAAGAGCGTCGAGACAACATCGGAGCGGCGCCGGTTCTGGACGAACACCGAGCAGAGACCTCCACTGCGAGCATACGGAAGCATGGCGAGTTGGATCACCATGGAACAACGCCCCGCAAACGGCATCAGCAGCAAAGCAGGAGAGCGCAACACTGCCGGCACGGAAGCCAGCGCAGTCAGCTTGAGGCTAAACACGCAAATCATCCCGAGCACCCCCATCGCCCCCGTGTGGCTGTCCCTCATGATCTCCAGCATCCGCTCGCGTGGACGGGAACTCAGAAAACCGTCAGCCGTATCGGCGAGGCCATCGGCGTGCAGGCCACCGGAAGCACCCGCCAGTGCCACCACCGCGATGGCGCTGCAAAGTAACGGTGGAAACCACATGCTCATGGCGCGATCCAGCAACATCACCGCCGCCCCAATCAGAAACCCAACCAGTGGGAACCAAGGCGTGCTGCGCCCGATGTCCCGCTCGTCGCACGCCACGCGCGAGACAAAGGGGCAAACGGTCAGAAACTGGAGGGCGGCGATGAGGCGCTTCATATCATGATTAGTGAGCCGTCGAAACGGAGGCTTCGGCGAAGGTCGCTACATCAGTCAACACGCGGGCAGCAGCTTCCACCAAATTCATGGCAAGCACAGCGCCGGTGCCTTCACCAAGACGCAGATTCAAGTCAAGCAACGGCTCTTTCCCGAGCTTCTCCTGCGCCGCGCGGTGTCCGGGTTCAACGCTCCGGTGGGCAGCGATCATGTATTGAACTGAGGTCGGCGAGAGCGCCTGAGTGATCAACGCTCCAGCGGTGGTAATAAACCCATCCACAATCACCGGCTTCTTCAAAGCCGCCGCGCCGAGGATCAATCCGGCAATGGCGCCGATTTCAAAACCGCCCACTTTGGCGAGCACATCGAGGCCGTCTGCAGCATCGGGTTGATTAATACGCAACGACTCCTTGATCACGGCAATTTTATTTTGCAGCCCCGCGTCGTCGATACCCGTGCCACGCCCAGTGATCTTCTCCACCTCGCTACCCGTCAACAAGGCAACGATGGCACTGCTCGGCGTGGTGTTTGCAATGCCCATTTCCCCTGTAGCAAACACGTCAATGGAATCGGCCAGTGACAGGGCGACTTCGATACCCGCCTCGACAGAACGAATCGCATCTTCACGGCTCATAGCCGGGCCGGTATGCATATTGGCCGTGCCGGGAGCGATCCGTTTGGAAATAATCTTTCCGTCCTTAACCAGAGCACTGAGATCGCCAGCAACCCCGGCATCCACCACGACAACTTTCGCGCCAACCTGCCGAGCCAGGGCGTTGCATCCCGCTCCGCCATTGACGAAATTATAAACCATCTGCACGGTCACTTCCTGAGGATACTGGCTCACACCGGAAGCAGCGACGCCGTGATCCCCTGCCATGACAACCACCGCTTTACGGGCAACGGGAGGATGCATCGAGCGTGTCATCCCAGCGAGGTCTTCCGCCAGATCCATCAGGCGGCCCAGAGCCCAATAGGGCATGGTGAGTTGTTCTAGCCGAGAGCGCGCTGCGGCGCGGGAGTCTGCATCCTGGGGTTCGATTTGTTTGAGCGTTTCTTTAAGAAGAGACATGGAGTATTGTGTGTTGAGATTTGGAATTGAGGTTTATTTTTGAAATTTGATTTGAAGAGGCTGGCCGCAGACCACAAGAAACACCTCATCGCAGTCGGCGGCGATCATCTGATTGACGCGACCAGCAAGGTCACGAAACCGGCGACCAAGCGGCGTTTCCGGCACAATACCCATGCCAACTTCGTTGGTGACAAAAATCACCGTTCCGCCATGGGCGCGTGCCGCCTCCAGCACCGGCAGGCAGCGACTCGCCGCATCCACCTCAGAGAGCGATTTGCCCTTCTGCTCCGCCTCAAAGAGGAGGTTGTTAACCCAAAGCGTGAGGCAATCGATCAAAACCACTGACTCGCTATTGGCACACTGGAATGCGGCAGCGAGATCTAGCGGTTCCTCGATTGTTCTCCAATCGCGCCCGTTACGATCCTCTCGGTGGTCGCGGTTTCATTCAACCATTAACGGATCAATCACCGGGCATGTGGCAACGAATGCGCGCAAACCGGACAATGCCTCAGCCAACCCTTGCGCAAAAGCGCTCTTGCCGCTCCGGCTTCCGCCAGTCACGAGAATCAACTTACTCATTGGAAAATCCAAGAACGCAACGGAATGCGTTCTAATGGGCAACGAAAGTGGCAAATAGCGTCGCAAGCGACGGCTTGCGGCGATGGCTCAACGATAGACTATGATGCGGCATACTGGATTTTCCTTTGTTACGAAGGTTTCACTACTCAAAGCGCATCATTCGGTCTTCTGACTTCCGGCTTCGATCCTACCGCCTCGCCTTCCCCGACCTTTTACAGTCGAGTGGCCCTGAGGTTTCGTATCCGGTTACAGCAGCGACACTGTTGCCGATTTTCACGGCATTCTCGAATCAACGCACTTGGGATTTGCACCCCATTTAAGTGGGTATCATTAACTTAAAAACGCATCGTTTCGCAAGAACTTTCGCCGATAGAACCCAAGCTCATCTCCTTGGAATTGGATAGCCATGCGATCTCTTTTATGGAATTTTCAAAATCGTCCACCATGCCGACAAAACGACCGGAATCAGCAATACCTCCTCTCTCCGACGACGAATCTCTGTCCCTTGCGCAAATTCGGGAGAAACTCGCCTATTATCCGGCGCGCCATTTGGCTGAATCCAACGAACTGGCTCACGCAGCGGTGGCGATGATTCTGCGTGAAAACCCCGCTGGCAAGGAACACGAAATCCTCATCATCCAACGCGCCGAACACCCTCGGGATCCGTGGTCCGGCCATCTCGGTTTCCCCGGCGGACGACTGGAGGCACAAGATGCCTCGCCGGAACGAGCGGCGGTACGTGAAACCCAGGAAGAATTGGGCCTTTTCCTCGATAGCAGCGCGAGATTGCTGGGGGCGCTTTCGGAAATCCGGGCACGTTCGCTCTTTCAACTGTTGCCCCTGACGATCTTCCCCTTCGTTTACGAACTGCTGGAACCAACTCCCCTGCAACAGAATGAAGAAGTGGAAGAGGTCCGATGGGTGCCATTACGGTTCTTTTTGAACAGAGCAAACCGCTCGACCATGCCTCACCCGCGCAGCCCGGAGCACATCCTTCCCTGTTATCCATTGGGGAACCGCGCCATCTGGGGGTTGAGCCTCCGCATGCTGGATGAACTACTGTTTAAAAGTTAGCGCGCCTTTTTACCACTGAACTCGCCCGCTCAACGCGCGACTCAACGTCAATTCATCAGCGTGTTCCAAACCGCCTCCAGCGGGAAGACCTTGGGCAATCCTTGTCACCTGCACCGGAAATTCCTTCAATAACCCGGCAAGATAACTGGCAGTGGCTTCCCCTTCCACGTCTGCGCCAAGAGCCAGAATCACCTCGGTTGGCGGTTGCTGGCGAATTCTCTCCAGCAATTCTCTAATCCGCAAATCGTCAGGACCAACGTGATCCAGTGGCGAAATCCGTCCACCAAGCGCATGGTAGCGACCCCGGAACGCGCCCGTCCGCTCCAGAGGTAAAATGTCTGTCGCTTGTTCCAGCACGCAAAGGATATCTGGAGAGCGCCCTTCGTCTGCGCAAATCCCACACAACGGTTCCGTCGTAAAAAAACCGCACTGAGGGCAGGGGCTGACGGTTTCTGTGACAGCGGAGATCGCTGCAGCGATTTCTCCAGGTCGCGCATTGCGGGCGCTGACCATCCACAGAGCGATGCGCTCGGCGGAGCGCGGACCAATCCCCGGCATACGTTTGAGCTGAGCGACCAGTTCTCCAAGCGGAGCGGGATATTCAGTACGTTTCATAATTTTCAATACTTGCTTCCCTATGTACCTTCCATCCGATTCAGATAAAAGCGAGACAAGGGGTCATCGACTTCTTTGAGGATGGCTTGGAAATGCGCTGCCGCCTCGTTCCAACGTTTGCTACGGTAAAGAATCACGCCGATCCAAAACATCTCACACCGTTTCCGCTCCTCGGAAGAGAGATCTCCCGCGAGGGCAAGCCCTTCGTAAATCTCCTCCCACCACTGTCCATCCGGGTTCCAAATCAAATCGGCGGGCCGCGCCTCCACGGCTCCATGCGCGAACGGCAATGTCTGTGGTCCCAGAAGAAGCCGGGTTCTGTAGGTTAGGTTAGCTTTGCAGAGCCAACGGCAATAATCAAACGCCTCGCCTGCAATGGCAAATCCCCCACCATGCCCCCCTTGCGACGAAGCAACACCAAGACCAGCGATGAGTGCGCCGGTGTGGACAGCAATCCGGTAATCTGCATCCGCGTTCCAGCGTTCAAATGCCTCCATTCGGAACGCTTCGAGCCGATGTGCCAGAGCAAAAGCAGCCCGACAGGCTTTCGCTGCGTGATCGGAAGTGGAGAGTGGCGCTCCAAAAACCGCAGAGAACCGCCCCTCGCCACATTCGGTCAGCACGCCACCGGCATCAATCAAGGCTTGCGAACCAGCTTGGAGAAAACCGTTGGAGAACGCCATGAAATCGGGTGCTGTCAGAGTCGAAGCGAGTTCCTGGCGGTTGAAGATCTGACAAACTACCATAGTCGCCACCCGCTCTTCCCCGGCAAACGCAACCGGCTCATCGGAATCCAAAAGTTGACAGAACGTAGCCCTCGAAATGCGTCCGCCGAATACCGCCTCGATATCCCGTTTACGCCGCCCCGGCTTGCTGAATCCGTAGAGCCCGCCGAATCCGACTGCAAACAGACCCGCCGCAAGCGCAGTGAACGGTGGCCAAATAACTCCGCAGAGATAAAGCACCCAAGCGAGGAGTATCGTCTCAGCCAACGCCACAGCAGCAACGGTGATTTTAAGAGGCACAGCGCAAATATCCACGGTTGTCCACGCTAGTCCGAATGCGAGTAGCAATATTCCCGTCCATTGCCCAAAGAACGAGAGCGGTGCGCTAGCGACACCGGAGCCAAACACCATCCGGATCAACGGGGTGAACACACCAAACGTCCAAAGAAATCCAGCCAAGCTGGCTGCCAAAACGCCACAAATCAAAGCTGCTCTTAAGGTTCGCACGGGCTGTGGGTTGCGCTAAGGCGCGGTTTCAATGAGGGGGATGTCCTTGGCATATTGCTTCCCAAGCTCCGCCCCGCGCATCAGACGCCCTTTGGCTTCCTTGGAAAAACCGGCTACGGAAGCGTACACGCCGCTCAGCCAAATCTTGGATGTGGTTTCCGGACTTCCCGCAACCGAATCGCTCCATACCAGAATGCTCGAAGGCATGATATCCGACCACGGCACGGCTATCACACTACCGCCGGAATCAATTTCGATCTTCCCATCGTCCACTTTGGAAATGCGCCCTGTTAGCACCGGGCCACTGCGCCGGGCCAGCCTTCGGTTGGAATCAAAGCGGGTCAAATCTCCAATAAGCAACTTCTTGAGATCCGCAATGTACGCCGCTTTTTTAATAAGCGAAACTTTCACAACAAGATCGTTCGGAACAAGCTGCGTGGTATTGATTTCCTTTTGTGCCTCGGCGGGTTGCATTGCCTCCAGCATCTGGGTAACGCGCTCACTTAAGATAGCGGGAGAAACCGCGCTGCCATTCTCCACACTCGAAATTGGCTCAGCGCGAAACACGGATTCATAGAGGCTTAACTCATCACACAATCGACCGCGCCGCTTAAGGTGTTCCTTAATCTTTGGAATTTCTTTTAACACCGTGGCTTTCTTTTCCGGCGTATCGGCGATTGCAATCAACGTCTCCAAAACCTGGAACGTCTTGTAATCATCCATACATCCTTGCGCGAGCGGTTTAAAATCCTCGATCCACGCCCAGTCTCCTTTCGGTTTAGTTGCCAGGAATTTTTGGAAGAGCGTGGACGCCTGCTCAAACCGCGAGGCGTCCCATTCCTTCAACCCCGCAATCAGCAATCCGGCGGGCTCGAATTGTTCCGTAGCCCAATTCTTCATTGCCGCATCCGAAACCTCCCCCCGGGTTTGCAGGAGGTAAGTAAGGACTTGCAGGAAACGCCGCCAGGATTCTCCTCCCCCGCTCCGATCATTCGTCCTGGGGTCATAGGAACTACTGAGTTTTGCAATACTATTTCCGGCAAGCCAGAACTGCCCTGCTTCGAGTCGGACGATGCATTCGTGTAAGCCAATGAAGTTTTTAACTGCCTCGGTAAGATTTGGGCGCGATTGCAGCGCCTGCAGCGTCTTCAAAGCCTGCGCGTCCTCCCCTGCGACCGTCTGTTTGCGCATGGCAGTCAGGGCTTGCTCCACGGTATTGTAAGAGTGCTCCATCTGCTGCCGGGCAAGGTCTTCAGCTCCCGTGTTTCGATTGATAATCTTGTCTTTATAAATATAGAGGATCACCCCCAAGATCAATGTGAACGCGATCATTGCCAGAATGATGGAACTCAGCACGCTCTGCTGTTTCTCATCCTCCACCACCACGCGCGCCTTGGGCTGTCGCGCCTTGCCTGCGTTTTCGAGCAGTTGAGAGCGGGCGTATTCCAAATGTTCGATCAACTCGTCGTAAGATTGATAACGGTCGTCCGGGTTCTTGGCCAGGGTTCGATTGATAACGTAAGCGGTGGGGCTGGAAACGTCCGGAGCGAACGCCTGCAAGCTCACCGCCTGGCTTTTAAGATGTTTGAGGGCAACGAGCGAGGCGTTCAGCGCCTCGAACGGCGGACGGCCCGCCACCGCATGAAAGAGCGTGCCGCCGAGGCTGTAAATATCGCTTCGGAAATCCTCGGGCTCGTGGTTGAGCTTCTCGGGCGCCACGTAATAGGGCGTGCCCCAAATTTCTTCCTCCCCTTCCTTGGCCTTTTCCAGCGGCATCGCCAAGCCAAAATCCACGACCTTTGCTGTATGGGAGTCGGCAAAGAGAATGTTCCCCGGCTTCACATCGCGGTGGATCAGCCCGACGCGGTATGCTGCGCGAAGCCCTTGGGCCACTTGAATCCCGATTTCCAGCACCTGCGCTTCCGCAACCCGCCCTTGCAACGTCATCAAATCGTCGAGCGACCCTTTATCCACCAACTCCATCGCAATATAATAGACGCCTTGGTCGCACCCAAACGAAAAAACCTGGACCACAAACGGATGCGCTACCGAAGCCGTGAGTTTCGCCTCGGTTTCGAGCTTCGCAATGTATTCGGCGTCTTCGCTGAATTCCTTGCGCATGAGTTTGAGCGCAATAATTCGGTTCAGATTCAAGTCGCGCGCTTTGTAGACCGTCCCCATGCCGCCCGAGGCAAGGAACTCCAACAACTCGAAATGGTCAAATTGGGTGCGAACCCTCATCGACGTGTTGCACGTAGGGCAGTTGACTTCGGTAAAAGGCTCGATCGCGGAAACATCAAGCAAGGCTCCGCAACTTGGACAAGTGTGAACGAGAGGTTCTGCTTCGGTGGGCATGGGGGTGTTCCTGGGAGATAGGGATTGAACGCCGCTACTTTGGCCGATTATGCTGCAATGCGCAACTCTCTCTGTTCCTCCAACCCCAAAACCTTTCTTGCCATGCCGGAATTCCTCTCCCCCCCTGAAGCTTCCGGCCTTCGCTTGGACCATTTTCTCGCCGTCCAACTCCCTCATCTCTCCCGGTCGCGGCTCCAGGCGCTCATTAAGGAAGGGCATATTCTCGTGGAAGGCAAATCGGTCAAGTCGGGGGATAAACTCCGGCCCGGCCAGCACATCAGCGTCCACGAACCGGAAGCCACGCCCGTCACCAGCGCCGCCCCGGAAGAAATCCCGCTGGAAATCCTCTACGAAGACGACGATCTCGTCGTCCTCAACAAAGCTGCTGGAATGGTTGTCCATCCGGCAGCGGGAAATCCCGCCGGGACGCTTGTCAACGCCCTGCTCCACCATTGCAAAAACCTCTCCGGCATTGGCGGCGAACAGCGCCCCGGCATCGTTCACCGGCTCGACAAGGAAACCAGCGGCTGCATCGTCATCGCCAAGAACGACGCCGCCCACCAGGGGCTTTCCCGGCAATTCGCGGCCCGCAAAACCTTGAAAGTCTATCTCGCGCTGGCCGCTGGGAAGTTTGCAAAAAAATCCGGCACCGTGGAGGCGTCCATTGGGCGGCACCCCGTTCACCGCAAGAAAATGGCCGTTGTGGAAGCAGGCCGGGGGCGGACCGCCACCACCGATTACCGGGTCTTGCGCGAACTGCCCAGCGCAACCCTCGTGGAATGCACATTGCACACGGGCCGCACCCACCAAATCCGCGTCCATCTCAAACACCTGGGACATCCAATCCTGGGTGACGAGGTTTACGGACGCCGTGCCAGCTATCTGCGCCAGATGCTCCACGCCTGGCGGCTCGGGTTCACTCATCCGCGTACCGGCGATTGGATGGAATTCCAAGCCCCCATCCCACAGGATTTCGTTGATGCCGAAGCCGTGCCGTAAGAAATCAGGAAAGGATTGAAGGAATCCACGAACCCATGAATAGTCAGCCCGCTATGAATCCCTTCGATGAAGCTGTTTCCCTCGCCCACCAGGCGCTCGCCGGATTGCGCGAAAACGCCTCCGGGCCGCAGCCCCGCGCCTCGCGTGCCGCGTTGGAACGTCTGGCAACCGCTCCGCTGACCTCTCCGGCCTCCAAAACCGCCACCGTTCCAGAAACATCGAAACCTCTCCCCTCATCCTCCGCTTCGTCGTTGAGCAAAGCCAAACGACTCGATCAATTCCGAGCGCAGGTTCTCCCTTGCGAAAAATGTCCCCAACTCGTCCCCAGCCGCACACATGTCGTTTTCGGCGTCGGCAACCCCGAAGCGAAGCTGATGTTTGTCGGCGAAGCCCCCGGCGCGGACGAAGATTTGCAGGGCGAACCGTTCGTCGGCAAAGCCGGGCAGTTGCTCACGAAAATCATTGAAGCGATGGGATTCAAGCGCAGCGACGTCTATATCGCCAACGTCCTCAAATGCCGCCCGGACATGCCCCCCGGCGAAAACGGAAACCGCAAGCCGCGTCCCGAAGAAATGGCAACCTGCCTCCCCTACCTCATCCAGCAAATTGAGATTATCCAGCCCAAATGCCTCGTCGCCCTGGGAGCCACTGCAATGGAAGGCTTGCTGGGCGCGCCCGTCGTCATGCGGGAAGTCCGGGGCCGCTGGCACACCTTCAAAGGCATTCCCCTGATGGCCACCTACCATCCCGCCTACCTCCTGCGCAATCAGTCGATGAGCGAGAAGCGCAAAGTTTGGGAGGATATGCTGATGGTGATGGAGAAACTGGGCTTCCCGATTTCGGCGAAGCAGCGGGGGTTCTTTTTGAAAAAGGGATAAGAAATCATTCCTTTTACTTGCGGTTGATAATCTTGGCTGTTGCGCTATTTGGGATGTATTGCTGCGGCATGGCGAACTCGCAAGAAACGCTACGCGAAGAGTATGCAGCAAGACTGGTGATAATTTCTTGCTGGGTCAGGCTCAGGTAATACGCTGGAGACACCTTCGTGCCAGAATATGAGTAACCTATGTCAAAACAAAGGGTGAGGGTCAGGGGTTTTGAGGTGTGGTTGCTGACCTCGGAGGTCGCAATCACCCTCCCTTTGGAAAAATCGAGCACTGGCTGGCTAACTTGCACGGCAGGAGGAAAAAGGAAATACAGAGCGGCGGCAATTCCAGCAAGAATCAGCATTGCAGCAAAAAACGGCACAGGCGAATTGGTCTTAGGAAGCGCAGGATTCGCCTTCGGATCATAATCTGCGGGATAAAAGCGCATGCTCATTTGCGTAGTTTAACAATTTCACCGTCCAAACGGAATAGGCAAAAACGCCACCGATTTCCTTTGCGTCCTTCGCGTCCTTTGCGCGAATCTCTTCTGGGTAATCCACAGCCTATGCGCTCCAAATGTTTTTGCATCCTGTCCGGCCTGCTGTTCGCCTGCTGCTTGGGAACGCTGCACGCCCAATCCCCCACTCCTCAACCCTCGCCCACCCCGGCTGCCACTCCCTCAATGCCGGGGGTTCGGCTGTCGCGCGACATTCCGTATGTCCCCGGCGGCCATGAACTGCAGCGGCTCGATCTTTACCTCCCTGAGGCTGACAAATCGGCTCGCCCCTTAGTGATATGGGTCCATGGTGGCGGATGGAATAGCGGCAGTAAAGATGGCTGCACTGCCCGATGGCTGGTGGAGTATGGGTATGCCGTCGCCAGCATCAACTACCGGCTGAGCACACACGCGATCTACCCGGCTCAGATCGAAGACTGCAAATCCGCTATCCGTTTCCTCCGCGCGCATGCTTCGGAATACGGGATCAAGCCCGATCGCATCGGCGCTTGGGGCGCTTCCGCGGGCGGTCATCTGGTGGCGCTGTTGGGAACCACGGGGGATATCCGCGATTTCGATACCGGGACGAACCTCGATCAATCCAGCAAAGTGCAATGCGTCGTGGATTGGTTCGGGCCGACCGATTTTCTGCACTGGGGCAGCGCAATTCCTGACTGGTTGCTCGACAGCCCGACGACCGCTGTTGCCAAGCTTCTCGGAGGAAGGGTTCAGGAGAATCAAGAGAACGCCCGGCGGGCAAGCCCTGTCAATTTTGTGAACAAGGACGCGGCACCCTTTCTCATCATGCAGGGGGGCAAAGACACGTCTGTGCCGCTCCAGCAAAGCCAGCTCCTTGACGCCGCTCTTAAAAAAGCCGGGGTAGAGTCCACCCTAACGGTTTTCCCCGGTGATGGACACGGTGGCCCGTCCTTCAACTCGAAGCCAGCTACAACAGCCATCCTCCAATTTCTGGACAGTCATTTAAAGCAATAGGAACGCATAGCATGGCGTTGCCCATCCGGCCCCGCCGCGTGTAAGGTGGGCGGTCTTGCAACCGCTACCCGCCATCACCTATCCGCCCGATCTCCCGATTTGCACCCGGCGCGAGGATATCGTCGCGGCATTGCGCTCGAACCGCGTGCTGATCGTCGCGGGCGAAACCGGCTCGGGCAAGACGACCCAACTCCCCAAGATGTGCCTGGAGGCGGGGCTCGACCTCCGGGGGCGCATCGGCTGCACCCAGCCACGCCGCGTTGCCGCGATGAGCATTTCGCGGCGCGTGGCAGAAGAACTGGGCGTGACGTGGGGACGCGAGGTCGGCTGCAAGATGCGCTTCAACGACGACACCTCGCGCGATACCCGCATCAAGTTCATGACGGACGGCATTCTGCTCGCAGAAATCCAGTCCGACCCGATGCTGCGCGCCTACTCGACGCTCATCCTTGACGAGGCCCACGAACGCTCGCTCAATATTGATTTCCTCCTCGGCCACCTGCAAGGGCTCCTGCGAAAGCGCCCCGATTTAAAGGTGATCGTCACCTCTGCAACCATCGACACCGAGGCGTTTTCCCAGGCGTTCGGTGGCGCGCCGGTCATCGAAGTCTCGGGACGCCTTTTCCCGGTGGATATCCGCTACCAGCCCATCGGCGAAACGAACGAGGAGGGCGAACTGGTCGCCGATGTCAGCTTTGTGGAAGCCGCCGCGCGCGCCACGGAGGACGCCCTTATTGAGACCGATTCCGGCGACATCCTAGTCTTTTTACCCACCGAACGGGACATCCGCGAAGCCCGCGAATTGCTGGAGGAAAAGCTCGGTCCCTCCTTCGAAGTGCTGCCCCTCTTCGGGCGGCTGGCGGGCGGCGACCAGCAGCGGATTTTCACCCCCGGCGGCAAACGGCGCGTGGTGCTGGCGACGAACATCGCCGAAACCTCGCTGACGATCCCGCGCATCGCCGTCGTCATCGACACCGGGCTCGCCCGCATGAGCCGCTACAACCCGCGCACACGCACCAAGCGACTCCCCGTTGAGCCGGTCTCGCAAAGCAGCGCAAATCAGCGCGCGGGCCGGGCCGGGCGCGTCCGCGACGGGCTCTGCATCCGGCTTTACTCGCAGGAGGATTACGAAAAGCGCCCCCGGTTCACGCAGCCGGAAATCCAGCGCGCCAACCTGGCCGAGGTCATCCTGCGCATGAAGGCGTTCAAGCTCGGCGACGTCGAGACGTTCCCGTTCCTGAATCCGCCACTTGCCCAGGCCGTCCGGAGCGGCTACCAGCTTTTGCAGGAACTCGGCGCGCTCACCGAAGCCGAAGGGAACACTTGGGAACTGACGCCGCTGGGCCGC
>Ga0073936_10007604_pt1 | contig 13980 bp, 12 predicted proteins | sample AliMusrvi5mmetaG_FD_87041 | JGI IMG/M metagenome (GOLD analysis project Ga0073936, IMG submission 87041) | Freshwater lake bacterial and archeal communities from Alinen Mustajarvi, Finland, to study Microbial Dark Matter (Phase II) - Alinen... | ecosystem: Environmental > Aquatic > Freshwater >... | reverse complement strand
TCTTCCAGGTTTGCCCCGGTGCAACAGATGCCCTGGATTTTGTCCTGGCGGATCATTTCCGCGAGGGAAATGCCGAGTTCCGCCGTGCTCATGGCCCCGGCGATGGTGACAAACATTGCGCCGCCCTTGTCCAGATGGGCGCGGTAGCCGTCGGCGGCGTCCTTCAGCGCGGCCGCGTTGAAGTGGCGGAAATGTTCAGTAATAAAAGCGGAAATAGGGCCTTCCGCCGCGGAATCGAGGGATGAATGCATGACAATAGGAGGTGAAGTGCTGTCTTGCGGGCCTTCCAAAAAAAGAAAAGCCACGCGCTGGGAGCTACGAGCTTTTTAAGCCCGCCATCGCTCCAACAAATGGCTTCCCAAAGGACTACCGTTGCGGGCGGGGGCTGTCAAGCCCGGGGCGGGAGAGGGGATGGGAAGAAAAAGAACCGGTGGTGCGCGCACTTTTTTGGCTTGCGTGGCGGGCAAATCGGGATAGGTTAGCCGCCCTATCCATAGTGGGAGGCCGTCGCCCGTTTGGATGCGATGTGGGGGTATAGCTCAGTTGGTAGAGCGTCTCGTTCGCAATGAGAAGGTCTGGGGTTCGAATCCCCATACCTCCACCATCTTTCAAAATCCGCTGTTCGGCGGATTTGCGCGTTTCCTTGGGGAATGGACGAGGAAGACTTCCAATAGCGTCAAGTTGCAAGATTTGCCCCCGCCATCTGGTGGTCTGGCGTTCACGGGATAGCGATTGACTTATATCGCGATGCGCTTATGCTGCGCCCGTGCAATTGATCTCGATTTACAAGTGCTTTTGCGATGAGACCCGGCTTCGGATTCTCAATCTTCTCTCCGTATCGCCTTTGTGCGTCTGCCATATCCAGGCGGTCTTGCGCAAATCGCAGGTCGTGATTTCCCAGCATTTGGCCTATCTGCGGGAGCGCGGCCTGGCGACCGGCCAACGCTACCAAAGCTGGATGATCTATGCGTTGCCAGCGGATCGCCCGGAGGCCCTGGATGCCAATTTGAAGTGCTTGCAGGATGCCATTCAGAGCGAACCGATCCTTCGGAAAGACCTCGAAAAACTGAAAAAACTGATGGGCTCCAAGTCCGTCAGCGCGCTTCTCGACGAAGGCTGCTGCGCCCGGATCGCTGCCTCCGCTGCAAAGAAACCCTGCCGCAAACACGTCGGCAAACCAGACGCCTCCCTATGAAAAAACTGCAAATCCTCGGCACCGGTTGTGCCAAATGCGCGAAGCTTGCCGAAGCCACGGAACACGCTGCGGAAGCACTCGGGGAGCCCTTTCAAATCGAGAAGGTGACGGAGATTCAGAAGATTATGGCGTTCGGCGTGGTGGTGACGCCCGCGCTGGTCGTAGACGGCGTGGTCAAGGTGAGTGGCCGGGTTCCTTCGCCGGATGAACTTAGGCAGATGCTTGGTTAAATTTCCGCCACGGTGAAAACTTCCTCAATGAATCGGCTCGTTGTGGCCGGGCTTGCTCTGCTCTGTGTTGTTTGGTTCGTGCTCTACTGGAATCTCGCGGCGGCAAGCCTGTGGCTCACGTACGATTTTTTGGGACTGGCCCACGGCCAACACCTGGCCACCGCCGTGGAGTTTTTTGTCTTCGAGGTTCCCAAGGTGCTGCTGTTGTTGGTGCTCGTTGTCTTTGGTGTGGGCATCGTCCGGTCGTTTTTCACGCCGGAACGGACGCGCCGGATGCTAGCGGGCAGGGAGGAGTTTGTGGGCAATATCCTGGCGGCTTTGCTGGGTGTGGTGACGCCGTTTTGCTCCTGCTCGGCGGTGCCGTTGTTCATAGGGTTTGTCACCACGGGCGTTCCGTTGGGAGTGACGTTCTCGTTTCTGATTTCCGCGCCGATGGTCAACGAGATCGCGCTGGTTCTTCTCTTTGGCTTGTTCGGCTGGAAGGTGGCGGCGATCTATCTTTGCACCGGCCTTGGGATTGCGCTCGTTGCGGGCTGGGTGATCGGTCGCCTGCGCATGGAGCGCCACGTGGAAGAGTGGGTCTATGCAACGCAAACCGGCCCGGCCTCCGAGGATGCGCCGATGGCTTGGCCCGAGCGTATCCAGTATGGGCGGGCCGCCGTGCGCGACATCGTGGGGAAGGTTTGGTTTTATGTGATGCTGGGCGTCGCCGTCGGGGCGGGAATCCATGGCTATGTTCCCGAAGGGCTGATGGCTTCGGTGCTGGGCAAGGGCGCTTGGTGGTCGGTCCCCGCGGCCGTGGTCCTGGGCGTTCCGATGTATTCCAACGCCGCCGGGATCATCCCTGTGGTGCAAGCGCTGCTGGGCAAGGGGGCTGCGCTTGGAACCGTGCTGGCCTTTATGATGGCGGTCATCGGCCTTTCTCTGCCCGAAGCGGTCATCCTGCGCAAGGTGCTCAAGTGGCCGCTTCTCTGCACGTTTTTCGGCATCGTCGCCGCGGGCATTATGGTCGTCGGCTATCTCTTTAACTACATCCTGTAACCGTTGCATTCCCCATGAAACCTACAAAACCCAACGTCCTGATCCTTTGCACCGGGAACTCCTGCCGCAGCCATCTTGCCGAAGGCATTCTTCGCCGCGCTGCCGGAGATTTGATGGAAGTCCACAGTGCCGGGTCCAACCCCGCCGGTTTTGTGCATCCCAAAGCCATCGCCGTGCTCAAAGAAATTGGCATCGACATTTCCGGCCACACCTCAAAGCACATGAATGATTTTTTGAACCGGGAGATCACGACGGTCATCACGGTCTGTGGAAACGCCGACCAGGCGTGCCCGATGTTCCCCGGTCAGGTGAACCGCCACCACTGGGGCTTCGACGACCCGGCCCACGCCATCGGCACGGAAGAGGAGATCCTGGATTGCTTCCGGCGCGTGCGCGACCAGATCAAGCTCGTATTCGAGGCTTACGCGGCCGGTTTCCGCGAAGGCAGCCAACGCTAACCTCTCTTTCCCATGCAAAACAGCAAACGCCTCGCCTTTTTTGAACGCTACCTCACCGTGTGGGTCTTCCTCTGCATGATCGCCGGGATCGTGTTGGGCAAGCTGGCTCCGGCGCTGACCTCCACTTTGAGCAAATTGGAGTTTGGCCAGGGCTCGCAGGTGAACATTCCCATCGCCGTGCTCATCTGGCTGATGATCTACCCGATGATGCTCAAGGTGGATTTCACCGCCCTGGGCGGCATCGCCAAAAAGCCCAAAGGGCTCATGGTGACTCTCTTTGTCAACTGGCTGGTGAAGCCCTTCAGCATGGCGCTTCTCGCCTGGGTGTTCATGCAGAACCTCTTTGCTCCGTGGATCGAGCCGGATGTCGCCAAAAACTATACCGCCGGGCTCATCATTCTTGCGGCGGCACCTTGCACGGCGATGGTGTTTGTCTGGTCGTATCTGACCGATGGCGACCCCGTTTACACGCTCGTGCAAGTGGCCGTGAACGACCTCATCATGCTGGTCGCCTTTGCGCCGATTGTGATGTTCCTTTGCGGCGTTGCGAATGTCGTGGTGCCGTCCAAAGTGCTCATCACCTCCGTGGTCGTCTTCATCGTGATTCCGCTGGTCGCAGGCTATCTCACGCGCACGGTGTTGCTTAAAACCCACGGCCAGGATTGGTTCGAGAAGAACTTCCTGGCGAAGTTCCACCCCGTGACCATCTTCGCGCTGCTGGTGACGCTCGTGCTCATCTTCGCCTTCCAGGCCGAAAACTTGACCACCCGCTGGTTCGCCGTCCTGCTCATCGCCGTTCCGATCATTATCCAGGTCTATTTCAACTCCGGCCTGACTTATCTGCTGATGCGCCGTTTCAAGGTCGCGCACAACGTCGCGGCACCGGGCGCATTGATCGGGGCGAGCAATTTCTTTGAACTGGCGGTTGCGGTTGCCATTACGCTCTTCGGCCCTTCCTCCCCGGCAGCATTGGCGTGCGTGGTCGGCGTACTGGTGGAGGTGCCGGTGATGCTCTCCGTCTGCAAGGTGTGCAACGCCTCCCGCACATGGTATCGGCGGGCTTGAAAAGGCCAGAATTGCCGGGCAGGCCTGGGAACCGCGCCTATCTCAGGGGAGGGGGCGGCCCTTTGGTGTCGAGAAAGGCGGAAAATTCCTGGATCGTGGATGCGATTTCCGGCGTGCGCGTGCAGATGGCCTTGACCAACTTCTCGTAATTATCCGGGTTGCGCTGCGAAAGCTCCGCCAAGGCCAAAAACACAGCCAGCGTGTTGTTCAAAGAGTGCTTCATCTCGCTGTAGCGGACGCGGAAATCCATCCATTCCTCGTAGGTAAAGTGGACGGGGTTGTTTCCTGCTGAAGTTATCTCTGGAGCTGGCGGAATCATTGTGCTTTTGTGATGATTCCCACAATTCATGCAAAATGGCTGCGGAGACAATCAAAATCACCGGCGCAAGGCAACATAACCTGAAGAATCTCTCCCTGGAGATTCCCCGCCAGAAGCTTGTCGTCATGACGGGCTTGAGCGGTTCGGGGAAGTCGTCCCTGGCCTTTGACACCCTTTACGCCGAGGGCCAGCGCCGTTACGTGGAGAGCCTTTCGGCGTATGCGCGGCAGTTCCTGGACCAGATGCAGAAGCCCGATGTGGACTTTATCGAGGGACTTTCGCCCGCCATTGCCATCGAGCAGCGCTCCAGCGCCAGCAATCCGCGCTCCACCATCGCCACGACCACGGAGATTTACGACTACCTGCGCGTCCTTTACTCCGCCATTGGCCAGCCGCACGACCCGGCGACGGGCGCGCCGGTATTCAAGCAAACCACGCAGTCCATCGTGGATGCCTTGCTCGCGTTCCCCCCGGAAACGAAGCTCATTTTCCTGGCCCCGCTGGTGGAGGGGCAGGCCGGGGAGTTCCGCGATGTGCTGGAGAAGATCAAGCGCGAAGGGTTCATCCGCGCGCGGCTGGATGGGGAGATCGTGGAACTTGGCAACCCTCAGCAGCCGGTAAAGCTGGAGAAGGGGAAAACCCATCCCATCGAGGCCGTGGTGGACCGCGTGGTCGTGCGCGAGGGCGCCCGCCAGCGTTTTGCCGATTCGGTCGAAACCTCGCTCAAGTGGGGCGGCAGCCGGATGCTCGCGCTCAGCCAGGCCCCGGGAGAAACGGGCTGGACCGAGCACCGCTATTCCACCGACTTCACCAACCCGGAGACCGGTTTCACGATTCCGCAGCTCACGCCCAAGCATTTCTCTTTCAACAGCCACCTGGGGGCCTGCCCCGCCTGCCACGGGCTGGGGACGGAACTGGTATGCGATCCCGATTTGATTGTCCCCGACCGCGCCAAAAGCCTTGCGCAGGGAGCCGTCGCCCCATGGGCCAAGGCCACCAAGCGCATGAGCGGGTATTACCGGGCGCTGCTTGTTTCGCTCTCCAAGGCGTTCCGCGTTTCCATGGACACGCCGTTTGGGGAGCTTCCAGAACGTTTCCAAGACGCCCTTCTTACCGGCACGGGCGACCGTTGCATTGATCTCCAGATGGAAAGCTCGACGCGCAAGACGCGCATCCAGCGGCCCTTTGAAGGTGTGGTGGGCAACCTCCAGCGGCTGTACGAGCAGACGGCCAGCGAACTGCGGCGGGTGCAAATCCGCGCCTACATGAGCCGACGCGAGTGCTCCGTCTGCCATGGCGCGCGGCTTCGGCCGGAAATTCTGGCCGTCACGCTTCCCGGCGAAGAGGGAAGGGAGCTTGGCATCCAGGGGCTGTGCGGCATGACGATCCGCCATGCCAAAGAGTTCCTGGAGCACCTGGCGCTCAACCCCCAGCAGCGCGTGATAACGAGTGAAGTCTTGCGCGAAATCCTGGCCCGCTTGAGTTTCCTGGACGAAGTGGGCCTAAACTACCTGAACCTCGACCGTGAGAGTGGCACGCTTTCCGGCGGCGAGGCCCAGCGCATCCGGCTGGCCACGCAGATCGGCTCGGGCCTCGCGGGCGTTCTCTACGTCCTGGACGAGCCGAGCATCGGCCTGCACCAGCGCGACAACGACCGCCTCATCGGCACGCTGCGCCGCCTGCGCGACTTAGGCAACTCCGTCATCGTCGTGGAGCACGACGAAGACACGATCCGCGCCGCCGATTACATTGTCGATCTGGGCCCCGGAGCGGGCGTGCGCGGCGGCCAGTTGGTCGCCCAGGGGACGCTGGAGGAAGTGTTGGCTACGCCCGGCTCGCTCACCGCAGATTACCTCACCGGGCGATTGTCCATCCCCGTGCCGCGCCACCGCGTCGTCCCGTCGGGCAAGAAGGACCTTGCCAAAGACCCGCGTGCGCTTTCCAGCGGATGGATTACGGTGACGGGGGCGAGCGAGAACAATCTCAAGGATGTCACCGCCTCTTTCCCTCTCGGTTGCTTCACCTGCGTGACGGGCGTTTCCGGCAGCGGCAAGTCAACGCTCGTGGACGACATCCTCCAGCGCGCCCTTTTCCGGCACTTTTACGGCTCCAAAGAGCGCCCCGGCCGCTATCGCGCGCTCCTCGGGCTCGACCAGGTGGACAAAGCCATCGTCATTGACCAGACCCCCATTGGCCGCACGCCGCGCTCCAACCCCGTGACGTACACCGGGGCGTTTGGGCCGATCCGCTCCCTTTTTGCCCAGCTCCCCGCCTCGCGCGTGCGGGGCTACGAGCCCGGGCGTTTCTCCTTCAACGTCAAGGGCGGACGCTGCGAACATTGCGCGGGTGACGGCATGATCCAGATCGAAATGCACTTCCTGGCGGATGTGTATGTGGAGTGCGAGGTCTGCCATGGCCGCCGCTACAATCGCGAGACGCTGGAAGTCACCTACAAAGGCAAGAACATCGCCGACATCCTCGACATGACGGTGGACGAGGCCGCCCGGTTCTTCCGCAACGTCCCGACCGTGTGTGATAAACTGGTCGCGCTGGAGGACGTGGGCCTTGGCTATGTCCGCCTGGGGCAGGCCGCCACCACCCTTTCCGGCGGCGAGGCGCAGCGTGTCAAGCTGGCGGCGGAACTGGCCAAGAAAGCCACCGGCCGCACCGTCTACATCCTCGACGAACCGACGACCGGCCTGCATTTCGCCGACATCCACAAATTATTGGAAGTGCTCCTCAAGCTGCGCGACTCCGGCAACACGCTCATCGTCATTGAGCACAACCTGGAGATGATCAAGTGCGCCGACTGGGTGATCGACCTTGGCCCCGAAGGAGGCGCGGATGGTGGCCAGATCATTGGCGAGGGGACGCCGGAGCAGATCGCGAAGATCAAGGAAAGTTACACGGGCCACTACCTGGGCCGCGTGCTGCACCAAGGGGCGTAGCGGGCATACCCGCCGCGTCTCCGCGCTTCCCCTAGAACGGTTTCCTGGCGCTACTCGCGGGCTTCCAGACGCAGAAGCTCTCGTTTTCCAACTCGACAAATTCTTTATGCCCCGGGGGAAGGTTGGCGATGATTTCCCGCGCGTCGTCGTCGCCCATCCAGACAACCCCGCCGATGTCGCCGGAGGTTTTTGCAATAAAGGGCTTCCAGTCTTCCGGCTCGGAGAGGTTAGGGGCCACATCGCGCTTGGCGTAGTATTGGAGTTGCGGCCCGTAATACGGCATGAAATTGCAAAGCACGTGGGTTTCCGGCTTAAAATGGAGGCGGATGACTTTGCCCAGTGTGGGGATGAGGTCTTCAGATTCCTTTTTCTGCAGGTCAAGGATGCAAAAACGCCCCTGCAACTGGTCCGTTTGGTTTTGCCCCCGGTAAGCCGCCGCTGCCAGCAGGAGCATCATGGCGCAGTTGACCCCGAGGCGTGCGTAGCGGAAGGGAGCGTTCTCAAGGGCCTGTGCCAACTGGTTCAAGGCGATGCCCGCCAGGATGGCAACGGGGGCGATGAAGTAGAAGGGGATGTATTCGTGAATGTAAGAGTCGTTTTGAAAAACCCCCACAAACACGGCGTCCATGGCAAAGATCATGAAGGCCGCCCAGCTAATCCAGGCCATATCAGGCTCTTTCCTGCGACGGTAGGCGATGACGCCCCCAAACGCTGTTGCCGCCAGACCGGCCCAGAGATAGTGGCGCACCAGGCTCGCCCCCACTTTGCGGCACCATTGCGCAAAGGTAAATTTGAAGTGATCATTCGACGCCACGCGCAGCACAAACGTCTTGTGTAAATCCTCGAGCGCATCGGGCTTCAATAGTTGTGTGTGCACCAGGTAGAGCGCGGCGGAAATGCCCGTGATGGCGAGCACTGTCCAGGCGAGACGCCTTGCCGGGCGTCCCGGGCGCGTCATCCACCAGGTGAAGAGCGCCAGGGCAAAAAGATGCATTGCCCAGTCCACCCACATTCCCACCAGTAGACTGCCGAAAAAGAGCACCTTCCAGAGAGGACGTTTCGTTTGTTCCCAATAGCGCAGGCAAAGCAGGGCGGCGAGGATCAGAAAGAGCACCACCGGCTCAAAGTTGACCATCGTTCCATAGCGCAGCGTCATTGGCAGGCTGGCGAACACCGCCGTGCAGAAGAGGGCCGTCCGGCGGCCCAGGGTGCTGACTGTCAGCAACCACAGGAGCATGGCGCTGCCAAGAGTGCAGACGATGGGCACCAGCCGGGCCACCCACTCGTGTTCACCGAGGATGGAAAAAAGGACGGCGATACCCAGGTGCAGCAGCGGCGGGTGGTGCAGGTAATACCCGGCGTTGGGGATCGGCAGCGGGCCGAAATAAAATGCGGTGGACGCACCCTGCGTCTCCAAGAGCCCCGCGCGCAGCGTGTTGTGCGCAGCCTGGGACCAGACTGCCCCGTTGAAGTCGATTTGGTTGACCCACGGGCGGTCGATATCGTCAGTCAAATAGAAGGCGAACGTGAGCAAAACAGCCCCCAGCGCGAGGAAACTCAACGCGGAAGCGAGAAAGGGATGTCGATGCATTGGATGGGGATCAAAGCGGGGAGGTGGCACAAAATGCAGCGATTGAGGCGAAACCCGACGCTTTTGGGAGAGCTGGGGGGGATTGCCTGAAAAGGGCTGGGCCAACCCCCAGGTTCTGCAATCCTTTATGAATAAATTATTAATCCAGCTAAATCAAGCTTTCCCTAGGGAAAAACCCTTGCCTGAAGCGGAAAAAACGCGGTGATTGTCGGCGACGAAGGAGGTAAGCGCCCCTTTTGTGAAAAATTTCGCGGTTTTCTGAAATTCTTTGAACGAACGGAAAGGGGCCGTGTCTTAATTTCCGTTGAGGGGGTGATTCGGGTCGTGCACGGGTTTTTAAATAAAGGGGTTTGTTTTTACCGTGCGCGGCCCGAATCTTTTTTTACCTCGTTCCCAAGTTGCACTTGGGAACGCCTAACTTCCGGTGGGTTCTGCGGGTAGGGGGAGGGGACCACAGCATGCCCCTCCGGACAATAGAGTTGCCGGGACAAATGCGTTCCCAAATAGAGTTTGGGCACGAGAAAAATTGGGCAATTTCTCTCCGCTACTGCCACCCGGTGATGCTCACCTCGCCGCCAGCAACCCTTCGCACGGTTCCGTCCTGCGTACACCGTACCCGCAGGCTGCCGTCTGCTTCCAATGCCTCTGCTACTGCGGGGTAGGTTTCGCACGGGGCATGCACGGTGATCGCGCGGCCAATCAGGAGGCTGCGCGCCTCGGCTTCCGCGACAACGGCGGCAAAATCGCACGCCAGCGCCGGGTAAAGTGCGTCGAGTTGGCGCAAAAGAGCGGCGGCCGTGGAGTGGCGGTCCAACGGGGCGGCATTCGGCCCGGCCGTTTGGCGCAACGAGGTAGCCCGCGCCTGGAGTTCTTCGGGGAAATCGGTGCGTGTCTGGTTGACGTTCACGCCAATGCCGACGACAGCGTAGCCTCCCGGGCCCGCGACACTTTCACAAAGGATGCCGACGGCTTTCTTCCCGCCCAGGTAGATGTCGTTGGGCCATTTGATGGCGGCGCGGCAGCCGGGGAGCGCTTCTTCCAGCCCACGGGCGATGGCGACCGCCGCCCAAGTGGTCAGGCGCGCCCAGTCGGCCTGGGCAAAGGCAGGCCGCAGCAGCACGGAGAACCAGAGGCCGTGGCGGTCCAGCGATTCCCAGCGGCGGCTCAGACGTCCGCGCCCGGCAGTCTGGCGTTCGGCGAAAACCACCGCTCCCTCCGGCGCTCCCGAGCGGCCCAGTTCGCCCGCCACGTCGTTGGTGGAGGTGGTTTCCTCCAAGACGACGACCGAGCGGCCGATCCGGCGCGACGGCGGCAGATGTGCCAGGATCATCGCGGCCCCCAACGGAGCGTCTGTGGCGGGCATGGCGGTTAACCTTCCCGTTGCAGGTCGAGGGAGAAATCAATCGCCGGAGCGGAGTGGGTCAAGGCACCCACGGAGATGAAATCGACGCCCGTCGCGGCAATTTCCGCCACGGTTTGGAGGTTCACGCCGCCGCTCGCTTCGAGCTGAACTTTGCCGCTGCTTAAGGCGACGCATTCGCGCATGGCCGTGAGGGTCATGTTGTCGAGGAGGATGACGGCGACGCCTTGCAGGGTCAAAAAGCCGCGCACTTGCTCCACGGTATCGGCTTCCAGTTCCACGCGGATGTCGGGGTGCTCGCTCTGGAGGCGCGTGATGGCGGCCTGGAGGAAGGCGAGGTCGTCGCGCGCGGCGAGGTGGTTGTCCTTTACGAGCACCATGTCGTAGAGGCCAAAGCGGTGGTTGGTTCCGCCCCCGGCCTTTACCGCGGCTTTTTCCAGCGCCCGCAGGCCGGGCGTGGTCTTGCGGGTGTCGAGGATCTTGGCGCGCGCGCCGGGCACGGCTGCCACGGCGTCCACAAACTGGCGGGTTAGCGTGGCCACGCCGGAAAGTTGTTGGAGGAAGTTCAAGGCGACGCGCTCGGCGGTCAAAAGGGAAGCGACGGAACCGGAGAGCTCGAGGACGACGTCGCCGGGCTCCACGCGGGTGCCGCACGGACGCACGATCTCGACGCGGAGGGTCGGGTCGACCTGATGGAAGACTTCGGCGGCGAGCCGGACGCCTGCGGCGACGCCGGTCTGTTTGGCGATGATCCGGCCATGGCCTGTCTGGCCCGGGTCGACAAAATATTGGCAGGTGAGGTCACCCGTCCCGATGTCCTCGGCGAGGGCGGTGCGGATGGCTTGTTCAACGGCGGAAGAGGAATGGCAACTGGACACGTCTATTTGCCTAACCGGAGACGGGCGGATGCGCAACCCGGAACTTGCTTTGCGGGCAAAGATGCGGGGCGTGGCGGCTGCCCTGTACGCAGCGCGCGCGCCATGTCCCGGGCTTTGGAAAACCCGGGGGTGGCGCGCGATGGCTTAAACCGTAACCTTGGCTTTTACGCCTCGGCTGCTGCTTTGAGCGTCGCCGGTTCGATCTTCATGATCTCTGCGGTGCGGTCGCCGTGCTCGGTGGGGACTTCCAGTTTTTCGCCCACTTTGTGGCCCATAAGGACCTGGGCGATGGCGGCTTTGTAGGAGATGATGCCCGCTTTCGGGTCGCTGTCCCACGCACCCATGATACTGTAAACATCCACGCGGCCATCAACGACTTCTTTGATGGTGACGGTGGTGCCGATGTTGACGACGCTGGTGTCCGGGTTGGCGAAGTCGGTGCCGCGGGCGATGCTCAGGTCGCGTTCCATTTCAGCCCGGCGGCGGGAGAGGACGCGCTGCATTTCCTTGGCGGCCTTGAACTCGAAGTTTTCCCGCAGATCGCCGTAGGAGCGGGCGACGGAGATTTCTTTGACGTTCTCGGGGATCTTCTTGTTGACGAGTTCGTCCAGCTCGTTCTTCCGTTTTTCGAGGCTCTCCCAGGAGACGATGAGCGCTTCCTGTTTCTCGGCGGGGTTGTCGCCGGTGAGCATGGACTCCATGGCCGGGTAGACGCGGACGATGCGGCCCAGGATGGAGCGCTTGTTGAGCTCCTCAAATACGCCCGATAGCATCACTTTGCGGATGGTGTCGCGGACGATTTCGGGTTCGGACCCGGCGAGGAGGTCGGGGATGAGTTCGCGGTCTTCGAGCAGCAGATCGTGGAGCTTGCTGCCGCGTTTGATGTCGTTGAACTGGTCGCGCTCCAGGGCGGAGAGGGTGGCGCTTAAGACGCGTGCGTCGGCCATGGTGGCGAAGACGCCGCCGCGCTCTTTGCAGAGCCAGGTGAGGACTTCGGCCGAAATGGTGTGGTCGCCGAGCCAGCGGTCCAGCTCGTGGTGCAACTCTTCTTTCTTGCCTTGGTCGAGGAGGAGCCGCGCGCTTTCGGTGACGATGCGGATGCTGCTCTTGCCCATCAGGGCGAGTAATTTTTCCACCCACTTCTCTTCGCCATAGGCGGCGGGGAAGGCGGCGAGGATGCGGCGCTGCTTGGCGGCGGGCACATCGGCGAGGATCTCGTGCATGCGGCGTTCTTCTTCCTGGAGAATGTCGCTCAAGGTGATGGCCCCTTCGTTGTGGGGGATGCCGGTGATGTGGCAGAGTTCGTCCGCGTCGAGGATCAGCTCCAGGGCCTGCGCGGTGTTGAGCCTGCGGGTTTTCTGCGCGGCGTCTTCGACGGCGGCGATCACGGCGGTCAGCTCGTTGCCTTCTTTAAACTCTTCGGTGCACTTGAGGATCTGGTCGAGGGCGGCGATCTGCGCCTTCGTCTGGCGGGCGGCGTTAAAGGCGGCAAGCAGTTCGTCGGTGTGGGAGATCGGTTTCTCGCGCAGGACGATGGCGTCGGTTTTCTTGGTGGGGAAGGCGATCAGTCCGTCCTTTTTGAGGAGCTTCTTGGTGGAATCCCACCAGCGCTTGAACTCGGTCTCGTTGAAGATCTCCCCGGAAAGGGCTTCGGCGATCTGGTCCTGGGTTGCGCGGCCTTCGTAGCTCTGGAGGATGAACCGGACGAGCCCGACGGCGTCTTCCTTGGCCTGCGCCTTGACTGCGGGGCCTTCGGTGACTTTCCGGACGAGGATGTGGTCTTCCGGCAACGGGGTCAGAGACTCCGCGGCGTATTCCAACTGCATCGTGTGGCCCTTTTTGGTCTTGAAATCGATGACGGCTTGGTTAAGGAGAAAATTGATCTCAGCGATGCGCCCGAATCCCCAGCTTTTGTGCAGACAGTACGTTCCTGCGGGGAGCTTCTCAAGGGATGTGGCGACGTGAGGAGTGAGTTTACCCGCTTGGAGGGCTTTTTCAATCTCGGCTTGCATAGGGTTTATAAACATAGGGAACCACCGGGCGCTTGGCTAACGAAAATTGAAGTTTGTTTTGAAAAGGGATTCCTTTTCCGTTTTTCGAGACTTGATTGCGACCGATTCCGCCGTTTGACTGCGCTTGCCATGACGCCTTCCACTCCCCGCCGCCTTTCCGATGACCTTGAAGGGCTCCTGGCTATCTCCTGCGAGCGGCCGCTGTGCTTGGGGGAGGTGGCGGCGATTCTCCAGGGGCGTGGGTTCGACCTGCTGACGATGGTTCTTGCCGCGCCGTTCCTGATTCCCAGCGTGCCGGGCCTCTCCACGCCCTTTGGCGCGGCGATCATGGCGCTGGGGGCCAGCCTGGCGTGTGGCCGCGAGCCGTGGCTGCCGGGGTTTGTCCTGCGGCGGGAACTTTCGCCGGAGACGCTTGGCAGGATTCTGCGTCTGCTGCTCAAGCTGGTGCGTCGGATGGAGCGGGCGGCGCGCCCCCGGCTTCTTTTTTTACAGAGCGGCCCGGCGATGACCCGGTGGATCGGGGCGGCGATTGCCTCCGGGGGCGTGTTCTTATTTTTGCCGATTATGGTGCCGGTGATGAACACCCTACCCGCGCTCTCCATCCTCTTCCTGGCGGCGGGGTTGATGGAGCGCGACGGGCTCTTTGTGGCGCTGGGCCATGGTTTCGGAGTGGCGGCCTGGATTTACTTTGGGGCGTGGCTGTGGCTGGGCAAGGCGGGGGTGGTCTGGCTGCACGGGATGTTTTAGGCCATCCGCGGAACCTTAATCCTCCTTGGTTGCCGCTTTTTCCTGGGCTATCTGCGCCAAGGTTTTGGTGGCAAGCCGGGCTGCGCCGCGTGTTTCGCGCAAGGTCACCCGCGTTCCCTTCGTCTCGCACTCGGCC
>Ga0073936_10007603_pt1 | contig 13981 bp, 10 predicted proteins | sample AliMusrvi5mmetaG_FD_87041 | JGI IMG/M metagenome (GOLD analysis project Ga0073936, IMG submission 87041) | Freshwater lake bacterial and archeal communities from Alinen Mustajarvi, Finland, to study Microbial Dark Matter (Phase II) - Alinen... | ecosystem: Environmental > Aquatic > Freshwater >... | reverse complement strand
CCGAGATACCGCAGCGGAAGGGACTGAGAAACTTCGCCACATCGGCCACCGGATCCGGATTGAAGCTCGACACGATACCGACGCTCGCTTCAATGCCGCGGCCCGCCAGTTTCTCGGCGGCCGCGACCGCTTCCACCGCGACCGAGCCCATCGAAAGAATGGCCACGTCCCTGCCGTGTCGGACGACCTGAAGCCGACCGGGCTCGAAGTGTCCGTTCAGGTTCTCAATGGCAACGCCGTCGCTCTTCCCGAGGCTGTAGTAAACAGGGCCGGGCACGAGCGCGGTCGCGCGCAGCGCCGTCGCGGCCTGCTCGCCGTCGGCCGGCGCGACGACCATCAGCCCCGGCAGTGTCCGCAGCACGCCGATATCTTCCAGCGCGTAGTGTGTCGGTCCGGCGTGGCCATACTCGAATCCCATTCCCATGCCGACCACGCGCACCGGAAGCCGGTGCAGCACCGGGCCATTGCGAATAAACTCAAACGGGCGCAGCGCGGCGAAGGTCGCAATGGAATAAACATAAGGCAGATACCCCGCTTCCGCCAGACCGGTAGCGAGACCGACCATATTCTGTTCGGCCACGCCGGCATTCAGAAACCGGTCGGGGAAGCGCTCCCGAAACGGCTCGAACACCATGTAGCCCAGATCTCCGGTCAGCAAAAGAATGCGCTTATCCGCGGCCGCGAGATCCATCAGTGTCTGAACAAATGCCTTTCTCACCGCGCGTCTCCCAGTTCTTTCAGCGCGAGGTCGAACTCCAACTGGCTCATGGGAAGGTAATGCCAGTTAATTCTGTGTACCGATAAGTGAGTCTGCGTAATTGGCACGCCCTGTTCCATGTAAGACACCCCTTTGCCGAAGCAGGTGCGCGCGAGTATGACATGCGGCCTCGGATCGCCGGTTTCGGCCAGTGCAGCCGTCAGTTCCGGCAGCGAATGGCCATCTACCACGGAAGTCCTCCACCCAAAGGCGGTCCAGCGTTCCGGCAGATTATCGCAGTTCAATACGTCACAGGTAAGACCCAGAGCCTGCTGACCGTTCCAGTCCACAATCAGTGCCAAATTATGCAGTTGGTGATGGGCCGCGAACATGGCCGCTTCCCATACCGAACCCTCATTGCACTCCGCGTCGCTTAACAGACAAAACACGCGGCGGGAAGACCCCTGCATGCTCGCCGCCAGCGCCGCCCCGGCCGCCATGCACGGGCCTTGCCCCAGCGACCCGCTCGCGAAATCGACTCCGCGCAGAGCGGCTTCGGGATGAACTCCGAGATACGAATCGTCCCCGCAAAACGTGTCGAGCTGCTCTTCCGACACCCAGCCTTTCAGCGCCAGCACGGCATATAAAGCAAGCGCCGCGTGCCCCTTGGAGAGAACAAACCGGTCCCGCTCCCGGTCTTCCGGCGAACTGACGCGAATGACGGCGCCATAAAGCGCGCAGAGAATATCCACCACGCTAAGACAGGATCCGATATGACCGACATTGGCTCGCTTCGACTGCTCGAGAATAATCCGGCGCGCCGCCCGCGGACTAATGGAATCAATTCCCACTGGTCATCTCGAAGAACTGAATCTTACCGGCAAACGGATCGATCCCATCGATCCAGGATCCGATGGTAATCGGACCTTCCTCATGGACGACCGGCTGCGCCAGTTTCATGTCGTCGACGGATATTCCGTTATGCCGGATTTTCAGGTCGGTTCCGTTCACGTCGATTTGCAGATAGGCGACCTCGCCTTCCGGACAGGCGAACTCTTTCGACAAAACCCACCGGTCCCCCAGCCCGATCAGTAATGCATATCGATCCGCTTCCGAACGGCGCAACCGGAGCCCTTTGAAACTTCGCCAGTGAACCTCGGTATTGAACACCGTCGCGGGTCCAACTTCCGTTCCGACGGGCATGAACTGAACCCGGATCGACACGCGTTGAGGCGTCTGAATCGGCGGCAACTTGCCAGGGACTGTCAAGGGCATATCCAGACACCGCAGGCTGCCGGCAACACACTCAAGCGGCGGCATGGTTTTGCTGAATGCCGCTTCGCGCCTCGCCGCCAGATCTTTGCGCAGGTAGAATCTCTCGTTGTACAGATCGGTCAGCAGGACGTAGTGCGAATCGACAAATTCAGCGAGCCCCGCAACCTGTCCGAAGCCGAAGTAATCGGGGCTGGTCAGAAACATCGACGCGGGCCCGATCGCGTCGATAAACAGCGCCGGCGGCCTTGCCTGCAGGTCCCGCAGGAGCCGTTCACGATGATGCCGGTTCACTCTTTCCGCGCTGGGATTTCCGTCGAACCGCGGCGGCGACGTCAGCAGGTTAAAACCCCGGAAGTGATTACTCACATTCATATCCCGCGCCGCGGGCACGCGTCCGGAAGACAGATAAGGTTGCACCGTCCAGCCCCACACAAAAATACGGTCCTCGGGTTGTGTGACCGTGCGGATCAGGTAACCCTCCGGTGCCCGGACCGTATCCGGCACATGGAAGACGCCGATATCCTGACGACTCCAGAGCAAAGTGTCGCATCCGGCGGTCAGAATCACAACTATGCCCGGAAGCCAAATGGACTGACGCGTACTGCGCGCCAGAATCCAGCCTATGGGAATACAGAAAGGCACAAAGAGGAACAGTAAGTAGTGATCAAATCCGCGATGAGGCTTATAGACGGAGTAAAGGGCGGCCTCCGCGCAGACCAGTCCCAGCAATCCGAACCACCGGACGGGATCGCTCCCCAGTGCGCCTTTCCGCCAAAGGACCAGAAAATAGACAAGCGCGGCAATTAGAGACAGGAGCGCCAGCAGAGCGTACAGTAGCATACGTTTGTCCGGCCGGATTAATGCGATGCCACAGACGGCCAGAACCAAGGCGGTGAGTTTCGGTATTCGGCGTGATTTCCCAAACCATCTCTGCCCGAGAAAAACCAGAAAGATCGCCAGCACGGATAAGCCGAAGCCGCGCGTGGCTGCGGGCTGAAAAGCGTATCGGATAAAACCTTGCAGGGATTCCGTAAGGCCGGCACTGGTGGCTACGTAGCCGATATTGGCGACAACGTACCGTTCCCAAAACTCCGTCCAGACACCCGCTTCCAGAACCGCACTTCCGTTCAGTATCAGAAGTAATAAAGCGCCCGCTCCGGCTAAAAGCAGCGACTCCCACTTTTCCCGCCACGCACGGTTTACCCACACGAAGAACAACGACACGGCTGCGGCGGCCGCGACGATCGGCAGGGATTGCATCTTGGTCAGCAGCGCCGCGCCGGTTGTCAGGCCCAGCAAGAAGGTGTCGAGACGGAGCTTACCCGACTGCGTGATGATCCTTACGCTTAGAAATACGCCCGCCGATACCAACAGCACCGGAATGTGCTCGGAGCTGTAGTGCAAGAATTCGCCGCCGCGAAGAACGCAGTAGATGCCGGCCACAGGCAGGATGGCAATGCGGGCCAGATCTTCGCTAAGAAGCAGCGCGAAGGCCCGGTAAAGTACGTAAACGCTCAGAAAGATCGCGATAAGTCCGATGACGCGGGCAGAGGCAAAATCCGGTGTGATACCGAAGACAGCGGGCAACATCAACGGATAGATATTGCCCGGACCGCTTGTGCCGCAGTCTACCGACCGGAAGAAGTTAGCGTCCGAGAACAGCTTGCGCGCCGCCGTAAGAAATTGCCCCTCGTCCGGATTCAGCTCATTCAGGAGCAGAATCGGATAACGGCAAACGAACAGGCAGCAGCCATAAGTAATCCAGAATACGGTTGCCGGAGTACGAACGATCCGGTAGTAGTTCACCACCGCCATCGCTGGCACCGTAAGCAGCAGCACAAAGCAGAAGACCTTCCAGTAAAGGAAAGCATTCCCACCCGTGGAAAATAGCCCTAAGTAGGAGTTGAACCAGCGATAAAGGACCGGCCGCAAGGTGCCTGGTGAATCCACCGGCACAGGCACAAGGATTGCTGTTCGAACAAGGCTCAGACCGGCTAACGCGTGCAGAGGGCTCTTCCCTTCGAAGAACCCTCACCTTACAACAAGCGGGATAAGATTGTCGGTATTCCGGATTACACTTTCTTAGGCGGCTGCACAACCTGAATGTGAAGTTCTTTCAACTGTTGCGGCCGAACCGTATTCGGCGCGTTCATCATCAGGTCTTCCGCGTTCTGGTTCATCGGGAACATGATGACTTCCCGGATATTCGGCTCGTCCGCCAGCAGCATGACGATGCGGTCGATACCCGGCGCGATTCCACCGTGCGGCGGAGCGCCGTACTTCAGCGCATTGATCAGCGCCTTAAAACGTTCGTTCACCTCTTCGGGCGGATAGCCCGCGATATCGAACGCACGGTACATGATGGAGGGCTGATGGTTGCGGATCGCGCCCGAGGAAAGCTCATAGCCGTTACAGACGATGTCGTACTGAAAGGCTTTGATGGTGAGAGGATCCTGATTATTCAGCGCGTCCAGACCGCCCTGCGGCATGGAGAACGGGTTATGGCTGAACTCGATTTTCCCGGTATCTTCGTTCTGCTCATACATCGGGAAATCGACGATCCAGCAGAACCGGAACACCTTCTCTTCGATCAGGCCGAGTTGGCGTCCCAGCGAATCCCGCAGCGTGCCCAGAATCTTGCAGATCTTCGCTTTATCGGTATCGGCGAGAATAATAATCGCATCGCCTGTCACCGATTCCGTCGTCGCGATCAACTGCGCCGTGCTCTCCGGCGTCAGGAACTTCGCGACCGGCCCTTTGAGCGTGCCGTCGGCTTCCACGGTCAGCCAGGCAAGGCCCGCCGCGCCGGCCGTCTTTGCCTGCTCTTCGAGCTTGTCCCAGAAGGAGCGCGACCGGTCGGACGTCTGCGGCAACTTGATTGCCCGCACCGTTTTGCCCGCGAAGGCGCGGAATGCGGAGCCTGCGAACATCTCGCTCAGGTCCACGATCAGCAGCGGATTCCGCAGGTCCGGCTTATCGGAACCGTACTTCAGCATCGCGTCGGCATAGGTGATGCGCGGAAACGGCGCCTGGGTGATGGTATGCTCCGGCGCATACTCGCCGAACAGGCCGGTCATCAGCGTTTCGAGGGCCGCGAACACGTCGTCCTGCGTGACGAAGCTCATCTCGATATCGAGCTGATAGAACTCGCCCGGCGAACGATCGGCGCGGGCATCTTCGTCGCGATAACAGGGCGCGATCTGGAAGTAGCGGTCGAAGCCCGACACCATGATGATCTGTTTGAACATCTGCGGGGCCTGCGGCAGCGCGTAGAACTTGCCGGGATGACGGCGCGCCGGCACCAGGAAGTCGCGCGCGCCTTCCGGGCTCGATGCGGTCAGCGTCGGCGTCTGGTATTCGACAAAACCGAGGTCCACCATGCGCCGCCGGATGCTCGAAATGATGCGCGAGCGCAGCAGGATATTCGCGTGCATCTTCGACTTGCGAAGGTCGAGGAAACGATAGGTGAGCCGCATGTCTTCCGGCACGGGAAGTTCGGGGAAGACGGAAAACGGCACCGGCTCGGTGGCGCCCAGGAGTTCGGCATCGGTGATGCGCACTTCGATTTCGCCGGTCGGCATCGCGGGATTGATGGCGCCTTCATCGCGCGCCACCACTTTGCCATCCACGCGGATTACGGTCTCTTTCGGCAGGGCCGAGATGGTGTCATACACCGGCGAACCGGGCTCGACAACCAGCTGTGTAATGCCGTAATGATCGGCCAGATCGATGAAATATACCCCACCGTGATCGCGGCGATTGCGCAGCCATCCTGAAAGACGGACTTCCGTCCCGGTGTGCGCGCTTCGCAGTTCGCCGCATGTGTGAGTTCTGTACCTGTGCACTTCGCCTCGCTTAATTTGGGGTGGATCGCGTGCTGCGGAGACACGTGTCCCCGAGCACCTCTTATTGTAGTCGTTGCAGTAATTGTTCGCGGGTGACGGACTGCTGCTCGCCGGACTTCATGTCCTTGAGCGAGTACTCGCCCTTCGCGATTTCGTCGTCCCCCAGGATGACCACAAACCGCGCGCCCAGCTTGTTGGCCAGTTCCATGGCGCGTTTGAGCTTGCCGCCCGCCAGCACTTCCACGGAAGCGCCGGCGCGACGCAGTTCCCGCGCCAGTTCGCCCGCATGGCGCAGGGCGGCATCGCCGAGCGGAGCCAGGAACACGTCGAGAGCGTCGTCGTGCGTCTGGTCCACGGTCATCACCAGGCGGTCTTCGCCAATGGAGAAGCCGATGCCGGGTGAGTGCACGTTGGAGCCGAGCGACTCGGCGAGTCCGTCATAGCGTCCGCCGCCCAGCACGGAGTTCTGCGACCCGAGGTTGCCGTGGGTCACCTCGAACGTGGTCCGCATGTAGTAGTCGAGCCCGCGCACCAGGCGGGGCTTCACTTCGAACGCGATGGAGCGATCGTTCAGATAGCCCTTTACCGCGGCGAAGTGGGGCGCGCAGTTCTCGCACAGGCTGTCGAGGATGGACGGCAACTGGTCAATTGCCGGCTGATCTTCGGGCACCTTGCAGTCGAGCACGCGCAGCGGATTCGTTTCCGCGCGGCGCTGGCAATCCGTGCAGAGAGAAGGCGCGACGGGCAGCAGCGCTTCCTTCAATTTCGCGACGAACTTCGGCCGGCAATCGGGGCAGCCCACGGAGTTGATGAGCAGCGTGAAGCCGGTGAGCCCCGCGCGGGTCAGCATCTCGGTCACCATCTCGATGACTTCCGCGTCGACGAACGGCGAGTCCGCCCCGATGGCCTCCGCGCCGATCTGGAAGAACTGCCGGTAGCGGCCCTTCTGCGGCCGTTCGCGGCGGAACATGGGCCCGATGTAGTAGAGCTTCTGCACGCCGGGCCGCTGATCCAGACGGTGTTCGATGTAAGCCCGGATCACGGAAGCCGTGTTTTCGGGCCGCAGCGTCAGCGAAGTGCCGTGGTCGTCGAAGGTGTACATTTCCTTCGAAACAATGTCGGTTTCGGCGCCCACGCCGCGGGCGAAAAGCTGTGTTTCTTCGAGGATCGGCGTGCGGATTTCGTGGTAGTTGTAGGCACGGAAAACCTCCCGCGCGATCCGTTCCACGCGGTTCCACACCGCGGTGTCGGGGGGCAGTAAGTCTCGGGTACCTTTTACGGCGCGAATCATGTAAGGGGGAATTCCGATGCTATCACGCGGAAATCCGATTGCCTCGTCAGGCCCCCCGGTGAGATAGAATTCGCATCTATGGCGACAGTGCGAGCGCTCGTTTTTGCAGGGATTGCGGCGGCCGGTCTGAACGCGCAGACCGGGGTTTTCACGGCGGAACAGGCCACGGCCGGGCGCGGGGTCTATCTGGCGAACTGCGGGAGTTGTCATTTGCCCGACCTTTCGGGCCGCAATGAGGCACCGCAGCTTGCCGGCGGCAACTTCCTGCGGCAGTGGGGCGCGAAGACTCCTGCGGAACTGACGGCCTATATTCAACAGACGATGCCGCCTGGCAATATCGGCGGGCTGGGGCAGGACACGTACTCGCAGCTGGTGGCGTTCCTGCTGGAGGCGAACGGGGCGAAGCCCGGGGCCGCTCCAACGTCGAAGATCAGTGCCGTCGCCAACGGGCAGATGCCGGCCGCGCTGCTGGCGATCCTGAACTCGCCGGCATCCGATCAGGCGGGGCTGTCGCAGGCGACCGGGCCGAAGGGGCACACGGTCAAGGGCGAAGTGAAGAACTATGTGCCGGTGACCGATGAGATGCTGCGGCATCCCGCCGATGGCGACTGGCTGATGATTCGCCGGAACTATCAGGGATGGAGCTACAGTCCGCTGAGCGAAATTACGGCGGCGAATGTGAAAAACCTGCGGCTGGCGTGGGTTTGGGCGATGAACGAGGGCGGCGCGACGGAGCCGACGCCGATTGTGCACAACGGCATTATCTACCTTTCGAACACCAGCAACACGGTGCAGGCGCTCGACGGCAAGACCGGAGACCTGATCTGGGAAAACCATGTGGGGCCGGAATCGACGCGCGCTTATGGGGCCACGCGAAGCCTCTCCATCTGGGACGACAAGGTGTTCCTTTCGACGACCGACGCGCGGCTGTATGCGCTCAGCGCGCGCAACGGGGCGATTCTCTGGCAGAGCGAAGTCGCGCCGCCGAATCGCGGCTTCAGCAACACGGCCGGCAGTATCGTGATCAACGGCAAGGTGCTGCAGGGGCTGACGGGCTGCACCAGTTACAAGGAAGAAGGCTGCTATATCAGTGGCTTCGACGGGGCCACCGGCAAGCCGCTGTGGAAGTTCAACACGGTGGCGCGCGAAGGGCAGCCGGGCGGCGATACGTGGGGCAAGCTGCCGAATCTGCTGCGGGCGGGCGGCGATACGTGGATTATGGGCAGCTTCGATCCGGAACTGAACCGGACGTACTGGGGCATTTCTCAAGCCAAGCCGTGGCTGCGGGTGAGCCGGGGTTCGAAGGTGGGCGATAAGGGCCTGTTCACGAACTCGACCGTGGCGCTGAATCCGGATACCGGGAAGCTCGACTGGTACTTCCAGCATGTGCCGCAGGAAACGTTCGATCTGGATGAGGTCTTCGAGCGCGTATTGGTGGACCAGGGCGGGCAGAAGCTGGTGTTTTCGGTTGGGAAGGTAGGGATCCTGTGGAAGCTGGACCGGGTGACCGGCAAGTATCTGGATTCCGCGCAGACCGTGTTCCAGAACGTGTTCTCGAACGTGGACCGGAAGACCGGCGAGGTGACGTACCGGAGCGATGTGCTGGAGCAGAAGATCGGGCAGTGGCTGCAGGCGTGCCCCAGCACGGAGGGCGGGCACAACTGGCAGCCGATGAGTTATCACGTGCCGACTGAGCAGCTGATTATTCCGCTGAGCCAGAGCTGCATGGAGATGTCCGGCCGCGAGGTGGAGATGAAGGCGGGGTCGGGCGGCGGGGCGGCGAACCGGCATTTTCTGGAGATGCCGGGGAAGAACGGGAAGATCGGCAAACTCTCCGCTTACGACGTGAAAACGCTGAAGGAGCTCTGGACCATTGAGCAGCGGGCGCCGTTTCTGACCGGGGTGCTTTCGACGGCCGGAGGCGTGGCCTTCGTGGGGGATCTGGACCGGTATTTCAAAGCCGTGGATGTGAAGACCGGGAAGCAGCTTTGGCAGACGCGGCTCGGCACGTCCGTGCAGGGGCATCCGGTGAGCTTCGCGATCGGGGGCAAACAGTATATTGCGGTGACGACGGGGCTGGGCGGAGGGAGTCCGCGTGATGTACCGCATGTGATTGCTCCGGAGATTCATCATCCGAACAGCGGCAACGCGCTGTATGTGTTCGAACTGGCCGAAAACTGAGACCGGGCAGTTGAAAATGCGAACCCAATTTGGCGAAAATCGGCGGCGGCCGCCACAGTCGCCGCCGAATTCGCTTTCTTCAGGCTTGATGCTCCGCGCGCGGAGCATGTCGGGGACAAGCCTGAGAATCGCCCCGGCCGCATGAGATGGCAGCGCCTACCCCCACATCTTTCGGGCCTGAACCGGAGCAGGGCCTCGAGGAATTGCCCCGGTATGGCGACACCGGCCACAGATGGGGGCGGCCGGCGTCTTATGAGGCGAGGGTAGCGGATGGCCTGGCCGGGCTGCCCGCGGCGGGTGGTGTAAGTGCCTGAGCAGGTTGAGGAAATAATTTTCGGGCGGCGGGGATCGGCGTTTACGATGGTTTTATGTTCCGCAAAATCGCGCTGATTCTCCTGCTGACCACGCTTCTGCTTGCGACGGAGCGCCGTTATCCCTGTTCGAACTGCGCCGTTTGGAACACGCCGCAGAAGGGGTTCCGGATTTTCGGCAATACCTGGTATGTTGGCACGCACGGGCTGAGCGCGGTGCTGGTGACGTCCGACGCCGGCCATGTCCTGATTGACGCCGCGCTGCCGGAATCGGCGCCGCTGATCGAGGCGAATATCCGGGCGCTGGGATTTCGGGTGGAGGACGTGAAACTGATCGTGAACTCCCATGCGCATTTCGATCATGCGGGCGCCATCGCCGAACTGCAGCAACGGAGCGGGGCGCGGGTGGCGGCAAGTCCGTGGACGGCGGCGGTGATGAAGGCGGGCGCGGTACCCAGAGACGACCCGCAGTTCGGCATCATCGATCCGATTCCGGCGGTGGCGCGCGTGAAGATTCTGAAAGACGGCCAGACCCTGAGCGTGGGGCCGATTCAGATGACCGCGCGTTTCACTCCGGGCCACACGCCGGGCGGGACGACCTGGACGTGGCGCTCCTGCGAGAACGGGCGCTGTCTGAACCTGGTTTATGCGGATAGTCTGAGCGCCGTTTCGAAGGATGGCTACCGCTACACGAAACGCAAAGAGAACCCGCACGGGGAGGATTTCGAGCGGAGTTTTGCGTTTCTGGAGAGCACGCCGTGCGACATCCTGGTGACGCCGCATCCGGAGTCGTCTGGGCTGTGGACGCGGCTCGCGCAGCGCGAAACGCAACCGGACGCGATGGTGGATTCCAACGCCTGCAAGGTTCTTGCACAGAATCTGCGCGGGCAACTGCAGAAGCGTCTGGCTAAGGAACGGGCAGGAACTCCGGGCCGCCGGTGACCGGAATTTTGACGTCGCTCAGGTTCAGCAGACCCGCGTAGGTGGCATAGGTGCTGACGAGCGCGGTCAGGTCCACCAGGTTCTTTTCGCCGAAGAGGCTCAACGCCTTCTGGTAAGTGGCCGGGGTGACCTTGTGGCGGCGCAGCAGTTCGGTGGTGAAGTCGTAGACCGCCGCTTCATCGGGCTTCATCGCGGCGGGACGTTTGCCTTCGCGGAGTTCCGCGAGCAGGGGCGCGGCGACGCCTTCGGTGCGGGCGATGGGGTAGTGCATGAACCATTCGAACGGCGAGGACCATTCGCGCGCGGTGACCAGGATGCCGAGTTCCACGAGCGGTCTGGGCAGGGCGGTTTTGTAGCGGAAGTAGAGATAAAGGTCCATCAGGCCCTGCGACATTTCGGGGCTGCGCAGCATGGCGTTGAACGGTCCGGTGAGGCCGGAACGGGTCTGTTTGATCATGCGTTCGGCGAGGGCGCGCTGTTCGCCGGTGGTGTCTTCGAGTTTGAGTTGCGGCAGCCGGGCCGGTTGGGCGAAAGCGGCGGCGGCAAGAATAACGAGCAGGACAGGCGTTCGCATCGGCAGACGGTAGTGTATCTCAGTTGGCTTATCTGGGCACGACCCGCGCGGGAATGATTTTAACGCCGCCCTTGTGCAGGGCAACGTCGGACCGCAACTGGTGGCGAGCGGCCAGGGTGGACAGGTCGGCGGCATTCAGGGAGGCGGCTCGGTCGGTGCCGAAGTAATACATGACGGACGATTCGCTCGGGTTGTGGGCCAGGCCGAGTAAGTGGCCGATTTCATGCACGGAATCGAAAAACATCTCCTGGGGGGTAAGTTTCATGCGGGGGTTGAAGGCCACCCAGCCCTGGAAATCGGAGCGGTCCGGCAGGTGCGCTTTGGCGCTCATGCAGACGCAGAAGTCGAAAAGCGCGGGGGTGCCATCGACAAGCTGAATGGCGCAATCCTCCGACTGCACTTCATGCCAGTCGAGATCGAGAACGCCGGACCAGAACTGCAGAGCCCGGGCAAACTGCCCGGCTAACTCGGTATTTACGGTGGAGAAGCGCACCGCGAGATCCACGTGCGTGTGAGTTAGTAAGTCGTCGTGGCGAGAACACGGGGTATAGTTACCGGACCAGTTCGAGGCGGTTATGCGGGAGGATGGCTCCGCGCGCCCGGAAACGATTGCTGAAGCAAAGACACTGAGAATAAGTACAGTCTTCACGGTTCTCACCAGCAGAGTGTAACAAAAAATACTATAAGTGGTCAAAGACTGTAAAGTATGTTGGTGTTACGTTCCGGCGGGTGCGTCAGATTTCGTTCTGGCCGGATTGCCGATCCGGTGCCGCGATCAGGCCTGGTCGGCCTGATCGTTTTCCGGCTGTTCGACAAAAGCCTGCAGGCGAAGCAGGGCGGCATCCCACTGTTTCGAGATGACATCGAGATAGCGGCGGGCGTCTTCGAGGCGGCGTTGTTCGAGTTCCCAGAGGCTTTCACGGCCGTGGCGGGTGCTGCGAACCAGCCCGGTCAGTTCCATCACGTGAAGGTGCTTCGTCACCGCCTGGCGCGTGACGCCGGAACCGGCCGTGAGGCGGGTGATGGAGGCCGGCCCAGAGGCGCAGAGGCGCGCGACGAGCTGCAGTCGCGTGGTGTCGCCGAGCGCCGCGAAGAGGGCGGCCGAGTTCTGGTCGGCCGCAGTCATACCTGTTGCAGGTACTTGTCGATCAGTTTCACCACCATGGTCCAGCCGCCGTCGTTCGCGGCGAAGGCTTTGGCGCGGCGTTCGAGCGGGATCTGGTCGAAGCCGGATTCCGTCACGCTGAGGCGCACGCCTTCTTCTGCAGGTTCCAGCGTGAAGACGATCAGGGTCATGGGCTCGGCCGAGTAGTCCACGTCTTTGTCCAGCGCGAACGGGTGCCAGCGGAAAGAAAACAGGCGTTCGGGCTCGATGCGGTCGATGACGAACCCGAAGGGCGTGCCTTCATAGCGTTGCTGGCGGCCAGCGACGTCGGGATCCACGGTGGTCGGAGTCATGACGCCGCGGACCGGCTGGCCGGCTTCGAAGGGTCCTTCGAACTTCATGCCGAACCAGGCGCCGAACTGCGCGGAGTCGGCCAGGGCGCGCCAGACGCGGGTTTGGGGAGCGCGCAACAGGATGTTCTTTTCAATGCGATCTGTATTCATGCAACCTCTCAGTTGCATATTAACAAGTCGCAGCGGAATGCGCAACCATTTGATTGCATGTGTGGGCGGTGCGGGTCGGGTCTATGCTGAAATTTACACAAATGACCGAAATCTTGCGGCCCGCAGGCAGTTTCGACGAGTGGGACCGGCGGGAGGGCACGCCGGGGCCGATGGGCGCGACCTGGGTGGAATCGCTGTCCGCCTGGAACTTCGCGCTGTACTCGCGGCGCGCGACGGGAGTGACGCTGCTTCTCTATGGTCCGGACGATCCGGTGCGGCCGATTCTGGAACAAAGGCTGAATCCGCGGCTGAACAAGTCCGGACGCATCTGGCATTGCTGGATCCCGGCGGCCGGGGCGGTGGCGCAGGCGAGGCATTACGCGTACCGGGTGGAGGGCCGGCACGATCCGGGGGCCGGCTATTACTTCGACGCGGAAAAGATTCTCCTGGATCCGTTCGCGCCGGCGGTGTTTTTTCCTCCCGCGTACAGCCGGCTGGCGGCGGGTGATCCGGGTCCGAACGACGGCCGGGCGCCGCTGGGCGTGCTGCCCCGAACGACGGCCCCGCGCAGTCTGACGGTGGAGCGGCCGCCGCGGCCGAGTCACGATCTGGTGGTCTACGAACTCCATGTGAAGGGGTTCACGGCGCGGACGAATTCCGGAGTGCGCGCGGAAAACCGGGGCACGTTTGCCGGGCTGACGGAGAAGATTCCTTATCTGAAAAAGCTGGGCGTCACGGCGGTGGAACTGATGCCGGTGCAGCAGTGCGATCCGCTGGAGGGCAGCTTCTGGGGCTACATGACGCTGAACTTCTTCTCGCCGCACCAGGGCTACGCGGCGAGTCCGACGAGCGAGGGCGCGGCCGAAGAGTTCCGCGACATGGTGGATGCGTTCCACGCCAGTAACATCGAGGTCTGGCTGGACGTGGTTTACAACCACACGAGCGAGGCCGGGCCGGACGGGCCTGTGTACAGCTATCGCGGCATCGATAACCAGTCGTACTATCTGCTGACCGGGGACCGGAGCCGCTACCGGAACGACACGGGCTGCGGGAACACGCTGCGCTGCGATCATCCGGTGGTGCGGAGTCTGATCCTCGAAAGCCTGCTGTTCTGGATCAACCACATGGGCGTGGATGGTTTCCGGTTCGACCTGGCGTCGGTATTCACGCGGCGTTCGGATGGCGGCACGGATCTGGAGCATCCCTCGCTGATTGCGGACATCAGCTTTCTGGCGGCGCGGCACGGGGTGCGCATGG
>Ga0073936_10007602_pt1 | contig 13981 bp, 5 predicted proteins | sample AliMusrvi5mmetaG_FD_87041 | JGI IMG/M metagenome (GOLD analysis project Ga0073936, IMG submission 87041) | Freshwater lake bacterial and archeal communities from Alinen Mustajarvi, Finland, to study Microbial Dark Matter (Phase II) - Alinen... | ecosystem: Environmental > Aquatic > Freshwater >... | reverse complement strand
GTGTTGCTACCGGGGGTGGCGGCGAGGTTGGTTGGGGTTGCGGGCGGAGTGGTGGTCGTAAGCACCTCGATGGCCACGACTGCGGACGTGCTGGCAGCGTTACTCGCATTGCCCGCGTACTGGGCGGTGATGTTGTATGACCCGGTTGCCAGCGCGCTGGTGGTGACGCTGGCCTTGAACGAGCCGTTCAACGCGCTGGTGCCGAGCAGCGTGGTGCCGGCATAGAAGGACACGTTGCCGGTCGGAGCGTTGCCGGCGACCGTGGCCGTGAAGGTTAGGGCGGCGCCGAGGGGGGACGGCGTGGCACCTCCGGTTAGAGAGAGCGCCGTGGTCGTAGTCGGGCCGACACCCAGCACGCCGGTGCCGGAAAACCAAGTGTCGTTCTTATAGGTGGCTGCCGAGGCGGTGGAGCCGTATGAGCCATTCACCTGAGCGGTGCCACCGAGCGACAGCGACGAGACCTGGCAGGAGCCGGCGAAGTTCAGGTTGACCTTGGCTGCGGTGCTGACGGTCAGCGGACCGTGCCCGAGCGAGGAGGTGCTGGCGCAGGCGAGCGTGCCGGCGGCGACGGTGGTGGCGCCGGTATAGGTGTTAGAGCCGGCGAGCGTGAGGATGGCGGTGCCTGCCTTGTAGAGGTTGCCGGTACCGGCGCTGCTGGTGATCGGGCCGGAGAGCAACAAGTTCGACGATCCGTCGGCAAACACGTTGAGATAGGCCCCGGCGCCGATGTCGAAGGCATTGCCCACGCCGGTGCCGGATGACAGATCGGCGAAGGGCGCCAATTGTCCGCTGTTTGCGGTGGTGGTGAGCGCGCGGAATGTTCCGGTGCCCAGCGCGTTGGCATTGGAGATGGACACCCGGTTGTTGTTGTTGGTGAGGGTGATGCCGCCGCTGAACGTGTTGCTGTTGGTTAGAGTCAGCGCCCGCGTGCCGCCCTGCACCGTCAGGCCGCCGGTGCCCGAGACCGGCTGGCTCAGCCAGATGTCCTTGGCGCCTCCGAAAGGAATGTTCATGATCACGTTGCCGGTGCCGCTCAGCACGAATGAATTCGGCAGCGCGCCGGCGGAGCTGTTGCCCTCGAAATTCGCCTGTTGGAAGGTGGTGCCTGCCGTCAGGGTCACGGGCCCGCTGCCACAACCGTTGAGGTTGCCGATGGTGAAGGTGCCGCTGCTGACTGTGGTGCCGCCGCTGTAGGTGTTCACGCCGGAGAGCGTGACGTTGCCGCTGCACGTCTTGGTTAGGGCGGCGCTACCCGAAATCACGCCGGAGAGCGTCAGCGCGCCCGCGCCGGTACCGCCGACGGTGAGGTTGGACCATAGTGTTAGATTGTTGGAAAGTGTGATGGAGCTGCCACCGTTCTGGTTGATTTGGGGTGAGAGCAAACCACTGTTGGGGACGAACTGGAGGCTGGTGCCGCTGCCGCCGCCGAGGGTGATGGCCGGCAGGGAACTGCCCAGGTTCACGCGGTTGAGTTGGAAGGCGCCGGTCAGGTCGTCGGTGCTGGCAGCCGCATACGGGCTGGTGTTGAACACCAACACGCCGTCGATGCTGCCGCCGGCGGAGGGTGCGACTCCACCAGACCAACTGGCACCTGCCGACCAATTTCCCGGCGCGATATTGGTCCAGGTGACCCACCCGACGACATTGATGGTGACAGTGGCAGCAGCGGAATCGACCGTGCCGTCATTGGCCTTGAAGGTGAAACTGTCGGCGCCGCTGTAACCGCTGGTCGGCGTGTAGGTGATGTTAGGCGCGGTGCCGCTCAGACTGCCGTGAGCGGGTGCCGTCACGGTGGCAAACGTCAGCGGGTCACCATCCGCATCGGTGGCCGCCAGAATGATCGACTTGGGGGTGTTCTGCCCCGCGGTGACGGTCTGCGCGGTCGCCACCGGCGCGTGGTTGATGGGCGTTGCGCCAGCCTCGCTCGAATTGGCGCCCGCACCCGCGGCGTTGGTGGCGGAAACAACGTAGTAATAGGGAGTGCCATTGGTCAGCGGCGCGTCGGTGAATGTTGTTAGACTGGTGTAGGCGAGCGCGGCATAGGGGCCGCCGCTGGTTAGGGAGCGCTTCACCACGTAGCTCGTCGCGGTGCTTGCGGCGGCCCATGACAAGTTGATCGTCTTGCTGCTCGGCGCGGCCGCCAGGGTGGCGGGCGCGGCGGGTGGGGTGAGGGCTCCGGCGATTTGAATGGCCACGGCCGGGGAGGTGCTCGCGGCGTTGTTCGCGTCGCCGGCATACTGGGCGGTGATGTTGTAGGAGCCCGCCGCGAGAGTGTTGGTGGTCAGGCTGGCTTGGAGCGAGCCGTTCAAGGCGCTGGTGCCGAGCAAGCTGGCACCGGCATAGAACGACACGTTGCCGGTCGGCGTGCTGCCGCCCACGGTGGCGGTGAAGGTCAGGGAGTCACCCAGGTTGGAAGACGCCGAGCCGCCCGTTAGAACGAGCGTGGTGGTGGTCGCGGAGCCGACGGTGAGCGTGCCGGTGCCGGAAAAGTAGGTGTTGTTCTTGTTGGTGGCTGGCGAGGAGGTGGAGCCGTAGGTGCCGTTGGCCTGTGCGACTCCGGCGAGCGACAGGGAGGCGACTTGGCGGGTGCCGGTGAAATTGAGGTTGAGCTTGGCGGTGCTGTTGATGGCCAGCGGGCCGTGCCCCAGCGCGGCGGCACTCGTGCACGCGAGCGTGCCGGCCGCGACGGTGGTTGTGCCGGGGTAGGTGTTGGTTCCGGAAAGCGTCAGGATGGCCGAGCCGGCCTTGTAGAGGCTGCCGCCGCCCGCCGTGCTGGCGATGGTGCCGGAAAGCAGCAGGTTGTTGTTGTTGAGCACGTTGAGATAGGCCCCCGAGGCGATGTCGAAGGCGTTGGCGACGCCGGCGCCGGCGGATAAGTCGGCGGCGGTCTCGAAGGTGCCCGACCCGGCGGTGGTGGTTTCCGGGCGGAAGGTTCCGGTGCCCAGCGCGTTGGCATTGGAGATCACAATCCGGTTGTTGGTGTTGGTGAGGCGGATGCCCCCGCTGAAGGTGTTACTGTTTGTTAGGGTGAGTGCCCGCGTGCCACCTTGCACCGCGAACCCGCCGGTGCCCGAGACCGGTTGGCTCAGCCAGACGTCCTTTTCGCCAAACGACATCTGCATGGTCACGTAACCGCTGCCACTCAGCACAAACGCGTTGGGCAAGGCACCGCTCGAACTGTTGCCCTCGAAGTTGATTTGTTGGAAAGTAATGCCGGCCGCCAGGGTCAGCGGCCCGCTGCCGAGACCCGTTTTGTTAGACAGGGCGAGGGTGCCGTTGTTGACCATGGTGCCGCCGGCGTAGGTGTTCGCGTTGGAAAGCGTCAGCATGCAAGGCGCGGTGTGGATCAGGCCGCCGGCGCCCGAGATCACGCCGGAAAGGGTCAACGCGCCGGTGCCGGTGCCACCGATGGTCGTGCCTGCGGCCAGCGCCAGGGTGTTAGAAAGGGTGACCGCGTTCGGGCTGTTCTGGTTGATCTGCGGCAGGACGGCGCTGTTCGTGACAAACGACAGGCTGGTGCCACTGTTGCCGGCGAGCGTCAGGGCGGGCAGGGAACTGCCGAAATTCATCCGGTTGAGTTGGAAGGCACCGCTCAGGTCGTCGGTGCTGGTCCCCGCGTATGGGGTGGTGTTGAATACCAGCAGCGCGGTGGCGCTGCCGCCGGCACTCGGGGCGACGCCGCCAGTCCAAGAGGCACCAGCCGACCAGTTTCCGGCGGCGACGTTGGTCCATGTCTGCCACTGCACCACGTTGAGGCTCACCGTGGCTGCGGCGGAATCGTTGGTCCCGTCGTTGACTTTGAAAGTGAAACTGTCGGCACCGGTGTAGGCCGCGGCCGGCGTGTAGGTGAGGTTCGGCACCGTTCCCGCAAGCGTGCCGTGCGCCGGTTGCTCGACCACGGCGAAGGTCAGCGGGTCGTTGCAATCGTCGCTGCCGCTGAGGGTGACCGGGGTGCTGGTGTTAGGTTGGAGTTCGACATACTGCGGGTTGGCCACCGGCGGATCGTTGATGACGCTGATACCGACCGTCGCGGCGGGCGACACCGCGCCCTCGCTGTCGGTCACCGTGAAGGTGAAGCTGTCCGAGCTATGGAAATTGGCCGCCGGCGTGTATGTTAGATTCGGTGCGGTGCCGGCCAAGGTGCCGTGGCTGGGATTGGTGACGACTGCGTATGCCAAGGCGTATCCTTCGGGGTCCGTGCCCGTCAGGGTGATGGGGTTGGCGGTGTTGACCAAGGCGCTGACACTTTGCGGCGTCGCCAGCGGGGCTCCGTTGACCGGGGTCACCGTGATGCTCACCGTCGCTGCGGCACTGGTCAGCGAGGCATCACTCACCGTGAAGGTGAAACTGTCGGCAGCGGTGAAATTGCTCCCCGGATAGTTGGATGCGGGCTGATAGGTCAGGTTCGGCGGGGTGCCGGTCAAGGTGCCGTGGGATGGGCCGCTGACAATGGCATAGGTCAGCGGGTTGGCATCCGGATCGGTCCCGGCCAGGGTGATGCTCTTGGCCGTGCTCTCGGGAGTGGTCAGCGCCTGGTTGGCCGCCACCGGCCGCCGGTTGCCGGTCGTGCCGACGTCGATGGTGACCGTTGCCAGCGGTGAATCCAACTTGCCGTCATTGGCCTTGAAGGTGAAGCTGTCCAGACCCGTGAAGCCGGTCGCGGGCGTGTACACCAGGTTCGATGCCGTGCCGGACAACGTGCCGTGCGACGGCTGCGCAACGACGGCATAGGTGACCGTGTCGCCGTTCGGGTCCGTCGCCATCAGGGTGACGGCGGTGGCGGTGTTGAGCGCGATGGTAAGACCCTGGTTCTGGGGAATGGGCGCGCGGTTCGGGTCGGGTCCGACGACGACCGTGATGTCCTTGGTGACCGCACCGAGGATTTGATTGTAGGTTTGAAAATCGAAATAGCCGAGGTTGTAGGTGATCCAGATGTTGCTGTCGAGGATCGAACGGTCCACGGCGGACACCCGCAGGACATACGTTCCCGGCGTGTCAAACGTCGCAATTCTGTTAGAATCGGCGGTCAGACCGTTCGGCGTGAATGACACGTTGCCCGCTCCGCTCACCTTGCTCCAGATGTAGTTGGGCGTTCCCGCGTCCAAGTCCGTCACGGCGGCGCTGACGAGGGTGCTGGCCAGCGGCATGGTGACGCTCGCCGGGGAGGCGGTGGAGGTGACACTTTTGAAATTGGCCAGCGTGGGAGGAGTCGTGTCGTTTTGGATCGCCGCGATGGTCGAGGCGATATTTGACGTGATGTTTGCCAAGCGGTCCCCGGTATTGACCGAGCCATCGGCTGCGAACTGCGGCAGATGGGCCTGCCATTTGTAGAGCGTGGGCAGCGCGTCCTTGGCCGCTCCCCGGTAGTTGTTGGTCAAGACATTGAACGGCGTCCAGTCGTCGGTGTGCCACTCTTGTTCCTTGTTCATCAGGCACAACGGAATGCCCTCTTCCACCTGGTATTTCCCGAGCGTTTGCAGGCCCGCGTCGCGAATGACGTCACTGAACATCCGGTCCGCCGGCGAGCGTTGCGCCACGGCGCCGACGATGCTCGGCGCCACCGCCTGCACGTCCGTCCAGGTCAGGCGGTTTTGGAGAAAGTCGCTCAGATACATCCGCGCCATCCCGTCGGGTTGCTTCAGGCCGGCCCGCACCGCCGGATAGAGCAGGCTCTTGTCGGCTGCGATGGTGTTCGACTCCAACGCCTGGAACAGGGTGTTGGCGAGATAGCCGTTGGCGATCTGGATCGGGTCGGTCCATACGATCACGTTCGGATCGGTGGCATTGGCGACGAACGCCGTGAGCATCGTGGTGAGTTGCGAGCTGGCCGAACTGCCGAAGTTCATCAGCGCGTTGGCGGCCTTGCCACGGACCCAGTAGTCGGAATCCGACAGGCGGCGGCCGAGCGCGGGCAGGGCGGCGGTGGTCAGGCGCAGGCCCAGGGTTTCGCAGGCCCCCATGCGGGTGTTGGCATCGGTGCCCTCGGCCAGGGTGATGAGGGAGTTCTCGTCGGTGGTTGTTAGAGAGCGGTTGGTCAATTCCGCGGCGGCGTAGGCGCGGATCGCCGGATCGTAGTCGCCGAGGTCCGTCATCAGGCGCGAAACCGGGTAATTGACCGTGTCGGTGCAATCGAATTTGTAGGTGGCCGCGGCGATGGCGTGGGCCACCTTGGTCGCGTCGAGGGTGTTGGCAGGATCGGCATTTCTGCCGGTGATGCACAGCCGCTGGAGCGGCAGCGCGTAGGTCAGGACGTACCAGGCGGTGGGAGTCATCCCGCCGTACAATTCGCTGGTTCCCAGATAGGTTCCGTCCGACGTGGTGCCCGCGCCGTATTGCTCGCCGCCGTCATAGACGAACGAGCCATCGGTGCGCCGTTCCAAATCCAGGTGCCAGCGCACGTTGTTGAGATACGCCGCGACGGCCGCCTGGCCGCCCATGTTCGAGCCCAAGCCGCCCCATAGGTAGCTGAAACCCTGGCCGGTATGTCCATACTCGCGGCCGGTGCAGCCCGCCGTGGTGATGCGGGTGAAAAACTCCGTTGAAGTGGGCTGATTGTCCTGCAAGCTGAAAAACACGGCACACATCCCGTCCTTGCCGTTGGACGCGTGACCGTTCGAATACGGCTCGTGTTCGCCGTAGGGAATCGAACCCTTGTTGACATACCAACCGAAAAAATTGCTGGCCCGCTGGATGGCCGGATCGATTTCCGCGTCGATCGGCTGTCCGCCGGCCACCAACGCCTTTTTGCCGATGACGACGCCGATGTTGGCGGGGATGCCGGCCGCATTGACCGGACCATACCACGAGATCGAGCCGTGCAGGCTGCCGTCGGCATGCTGCTCGGCACCGCCGTGGCCGTAGGTGCCGTATAGGCTCTGGCCCTTGGCCAAGGCGACGGTGTAGGCGGTGATGGCGGGCAGCACGCTGGCGTCGGGCGTGCCGTCGGCAATACTACGCAGATAGTACTCGCTGAGGAAAATGTCGATGTAGCCCCAGTTCCACGTGTCGCAACCGGTCAGCGGGGCTTGCGGAGTCAGGCCGTGGGCAAACGTCTGCAAGCGGCTCTGCACCGTGGCGTAGTTCGGGTCTCCCGGCGCCACGCCGCCTAACAGGGCCAGGGCGCTCACCGATCCCGCGAGGTCGTTGGTCAGGAACGACGGATTGGCGATGAGCTGGGCGACGAGGAAGTTGCGGGCGTTGGCGAGGATCAGCGCGGATTTCGGACAAGTGTAAGGGGCGGTGGCGGTGTAGGACCCCATGACCGGCAGGGTGATGGAAACCGTGGTCGTGGTGCCCGCGCGCCAACGCAACAGGCTGAGCACGCCCGCGTTAGCGGCGGTTTCGGCATCGCCGATGGCCCAGCCCAGCGCCTTGCGGCAATCGCTGGTGAAGGCCGGCACCGTGCCGGTCCCGCCTTTCGCGCCGAGGATCACATCGTCGAGGGCCACCACGCCACTCGCCGGCGTGCCGGACCCAACCACCGTGACGAGGATTTGGCGGCTTTGGGCTGTCTGCAATCCGTCGTTGCCCATGTTGTTGCGGTCGATGAAAATCCAGCCCCGCAGGCCGGTGGAGCCGAGGTTATAGGACTGGCCGTACACGGGTGAGGCATTCGGATCGGTCTTGAGCGTGGCGATGGCGCCTGCCGCGGTTAGGTCCGGATTCGCTGAATAGGCCAGCAGCCGCGATGGCCCCACCAGAAACAAGACAAGCCAGAACGCGGCGACTGCCGCATGGGGAAAGCGTAGGATTTTCATACAACGGTCATGATTTGCAGGAACACCCGCGGGACGGGGGGCAGTGTGATTTTCCCGAGGTCGATTGCAAGGAATATCGGATGCACCCGAAGGAGCTTCGCACGATAGCCTGCCGCCCGGGAACGCGCAAGTCTTGCGTTCAGGTCAAGCGGCCCGATTGCAGCCAGAGGATGGCGCAACGGCTCAAGTGGGCGCCAACACCGGCAGACTGGGAAAGCGCAGTTTGATGTCCTTGATCATTTCCAAGCCATCGCTGTCCCGCAGCGACAGGTCAGCGATCACCAGGTCCGGGTTGGGCGATGGCGTTGTTCACCGCTTCCTGGACGATGCGGTAAAGGTGAACCTCCCGCTGTGCATCCGGCGGCGCGGGCCATCTTCTGCCACGGAATTTGCAGGAGATTTCAAACAAGGCCGTGGTGTTCGCACAGAAATCCACGAGCGCAGTCACCAGGCCGATGATCTCCAGATGCAGCGGATCACAGCCCCGCGCCAGATCACGCGCGTGGCGCATCGTCTGGCCGAGCAGTGTGGCAATTTCGCGCGCGGCATTGGCTTCAATCGTTGCCAGCGGGTCGAGTCGGACGATTCCTCGAAGAAGCGCAGCAACTCGTCGTACGCCGCGCATGACTGGCTGCAACCAGGCAACCGGTTGCCGGCACATGCGCTCCACAGGGGGTCGGGTTTTTTCTTGCGCTCCATGATTTACCTGATGGTTTTACCGCTCCAGTTCGCCTTGGCAAGCCTCAATCTCTCCCAGCAGCCAATGTTGGAAAGCGGCATGGTTGGTCTGATCGTATTGGAAGCATCGGAAGCCGAGCGCGCGCCCGGTGGCGATATTGGCCGCCAGATCGTCGATGTAGAGTGTTGTGGCGGGATCGAGGTGATGGGTGTCGATGGCGTACTGATAGATCGCGGGGTCGGGTTTGACGGCACCGACTTCAAACGAAAGCACCGCAGCATGAAACAGGGCGAACTCGGGAAAGAAATCAAGCAGCCACGGACAATGAATGGCATTGGTGTTGGAAAAAAGAATGAGCCGGTGGCCGGCCGCGGCCAGCGTGCGAACCTCCAGCCACATCGGCTCATTCGGGGTGAACACGTCGCGCCAGGCATGCCGGAATTCGGCGGGACTGGCCGGGCTGCCAAGCACCTCCAAAGCCCACGCGATGTAGGCGTCCGGCGCAATCACCCCGGCTTCAAACACGTCCCTCCGATCTAGCAAAACGGCCAGTCGCGCGCGCGGGTCCGCCACGCCCGGCGGCAGCAGCCGGGCCAGCGAGGGCTCGAAATCAAAGTCCAGCAGCACCCGGCCGATATCGAAGAGAAAAGTCATGGGAAAGACAGAAGACTAGGAGACAGAAGACAGAAGACAAGAGGAAGAATGGGACGGATCGGACGAACCGGAGGCTAGTCGCTTACTCTTGTCTTCTGTCTTCTGTCTTCTGTCTTCCAATCTTCTGTCTTCTTCAGGATGAATCGCGCGGCGGCGATGGCACCGGCGTTGCGGTTGTGGGTGGCCAGGGCGTGTTTCATTGAGCGCCAGGCGGCGGCTTGGTCGGTGAGCATGGCGTGGATGCGCGCGGTGAGGGCCCGGGGCTCGGCGGCGAGACTGCCGCCGCCGATGGTCTCCAGCAGGCGCAGGTTGCCTTCCTCCTGGCCGGGCACGAGGTGGTGGATGAGCATCGGACACTGGGCCGCGATGGCTTCGTGGACGGTGGCACCGCCGGCCTTGCCGACCACCAGATGGTGCTGGGTGAGCAGGCGCGGGATGCGCCGGGTCCACCCGAGGATGCGTACGCGCCCGGGGTAGGCCTGTTGTAGGGCACGGGCGTGGCCATGCAGCAATTTGACGTTTTTGCCGAGGACCAAGGTCAGGCGCACGGCGGGCGACGCGTCGAGGATGGCGATGCCGCAGGCGGCGACGGAGTTGCGGCGGGCGGTGGGAAAGAACAGGATGCGGAAGGGTTCGCAGGCATCCGCCGCACCGAGTGGGGTGAGGCGCGCAAACTCCGGGTTGACGGGAAACCCGGTGTCGATGATGGAGGCGGCGGGGATCCGGCTGCGCCCCATCGAGTCGCGGGTGACGGCATCCGTGACCAGCCAATAATCGCTCGGCGCCCGCAGCCAGGCGGAGTTGATTTCCATCGAGTCGGTGACCACGGTGAACACCGGCAGCCGGGTTCCGGTCCTGCCAAAGATCCGCTCCAGCAGGTAGGGATAAAGCGGATAGGTGCTGATGACGGCGGTGGGGCCATAGTCCGCGATGAGCTTGCCCAGCAGGGCTTCGGGCTTGCGGGTGAGGAAGGTGCCGCTGTGTTTGAAATCAACGCGGTCGATGGAGTAGTAGATTTTGCCCCAGACCTGCGGCAGGTAATCGGTGGCAAAGCGATAGAGCCGGCTCAGGGTCTTGGTGAGCATGGGGATGGCGAGCAGGCAGGGATCGCACACCTGGACGGCGGTGCCAGCGGCCGAAAGGGCCAGGGCGAGGTTGCGCGCCGCACTGTTGTGGCCTTCCCCGAAGGCGGCGGTGAGGATGAGCAGACGTGGGGGAGTTGGCATGGCGGGGTCTCGGCGCGCATTTTAGGCGGATTGTGGCATTGCGTCGATGGACTTTTTGGGTTTAAGTTTTGCCGGGCATGGCGCGCGAGAAAAAACCGATCGAACTGAGGACCGTTGACGATCAGCCCACGGTCAGGGTCGCGGTGCTGCGCTTGGGCACTGAAGCGCAACCGGTGCGCCTGATTCCCGAGAACAAGGACACCCGTCAACGGCCGGCCGCGCGCCTGGAGGTGCCCAGTGTGGATGCGGCCGACAATCGGCGCAGCCGCCAACCGGGCATCGAGGTGCTGATGGAGCCGGAAGAGGCCAGTGTGCCTGGGACGGAAGAGGGCTGGAGCCAGGACGCGTCGCGGCGCGGACCGCTGCCGTGGGGCTGGTTTGCGTTGGTGGCCCTGTTGCTGGCAGCGGCGGTGACCTGGTCGCTCGGCCATGTCCGGCAAGCCGCGCCGCTGCTCAGCGAGGAGCACAAGCAAGCGGAGGTGGTGGTCAAGGAATCGGCGGCGAGCGACCTTGCGCTGCAACACATGATCGACGGCATCGAGCACCAGGTGAAGGCGTTTTGCCAGGCCGGTTCGCTTGAGGCGATGCTGCCGCTGGTGCGCAATCCCAAACGGGTCGGTCCCTTGATGAGGCAATTCTATGCGCAAAGCCCGCTGCAAGCGCTGGGATTCAGACGGGTGAAGGACATCCAAGGAGCGATGTTAGGGGGGGCAAGCGATTTCTGGGTGGTTTCCGTGGAGCTGGGCGACGGGCGAATCCGGGATGTTTTGCTAGAGCAGGACCCTTCCGGCAAGATCGGGGTGGATTGGGAGACGGTGGTGACCTATCAACCGATGAACTGGGATGACTACGCGCGGCAGCGTCCGCCGGGGACCGCAATGAATTTCCGCGTTTACGTGGAGGAGGATCATTTTTTCTCGCATGAATTTGTCGATTCAAACCACTGGGCTTCGTTCCGCCTGACAGCGCCTGGCGGTGAGGAGACGCTGTTCGGCTACGCGCCGCGGGGCGGGCCTCTGGAAGCGGAGTTGCTGGCGCTCATTGAGCAAAACGGGAGGAATCCCGCCCCGGCGATCCTGCGGCTCGCCCTGCCCGCAGGGACCCAGTCACGGCGCGGCGTGATCATTGACAAGCTCATGAGCACGCGTTGGATTTATGTGGACCCGCCGGATTCCGGGCCTTGATTTCGTCGCGGGATGCTGCAAGGGTTGGCGCGTTGAGCAAGCAACCCCCACCTGAAGAAGGATCCCGCCGCTCCCGGCCGCATGCCCGTTATGTGCCGGTATTGGCCGGCGTTGCGGTGTTTTTCGTCTATCAATATGGGGCGGCGCTGTGGCGTCTGGCGTACCAATCGCAGGGCATGGACAACAAGTTCAGTGCTTTGGCCCGCGACAAGTATCTGGGGTTTCTCATCGGGCAAAATCTGCAGATGATCCTGGCATACGTGATTCTGGCGGTGGCCGGGGCGTTCTTGTTGCAGCCGTTCGTGGCGGGGTGGACCGCTTGCTCGAAATACCGCGGCGCGCGCGTGGTTGCCTTGCGCGGCTTGCTGCTGGCGGCCTTCGTGCAGGGGTACTGCACGCTGCGTTTGGTCGATACCCGGCCGTATTTTCTCAACGATGAGAGCTATGGGGGGTGGTTTTTCCACACGCTCGACATCATCCCGGTGGCGGCAAAACCTTGGGCGTTTTTCGTGCTGTTCACCGTGCTGCCAATCGTGGCGCTGACGGCGGCCTTGCTCTGGCAAATCCACCGGCGCGGGTGCCGCGGCTGGCTGGCCGCCGCCGTGGTGGTGCTCGCGGCCGGCGTGGGCGAGGGCTTGGCGATGCAACAGCACAGCCGGCCCGCGCCCGCAATGGGTCAGGGCAAACCCCTCAACATCCTGATTTTAGGCTCGGATTCCTTGCGCGGCGACAAACTCGGCTGCGCCGGTTACCGCCCGGCGCGCACCGAGGGCGCGGCGGCCGCCGGGGTTTCGCCGCGGATTGACGCGCTGGCGGCGCGTTCCGTGCGCTTTGAGCGCTGCTATACGTCGATTGCCTCCACCATGGAATCGGGCATCTCCCTGATGTCGTCCGAATATCCCCAGACCCACGGGGTGCGCCAGATGTACCCGGACCGGCAAACCGTGGACGCCACGATGAAACGCGTGGTGCCCATGGCCAAACTGCTCGGCGAGCACGGCTATGAAACCGCCGCCATCGGCGATTGGTGCGCCGGCTATTATCATGTGGTGCCGCTGGGCTTTGAGGACATCTCGGTGTCCAACTTCGACAATTTCAAAATCTACATGAGCCAGGCGGTGGTCATGGCGCATTTCGTGGTGCCCCTGTATTTTGACAATGCCTTGGGCTATCGCCTGTTTCCGCAGATTGAGTCGTTCGCGCAGTTTGTCACTCCGGAGGTGGTCACCGCGCGGGTGGAGGCACGCCTCGCCAAGGCCGCCAAGGCGCAACGGCCGTTTTTCTGGCACGTGTTTTTTTCCTGCAACCACCTGCCCTACCGCAGCCAGGAACCGTATTGCAGCCTCTTCGGCGATCCAGCCTATCAGGGACGCAACAAAAACGGCGTCGATTTTGACATCGATTCGTTCATCGGCGGCACCGATCTGGAAAGCAAGTGGCAAGCCCTGCCAGCGCCGGAAGTGGCGCAAATCCGCGCGCTCTACGACGGCTGCACGCGGCAGTTCGACGACTGCGTGGGCCGCGTGCTGGATGCCCTCAAGCGCAACGGCCTGGAGGACAACACCATTGTCATCATCACCGCCGATCACGGCGACGACCTCTACGAACCGGGCGTGACGCTCGGCCACGGCCTCACGTTCAACGGCGGCGGCCAGGCGAATCATGTGCCCATGATCATGCATTTCCCCGGACTCGCACCGCGCGTCATTCCCGAAACCGTGCGCCTCCTCGACATCATGCCGACCCTGGCCGATTGGGTCGGCGTGGCAAAGCCCGCCGTGTGGGAAGGCCAAAGCTTCGCCGGGTGGCTCAAAGGCGTTGAATCCCCGGTGGTGCGGCCGTTTTATGGCGAAACCGGCTTTCCGTTCATCCAGTTCAAGGTGCCCGGCATCGAGCGCCCGAAGCTGCCACCCATGGACGAACTCACCGGGATCGACCCCGCTTACAACTACCAATTCGTGCTCAAGGAGCAATACCGCGAGCGCCTGGTCCAGGCCAAACAACGCTGCCTGCGCACCCACGATTGGAAACTCGTCTGCACCCCCACGGCACAAGGAGCCCGCCATTTCGGCTTGTTCCATCTGGCGGCCGATCCCCACGCCGAGCACGACCTTGCCGCCGACCGACCCGCGGTGCTCGCCCCCTTGCAGGCGGCGCTGGAACGCTGGATGGATGAGCACCACGAAACGCCCATCGCCGCGATCTTTCCCGCCGGCGAACCGCAGTAGAGTCCTTGAAAAACGCAGCAGGCCCACTCCGACAAGCGTTGGGTATGACTGCCTAAGTCAACCACGGATTGAGGGATTTCACGGATCTGGAATTTTGGGGTGGGATGAAGTGGAGGCCATCGGTCATGCGGGACAGAAAAACCACTGAGACCACTGGTTGCCACTGAGGCCACTGGGAAGGGGTTTCTTAAATCAGTGGCATCAGTCTTCTCAGCCTGCCCGGCATAGCCCGCAGGGCGACGCCTGGGTCTTC
>Ga0073936_10007600_pt1 | contig 13982 bp, 13 predicted proteins | sample AliMusrvi5mmetaG_FD_87041 | JGI IMG/M metagenome (GOLD analysis project Ga0073936, IMG submission 87041) | Freshwater lake bacterial and archeal communities from Alinen Mustajarvi, Finland, to study Microbial Dark Matter (Phase II) - Alinen... | ecosystem: Environmental > Aquatic > Freshwater >... | reverse complement strand
TACAAGCACCGGGAAACTGCCTAGTCCAACGGGGGTTAAGCGCCTATCTGTAGCACTTTGGCCATGCCCAAGAATGCCGATAGGCGTTCCGAGCATACTTTCTAGGCCTTCCAAGGTAGTTTCCTTGATTTCCGAAGGCTTGGATGCCATTAGCATATCGGTGTCAGTTTCATCAATTTTCCGGACCGTTCTTGCCAGCATGGGTGTAGCGAATCCGCCCATCTCTTGAATCCAACCTGGCTTTGTTGTGTAGCTGTCAACGTATTTGATGCTGGTTGGATTAGCGTGGTCAAGATGGCTGAGGGCAATCATATCGACACCACCAATCTTGTCCATTGCATATTTGGCCAAAATCATGTCGAATTGCCCAAACCGGAAATTGCCCTGCCATGGACCGGTATTGTTGTGGTCCGGAAATACCATGTTCGGGTCTTCTGTGGGGAAAGGACCCGCGCCGTGCCGTGTGTGGTAAGCGCGAAGTGCGCCGACTTTTACCTGCGGAATGTCAACGCCCCAAAGCAGTTTTTTGGCATTGGTATAAGTGATGTCGGTCCATGTGTTGTGAGGAGCAAAACCGAAAGTTTCGTCCAACAGCATGCCCTGTGCGCCTTCGAAGACAACTGACCCATTCGAATCACCAAAGCGATGGAGTATCACAGGAAGGCTGGAATCAGGAACCACGTTTACCCGATCATAAAACTCACGATAGTGCGCAATGACGCGTTCAATGTCTTCACCAGCCATTCTTTTGATTACTGTGTTGATTTCTCCACTGCCGGTTTGTGAAGCCAACTTCACTGCTTCGGCCATTTTGAGGTCGCGAATTGTATTGAGGGTGGCTCTAAGCCTGTTTGTGTCGGTGATGTCACGAACTCTGATAACCAACCGTCCTTCGGTTTCATCAGACCGCAACTCGCCAATGCCAAAGCCGCACGAACCGTGTCTGGCCTTACCTCGCGCCAGTTCGCGCACTTGGTTCATCATCCAGTGGAAAGGCGTAATGATGGCGGCACCTTCTTCCACAATAACTCGATAAAGAGGATTGTACCCGATTATCGACTCCAGCTTAAACGATTCATTGAACAGCGCGTAAGGTTCGATCAGCGTGTACTGGGACAAATATGTTCTCACACCTTCATCCGCAAGAGTACCGCTGCCAAATTGAGCAAACGTGTGGTGGTGTCCTTCCGGTGTCACGACGTTATGAGCGCATTGCGGACCACCATTATAACGAACGATAAGCTTCGCTCCGGTCCACCGACATAACGCATCACAAGTGGCCCCTTTTGCTTCATCACCGAATCCAAGTCCTGCCACTAGATATGCTGTTGATTTCATATGTTTTATTTTATCAGATAAACCGGTTTCTTGTCAATTAATACAGATCGGGCGGTGAATCAACTGCCTTCACCGCCCGTACCGCTAGGAGAGAACTAAAGCCGCTTGCTACCGCCGCTTGCGCCAGAAACTGTCGGCAAACCAGTCGCAGAGAAACGACTTACAGCACCGCCAGTTGAAGCAGATTTGGACAGAGGCACCAAGGCCTTGGTGTATGCACCAGCACCAAGATCCGCAGCCAAGTCGTCAATACCCACAAATTCTTCACAGAGAGCCACTGCACCGACAATCAGCTCACAGATCTTGTCCGGATCGTCAAGCCTCATGACATTCTGCTGACCGAGCAATTTTTCCCAGGTCTTGTAGAGCTTTTCATCGCGGTAGTGACTGGTCATGTTCGGCAACACAAAGAACAGGTGATATTTTTCCTGAACTTCGGCAATGATGTCTTCCAACGAGATGTCGTCTTGAATCGACGCGCCGATGATATCCGCCACCTGCTTCTTAGACACCCGAGGATAGGCGTATTCATCGCCAATGATGAACCAATAGCCCTTGCGTCCGCGTTTTTCGAAATGATCATGCACAGTGTGACGTGCCGCCACATATAAGGCCAACTCATAGCTTTCGCTATATGTGCCGCCGCCATTGCCCGTGAACCAGAGATTGGTCAGGTTGTCGTCGATTTCGATGCCGGATTCAAACTGGCCCACTTGCAGACAACCTTCGCCTTTGTAGCTGCGATACTGAGCGTCGTAGTCGTCCACCGCGCTGATGAGAATGGCCGGATAGCCGTCACCCAAATATTTCTTGCCGGAAGCTTTGTCATCCAAAAACGAACCCATCAGCTTAGGCAATGCCTTCTGGATCATCTTCGGAACATCCTGCATGCTGCCCGTCGTGTCCAGCGTGATGCCAATCGGCACAGTCACTGCATGTTCTGCCGAATCGCGGCTTTCACGTGTCTTCAGATTCTTCGGGCTGAGCGAATCATGAACCTTGGCGTCCACTGCGCCAGTTCTGATGTCGTAGTCGTAAGCAAACGTCCCTTTAGCAGACGACGCACGTGAAGTTGTGCGTGCGCTGTAGTCGTCTCTACTGAAACTGGTGCCACCCATGTTGTTAGTTCTCCTGTTGTCTAAATAATCGTAATGAAGAAGTGCCCCAACTGTAAAACTTCCCAATCAGAGGAAAACTTCGGTATAGACCGTTCGCGAAGAGACGGTCTTGATGGTAAATGCAAAAAATGTGTTGCAAAACGTACAGCCGCCGAATATCTCCTACGAAAGTCGTAACTCGGTGTACTTTGCCGGTCCGTATTCTTCCTTAGCAAGGGCAGTCCACTTGTCCTGCAACTTCCAAGCGTCATTTGGTCGCGAACCGGGGGAACCGGTCAGGCACCAATCAAACAACCCTTTGAATCGCGGTGGAATGCTTAACGATGCAGCTTTGAGACTGCTCATCAAGATGAAAATGTCAGTACCTGGAACAGGTGCGATTTTGCGTTTGATTTCCGGTGGATAATGATCAGCATAGTCATTAACCAGTGCAGGAATATGCTTTCTGCTTTCGCCGCTCACCGAATAGCACCAGTCCACTAACTTCAGACCATGTGAGATCACTTTGTGTTCGTCGATGGGGCCAAACATCATATGTGAAGGAACCGGTGCACCATGGATGATGTTAAGGCCATGAGCATACCCTAGAGCACTAAGCATTCGGTTGCCCATCCAAACGATGTGTCGGAAGTCCAGCCCTTTGGGAAAGTGCTGCTGGATCTCTTGCAATGAGATGTAATCAACCAATGGCATCACGTTAGCGCGTCGTCCCGATGCTTCAAAGCTGTCCTGAATCGGCACGAGGTACTTTTGATAACTGTCTGGTTTGGCAAAAAGCGTTTTGAGGCTGGCTGCTTCGGCCTTCATCAAATCATTGTCGCGTCCCGAGCAAGCAATCTTGACGGTGAAAATATCAGGCGAGCCGTCCTGGGTGGCTTTGTACAAATCGGCAATATCACCTTTAGCTAATGGTTCCACTACAATCCACTTGCCCAGCACCGTCACCGTTGGTGCTGCTGGACCGTCGTCAATCGAGCCTGTTTTGTCATATTTGGCTCGTTTTTTAGGATCGCTCAGAATGTCGTAGGCTTTTTGGACTTCCTGAAACATTTCTTCGGCAATTTTATCATTTGGGTTGCGGTCTGGATGATACTTCATAGCCAGCTTGCGATGGCTAGCTTTAATGTCATCGTCACTCGCACCCAATTTTACCCCAAGAATTTCATAAAGAGTTGGTGGCTTGGATGGCTTCACTGTTTTAGCGGATGGCTTGGTTGCTGGCATTAATCAATTATATCAAACACATTGGTATTTTGTCAAGTGATACCAGCAAAAACAATAACTAAATTCTTTGGAGAATTCTTGCAGCGAGGACACAAATTTGGCTAGATATATGGATCTTTACATGGACCAGGGGTCAAGCTTTCTGGTCAATTTGCCAGCCATCAAACAGGCTGACGGAACAGTGATGGACCTCACTGGTTTTGACATTCTGGCCCAAATGAGTCGGTCTTATTACAGCAGTCCTGACAAACAAATTCCTATGGTCACCTCTGTAATTGACCCCAAGGCTGGCTTAGTATCACTTTCTCTTACCGCTGAAATTACTAGTGGAATTCGCCCTGCTCGTTACGTGTATGACTGTGCCGTAGTTGACACTTCTGGCTTCAAAACTAAAATTTTTGAGGGTATAATGACTGTGGTCCCAGCCGTCACTAACCAAAGCGGCATCACAGTTCCAGCTGGTCATACTGTTGTTTCTTATCTCATGTTGCGTGCTGCTGTTTCTCAGCAAAGCATTCCGGCTTTATTGTTCAGCACGCCTTTTGGGGCTGCTCCAACTGCCGTCCAAGTCGTCGGCGCAAATACTATTACTGGCGCGGCATCTTTTGCTAACAATGTCGTTCAGCAAGTCCAAGACTTTTTCATTTTACCGGCCACGTGGGTTCCACCACTGGACGTGGAAATTTTGTGGCGAACTCCGCTCACCACTGGTAGTGTATTTTGGCAAATCGAAATCGTCGGTGTCCCAATTGACCAATCTTTAGACCAGCCGTTTGGTTCTCCAAACATACAGGCTGCTCCAGCAGGTTCAACCCCGTATGAAATCAACCGTACCGTCATTCACAACATCGACACCACAGGAATATCGGCCAATGAACAGCTGTTTTTCCGATTTTCACGGCTTGGAACATCCGATACTTTAGCTGGTGCAGCGGAATTACTGGCTCTCAGATTCGTAGTGAGACGTAATACATAAAAGTATGGAAGCAAAACTAGGAATGAAAGTTAAGGAGCATATTGTGCTCAAGAAGTTTACAGGCGATGGCCCTGATGATAGGACTGATGAACCCGATGAGGTTTTGGTCATTGAAGATGGAGTGATCATCCAGCATATCATCAACAAGCAAAATATCTAAATAAAACTAGAGGAACAAAAAATTGGCTTTAACTAACGCTGGTCGCAACTTAATTACTACAGCTATCATGGGCGGGGCTTATACTGCGTTCAACAATGCTAACGCTTATATCGGCGCTGGCGATAGCACAGCAGCATTTGATGCTACCCATACAGATCTCCAGGCTTCGAGCAACAAATATCGACAAGCCGTTGACGTATCATTTCCAACTATTGCAACAAATGTTCTGACCTTTCAGGCAACGTTTGGTACTGGTGTTGCAAATTATGCGTGGAATGAATGGGGTGTTTTTAATGCCAGCAGTGCTGGCACGATGCTAAACCGTAAACAGGAAGCACTAGGAACGAAGGCGTCAACCCAATCGTGGCAGTTCACGTGCACCATCACTGTTACAGCCGCTTAATATCCTGCCAATCTTTTGTATAAATAACGGTGTGGAACAAGCAAAACCGTTAATGCCTAGTGAGGTGCCTGAGTTTATGGCACCTCACATCCTTTTCGATACACAAACAATACACAAAGAATGTCTCTGGACTTCATATAAATGCTGTTTATGCGGTGAACTTTTAAAACAAAGGACATCGTGGCTTAGAACACGCTTGCAAGAGCCAAATTTTACTGGCAAATGCAAAAGGTGTATGCTTAGAAAATTTTTAGTGCCGGAAGAAGTGCCGGGAGAATATCATGGTAATTTTGATTTTCAAAGCCAATATAAACGAGATGCTGCTGGATTTATTCAATGTACTTGTTCCAAATGTTCTCAGTTGGTTCAGCGTAAAATAACCGACATAAGAAAAACAATAACGCGAGGCGGCAAAGTCACTGCCCTGTGTGGTGAGTGTTCACGTTCCGAAGGCCTACACCAGACTAACATCCGACGATATAAAGACAACATTGACCCAAACAAAGGTCATAACGCCAGAGGTTATGTAGTTTTATATCGCCCAGGCTATCAATCAGCCGATAAGAGAGGCTATATTTTAGAACATCGGATGGTGATGGAAGAAATGCTGGGCCGGAAATTAACTCCTACCGAAAACGTCCATCACAAAAATCATATTAGACACGACAACCAGCCGGAAAATTTGGAGTTGTGGGTTACCAAACAGCCAAATGGTGGGCGAGTTCGTGACATTTACCTGGATTTGGTCAGAAAAGCGCTTATAGCTGAAGGTGCTGATTCAGTTTTTATTGATAAGATAGCTATCCGTTTAGCCGGTGTACCGGAGAGTTGCCTCTAATGGCTACAATGGAAATTACCACAATGGTGGGGTGTCCATTGGTATGTACTTTTTGCCCACAAAACCAGCTTAAAGCCGCTTATGTGGAATCCAGTGATCGATATATGTCACTGGATTCCTTTCAGGTTATTCTCAGTAAAATCCCAAAGCATGTTCGTATAGATTTTTCCGGTATGGCAGAACCTTGGGCTAACCCGCATACCACACAATTCTTAGAAACAACTTTACAACAAGGCTATCGCATCGCCATTTATACAACTCTATATCAAATGACGGTGGCCGATTCCCTTTATATCACGACTGAACTTTTGCCTAAGCACAAAAATCTGGTTGATGTGATTTGTCTTCATTTACCAGATGATGCTATGAATATGCGGGGATTTAAAAATTCACCGGAATATCAAGAAGTTTTAAAAAACTTCGTGGAAATGTCTAAGAAGGGCCTGTTTCCGTTCCAGTGCATGACAATGGATAAAACCGGACACGTTCATCGTGATCTACAACAATCACTGCCAGCTTTGTTCCAGTTTGTTGGCCATTCACGCGCCGGGAGCCTGACACAAATCGAAAAGGTTGGCGCATTACTACCGCCCAAAAACGATTTTGCGCTAGGTTGTGCCAGCACCCCGGTTTACGACCACAATGTGGTGCTACCAAATGGTGATGTGGTGCTTTGTTGTATGGATTATTCTTTGAAACACGTCATCGGAAACTTGTTGCGCTCCGAATATCAAGACCTGTTCACATCACCGGAAATGCAACGGATATACCAAGAAAACCGAAAAACAGGGTTTTCTGAACAAACCATTTGCCGGTCCTGCGAAAACGTGATAAAAATATGAAAACCTTCCAACAGTTTACAGAAGCCTACAATAACCCATATTTATTCCATGGCACCACGCTTGAAAATGCCGAGAAAATAAAATTAGAAGGTTTGAAAGTGCAAGATACTGGTGGATCGATATCTGCTGGAAACACACGAGAGATGGCTCTTAATTATGCAGCTGGTAGAACTTTCCAACAAAAAGGTATTGTTCCTGATCAAGATATAGCTTTAATAGTAATATTTTCCAGAAATGGATTTGTGGAAACCAGGCATGGCGAATTTTACTCGATGCAGGATGTGCCACCATCCAAAATTTCCGTCGAAATTTACCGATTTGGTGATGTTGTTGATAATATCGTCAAAGGTAAAGTAAAATTAAAAAACCCACTGCCCAAGGCTAGATAATTTCGGGCAGCGCTCGTTCCACGTATTCAATGTTCTCAAACACCTTCAAATCCGTTGCTAAAATCAAGAATCCATGCCCCTTAAGGTTGATTTTAGCACTGATATGTGAACGATCATACCACCAATGATCACCCATGATGGCACTTGTTTCTTCCAATGCTCCACACGGAATCGGTTCTGCTGTCGTGAAATCCGGGTTTTTCAAATACACATGGCCATGCAACATATACTGGATTTTGGGCATCAGAGCATATAACCATTTTTGTACCGGAGTATCGACTGAAGGTTTGGCAGAACCGGAATAGTAAACGTCCGGAAGATGATCTAGCCGCACGTACACCATATCTTGAGCTGAAAGAGTCCGTTTGTCTACATTGCGGCGTGATACAAAAATACCATCTCCTGACCTCATTGACGGGAAGCCATTTTCACACCGGAAAGACAAATTACCGACGAATCTTTCCTGGTTGACGGCGTGTACCAATGAATGGAAGTTTTGGGCGGCATTTCGGGCAATCTCGATGAATTTTGTCTGCTCTTCATTGATGCTGGGAACCATTAGGCTGGTAGGAAACGAGCTAGCCCTGGTAAACTGAACAATGTCATCCAGACGGTCCCAAAGCTCTTTTTTCACTTTAAGGACGTCTGTTTCCTGATAAGTAAAAGCGTTGCCAAGCGGGTCAAGAATAGTGGCTGCAATTTGGCCACCAATCCTGGTGAATTCAACCAACAAGTTGGCCTTAGCCCTCAGCGCCCGTGCAATGAGTTCCAATGTGCTGTATTGTTTGTTGATATTGCTTTTAGAAATAACCAGGTAAGCGTGTGGGTTGTTCACTTTGATTTGGTCCACATATTTGTGGACATCATTATCAACCTTAGGCATCCATATTACAACATCAACCGATTGTGTAGCAACGAAGGCGGCTTCAAGGTCTGCTAAAGTTCCGCCATTGATAATGGTAAACCCGTCATTATTCAATACAATCGCGTGGTTGGCATAACCACTCGGTTTGCCATCATCACCAAAAGTTCCGCAAACAGCAAGAGTCTTTTTCACACCCGATTATAACATGGGCTAAACCAATTAGCAAGTTATATATGCAAATGCCGCTGGCGGGTAACCAGCGGCATTGTTGGACTTGTGTTACTTTACGTTATTCGTAATAACCGTCGAAGGTCACCAAACTAGTGATAACACCAGCTGATGTAACTGTACCCACGTTTTTAGCGCAGATTGCAACGAATTCACCTGGGTTAACAACCACTGGAGAAATAAACTGCATCTGAACCACAGGGCCTGCTGACAACTGGCCAACTGCTGCTGTTACTACAAATGCTTCCATACCTAGTGCAATACGACGTGGGGCCTTAGCAGAGGCCGTAACAAATGAGCCTGTTTCAGCGGTCGCTGCGGAAACGTTGGTATGGCCAAACGCCAGTGAATAGAAAGCATATACCGGTCCACCAGTAAATGCCGTTGTGACAATTGATTGAATACGGACACCAGTTATAACCAACGTTCTTGGAGTTTGGTTAATGCTACCAGCAGGAACCGCAAATGAACAAAGGATACCATCTGTGCTGGCTGTTAACGTTGGCTGCCACGCAAACTGACCGCCCAAACCAGTACCGGCAGCAGCAGTGGTGTTGGTTAAAGCTACACCAGCACCGGGAGCTAAACTGTTGGAATAAAGCGCTGATGAACCCATTGTTCCACCAGACAAGCCTTGATAAGCCATCAAACCTTTTGTGGCTTGAATATGTGGAAATGGTTTGGCGATGTTGGAGTCTAACTGGTCAACCATCATGTTACCCACTTTCAGCTGCATGAAGTTGCTGCCTGATACGGTACCGGTGTTAACGTACTGAGCGAAAACCGGCAAAGCATCAGTCATGAACGGAGAACTTTGTCCAGCTGGTGTGCTTATAGAACCTACCACATTTCCATTATACAAAAAGTATACGATGCGGTCATAAACTCTGATTTGCAACAGAACGTTGGTATTAATTGGAATGGTTAGTGGGCTGGCAACTGGCAGCGCCCCGGTTTGTGTTGTGTTGCCGTTATATGTGACAACGCCAATTAAGCCAGCCGAAGAATACTGGAACCACACGCCGTCTGTTGGTCCAGCAGTTGCAGAAGCCGGTGTTCCAAAACCAACATACCATACTTCGTTTGCTGCCGCTGCTAAAGTGATGTTTAACACAGCACCAAACCGTAATCCAGCATTGCCGGTCAAGTTGAAAAAGCGTTTGGATGATACGTACGCGCCGGTACCTGTTGTACCGATGTTACCAGCATTCAGCAGTAAAAAGCCACCGGATTGGGTTGCTGTCATTGTGGTGAATGCATGGAACCACATTGATGTATCCTGCGCAGCTGCATTGAATGCATAGTCAAACAATGGAGTCATCTGACCGACCTGAAGATTGTTGTCATATGTGGTGTCCGGAGAGACTAAAACTGGCGTGCCACTTAGTGCGCCAGAGTCATTTTCCGAAAAAAACCGTGTCGCCCCAACGAAATTAGGAGCACCTGCTGTGCCACCCAAACGTGTGTTGACCTGAGGTGTTGTTGTCAATAAATCATTGTTAGCATCAACGTTAGCAATACCTGATGCGCTGTTACCAGTTTCAATAAGTGCCATATTTTGTCCTTAATTTCCTAACCAATAATTGAATGTGTATTGATTGCTAACCCAAGTTCGAGATCCCCAGTGAACTTCGATTGTTGTGCTACTTGTTACTATTCCTGTAGCCATGATTTGGTCTAGCTCAATAGCGTCGTAAAGTGTGCTGACCGGTCTAGATGCTGCCATAACAACCAAAACTTGTTTGCCAGGGGTCCATCCGGAGCCAGTGATGGTAAATTTTCCGCTTTTGCGTGGTGTAGATCCAAAATCAACTGTAGTTTGGAAAATTGTAGTATGTGCTACACTGTACGCTGCAACAGCCGCATCGGTGTATGCCGTGGTTGCTAATTTTGTTGAAGAGTCTAGTGGAGATTGTGTTGTTGCCGCAACTCCATTAGGAAGCGTTGGGGTCCCTGTTAAATTAGTGGCCGTTTGGTTGGCTATTGATTGTAAAAGGCTACCATTGGAATCGTAAACCGAAAGCCTTCCATCACCATCCAACATTGCAGTACCATTTGCAGGAATGCTGAAAGAGCCAGAAATTTGATAAGCAGCAGAAGTTCCATTAACATAAAGAGCTATACCAGAAACGGTACTACCTGTTGTATTTGCTAAATGAACTTGTTTGATGAATGCACTTGTTGCTGAGGGTACATTATACAGTGCAGCTGCTGACGTCGGTAGTTGCCCCTGTGCAAGAACCGCAAAAGCTTCTACTCCAGCATTTAAAGTCATCCCAAAAATGCTATAGGTGATGGCCGTTGCTGTCCCAGCCACTCCTCCAAACGTATTAGCTGATGTAAGTGTTAGCATGTTCTCTGGTATATTTATAAGTTAAGAGAAAAACATATAGCTTAACAAACTGGTGGACGTAGGACCAGTTGCACCCACTGGACCTGTCGCGCCGGTTGATCCGGTTGCTCCAGTCGCGCCCGTAGCTCCAGTTGGACCGGCTATAGCTGGATTAGTGGAAGTCCAAACAGTGCCATTCCATTGCCATGTGTTGGCTCCGCTGGTAAATGTGTCGTTTACTGATGGGGAACTTGGAAAATTTAATGCCATTTTTATCCTTAAGTGTCTTCAGACCAATTCAATGATACTCCAACCGTAGCTGAAGCTGAAGCTGTAGCGGTTACCGATAAAATTTCACCAGGTACAATAAAAATATCAAGTGGAGTCAAATCAATTAAAGATGAAGCGCCGGATGTAATTGAGAATAATTGAGTTCCACCAGAAACAGTCGTGCCAGCTGTATCCACTGAAGCAATAGAGTTACCGGCAGTGATGGTTGCTGGACCACCTGAACCAGAAACAGCGGTATAAGATGGCGAGCCACCAATGGTTGCACCTAATTTTAATCTTATCACAACTAAAGTGTTGTTGGTAGGTGTACCAGCCGAAAGCGAATTTAGTCTCAATAACCCTCTATTTGTTGAACCATTGTAACTGGTACAGTTTTGTAGGTTGAAAATACAAGTTTCGGTTGTGATTGCAGCTTTATTGTTGTCAGTTGCCCACTTGGGATTGCTGGCAAATGATCTTGCGCCACTAACAAAGGTGCCTATAGAACCACAATACATCGTTTGGTTAATAATGTTGCCTGAATTGATGGTGAAACCCAGAAACTGCAATGATGGATTGCTTAGTTCTAGTGTAGACGTAGTGTTGGCATACCGAATAACATGCACCAGAATCCAAGCTGCTGTTGTAGGGTTTTGAATATAAAATTCGATGTCGCCGTAACCCAAGTATGGGTATTTTATCATCACAGGTGAACCTTTCGTTGGATCCCAAGTGATGCCAGAACCACCAGAACCATTCATAGCATCACCATTCCACGATGTTTGAGCTGTCCAAGTTAATGAACCAGAAATGGCATGGCAAATTCCAAACGATGTGCCGTTGTATCCGAAAAACCAACCGTCATAGAGCGCGTTAGCAGCAATTGTGCCGATTCCCCACGCCTGAACATTGGAAGCTATACCAGTAGAAAACACAGGAGTAAAACGTACCACTGTTCCTTGGCCAGCACGATAACGGACAATTTTCCTGGAGGTGATGTAAGCATAACCGGCAGAATTGGTTCCTGATTGAATACGAAGACGACCGTTGCTGGTATCAACAGTGGCACCAGCACCGCTTACTGTAGAGGTGTTCCAGATTTGAGTGTTTAAGCCATAAACAAAATCACCTTGTAATATCGGAGTCAACTCAGCAGTTTCCAGAGTACCAAAAGCCGACATGTTTGCCGGGTTGAAATTGGATTGAATTTGATTAAAGTATGACATTCTGTTTCCTTAGATTATGAACCAGTTCGAACCGTCACTTACAATTTCCATAGCGGTCCATTGTGCGGTGATAATTTGCGTAGATGAACCGTCAATGGTTTCCGAAGCGTTTGCGTCTACTGTAACGGTGTTGGCTGTGCCATCTATTTTCTTGATTACATACATTTTACCAGGAAATGAGGCGGCTGCAGGAAGATTTATCATGAAGCTTCCAGAAGTGGCATCGCAAATAATGACTGTGTCGGTTGCAGTTACCGTGTAGTTTGCGGTCTTTGTGGTGATACCGGTGGAAAGTCCCGGAATGATAACGTTTCCTTGAAGCTGTGTTTCTACAATGCTGGAATTTCCAAGGACAACTTGATTGCTTTTTGTAGTATGTGCTCGATAGCCTATAGCAATCGCATTATTGGACTGTGTGGTGTTACCGGGGCCAGCTTCTTGGCCTATGTAAACGTTCTGAACTCCCGAAACGTTGGCGTTAGCAATAGTTTCAGTATTGCCAGCGGCGTACCCGATTGCTGTATTGTTTGATGCCGTGTTAGAATCCAGGGCTTTAGAACCAACAGCAGTATTGCCAGAACCTACAATATTGACTCTTAAGGCAGAGTAGCCGAGAGCCATATTATCATGGCCGGTGGTATTGGCAAGAAGACAGTTCACACCCAGCGCAACGTTGAAATAGCCGGTTGTCAATGCCGATAGACAGTTAGTTCCAAGGCCTATGTTATAGTCACCCAGATAAGATGCACCGCCACTAGGACTCATCGTAAAGTTGCCAGCATTTAAACCGACAAATAAGTTAGCTCCATCCGATGTTGGGTCGTGATATGTATGAAGAAGTTGGACTCCAGACGGGTATATTGTAGTGATTTGTTTGATCAAGCCAACAGTTGATGTTGTGTTGTTATTAAGGGTGACAGCATTGCATGTAACTGGCGTGTTGATGGTGCAGCCATTTGTATTAAACCTGAACCTATATGTTGTGGCATCACTAGCATATATGGCAAAAGAATCTGAGCTGCTTTGACCGGCACCTTCTACAATTTGCAGTCGAGTGACACCCGTTGATGCCAGCTGGTTATTAATGGACCAAATTCCGCCAGTATTGATGGTTCCCATCACCACATTGTTCAGATAAAAATACAGGTTGTTGTTAGATGAAGTACCAAAATAAAGGTTTGCACCAGCTGCTTGTACGTAGTTGGCATCTGCAGCATATGAATTGATGTCAACATTTCGAGTTCCTGATATGGTTTTAAGTCTACCTTGCGTAGACCCAGTGACTATTATGGAATTTGTGATAGCTGGTGCAGTGGCTAAAGCCAATACAGTGCCAGAACCTGTTGTCGTATACGATGTTCCCCATGCAGAACCGGTGCTATTTGCCACTCCCGCGCCGGGATAAACTGTTGGGCCTGACGCCCCAGTTGCCCCGGTTGAACCTGCTGGTCCTGTCGGACCACTGGCAATGGTCGTAGACACCACCCATTGTGATGAATCACCATCGTTATAATAAATGTAAAGGTTTCCGTCCAGGCTGTTCCACCACAGATCTCCGTTTAGTGGGCTAACGGGAGCAGTAGATGAATTGGTGACTGCTTTGGTTGCCCCGGTAGAACCTGTCGGGCCTGTCGCTCCAGATGCACCTGTTACACCAGTTGAGCCAGTTGGACCAGTGACGCCTTGAGGGCCTGTTACACCAGTAACGCCTGTCGCACCAGTGATGCCCGTTGGTCCCGTTGCACCGGCAGGGCCTGTTGCACCGGCAGGGCC
>Ga0073936_10007599_pt1 | contig 13984 bp, 12 predicted proteins | sample AliMusrvi5mmetaG_FD_87041 | JGI IMG/M metagenome (GOLD analysis project Ga0073936, IMG submission 87041) | Freshwater lake bacterial and archeal communities from Alinen Mustajarvi, Finland, to study Microbial Dark Matter (Phase II) - Alinen... | ecosystem: Environmental > Aquatic > Freshwater >... | reverse complement strand
CATGTGTCCTTCGCATTCAGCGGCTCATTGCCACCCAGTGAATAGCAGCCGATATCCCCGGTAACCATCAGGTTCTTTATCTTGCTGATCTCATAGAAAAATCCGCGATGCGGGCAGCCGGCGCACAGCAGGGGGGGGCGCCCCACTACCTGGGACATATCCGGCGCCACGCCGGGGAATGTTTCCCCGCGCAGTGCTATCGCAACGATGTCAGGCGTCAGTTCGCCCATGGCCGGAACTTTTTCTTTGCCGATACACTGGATTCCGGCTGCTTTCATCTGTTCTTCAATATATGGTTCCAGTTCCTCGACAACATAGACGGTTCCCACTTCAGCGGCGAATGCCCTGATTTTCTGGATTGGCAACGGATAGGTAAACCCGAGTTTCAGATACGAAGCTTCTGTGCCGAAGACGTCCTGTGCGTATTGGTAGCCAATGCCTGATGTCACAATCCCGATCTTCTTATCGTTCCATTCGATACGGTTCAGTTCCGTCGTCTCGGCAAAAGCTGCCAGTTTTTTCAGGCGCTCCTCGACAACAACCCGGAGTTTGCGGGCCGTCGCAGGCACCAGATCATACTTCTGCACATTCCGCACATACGGTTTTCGCCCGACTTCCTGACGTTCTCCAAGCTCAACAACACTCTTGCTGTGGCAAATCCGGGTCGTGATTCTCATCAGGACCGGCGTATCAAACTGTTCGCTGATTTCCATTGCGGACTTGACCATGTCTTTTGCTTCCTGACTGTCACTCGGCTCCACCATGGCGATTTTAGCAAACTTTGCATAATGTCTGTTGTCCTGTTCGTTCTGTGAAGAATGACAGCCCGGATCATCTGCGCTGACAAGCACCATTCCGCCATTCACGCCTGAATAGGCAAAACTGAACAATGGGTCGGCAGCAACATTAACTCCCACCATTTTCATCGCTGCCAGGGAGCGCGCGCCGATTATCGATGCCCCGATGGCCGTTTCCAGAGCCACTTTTTCATTTGGCGCCCATTCTGCTATGATATCCCCCTTGTACTCGGCGATATTTTCCAGAATTTCCGTACTGGGCGTTCCCGGATAAGCCGATGCGTATGACACTCCGGCTTCCCAGGCTCCCTGTGCTATTGCTTCATTACCTGTCAACAGCTTTTTCATGCGGTACCCTCCATTTCTTTCCCCTTCGCGGGTCAGTTCTTTTGTTTATCATTTCATCTGGCATACAACACAATTTTATCACAGAGAAGCAGTTATGCAGCACGCCAAAGCGATGGAATGCAGTTTGGCCTCGGCCGGGTCGCCCCGGGAAACCATCACTACAGGATGCGTGGCCCCAAGAATCACTCCGGCGTTTTTAAATTTCGCATAATGAATCAGGGCTTTGGACAGGATATTGCCTGCCGCAATATCGGGAACCATAAAAAGATCGACTTGTCCTGCCACCTGGGACGAAAGGTTTTTGTGAGCTGCTGCGGCGGGACTCAAAGCGACGTCCATGGAAATCGGCCCTTCGAGCACAGCCGGCGGCAATTCACCCCTCCGGCTCATTTCCACCAAAGCCTGGGCATCCAGCGTGACCGGCATTTTGGGGTTTATCACTTCATTGGCTGACAGAATTGCAACATTTGGGCATCCAATTCCCAAAGCAGCCAAAGCAAGCAGCGCATTGATCAGAATCTCTTTTCTCTCCGACAGGTTCGGGGCGATATTCATGCCACTATCAGTAAAATAAATAAGTTTCTCTTCGCCTGGCGCCTCGTATGCGGCAAAATGGCTAAGCAAACGGCCTGTGCGCAGCCCCTGTTCCTGATTTAACACTGCTTTGAGAAAATCACCGCTATTGACCAAACCTTTCATTAATATTCCGGATTTTGTTTCCCGCACGATAGCTGCAGCCGACAGCGCCGCACGGGCAGCATCCGGTTCATGGACTACCCGGATATCTGCCGGCAATCCTACTTTCGCCAGCAAAGGAAGAATTTGCGAACTATCCCCAACCAGAACGGCATCCGCCAGCCCGGCGTCGTATGCCTCTTTGACCGCCAGCAAGGCTTCCTCATCCTGAGCCGCAGCAACAACCAGCTTAACCGGCCCTCTCAGCTTTGCTCTGGCAATTACTTCCGAAAAATGACATAACAAATCCAGTTCACCCGCCTTCTACTGATATGTGTGCGGTTCCTCTTCGCCCCGCAGCACCCTGAGCGCTCCGGCTGCCAGCGATTCCAGCTCTTCTTCGCCGGGTACTATGACTATCGGTGCAATAAATTGGACCCTGTCCACAATTGCATCGGTAAAATATGAAGCATACGCCATACCGCCGGTCAACACGATCCTGTCAACTTTTCCTTTGAGAACTGTGGACAAGGCGCCGATATCTTTCGCAACCTGATACGCCAATGCGTCCAGCAGCAGCGCCGCCTTTTCATTCCCTTCATCGACCATTTTTTTCACCTGGCGGATGTCCTTCGTGCCGAGATAAGCGTACAAACCGCCTGAACCAAAAAGTCCCGCCCGCACTTCTTTCTCAGTGTATTTGCCTGAATAGCAAAGTTTCACCAGCTGGCTGGAGGGCAGCCCGCCGCAGCGGTCCGGCGCGAAAGGCCCTTCTTCCTTGCCGTCCGCCATGTCGATCATCTTGCCGCCACAGTGCGCTGATAAAGAAACCCCTGTGCCCAGATGAGCCACAACCAGATTGACTTCTTCATAGCGTCTGCCCATTTCCGTTGCCACTTTGCGGGCTACGGCCTTCATGTTCAGCGCATGGGTCATGCTCACTCTTTCAAACCAGGGTGAGCCGGAAATACGGGCAATCGGCTCGAGTTCATCCACTGAAACCGGGTCGACGATAAATGCCGGTATATTCAGCTGCCCCCCCAGTTCATAGGCCATGACTGCTCCCAGGTTGGATGCGTGTTCACCCTGGGGCGCCTTTTCCATTTCCTTTACCATGGTTTCATTCACCCGATAGGTACCGCCAACAATCGGTTTCAGCAATCCGCCGCGGCCAACTACGGCATTTAGGGATTCCAGCGGAATGCCCGCTGCAGAAAGCTCCCGCCGGATCAGTTCAATACGGTAGGGATATTGGTCATACACGTGTGCAAAATGTTTCAATTCATCCCCCTGATGCTCCACCGTCTTTTTTATCAGGGCGGTTTCGTCATCAAAAACGGCAAGTTTGGTTGAAGTGGCTCCCGGGTTGATTGCAAGTATTCTGTTCACGTGTCTCCCCCTCATTATTCCTGCTGGGCTGCAGCAAAATTCGCAGCATCTCATGTATAACATTAAACCCTCTAGTTACAGGAGAGTCAATAACTTTTGCAAAATAATCTCCGAGTTACTATAAAAAAAGACGGCAACAGTTGCTGCCGTCCACTACTGCAGGATTTTGCCGCTGCTAATACTTTTGATAAGCCAATATACACATGCAAAGACCACCCACCACACCGAGAGTTACCAGATACATCAATCCAGCGACATAACTGCCGCCACTGCTGGCAATCAAGGATCCGATGACAATCGGCGCCAGGGCGGCGCCGCCATTGGCGATGCCATTCATCATGCCGGCGCCTGCGCCAATAGTTTTTCCCGGCACAACCTGCTGCAATAATGACCAGGTGGACGGCAATCCGAGACCCAAGGATGCAATTCCCAGGGATATTAAAATAGCTGCTGTCATATTGTCAGGCGCATGAGCTCCGAAATAGATACCCAATGCGGCGCCAAACATTGATATGGCGGCAAAAGGCGCCCGCCGGCCCACCTTGTCTGAGAGATAACCGAAGGCAAGCACGGCAACGGCGCCAAGGACATAGGGCAGGGAAGACATTGCCCCCATCGCCCCCCAGCTGAAGTTTCGCACCACTTTGAGGTACGATGGCAGCCAGGCCATTGTTCCCCACCACACAGAAGCATTGCAAAAGTAAAAAGCCGTGATCAGCCAAAACCGATAGTTGAACATAAAAAGCTTCATGTTCTCCCAGACACTGGTTTTTTCCGCCAGAACTTCTGCCGCCGTTTCCTCGGCCAGGCCATTTTCGATATACTCCAGTTCCAGTTTATTAACCCCTTTATGATCACGCGGATGGTCCTTGGTCATAAACCATATCAGGGATAATGGAACTAATCCAATCAATACCAGAATAAAAAAACTCATCCGCCAACCCATACCCTGAATGACCCAGGTAAAGAAGGGCATCGCCAGGGCCGGTCCGATGAACAGGCCAAATATCCATATCGAATTGGCCTTGCCCCGTTCGGCCGGTGGGAACCAGTTTTTTACGTATTTACTCTGCATGGGCCAATGCATGGCCTCGCCAACACCGAGAATAATTCGCGCTCCGATCATGATTGCGAATGTCCCCGCTAACCCTCCCATAAACAGTGCTGCACACCATAAGAATATGGATAAGCTCATCGCCTTGCGCGGCCCCAGGATATCGCCAATCGGACTTAGGAAGACGTTCCCCAGGCCATAAGCCGCTAAAAATGATGTCATCAACAGGCCCATGGAAACGGGATCCCCTTTGATCCCCATATCAGTCAGAAATGCGTTATCGGCCATCAGGACAGATACGTTAACCCGATCCACGTAAGCTACCAACAAGGTGAGAAGCAGAATGAGCACCATTACCCAACGTTCCTTACTGGGAGCTGTCACACTTGCCATTTCACATCAAGTCCTTTCTTATCAAATGCCTGGCAGTTCGCCAAAATTGGCAACGTCATCGAAGCATAAGGCATAATGTTAATTGTGCGAAGCTTTCCGCCGCCGGAAAGGATTGATTCGAATGCCTCGCTTACCGTTTTCACAGGAATCATACCCACTTTTTTAACCAGCTCGTCGTCCAGACCACTTACAAGATAGATCCTTTTCGTCTGCAGTATTTCAGCCGTCCGCAATGCGACAAAGCCCGGCATGGTAAAAGTTAGGGTGAGCGCCTGTTTCATTTCGGCATATTCTTTATACTTAAACCATTGCAAAAAACTTTCCGGACCGGGGCCATCCGAACACTCACTCACCAGAATGATATTTCCACCCTCCACCGTGGCGAAGTCGGCGTTGTCAAGTGCTTTTACAGACTGATACAATTGGATGTCTTTGGGAAATCCCCCGCTGCTTGCGATCACCAAATCGGCTTTAGACGCAACCGGAACCCCGAAAGCCTTTTCAACAATTTTCGTGCCGGCAACGAACGCCTCATGCCAGTCTCCGGCAACAATACCAATGAATTGCTTGTGTTCATCCACAATAACATTCAATAGAAAGTCCGGATTGATCATTTGTGCGACTTCTTTCATGTCATTTGAAACCGGGTTCGTTTCCATATTTCCGGTGCAAATTTCACTGGGCCTGGCTTTGAGCGCCAGGCCGTGATTCTCCTGGATTGTGCGCTCGCCGCAAACGCCAGGGCAAATGCTTTTCCGACCTCCCCCAAAGCCGGCAATCATGTGATATGAAATCCCTCCGGTCAGGATTACCCTGTCAGCCTCATATACCATGCGATTCATCGCCACTGTGGTTCCCCGGGTCGTGCTGCTTAAGGGAACCAGGTCCGAAGCATGACAGTCATGATCGTATATTTTTACTCTTTGAAGTACCGTTTCTCCGACAATAAGCCGGTGTTCCGCCACGCTTTGTTTGCGATGATCTCCGGTCGACATGACGATGGATATGTCTTTATCCGAAATACCCAGCGCAGTTAATTCATCAAGCAATATTGGCAAGTATTCGCAGCTTCTGTAGGCTAAACGAGTTATATCGCTAACTATGATTACTATTTTTTCACCCGGATGAAACAGTTCATGGAAAGGTTTTGAGTTTATCGGATTATGCAAGGCATTCAAGATACTTTCATGAAAATTCGTTATCGGTTCGACGGCGTTTGCATGTATTGTAGATACTGCGTACTGGTCAGGGATCGAGAAGACAACTTCCCGGGTTCCGTATCCAATTGAAAACTGCGCCATGAGTCAATCCTCCAAACAAATTGTGAATAGTGCACATTTTTAACTATTGCTTTCGAATCACCAAGGGAATGTCCGGTTTAACTGCAAACCAGGCCAGAACTCCGATTACCGCCATTGCCGAAGTGACCAGAATAGCCATCTGCCAGCCATAATTTGTCGCGATCCATGCCGTGACAATCGGTGCGAGAACTCCACCGACATTGCCCCAGAAATTCATCCAGCCGGACACAGAGCCGGAAAATCTTCCGCCAATGTCGTTGCATACGCCCCAGGAAGCACTGAAAGAAAGTCCTAACGAACCTAACGAGAGGGTCAGCCAAAGAACATTCATCGTCGGCGTGGTCGCCATGGCGCCCAGGTAAAGTGTGACACAGCAGCTGATAAGACCGGCAACTCCGAATAATGTTCGCGCTTTGTGTTTTGGCACTCCAGCGCCGACTAATTTATCGCTGACATATCCACTGCCAATCACGCATGCGCAAAGCGCAGCCCAGGGGAACGCAGCAGCAACCCCCATTTTTTGCAGTGAGAAATTTTGCGCTTCTACCAAATACAAGGGAAGCCAGGCTAAAAACACAAACATAATATAGTCCACAGCAAAATACTGGATACCCAGCGCCCAAAACTGCGATGATTTCACGAAATTCCCCCATGGAGCGATTTCTTTCTTTTCTTCCACTTCGGCCATTCCATTTTCGATATGTTCCACCTCGGCCGAATTGGTGAATTTGCTGTCTCTTGGCGTAGAAACGGCAAAGTAGTACCAAGCGGCGGAAAGAAACAATCCTCCGGCTCCGAATATGATAAATACCCATCGCCAGCCAAGCATCAACATCAGCCCACCTACCATCGACGGCCCGAGTACCGGACCAATGAAGGCGCCCCCCAAACCGACCGAATAGGCAAAGGCCTTTTCCGCCTTATTGAACCAGCGGTACACGAAAGCATTCAACGTTGGTGGAACAGGGCCTTCGCCCAGGCCAAACAAAAAACGGACAGCTGCAAAACTTGCCACGCTACTGCACGCCGCCGTCAAGGCAGTCAGGACAGACCACCAGAAAACCCCGGCGGATACGACGCGACGGTGCCCAAAGTATTCCGCCATCATACCCCCAGGTATCTGCATCAGGGCATAGCCAAGAAAGAACGCAGACTGAAACAAGCTCAAATCTATTTTGGTGAAGGCAAACTCCTGCATAATCGCAGGCGCGGCGACAGAAATATTCACGCGGTCCATGTACATGACAAAGTTAAGTAAGAACATTAATCCTGCTAACATCCACCGAAATTTTGTTGCTTTATTGTTCATCATTTTGCCTCCCCAAGTAATCTCGGTATTCTTATTTGTAAGCTTCCGCCAATAACTGGGCCGTATGCACAACTTCGACATCCAGTCCGTTTTGGTGGATCCCGTCCCGGATATGCATCATGCACCCTACACAGCCGGTCACCAGAGTATCTGCACTGGTTGAAGCAATATCGTCGATTTTGCGCTGGTTAATTTTCCTTGACAGGTCATAATTCGTTAAACTGAAGCTTCCTGCCATGCCGCAACATCTGCCTGGCTCTTTCATCTCCTTTAGAACGATGCCGGGAATGCTTTGCATCAGCTGGCGGGGCTGCGCCTTGATGCCCTGGCCGCGTGTCAGATGGCAGGATTCGTGATAGGTGACGGTTCTGTTTACCGGGTTCAATTCACCCATTATGCCCATTTTGATCATGTATTCGGCAAAATCGACAGTCTTCGCCGAAAACTTCTCCACTTTTTCCGGATACCCGGTCTCGTTTTCCAGCAGTTCCTTGTATTCCATACGCAATGCTGATCCGCATGAACCGCAGGCGGTGAGGATGGCATCGACGCCATCCATGGAAAACAAATCCACCGTTGCCCTGGCCAGCTCGACTGCAGTTGTCGCGTCTCCGTTCCCGTAGGCAACCAGACCGCAGCAATGCTGAGAAGCGGGAATAACTACGTTGATGTTGTTTTTCTTTAATACTTTGATCACGGCTTCGCCAATTTCCGGGTACATATAGTTAATGGTGCATCCTGTAAAGAATGCCACGGTGGCCCGCGGTTTTTCAACCTCGATGCGTTCAGGATAACGCGTGCGGAAAGGCCTGCTGACTATCGGCGCCAATAATCTTTTCTCGTTAAGTCCCATAGGCAATCTGGGCAGGGCTCCTTTTCCCTTGACGTCTTTAAGAACCAGTCCTTGAAACACCGATGCCATATTCATGCCAAAATCAAAAATTTTTCTGTTCTTTAATACCTTGCGCAAGATAAGGCGTTTTACAAAAGGCAGGCCCTTTTCCGCGACCAGTTTCTGCCTGGCCTGCAAAACGAGCCGATCCACCTTTGTCCCGCTCGGGCAATTGGCGGTGCAAGCTTTACAACCCGTGCACAGCGCCATTTTCTCCACAAATTCGGGTGTCGGGTCCACATTTCCCTTGAGTGCGGCCTTCATCAGGGAAATTTTTCCACGTGCAACCGACGACTCGGATTGCAGTTCTTTAAAAATTGGACACACAGTCTGGCAGGCGCCGCACTTGATGCATTTAATCAATTCTTTTTCTAAATTTTTCCACTCCATGCCGTCACTCTCCTAAAAACTGGCCGGGATTTAAGATATTGTTGGGGTCAAAGGTCCGCTTGATGGCTTTCATTAGCGCCAGTCCGGCTTCCCCTGTTTCCAGGACCAAATACCGGCTTTTCACCCGACCGATTCCGTGCTCGCCGGTAAGGGTCCCCCCCAGGGCAAGCGTGGATTTGAATATTTCTCCGGCAGCCATTTCCACCCGCTCCATCTGCTCCGAATCACGTTCATCAGCCAATAGCGTCGCATGTAGATTGCCGTCGCCCGCGTGCCCCAGCACTGCGATGATAATATTGTTTTTTTCCGCAATCGCCCGGATGTCCTTTACCGCCTGCGGGATCTTGTCCCGCGGCACAGTCGCGTCTTCCCCGATAATCGTGGGCGCTATCTTGGAAACCGAGGCGAAGGCAGAACGGCGCGCCACCCAAAGAACTTCCGCTTCTGCTGCGTCTTTGGCGACTTTTACCGACTTCGCCCCCTGCGCGTTGCAAATTTCAATTATTTTATTTGCCTGTTTGTCCAGAACATCCTTATCGCCATCCACTTCAATGAGCAGCACTGCTTCTGCATCAATCGGCAAGCCGATATGCATATAATCCTCAATGCACTTTATGTAGATGTTGTCGAGCAGCTCCACCGTCGTGGGGATAACTCCCGCCCGAAATACCAGGGATACCGTTTCACAGGCTTTTTCCAGATCGTCGAATATGACAAGCATCGTTTTTTTGGCTTCAGGCAAGGGCAGCAATTTGACGATGATTTTCGTAACCACCGCCAGGGTGCCTTCAGAACCTACAATCAGGCGGGTCATATCGTAGCCTGCCACGCATTTCATCGTTCTGCCGCCGGTATTGATGATTTCCCCTGTGGGCAGGACTACTTCCAGTCCCAACACATAATCACGGGTGACCCCATATTTGGCGCCACGGGGTCCGCCGGCACATTCTGCGATATTGCCGCCCATACTCGAATACGCTTTGCTTGCCGGATCCGGCGGATAAAACAGGCCGATTTTTTCCACTTCCGTCTGGAAGTCGGCTGTGATCACCCCAGGTTCGAGCTCCGCAATCATATTGTTTTGATCGATGTTCAGAATCCGGTTCATACGGCTCATAATCATCACGACAGAATCAGCCCGCGAAACCGTCCCGCCCGAAACATTCGTTCCCGCTCCTCTCGGTATAACGGGAAATTTTTCCTCGTTTGCCAGGAGTAAAATCCGGGATATCTCACTGGCGTTTGCCGGAAAGACAACAAGCCCCGGGGCCTCGTTTTTGCCGACTGAAATTGATGACGCATCATAGGTATAACAAATCAGGTCCTCATATTTGTCCAGGACATGCTCGTTCCCTACAATTTTCTTAAGTTTCTCAATTAATTCAGTTTTCATATTTACCTCCTAATTTTCACAATACTTTCAAAAGCTTTTCGTTTTTTCGGGTTAGTCACTTTCGAGATGCAGTTCTTTTTCAGCAGAATTTTTAAAAATCTCCATAACTTTCGCCAAATGCTTTTTCATTGCCTTTTCCGCTGCATCTGGATCACGTTTCTTCAATGCATCAAGTATTGTATCGTGATCTGCACCAATTTGATCCGTTGCTCCAGGGTAAATCAGCATGTGAAAACCGGGGAGAAGTGCTACGGTTGGCCATAACATGATAGCCAGCACCGGGTTGCCTGTTGAGATGGCCAATTGGCTATGGAATCTTTTGTCTGCCTCAAGATATCTTTCATTGTAATTGTGGTATTTCTTCATCTCGCTGCATTCTTTTTCCAATATTGCAAAATGTTCCTCTCGCATGTTAAGACAGGCTAATCTGACTATTTGCGGCTCAATAAGACATCTCGCCTGCATCAGACTTCCTAAAGTAATCGACCCGTCCTGCAACAGCCGCCGCACCGGTTCGACGACAGTATGCATACCGGGTTTCCGCACATATACCCCTTTTCCCTGAAGGATAGTAATAATGCCACGCGATTCCAAAACCCTAAGGGCTTCCCTTAATACTGAACGACTGATAGCCAGGATTTTCACAAGTTCACGTTCGGAAGGAAGTTTTTCACCCGGCTTCATACTTCCCTCGACAATTAATTTTTCCAGATTTTCTACGGCAAAGTCAAACTGACTCCCTCGTGTTAACCCCTCTTTATCGCTTAGCAGGTGCTGCAAGTCCATATTTGCTCCTTTGAAATTATCCAGCCCATATTACTGGTCTGATGAGTAAGGCTAAAAAAAAGAACGCTTATTATGGTAAAATATTGCGAAAATTCACTGTGTTCATTGTAATTTATCAAATTTTTATTGTCAATTAAGCACTTGTGCTAACCACATTTATTCACGGGAATCTGTATTTCCGTCAAAAAACGTTTCGGGTCTTTCGAAACAAATTCATCCACAATCGTGCGTTCAACAGACTCTCCGGCAATGACATACCCGCTCTGTTCCAAATGCTGCAATAGTTTCCGGTAGTGCGCCGGCGAATCGCCATGCAGCCCCATGAAAAACAGACACGCATATTCTCCCTCCGGCAGAGTCGATGAAAGCACATTCCCCTCCATCGGGTCATCCAGTTCAATAAAAACCGAATTGTATTCCTGAAAATTTCCCTGAAGCAAATTTTCTTCAGATACCGTCAGTCCCACTTTGCCAACAAAGATAGGCGGCAAAGCATTGCCAAACAATTTCCCCAGTTTCCGTACCGACATCTCCAAACTTGGCCCGCTTCGCACGTTTTCCTGCAAACGCAGGACCTGTCGGGAGGCAAAGGTTTTGATTTCCACAACATCGGTCGCAGTCAGAGTCAGGACTTCCTCAATTTCCTGAATGCGACTGACAAATTTCCGGCGTATTGATTCCAGGTCCCGAATTCTCGCATCAATTGATTCTTCCTGTTTTTTTAGCAGTTGAAGAAAATAGTCCACCTGACGATGCGCAAAATGCGTCCGGATTTCCGAAAGCGGCACTCCAAGAAAGCGCAGATATTTAATGATATCCAGCTGCTCAAACTGCTCTGTCGAGTAATAACGGTAGCCATTCTGCGAATTCACTTCGCTGGGTTTGAACAGGTCAATCTCGTCATAGTAGCGCAGTGTTTTTACCGGCACGTTCATCAGCCTGGACATTTCACCGATTGAAAATTTGTTTTGCATGCCAGGCAATCCTTTCGCACCAGTGCTAAAATGTTATACTGTCTTTTCGATGGAAAAAGGGGGGCCGCTCCCGGCACACCCCTTTGCGAGACGCCAATTATATACTATTCGCCAACTTTTGTCGTCAGGTAAATTCCGACAGTCATATGGCCAATCTGGTCCTGATTTTCTTCAATGGCATCGATATGGGCATCTTCGTCGCTCAGAATATGCTCCAGAATTTCCCGTGTTGCAAAATCCTTCACTTCGCCGGCCAGTTTGATAGCTTCATTATAGGCTGCAATAGCTCCCTCTTCCGCTAGATGGTCGTTCTGGAACATCTTCGGCACATCACTTCCAATATGGACTGCCTTCAGTTCGCTCACGATGGGCAGCCCTTCCAGGAAAAGGATCCTGGAAATCAGCATTCCGGCATGTTTCATTTCATCAATGGCCCGCTTTTCAAAATGGTCGTGCAGTTTGCCGTATCCCCAGTTGTCGCACATTTCCGCATGTACGATGTACTGGTTGATGGCTGTCAGCTCGTCCGAAAGCAAAGCGTTCAGACTTTTGATCAGTTTTGCATTTCCCTTCATAATCACACAACCCCTTTCCAATTTAAGATTTTCTCATTACCGTAATTTTGTTTCGACGTCCGGACAGGGAATTCCTTTCGCATGCCTGTGGATATTCTTCTGATTAGCGCGCAGGCAGTTTTCCGACAACAGCGGCATAAACAGCAAACTGATTTTCTCCGTCAACGCCAAGAAGCGTGTTCAGTTTTTCATCATCAAAAGCTGCAATGGCACAAACCCCGCAGTCCACCGATGCGGCTCCCAGATAAAGATTCTGGCAGGCATGGCCCGCATCAAGGAAAACATAACGCCAGGCTCTTTCACTATAGCGCCAGGCGCTCCTATAGACATCCGCCACCCAAAAAAACACAGCCGAAGCATTTACGACCATATCCTGCTCCAGGCAGGCCGACTGCAGATTTTCCGCCACCCCGGGGGACAACTTCACCGAAGCTATCGCATGTTCTAAAGCCAGAAACCGGTAAAGGCCTGCATGAATTCCCTTCACTTTGTTGATCAGAATAAAAGTGTCCAGCGGATGCCGCGCGCCTGCAGACGGAACGGTGCGGACTGTTGCAGGAGAAATGACTTTTTGCACGCCCTGGCAGCACCACAATAGCCATGACAGTTCCTCCAGCGTCAGGGGCGTATTGGAAAACCTGCGTATACTGCGCCGTCCGGTGATGGTGTCATCCAGCAGAAGCGCAGAATGTTTCAGCGGCCATGCTTTAGGCAAATGAATAACGGGTCCGTCCCCGACATAGGGCATTTCCAGATTCGGAGCCGGTTCCCCCCTGCTCTGGTCGGATGCGGTAAGATATTCATACTGGGTCAGGCGAATAAAATCATTTCCTGTGCTTTTCAAAACAGATTCCTCCCCAACGAGACAACAATATGCCCTGTTAAGTTAATTCAACGTCATTGGGGCATCCCCTCTTTGCCGTTCTCAGCTACGGATACTAAACGATTTTTTCCCCGTGATAACGCTCGCCGTCGGCATCAGGCATCAATCCGTAGCGCTCCGTCCATAATGTCTTGTACTTTAATGCCTGGGCATGTATGCTGTTAAATTCTTCCGGCACCGTTCTAACGATCTTCGCCGGAATTCCGACCGCCAGAGAGTGCGGTGGAATGATCTGGCCTTCGCGGACAAGAGCGCCCGCCGCCACAATACTGCCCCGTCCCACAACGGCTCCGGTAAGAACGATTGCGCCAATTCCTATAAGACAATGATCTTCGACAACCGCGCCATGAACAACGGCACTGTGCCCGACAGTGACATAATCGCCAAGTATTGTCGGATTGTGGTCCGTGACATGAATGACGCTATTATCCTGAACATTGCTGTATCGGCCGATTTCAATCCTGTTAACGTCGCCGCGCGCCACGGCATTGCACCACAGGCTGCTGTATTCCTTCATTGTGACTGCTCCAATTGTTTTTGCGCCATCTGCCAAAAAAGACTTCGGGTCAAGCTTCGGCTGTTTGCCTTCAAATTCTTTCACCGCATATTGCTCCTTCCGCTGCTTTTGCCTGTTACAATTATAAGTATAACCCAAAGCAAAAAAAAAGGAACCCTCCCTGGTTCCATGCTCAATCCTGCGGTAAAATTCCTGTAGAGAAGTTACTGCGCCGCGCCGCCTGATTACTGATCAGGACGCGCTGGCCTGCTGCAGCTTTTGAAGATACGTCTGCATGCTGGACAGGTCGGCCGTGGTCACGCTTCCTG
>Ga0073936_10007597_pt1 | contig 13986 bp, 14 predicted proteins | sample AliMusrvi5mmetaG_FD_87041 | JGI IMG/M metagenome (GOLD analysis project Ga0073936, IMG submission 87041) | Freshwater lake bacterial and archeal communities from Alinen Mustajarvi, Finland, to study Microbial Dark Matter (Phase II) - Alinen... | ecosystem: Environmental > Aquatic > Freshwater >... | reverse complement strand
TTATTTATTCTTTGGCAAAGATAGACCTAAAATAGAATTTTTCAAGCCTTAATCTGTTAACTATTGATTTTAACAACTGACCTTCCACCATTGAAAATCATTTTTAGTGTGGATTAATAGTAAAACGACTATTTGAAAATCTGGTTTAAAGCCTGATTTAATGCCGGTCCCCGAAGGTTACGCGCAATGATATTTCCCTCTTTGTCTATCAGATAATTGAAAGGCAGCTCCTGTATGTTGTAATTGCTTGCTGCCTGAAAACTCCCTTTCATATCTCCAACATTGATGCAACTAAGGTTATCACTGGCAATAGCTTCCATCCAGGCTGCCCGGTCATTATCAACGCTAACCATGAAGATCTCAAAGCCTCGGCTTTTAAATTTATGATACAGTTCCGAAAGTACAGGATTCACTATTCTCGATGTGCGATCTTTTGCAGACCAAAAATAAAGCAATACATACTTTCCGTGCAATGACCATAAATCTCTTGAATGACCATCAGCATCAGGCAGAACAATATTGGGTGTATTGACCGCATTATTTTTCACAGCGTTAACCAGCTGCTTGTTTCGCTCCTCCTTAATAAATTGAAGTGTGTTGTTATATAATGCGATAACCTGCTCATTTTTAGGATATACTGAATAAAGAGCAGAAGCTGCCGTTTTCATTGCCTGTAAATCATTAATTACAAAATTGGATTCATCCCATTTCTGATATAATGCGTAAACCGATGCCAACGAAAATGGATTTCTTTTAACAAAGGATGTAACATAATTTGAATGTTCTGTTGCAATTCCATTATAACGGGAGTTCAAAGCTTCAACTTTGGTAGCATAAACCGGATTGTTTTTCAATGAATTATAGAGTACCCGAATCGAGTCAAGCTGAGTCTTTGCCTTAATAAACCTGCCGTCTAAATCTCGTAGCATTTCCGAACCAGTTGATCCTGAAATTTTATAATCACGTGTGAAATTATTATAGGATCCGTTAACACGGACATTCTCGGTAGAGTCTACCAGTAACGTAACATAGCTATTCTTCGACAGTTTTAGAAGATAAAAAGTTGGAGAGGATGCATTCCCTTTAAATTTGAACTCTCCTGAACTGTTTAGTTGAATTGAATCTGTGATTAATTGATTGCTAATTAGTAGTTTATTGAGATATATTGTTTTCCCTGCACCACCATTCAATTGTCCGGATATTGTAAAGTTTGAGTTTCTTCCACATGCAGACAAGAGGAAAAGTATGATCAAAAAATAATATGCCTTTTTCATGAAAATTTGGATATGAATCTAATATGTAGATAGTTAATATTGTTTAGTCCTTGCGGCCTGAAATTAAAACATAATCAAACTGATTCTAAAGTCAACAAAAGTATAAAATCCTTGTTAAAACCAATCAGGTAGGATGGCATTTACCTATTTTATCTTCTTTAATAGGCTGCGAAGACTTTAAGCATTTGATTTTTGACTATTTTTACATCCTGAAAATATTATTGCGTGCAAATTCATTACAATTTAGAAAAATTTAAAGCTGTCAAACCCGTGGTTACCATCGGAACATTTGACGGAGTACACCTGGGTCATTGTGAAGTCATCTCTGAGCTGAAACAGCTTAGCGCTTTATCAGGTGGAGAATCGGTCGTATTTACCTTTGAACCACATCCCCGGATCATTATAGCACCTCAGGAGGATTCTCTGCGACTTTTATCTACCAAAAATGAGAAAATTCTCCTGATGAAGAAAATAGGAATTGACCATCTGGTGATCTATCCTTTCACCGAAGCCTTTTCACGATTGTCTTATGATGAGTTTGTAGAAAATATTTTGGTCAAAGAGATGAATATCTCCAGTCTGGTAGTTGGGTATGACCATCGTTTCGGACAAGGTCGTAAAGGTGATTTTAATTCTCTTGAAGCACTTTCACAATCACTTGGTTTTAAAGTTGAACAACTATCCCAGCTTGTTGTTGATAATAAGGTTGTAAGTTCCACAAAGATTAGGTCGGCACTTGCAGAGGGCAATGTTTCAAAGGCGAACCATTTTCTGGGATATCGATACCCCTTATCCGGTAAGGTAGTCGAAGGAAACAGACTTGGACAAACAATCGGGTTCCCAACTGCTAATATAGATACGCATGACCGCCATAAATTGGTTCCTTGTGATGGGGTTTATGCGGTGCTCGTCGAAACCGGCCGAAAACTTTTTAAGGGGATGTTAAATATTGGGATGCGTCCGACAGTGAACGAAAATGCAGATCATAAAACGATTGAAGTAAATATCTTTGATTTTAACGAGGATATTTACAATTCTGACATCACTGTTTTTTTTATTGAAAAAATCAGGGATGAGAAAAAATTTGATGGAATTGAACAATTAAAGGATCAACTCGGCAAAGACAGGGTTAAATCTCTTGAAATTCTTTCCACAGAGACTATAGAATAATAAATATTTTAATAAATAACAGTTTTAACATATCATTTAATGAGTAATCAAACAGAAAATTTCAGGGTAAAAGATATTTCATTGGCAGCATTTGGTCGGAAGGAGATTGAAATTGCAGAAAAAGAGATGCCAGGATTGATGGCACTTCGTCAGAAACATGGATTGCAAAAGCCATTGGCGGGGTCTAAAATAATGGGCTCTTTGCACATGACGATCCAAACGGCCGTGCTGATTGAAACTTTGGTAGAGCTGGGGGCAACTGTGAGATGGTGCAGCTGCAATATTTTCTCTACCCAGGATCATGCTGCTGCGGCTATTGCGGCTGCAGGTATTCCTGTTTTTGCATGGAAAGGTGAAACGCTTTCCGAGTATTGGTGGTGTACCGAGCGGGCCCTTGATTTTGGAGAAGGAAACGGACCTACCTTAATTGTCGATGATGGTGGAGATGCTACAATGATGATTCATCGTGGAGTGGAAGCGGAAAAAGATAGCGCAATTCTTGATGAGGAGGTTCATGCAGAGGACGAAATTGAACTGAATAAGATCCTGAAGCAGGTATTACTGGCTGATCCTAATCGGTGGACCCGTCAGGCAAAGGAGATTAAAGGGGTATCTGAAGAGACAACTACCGGGGTTCACCGCCTCTATCAGATGGTTGAGCAGGGGAAATTATTGTTCCCGGCATTTAATGTGAATGATTCGGTTACAAAATCTAAGTTTGATAATCTTTATGGTTGTCGCGAATCCTTGGCAGATGGTATCAAGAGGGCTACCGATGTGATGATTGCTGGTAAAGTGGTTGTTGTAGCAGGTTATGGTGATGTTGGTAAAGGATCCGCAAGATCAATGCGCGGTTATGGTGCCCGCGTGATTATTACAGAAATCGATCCGATCTGTGCCTTGCAGGCTGCAATGGAGGGTTTTGAGGTGAAGACAATGGAGGAGGCTGTCAGTGAAGGAAATATCTTTGTCACGACTACAGGCAATCTTGATGTTATTACCGCAGAACATATGGCAGGCATGAAAGATCAGGCAATTGTATGTAATATTGGTCATTTTGACAATGAGATTCAGGTTTCACGTCTGGAAAAGTGGGAAGGAATTACCAAAATAAATATAAAACCGCAGGTAGATAAATATATCTATCCCGATGGCCATGCGATATTCTTACTGGCTGAAGGTCGTCTTGTTAATTTGGGATGCGCTACCGGTCACCCTTCCTTTGTTATGAGTAACTCGTTTACAAATCAAACTCTTGCACAACTCGAGTTGTGGAATAAACAATATGAAATCGGAGTTTACAGGTTGCCAAAACATCTTGACGAGGAGGTTGCCAGATTGCATCTGGAACAACTAGGAGTTAAACTCACCGTATTAACTACCAGGCAGGCTGAATATCTCGGCATGGCAGTTTCCGGTCCTTACAAGCCTGAATATTACAGGTATTGATGTCGATTATAAATCAACAAAAGTGCAAAATCTAAAATGCAATGTTCAATTTATTCAGGATTTGTATTTTACATTTTGCACTTTACCAGCCTAGTTTGTAATTGTGAGGCTGTCGAATCCTGTAATTACATGGTAACTCTGAAGATAATGAGTCGCTGGTCCCTTAACCGGTTGACCTCCCCCCATCAGGTTAAACTTTGATCCGCAAATATTACAGATTCCGAAAAAATCACTGCTGAAAATTGTAGAAGGTGGTGAAACAAGATTCTTGACTGGTTGGACAACCACTGTTCCTGAATAATCTTTTTCGTTGGGACAGCAGGCATCATAGGCAAAATATTGCGAAGTACCCGGGTCTACACATACTAAAATTACCCCTTTTACCCCTTGATTCTCGAAAACAGCAGAATTACCAGGGATCGTTAAGAAATTATAATTAGCAAATGAGATCGGAATATTAACCCGAACAGAAGGTAAGAAGGAGTTCTGATCCTTCGAACAACTTATACATACTAGAAATATGAATAGTGCAATACCGATTTGCTTAAAGATAATATGCTTTAGACTAGTCATTATATATGTTTTTGTACGTCGCAAAGATAATTAAAATGGATCTGAATTGTTAAGGGCAATTTGAATTCACAGACTAAGATCATCCGGATGTGATATGTAACCAATCTTTGAAAGTGTTTTAAAACCGTAAAAATTTAGATAAGAATATTTTTCAGTTGGAATTTTGCGTTTTTCTTAAAGAATATTTTTAAATTTGTATTTATTCAGTCTGGAAGAGTTCCGGTATACCGGAGTTCTTCTTGTTTTTTATGTAATATCAGCAAAACTTATTACCTTATGGGCAAAATTACTTATATTTCTGCAGAGGGCCTGAAAAAGCTTAAGGCAGAATTGGAGCAAATGGTTAATGTCGATAGACCGGCTATTTCCAAAAATATAGGGGAGGCTATTGAGAAGGGCGATATCTCTGAAAATGCAGAGTATGATGCAGCGAAGGATGCCCAGGGGATGCTTGAGGCTAAAATTGCGATGTTGCAGACCCAACTGGCGAGCGCCCGGATTATCGATCAGTCGAAGATTGAAACAGATGTGGTTCAAATCATGAATAAAGTAACAATAAAAAACAGGCTGAATAATTCAACAACCGCCTATACAATCGTTTCTGAACATGAAGCGGATTTGAAAATAGGGAAGATCAGTGTTAATACACCCATAGCACAGGGGTTACTGGGTAAACGAATAGGTGATACCGTGGATATTAAAGTCCCTTCAGGGATTATTCCATTCGAGATAATAAATATTGAATTAGGTATTTAATTAACTAAATTTTTAACAATGGCCAGTATCTTCTCAAAAATTGTAGCCGGTGAGATCCCATGCTATAAAGTGGCGGAAGATGATCATTACCTTGCTTTTCTCGATATTTTCCCGATTGCAACAGGCCATGTATTAGTGATTCCAAAGATAGAAACTGATTATCTTTTTGATCTGGACAATAATGATCTTTCAGGGCTTATGCTTTTTTCTAAACGTGTGGCATTGGCACTCAGGAAGGCAATTCCATGTAAAAAAGTGGGAGTGGCGGTGTTGGGGTTGGAAGTTTCACATGCCCATATCCATCTGATTCCATTGAACAGTGAAAGTGACATTAACTTTCTGAAGCCCAAACTTAAATTTACATCCGATCAATTTTCGGAGATTGCCACAAAAATAGCCTGTGAATTCGCTTGAATAAATACTTATCTCACCCTTCCCGGATTTTTTCGGATAAACTCCTCCCAGTTCTTTGTTGTGTTCCCTGATGCGGGATTCTTTAATTGAAGAAAGTGGCAGACTGCTGTGGCAAGTCCATCGGTAGCATCCAGATCACTGGGCATTATTTCAATGTTATACATCTGTTTTAAGAAATAAGCAACCTGCTCCTTTGTGGCTGATCCATTACCGGTTATCGCTTGCTTAATCCTTAGCGGTGCATACTCAAAAATTGGCACTTTTCTATAGAGTGAGGCAGCCATCGCTACCCCCTGCGCCCGACCAAGTTTTAACATCGATTGTACGTTCTTGCCGAAAAATGGTGCTTCAAGAGCTGTTTCGTCTGGTTTATATTCGTCAACAAGATAGAGCGTACGGTCGAAAATGTGGCTGAGTTTCTGGTAGTGCCCTGAAAACCCTGCCGTCTTTATCACTCCAAGTGCAACAACCTCTGCCTTGTTCTTTGTAATCCGAAGAACACCATATCCCATAATATTTGATCCCGGGTCAATTCCTAATATTGTTTTGTTAATTTCCAATGGCTCTTTTTTTCAAACTTAGGTGAAAAATGTGTTTGTTGCAAATCGATTGCGGGACATGTTGAAAAGAATATAGTCTCAGAATGGCAAATTTGTCAGATCAAGGTTCCCTCCCGATAGGATAATTCCGATTCTTTGGTTACTGAACAACTTCTTGTTTTCGAGAATAGCGGCTAATGGAACTGCAGAAGAGGGCTCGACAATAAGTTTCATCCTTTCCCAGATCAGTCGCATCGCCTGGATAATTGATTCCTCAGTAACAGTAATAATATCATCAACATTTCGGATGATAATCGCAAAGTTAATCTCACCCAAAGAGGTTAAAAGTCCATCGGCGATTGTTTTTGGATGGAGAGATGGAATAATATAACCAGCTCTAAAAGAGCGATAGGCATCGTCTGCCCCGGCTGGTTCTGAAGCAATAACACGGCATTTTTGAGATAAAGATTTTACAGATAACGCAGTTCCCGACAATAAGCCGCCGCCTCCAACAGGACAAATCACAAGATCCAGATCAGGATAGGACTCCATAAGTTCCTTTGCTGCAGTCCCTTGCCCTGCAATTACCTTAATGTTGTTGTAAGGATGGATGATTTCAATACCGGTTGAGTCTGCAATGCGTTGAAGTGTTGATTCCCTTGCCTCGAGTGTCGGCTCGCAATACGTGATAATTCCGCCATAGCCCTCAACGGCCTTTTTCTTTATTTCCGGCGAATTTGATGGCATTACGATATGCGCCGTGATTCCTCGCAGGGATGCAGCATGCGCCAAAGCGGCGGCATGATTTCCGGACGAATGGGTTCCAACTCCATGGGATGCTAGTTTAGGAGAAAGTGAAAAGATTGCATTGCATGCACCCCGAAATTTAAATGCCCCTGTTTTTTGAAGATTTTCACATTTGAAGAATAATTCTGCCCCGGTTATCCGGTTAATGGCAGAACTTGTCAATACGGGAGTGTTATGAATATATTTTCCAATTCGTTGATGCGCATCGATTATAGCTTCAAATTCGGGTAGTTTCACAGTTTTGGTGGTTTCTCTTTAGATTTCTTATCGATATATTCAATCAGTAGCTCACGGATCCGTTTCTCAACATCATATGTAGATGCATTTATTGGCAAACCATTAAATGCATTGCAATAGAGCATAAAATCCTCCAAGGCATCCCCTTCAAATCCTGAAACTTTTTGTATGACATCTTTATTGTATACCAGGGAAAGAATTTGCCAGTCTTTTTCCGAATGGATCGCAGTAAGTGTAGCCCGCTTCTCTTTTTCATCTTTACTCAGATAGTACGAAACGAAAGACAAGGGTTTGGTTAATGCGGTAAAGGTTTTCGGTTTTGATGCAAAATAATCACTTCGTAACTCGACCGGAACAGAAACCGATTTTCCTATCTTTATTCCATTCATATTTACCTTGGGTCCTGAACTTTCTACCTCCACCTGACCAAGCAGTATCCTTGTCGGCGAAAGGGAGATTTTTGCAACTCCGTTTTCTGTATGGATGATCGTATTGACAGGCACTTTTTTGTCTTTGTAATTCAGCGATTTGAAAGTCAGGGTATCCATTGGGTCTGCCTGAACCGAGAAATTCCCGTTCGCATCGGTCATTGTCCCTCCGCGAATCCGCATATTGAGAACCTGTACATAACCAACAGCTTCCTTTGTTAATTCATCGATTACTTGTCCCTTCACATTGATCATATCTTCGGGAAAAAACAACTGGCAATACCCCAAAGAATTGAATACTAAGGAAATAATCAGAATTATTGCAGCGATTCGTATGTTTCTTTTTGCCATTTCTTGTGCCATTGATTGAATTAAATTAGCATGCACTGCGGAACTTCGTGTTTAAAAATTCAATTTGTGACTACTCACAATGTTAGGATGTATGTTTTGGGGTTTTGGTTGTGTTCAGGTTAAGAATAGATGCTTGTCCTTTCTTAAGAGGAAGGATTTAGAAAAAGGATACCACTTATTACAACTTCATGGGAAGCCGGAATGGTAGTATCCCTTTTTTCTAGTAGGATATATTTTTAATTCGTTCCATTGCTTTAATCACCTTGTCACGGTCGGCAAACGCTGAAAAACGGAAGTAACCTTCTCCGGACGGGCCAAATCCTGAACCCGGAGTCCCAACTACGTTTGTCTCGTTTAGGAGTTTATCGAAAAATTCCCAGGAAGTGAGGTTGTTTTTAGTTTTTACCCAGACATAAGGGGCATTTATCCCGCCAAAGACTGTATAGCCGGCTTCGGTGAGGCTCTCTCTGATTAAACGAGCGTTTTCAAGATAGTATCTAATTAAACCCTTGATCTCCTTTTTCCCCTCGTCTGAATAGATGGCTGCAGCAGCTTTTTGTACCGGGTAGGAAACTCCGTTAAATTTTGTTGTGTGCCTTCGCATCCACAACGGCTTTACAGCAACCTGGTTTCCTTGCTCATCGTATGCAAATAGTTCGTTTGGGATTACTGTAAACGCACATCGTGTTCCCGTAAAACCAGCCGTCTTAGAAAAACTCCGGAATTCAATAGCTACATTCCGGGCCCCTTCGATTTCAAAAATTGAATGAGGAATTGAATCGTCTGTAATATAAGCTTCATAAGCTGCATCATATAAAATGATACTTTTATTAGCAATTGCATAATCGACCCAGGTTTTCAAAATCGCTCTTGTTGCAACGGTCCCGGTTGGATTATTCGGAAAGCATAGGAATATAAGATCTGGTCTTGTGACTGGTAATTCAGGAATAAAACCATTCGCTTCGTTACATGGCATATACACAATATTGTCAAAATAGCCGTTCGACTGACACTCACCGGTTTTTCCTGACATCACCGTAGTATCAGCGTAAACGGGATAAACCGGATCGCAAATTGCAATAATATTTTTATCTCCGAAGATCTCCTGTATATTTCCTGTATCACATTTTGAGCCGTCAGAAACAAATATCTCATCGGCAGAGATTTCCACTCCACGCTGCTGATAGTCATTAAGTGCAATAGCTTCACGCAGAAAGTCATAGCCTTGTTCAGGACCATATCCCTTAAAGGTATTCTTATTTCCCAACTCTTCCACTCCGTCGTGGAAAGCTTTTAAAATAGTGGGGGTCAAGGGTTGGGTTACATCTCCGATACCCATTCGGATTATGTCTTTGTCGGGATAAGCTGCTGCAAATTCTCTAACTCTGCGACCAATTTCGGGGAATAAATATCCTGCTTTTAATTTCAGATAATTTTCGTTAATGAATGCCATGTAATTAATTATAATGTAGTTATTTATATTCTACTTGTCACTTTTTAAGGTCAACAAAGATACAAAATATATTTTGGGATTTTATTTTGATTGTAAGCCGGTTTTTTCAATGATGTTTTCATAATTTTGGTGCATTAAATTTGGTCTTAATCATATTTCTCAACCAATTAAAAATGAAGGTATTCAAGTTTGGTGGTGCATCGGTGAAGGACGCGGCAGGTGTTCGTAATCTGGCTGCAATTGTACAGAATTATCCTGATCAGCTTGTAATTGTCGTTTCTGCAATGGGGAAAACGACTAATGCACTTGAAGAGTTAACCAGGAATTATTTTAATGGGAATAAGGAGAAGTTACAGCTTGATTTAATTGGATTAAAACAATTTCACACGCGGATTATTGAAGGCCTCTTAGGGGATCATCCAACTGATCAGAACCATTTTTTCAGTGCGGATTTTGAGCGTTTAGAATCCCATTTAGGACAACAGCCATCACTCGATTATGATTTTGAGTACGACCAGATCGTCTCACTCGGTGAAATCCTATCCTCCAAAATTATTAGCACTTATCTAAATTTCAGAGGAATTCAAAATCAGTGGGTGGATATCCGTAAAGGATTAAGAACTGATGCAACCTGGCGGGAAGGGAATATTGACTGGTTGCTATCTGGTAGTTTAATCCATTCGCAATTCAATTTCATAGAAAATCGGATCTATATCACTCAGGGCTTTATTGGAGCAACGGTTACTGATCAGACAACAACCTTGGGGCGTGAGGGATCAGATTATACCGCAGCTATTTTGGCCAATATATTGGATAGTGAAAATGTGACGATATGGAAGGACGTCCCTGGGATCATGAATGCAGACCCTCATAAATTTGAGGTGACCCAAAAGCTGGACATGCTCTCTTACCGCGAGGCGGTTGAGATGACCTACTACGGAGCAAAGGTAATCCATCCTAAAACGATGAAACCTCTGGTTGAAAAAGAAATCCCACTTTATGTCCGTTCGTTTATCGAGCCGCAAAAGGAAGGTTCAATTATTTGCCGGATTGATCATGTAATGACCTACGTTCCTGTATTTATCTCAAAGGAGGATTTGATCCTGATTACAATTTCACCTCTTGATTTTTCGTTTATTGCAGAGGAGAGTATCAGTAAAATATATAAGCTTTTTGCCCAATACCGCATTAAAGTGAACCTGGTTCAACAATCAGCCATGAATTTCTCAGTGGCTATTGACCAACCAGAAAGAGGATTTGACCGGTTAATTGACGAATTAAAACGCAGATTTGTTGTTCATTATAACGAAGGTCTTGAATTATTGACAATCAGGTATTATAATGAAGAGGTAATTCAGCAAATGACCGGAAAAAGAACAGTCTTTGTCGCACAAAGAACCCGTACGACAGCCCGGTTTCTAATGAAGTAGCCTAATTACTCTTTATTGAATATTAATTTAAAGATTGGTTTTTGCCCTCTCGATTTTCCTGTATTATCGAAAACCTCGTAGGCAATAGTCATCGATAGGATCCGTTTGACCATAACCGATTTCTCTTTATCCCATATCCATTGCTCTTCAAATTGGATCTTACTTATGTTTTTCCTGAGAAACAGACCTTCTGTTTCCCAATTTTTAAGTTGATTGAGTCCTATTATTTCACCGGTAAAGTAATCGGTAGGGATAATTTTTCCATCGTATACCTTATCAAAAAGATAATCAATCATTGCACCTCTCTTAAATCCTGCCAGGCATTCATCACCCCATGAGTCTGTCGAATCACGATTAATTATATAAGTATCATAAATAATTTTCCCAAATGATTCCCCAATAGGTTTCTTTTCCTTTGCAGGTGAATGACATGCAACCGCTATAAGCGTGAATGCGGTAAGAATAATAAAGCTATAATTGATTCCGGTTGAAAGTAAGCCTTTCCCCCTTGATCTCTTCATGAAAAGTCCCTTTATTATTTGGATTGGTGTTTTCATAAACAAGGTTTCCATTTACAAATGTCTGACTTACAAAGTAGTAGAATGATTCACCTTCGAAGGGAGACCATCCGCATTTGGAGAGGATATTTTCTTTTGAAACGGTCCATCGGGCTGCGTCAACAATTACAAGATCAGCTTTATATCCCTTTCTGATGTATCCCCGTTTTTCGATCCCGAAAAGGTCAGCCGGAGCATGGCACATCTTTTCCACTACTTTCTCCATCGAAATCTTACCATTACGACTCATCTCAAGCATTGCAACCAGTGAATGTTGCACAAGTGGCCCCCCGGATGGCGATTTGAAATAGGTCTGGTCTTTTTCTTCCAGCGTATGGGGTGCATGATCGGTTGCGATTACATCAATCCTGTTTTCAGCAATCCCTTTCAGTAATGCCTGACGGTCGTTGGCGGATTTGATAGCTGGGTTCCATTTTATATGGGTCCCCTTTTTTTCATAGTCAGCTTCTGAAAACCACAGGTGATGCACACACACTTCATTGGTGATTTTTTTGTTTTTAACAGGCCCCGATTCAAATAAGGCAATTTCACCGGCAGTAGAAAGATGTAACACATGTAATCTGGTACCAAATTTCTTTGCCAGTTCAACCGCTTTAGAGGTTGATTTAAAACAGGCGTTGGTATCCCTTATTTTTGAATGCTCACTCATTGGAACCTCTTCTCCAAACTTCTCACGTGCCAGGGCAATGTTGGCCTGTATTATTTGTTCGTCCTCGCAATGAGTTGCAATCAACATTTTTGACTTAGAAAATAATGAAGAGAGGGTTTCCACATTGTCAACCAGCATATTCCCTGTTGAGGATCCCATAAATACCTTTATACCACAAACTCTGGAAGGATCTGTTTTTAAGAGCTCTTCCAGATTATCATTTGTAGCCCCGATATAAAAGGAGTAATTGGCAAGTGATACTTCTGAGGCCCGGTTGTATTTCTGTTCGAGTAATTCCTGGGTAACAGCCTGCGGAATGGTATTAGGCATCTCCATAAATGAAGTGATGCCCCCTGAAATGGCAGCCCTTGATTCTGTTTCGATATCCCCTTTGTGTGTAAGACCGGGGTCTCTGAAATGAACCTGATCGTCAATGATGCCAGGAAGAAGGAATTTGCCCGATGCATCAATGACCTCTGCCTGAGCCAGTATATTGGCGGGTACCTCGTCTCTGTAAATCTTCTCAATTATGCCGTTTCGGATAAGAATACTGGTGTCTCTAAGGATTTTACCTTCATTGATAACTCTGGCGTCTTTGATGACGATATCTCTCATGATTGTTTAAAAATAGTTTAGAATTAATGTGGTTGTCATCTTTTATGGAGTGAAATTAACTAAAAAATATGAATCATTAGAACTTCATTCATCTTTTTCTTGGTAAAATTATTTGGGCTAATCTGTGTGATAATTTCCTTAATTTGTTGGTTTGCGGTTTGGCTTCAGCTTATATGTTCTGAAAAAACTGGCTAGTTTCATTTTTATAACTCCAGAGAAAGCTTCTCCAAAGATTCCACCGGTCATTTTCGAAGTACCCTCTTTCCTGTCTGTGAAGATAATTGGAATCTCGATAACTTTAAATCCGTATTTCCAGGTTTTAAATTTCATTTCAATCTGGAATCCATATCCTTTCATTTTAATGTTTTCTGCATTTAGGGTTTCCAGCACAGTATTTCTGTAACAGATAAATCCTGCAGTTGTATCCATAATACGCATCCCTGTGACTTTACGTACAAAGACGGAGGCAAAATAGGACATCAAAACTCTTCTTAAAGGCCAGTTTATTACATTAATTCCTGAAATATAGCGCGATCCGATAACAAGATCAGCGCCTTGTTCGATACAAGCCTGCTTAAGCCTGACAAGATCATTCGGATCATGCGAAAAATCGGCATCCATTTCAAAGATGTATTTATAGTGATTCTCGAGTGACCATTCGAATCCTTTAAGGTAAGCTGTTCCTAAGCCTAATTTCCCTACACGCTCAACTAAAAACAACTTATCCTTATATAAGGGTATTAATCCCCGAACGATTTCAGCAGTTCCATCCGGTGAGTTGTCATCTATTATAAGGATATTGAAATCTTCAACTAATGAGAATACTTTAAGAATTATCTGTTTGATATTCTCTTTCTCGTTATAGGTTGGTATAATAACTATGCAATCAGACACTTTTTTCTCATTTATTAGATTGTGTAAAAATAGCATATTTGATAAATAAATCATATTAATATGTAATTTCAGTCTATATTTCCACTTTATGTTCGTGAAAATTGGTTATCCGAATAATCATTTAGGATTTCGAATGGGCATTTTTGCGGTTTTCCTGCTGCGTTTTCTGACATTTGTGCGGCATCACATAGTATTATTTTCTGTTTAGAGAGATTCTGTGGGCCTTATTGTATTGTATAACAGTATATTATTTCAATGATTTATTATTTTGTAATTATTTTGTAATATCTGTTTCAGATATTGAAAAACCGTTTACATTTGCACCACGATTTCAGGGAGCTGTTTTAGCGAGATGGGGTCGGCGTTCAC
>Ga0073936_10007595_pt1 | contig 13986 bp, 10 predicted proteins | sample AliMusrvi5mmetaG_FD_87041 | JGI IMG/M metagenome (GOLD analysis project Ga0073936, IMG submission 87041) | Freshwater lake bacterial and archeal communities from Alinen Mustajarvi, Finland, to study Microbial Dark Matter (Phase II) - Alinen... | ecosystem: Environmental > Aquatic > Freshwater >... | reverse complement strand
GAGGAATCCTCATCGATTTTATACCACTTATTTTGTGATTACCAGTTCATAAGGTTTAATTCGATTAAATTCGGATCAACCGATTCACTTAAGGAAACAAATTTTCGAATTGAATTCTGAGTATCAACGATTGGCTTCTCGTTTTAGCTGGCCACTTTATTCCTGAAATATTTAAAATAAAGCGGAATATAAGTTCTATACTAATTGAATAAGATCAAAGCTATTAATAATTCATCAATAAAATAAAATAAAGAGGGATAAAAAGACTTTGCAATTAATTTTTCGTGAGAAGCAGGGCCTCATTTAAGTGTAATACACCTGAATTAAATAATAAGAGGAGACCAACTGCTTAGTTAATCTCCTCTTAATCATAAATATAACTTAATTTATTTCAATCCGCCACCAACTGCCCGGTAAAAGATAACAATAGCATTAAGCTGCTGTAACCGGTCATTGACACCGCTCAGTTGCGCGGCTAACAGACTGGTCTGGGCCGTAAGGACCTCTGTATAATTTGCTGAACCATAAGTTAATAATTGTTTGGTGTAATCTACTGATTTTACGAGTGATTCGATTTGAAGTTTACGCAGGGCAATTTTCTTTTCAGATGACTCGAATGACCCAAGAGCATTGTGAACTTCCTGTCCGGCAATTAATAAGGTATTTCGGAAATTGATCAAGGCTTCCTCCTGTTGGGCTTTGGCCACCCGGAGACGGGCTTTATTAATTTTATTGTTGAAAATTGGCTGGGTTAATCCTGCAAATAGATTGGTTGCAAAAGTTATAGGTTTGAAAAACTGGTTTAAATCAGTAGCTACAAAGCCTCTTGATGCAGTGAGTGTAAAATCCGGATAAAAGAAAGTTCGTGCATTGTTGGTTGTTTCGTAGGCATTCATGACCCCAAATTCAGCCTGCATCACATCGGGACGATTATCCAGCAGACGGGCCGGAATTCCAGCTTTTAAAACTGCTGACTGAGTTTGCTCGTCGATTTTCCCCCGTTCAATCGATCCCGGAGTCCGACCAAGTAATAAACAGAGTGCATTTTCAGTTTCGCGGATTTGCTGTTCAAGGTCCGGGATTGTAACTTCGGCCGCATATCGGGTTGCTTCGGTTTGCACGATGGCTGCTCCCGTTACTTTACCGCTCTCCTTAAGTATTTTCATAGTCTCGACCTGCTCTATGTCGTTTTTTACGGTTTGCCGCGTGATGTCCAGTTTTGTATCGAGTCCCAACAATGTATAATACGTGATTGCTATATTGGCAATTAATCGCGTCTGAACCTCTTTTTTGCCCGCATCGCTGGCAAGCAGACGGGCGTAGGCGGCCCGTTTTGAACTGCTCAACTTTCCCCAAAGATCAATCTCCCAACTTGCCTGGCCTGTGATTTGATAACTCCCCATCTCCAGGAAGGAGGGGGGATAGAGCGAGCCCGGGTTTTGGGTTTGCGTCGCATTTACCCCGATTGACACATTTGGCAAAAGAGCTGCCTTGCTCAACATGAATCCCGACTCCGCCTCCACCACTTTTTGTATGGCTATCCTGAGGTCTGAATTGTTTTTTAACCCTTCGTCAATAAGTTGCTGGAGATGAGTCTCTGAGAAGATTTCACGCCAGGGTTTGTTTGCAAGGGTAACCGAGTCGGCTGTCGCATAATTTCCGTAAAGTCCCGAAGTATCCACATTTTCACGATGAAAATGTTGTGGTGTGGTGCACGACCAGAACGCTATGGAGAATCCTGAAAGCAGGATAATATTCTTTATTGTTTTTTTCATTTTAAACTTTTCTAATAAAGCGGGTAAATTATTCTTCCATATCCTCTAATCCTGAAACTTCCGGACTTTCCGGTTTCTTTATTTTTTCCTGGATGGTCTGGAAGATCACGAACATAGTTGGGATAACCAGGATTCCGATCATCGTTCCGATGAACATCCCGCCTACAGAGCCGACTCCAATAGAACGATTTCCCTTGGCCCCAACTCCTCCTCCAATAACCAGCGGGATCAGTCCGAAAATAAAAGCGAACGAAGTCATCAGAATAGGTCTCAGACGGGCAGTTGCCCCTTCGATGGCAGCCTGAACAATGGTCATCCCGCGGTGACGGCGCTGCAAGGCAAATTCTACAATCAGGATTGCATTCTTGGCGAGCAATCCGATTAGCATAATCAGCGAGATCTGCAGATAGATGTTGTTTTCAACCCCCATTATTTTAGCGAAGATATAGGCCCCTGAAATTCCGATCGGAAGTGAGAAGATGATTGAAAATGGCAAGACAAAACTTTCATACTGGGCAGCCAGCAGGAAGAAGACAAAGATGACACTTAAAATAAAGATCATGATCGATTGGGCACCAGAGTAGGTCTCTTCACGGGTTAATCCTGAAAATTCATAACCATAGCCGATAGGCAAGGTCTGAGCAGCTACCTCTTTAACGGCTTTAATTGCATCCCCGCTGCTGTACCCGAAATTTGGTGCTCCGTTTACAGCAATCGAGGTGTAAAGGTTAAAACGGGTAATGTTTTCCGGACCGAAAACCCTTTTTAGCGTTATAAATTCAGTGATAGGAGCCATCTCTCCGGTTGAAGTCATGACAAAAATATTGTCCATATCCTGGGGATTTCCCCGGAAATTTGGTTCTGCCTGAACCATAACACGATACTGTTTTCCAAACCGGTTAAAATCGGAGGCATAAAATCCGCCGACGTAGCCTTGCAAGGCCGATAAAACTGAACTTACCGTAATACCGGATTGTTTGCATCGCGCCGGATTGACATCTACCTGGTATTGTGGAAAATTCGAATTGAAAGAGGTCATTGCATATTGAATTTCCGGGCGCTGATTCAGTGCCCCGAGAAACTGACGGGAATTTTGTTCAAACTGTTTAATGTCTCCCCCGGTTTTATCTTCCAATTTCAACTCAAACCCACCGGATATACTGAATCCCGGGACCATGGGAGGTGTGAATATGATGATTTTGGCATCCTTTATCTTCGAAGTCAGCATGTAAAGCTTTCCAATTATAGTATTGATATCCTGTCCTTTCTCCTTTCTCTGATCAAAAGGGATAAGACTGCAAATCAGCATTCCATAGGAACTACCTCTGCCGCTGATCAATGAGTTCCCTACAATTGCTGTTCTGGCTTCAACCTCAGGAATATTTTTCACGATTCCTTCGACGAGTTCAACCACTTTTTTGGTCCGCTCCATGGCAGTTGCAGGAGGAAGGCTAATATCTATAAACATACGCCCGGTATCTTCGGTTGGTACAAAACCTGTTGGAGTGGTTTCCATAAGGTACCATAACCCGCCGGAGAAAAGGAGAATAATTACCCCTGCTGCCCACCTGTGAGAGATTAAAAGGTTGGTTGTTTTTTTATAACGGATTGTCATTGTGCTGAAAACACTATTGAAAATCGTATAAAAACGCTGCATGACCCCTTTTTGATGCAGGGAACTTTCGGAATGAGGTTTCAAAAAGATGGCACAAAGTGCGGGACTAAGCGTCAGCGCGTTAATTGCGGAGATTACAATAGCAACAGCCAGGGTAATCCCGAACTGCCGGTAAAATACACCGGTGGTTCCTTTCATAAAGGTTACCGGAACAAATACCGCAGCCATAACCAGGGTGATCGCAATAATTGCCGAGGAGATCTCACTCATCGCCGACACGGCCGCTTCACGGGCATTCTTTGCCCCCTGATCGAGTTTGGCATGGACGGCCTCCACTACCACAATGGCATCATCCACCACAATCCCAATAGCAAGAACGAGGGCAAAAAGGGTAAGCAAGTTGATGGTGAAACCAAATAAATTCAAAAAGAAAAAAGTTCCGATTATCGATACAGGGACCGAAATCGCTGGAATCAACGTTGCCCTGAAATTCTGAAGAAATACAAAAACAACAATGAAAACAAGAATAAATGCTTCAAGCAAGGTATGAAGAACCTTTTCGATCGAGCTGTCGAGGAAGTCATTTGCATCGACCAGTATCTGATATTTTATCCCCGGAGGGAAAGTCTTTGAAGATTCTTCAAGCACTTTTTTAGCATTGATGATTACATCCCGCGCATTTGATCCTGCCGCCTGGAAGACAGCCATCGCTATTCCGGGCTTGCCCATGGCAGTGGTAGCAATCGAATAATCCATTGCACCCAGTTCAATGCGCGCGACATCCTTTAGACGCAGGACATTCCCATTTTTATCGGCTTTTATGACGATATTCTCGAATTCTGCAGGTTGGGAAAGTCTACCTTTATATTTTAGGACATATTCAAAGGACTGCTCATTCAATGCTCCCAGACGGCCGGGAGCCGCTTCGAGGCTTTGTTCATTCAGTGCTGCAATAACATCCGATGGCATCAATCCAAACGAGGTCATCACATCGGGTTTTAGCCAGACCCGCATAGAGTAGTCTTTCATCCCAAAAACCATCGCCTCCCCAACGCCGTTTACCCGCTGAATCTGGGGAAGAAGGTTGATCTTACTGTAGTTTTGAAGGAATGTCTCATCGAATTCTCCATTTTCACTTCGAAGTGAAAAAACGAGCAACATGCTGTTTTGGCGCTTTGCAGTGATAACCCCGGCCCGGGTCACTTCCGCGGGAAGTAAACTGGTAGCACGAGCCACACGGTTTTGAACATTTACCGCAGCCATGTCGGCGTTTATCCCTTGTTTAAAGAAGACTTCAATGGTCGCTGAACCGTCGTTGCTCGCTGTCGAAGTCATATAGGTCATATTCTCGACCCCGTTAATCTGTTCCTCAAGCGGAATAACCACACTTTTCAAGACAGTCTCGGCATTGGCTCCCGTGTAGGATGCCGTTACCCTGATGGTGGGAGGCGCTATGTCTGGATATTGTTCGATTGGAAGCGTGAATAACCCAAGAACCCCCAGAATTACGATAATAATGGATATTACAGCCGAAAGAATCGGCCGTTCAATAAATCTTCTGAACATGTTTCCTAATTTAAATTTTTAACCGGTTTTTCAGGAGTCATATTTTCTGAGAGATTCCCGATTTCCGATAGTTTCGGCTTGATCTCGGTATCGTTACGTAACGATGCGATTCCCTCAAGTACGACCTGGTCGCCAACATTCAGCCCACCAGTGACTACGTAAGAGTCTTTCAGATTCCCCTCCAATACTTCGATTTCGGTATTCCGGACCTTATTTCCCGCACCAACCACAAACACAAAGTGCTTTCCCTGTAGTTCATAAGAGGTTTTCTGTGGAATAATAATTACTGAGTCAATCAGTTGAGGGATTCGTACGGTTCCGCTTCCCCCACTTCTCAAAATACCTTCACCGTTGGGAAAACTTGCCCTCACATTTACTGCTCCTGTTTGTGAATTGATTAACCCGCTGGCAGTCTCAATGCGACCGGGTTCAGCGTATACCGAATTATCGGCAAGAACCAGGGCGACCGGGGGCAACTTGCTGAATTTCTCCTGCTGGTTTTTCCCTTCCAACCCTTTGGTCAGAGTTAGAAATTCTTTCTCGTTAAACGAAAAATAGGCATACATATTTATGGTATTTGAGACTGTTGTCAGCGGTTCTGAGGTTGTACTGCTTACCAGACTACCTACCCTGAAAGGAAAATTCCCTATGGTTCCCTCTGCAGGACTGGTAATTATAGTATACTGCAGGTTTGCTTTTGCGTTTTCCAGATTCGCAGTGGCCTGGGCCAACTGAGCTTCCTTTGATCTTTGAGTCGATTCAAACGACTCAAGATCAAACTTACTGATAATATTCTTTTCAACCAGTGGACGGGTCTTTTCGACGTTGACCTGAGCGATTTTGACATCTGCCTCTGCAACTTTCACCATCGCTTCGGCTGATCGTACTGTAGCCTGAATATCATCTGCATTCAGACGAAACAAAATCTGTCCCCTTTTTACAAAGGCACCTTCGTCAACCAGTATCTTCTCGATATATCCGGTAATCTTTGGCCTGATTTCAACAGTCTGCTGACCCTGAAGTTTTGTTGGGTAATCCTTGAAAAGTCGGGTCGATTGCGTTTTTACCGCTATAACTGGATATTCTTTTACTTTTGCAGCACTTCCCTGTTGCCCCCCTTTGGGCTGATCGGCACACGAAACCGCGATAAGCGATGCCAATATGATTATAAAACTCTTGATTTGATTCTTCATTCCCATTGTGTGTATTATTTGTTTCTATTGTTTTTTGGTTTCTGTCGTTTCTAAAGGATTCCAAATATTTCTTTAATTCCTATTTATTTCTATATATTTCTCTTATTCCAGTTTATTTCTATTTTTTCACGCAATTGAAAATTTCTTCTTCTGTATCCCCATTTTCCTGAATCTTCGTCAATACATGCTTAAATATTTCAATTTCACTCTCCGTTACACCTGAAAGCAATTTATTTGATACTTCAACAGCTAATTCATTCATTCGGTTCAGGATTTCGATCCCCTTGTTTGTCAGTGTAAGATTTTTTTTTCGTTTGTCCTCTTTATTGGTAAGCCTGACAACAAATTGATGATCTAACAGGCAATTGATATGTCGGACAATGATTGATTTGTCTTTTTGTAAGAGGTCAGCCAGATCTTGTTGAATGAATTCAGCGTTGGAATTTAAAAGTTTTAGGATTACGAATTGTTCAAAAGACAGGCCAATTTCCTTATTCCTGAATTCCGCAGCCATTTGGTGTTTGAATACCCGACGGCTTCGGCTTAACATATATCCCAATGGTATCCCCGATCCCATATATTCAATTAAATTTTGCACAAAAGAAGGCAAATTAGTTGACTATTGCAACTACTTTGCATTAAGTAAACATTAAGTATGGACAAACAATAATCCCAGACCCCTTTCGGGAATCCTGAATGGCCAATAGGAATAAGCCTTGGCACAGAAGTTTACTTTTGACTTGGAAATCCTTAGTTTTAAACTAATTTTGCACGCTAATTCGTGTTATAGTTTATCCTTCTTTAAAACGTTAAAATGGAAATGAATGGATCACATAAGATATTAGAATTAAATGCTTTATGTAAGAACACGCTTATTGACAATCTCGGCATTGAGTTTCTTTCGGCTAATGATGGGGAGGTTGTTGCGAAGATGCCGGTTGATGCCAGAACCATTCAACCATTTAAAATATTGCATGGAGGTGCATCTTTGGCGCTTGCTGAAACAGTGGCAAGTGCAGGGTCTGCATTACTGGTAGACCTTTCCAATTCAGCTGTTGTTGGCATTGAGGTCAACGGAAACCATGTAGGGAGCGCAAATTCCGGTTTTGTAATTGCCACTGCTATAATTGTTCACAAGGGTGAACGTACTCACGTATGGAATGTGGAGATTGTAGACGAAACCAACCGCAAGATCATGATTGGACGCGTTACTGTTATGGTTGTGCCAAAAAAACAATAGTGCGATTGGGTTTGTTTAGTAAATATTCATGTAACCGATAAAAATGATTGGATCAGATAATCTTGAAATTCAGAATATAAAATTGTGCAATAAACTGCTACAGGTTTGCCTTGAGAAAGACATACCGTGTGTTGCCTACCAAATGCCGGGAGCATCGACAATAACCACACTCATTCAGCACCAGGGAACCCCACGTAGATTATTGTCATCGAATGATCTGACCCGGGCTAAAGGGTTTGTCATTGCTCCGTTTGATAATAATGAATCTTTTCCGTCCATACTTCTGGAACCAGATTATATTCACACAGGAAATTGTGCGATAGACGAAATTATTGAATCGCTGCAGAAATATTCTCCCAAACAGGGGAAAGCAACTGCCACAAATGCAATATATCAGGCAACACTGACCGAGTTTACTGCACAGGTTGAGGCAATCAAAAAGACAATCTCTGAAGGGATAATTAATAAAGTGGTTTTATCCCGAATAAGAGTAGATCGTTGTAGTGAAGGAGTTGATCTGGTTCCTCTTTTCAACTCACTTTGTCAATCTTACCCGGGTGCTTTTGTATACCTGCTCCTGATGCCGGGAGTCGGATGCTGGATGGGGGCATCCCCTGAACCACTGCTTTTGGTGGAAGGAAATCTTGCAAAAACGACCTCGATTGCCGGCACCCAGGTCTTGGAGAAGAATTTGTTATCTGAGGTCGTTTGGAAAGCAAAGGAACTCGATGAACAGGAGATTGTTACAGGCTATATTGAAACTGTGCTCAGGACGTTTGGAGTGACCAATTTTCAGAAAAGCGGTCCATACAGTTACCAGGCTGCAAATCTGGTTCATCTAAAAACTGAATTTACTTTTGAAGCTTCATTAATTAAACCCTTGTTGGGTGAATTTGTCGATGCTCTTCAGCCAACTCCTTCAGTAGGTGGATTGCCAAAATCTGAATCTAAGAATTTGTTGTTAAGTGTAGAGAAGCATAACCGGGAATACTATTCAGGATTTTTAGGACCGGTAAATCTGGAAGACAAAACAGCACTTTTCGTAAATTTGCGTTGTATGAAGGTTGTAAAGGAGGGATTTGCCTTATTTGGTGGCGCCGGAATAACAAAAGGTTCTGTTGCCAGGCGCGAATGGGATGAGACCACCCAAAAAATTATGACCCTCTCAACCTTTGTTTCGAGCGTTAAAAAAAGTATAAAGTCCTATGAATTCTCCAAAACAGGGAATTAGCGATCTTCCTGAGATTTGCTACCGGCATGGCATGCATAATGTGGTCATTTCGCCCGGGTCTCGTAATGCTCCGTTGATCTTCTCATTTACCAATCATGGGAGGATGAAATGCCTGAGTATCACAGACGAACGGTCGGCTGCCTATTTTGCATTGGGTCTTGCTTTGCACTCTCAGGAACCGGTTGGATTAATTTGTACTTCGGGAACTGCAGCCCTTAATTTTGCCCCAGCCATTGCCGAAGCCTTTTATCAGAATGTTCCACTTATTATTATGACCGCTGATCGGCCGGGAGAATGGATTGATCAGGCAGACGGTCAAACAATCCGTCAAGGGGAAATTTACCGGAACTATATTAAGCAAAGCTATAATATGCCGACTGAAACGGCAATAGATTCGGATCTCTGGTTTTTTAACCGCTCTGTAAATGAAGCCCTTAACTCGGCTTCTCAGGAACCAAAGGGGCCGGTTCATTTAAACATTCCCCTGCGGGAACCACTTTATTCCCCTCTGCCTGAACCAGGAAGTAACTTGCAGATCATCCGGACTTCAATCCCAGTATTAGGAATTGCAGCTGAGGAATTGGCTCAACTGCAGGGTCACTGGAATACCCGCACTAAAAAATTGATTGTTTTTGGGGCAGATGAGGAAAATGAGGCTTCGTACCTAACCCTTCCGCAGTTATTGAAAGATCCTGCGGTTGTAATAGTGGCTGAAAATATTTCAAACCTCATAAACGAAAATATCATTGCTGCACCTGAGCGATTTTTTGCATCGGTTACTGCGGCAGAAAATTCTTTGTTTCGGCCCGATTTGCTAGTTACTGTTGGACATTCAGTCGTTTCCGGTCAGCTGAAGAAATATCTGCGGCAAAATCCTCCAAATGAACATTGGCATATTCAGACTTCTCCTTCTTACGTAGACACTTTCCAGGGTTTAACCCGTTCGATTATCGCATCTCCGGCGGCTTTGCTGAGATTGCTAACCGAAAATGGAATGCGCACCGATTCCAAATACCAAGATATCCTTTTTGAAAAGGAAATAAATCTCAGAAGAAAACACAACGAAATCCTTCGTACGTTTCCTTTCTCTGATTTAGTCGTTTTCGACACTATCTTGAAGTGTCTTCCGGCCGATTCCAACCTTCACCTGGCTAACAGTACTCCAATACGTTATTCCCAGCTTTTCAAAAGCAGAAGTGATATCCATTATCATTGCAACAGGGGAACCTCCGGTATCGATGGCTGTGTTTCCACGGCTGCCGGTTATGCTGTAGCCTCACAAAAACCTACAATATTGATTACAGGCGATATATCCTTTATCTACGACTCAAATGGATTGTGGAATAATTATCTTACCGGAAATTTCAAAATTGTGGTGATCAATAATGGTGGTGGTAATATATTCAGGCTTATTAATACGGGTGAAGGGGAGATTCCTGCCCGTGAATACCTCGAAACGCCTCATCATGTGAATATTAAGTTTCTGGCGGAAGCCTTTGGCGCAAGCCATGCAGCTTGCCGGACTGCGGCGGAACTGACCGGTTTGCTCGATTGGTTTCTTGAGCCGGCTGACCGCCCTTATATTCTTGAAATTGTGACAGATTCAGCGGTAAATACCTCTGTTTTTAAAGATTATTATAACCAAATAAAGTTGCCATGAGTGATAGAACCTGGAGTACCATTAAAGAGTTTGAAGAGATCAGATTTGAATATTTTGAGGGGATTGCCAAGATCACCATAAATCGTCCCCGTTACCGGAATGCCTTTACCCCGGATACCGTCAAGGAGATGATTGAGGCGATGGTAATCTGTCGCGAGAACCCCGATATTTTCACCGTCATTCTTACCGGTGAAGGGGATAAAGCATTTTGCAGTGGCGGAGACCAGAATGTGAAGAGTTCTGGCGGGTACATCGGTAAAGATGGAGTGCCACGCCTTAACGTTCTCGATTTGCAGAAGCTCATTCGCTCAATCCCTAAACCGGTTGTGGCTATGGTAAACGGATTTGCAATCGGCGGGGGTCATGTACTCCATATTGTTTGTGATCTTTCAATTGCTTCTGAAAATGCTATTTTTGGACAAACGGGCCCACGTGTCGGAAGTTTTGATGCCGGATTTGGCTCTTCGTACCTTGCCCGGATCGTCGGACAGAAGAAAGCCCGCGAAATCTGGTTCCTGTGCGAACAATATTCTGCACAGGAAGCACTCGATATGGGACTGGTTAACAAAGTTGTCCCATTCGATCAGTTGGAGGATACCACGGTTGCATGGTGTATGAAAATGATGCAACACAGCCCCTTGGCACTGCGGATGATCAAAGTCGGATTAAATGCTGATTTGGACGGTCAGGCAGGTATTCAGGAGCTGGCGGGAAATGCAACGCTTCTTTACTATATGACGGAAGAGGCTCAGGAAGGTAAGAAGGCATACCTCGAAAAGCGGAAACCTGATTTTAAGAAGTTCCCGCGGTTTCCTTAATTATATAAGTAATCGTAAATTGTCGCATTATACTTCTTTGCGGCCTGGCGACTTTGCGTGAAATAAGAAAAAAGCTCCCGTAATGACGCAAAGACGCCAGGAGCGAACACTGGTAAATTTCTATTCAAATGATAAAACCCTGGATACACGCAGCACGGTTGCGCACTTTGCCGCTGGCACTATCAGGCTCAATTCTGGGCAGCTTCCTTGCCGCCGCAGACGGGGTATTCCGCTGGAATATTTTCCTTCTTGCGGCATTAACTTCATTGCTACTACAGATACTCTCCAACCTGGCCAACGATTACGGCGATTTTACAAAGGGAACCGATAGCCACCAACGGATTGGGCCAGACCGTATGGTTTCAACCGGAGCAATAACGCCTCACCAAATGGTTTGGGCAATAGTGATCGTCTCACTACTTGCACTCCTATCGGGTATTTCCTTAATCATCATAGGTTTCCCCGACGGAAATGTGTTTCTCAAACTGGTTTATCTGATGCTGGGGCTTGCTGCCATAGGGGCTGCCATCAATTATACCGTTGGGAAGAATCCCTATGGATACAGCGGATTTGGCGATATTTTTGTATTCCTTTTTTTCGGTCTTTTGGCGGTTGTAGGAACCTATTTTTTACACGGCCAGACACTCCGCATGGAGGTGTTTTTACCTGCGATTTCATTGGGACTTCTGAGTACCGGAGTCTTGAATTTAAATAACCTTCGGGATGAACGCTCAGATATCCTGACTCATAAGCATACATTGGTAGTGAAAATGGGGGGTAAATGGGGAAGGATTTATCATGCAGCTCTTATCATTTTCGCAATATTGACCGCATCAATTTATGTGAGCCTGGTTTTTCATAGTATTTACCAGCTCCTTTTTATTCTTTCTATCCCGTTTTTGATACGGAATATGGTCGTGGTTTTAAGCAATAAAGTTCCTTCCGAACTTAATGTGGAGTTGCGGAATCTATCGCTTTCAACCCTGTTATTCTCGGTTACTTTTGGGATTGGATTAATAATATGAACCACATTTCGTGACTAATTTGGATTTGACATGTTTAATGCACGCGTAGTCAGTCATATACTAAATTTCAGGGAGCCGGCAACCACTTCCCGCGGAACACTTGCCCAGAAAAAAACGTGGTACATTTTATTGCATGACTATTTCATTGGGTATACCGGTATCGGGGAGTGCTCGTTCATTCCTGACTTAAGCATAGACGACAGACCGGATTACCTGGAAAAGCTGAATGAGGTATGCGGAGATATAAATTCGGGTGTTCCCATTGATTTACTCGGTCTTGACGAATTTCCATCTATTGCTTTTGCCCTTGAGGTTGCCCTGGCCGACCTGGCCTGCAATACCCATTCTCAAAACATAATTTATCCCTCAGATTTTACTGACGGAACATCCGGAATTCCGATCAATGGTCTGGTATGGATGGGGAGCCGGGAATACATGGAGAATCAAATCAGGAATAAAGTCAGGGAGGGATTTGACACGATCAAACTAAAGGTTGGGGCGCTCGACTTCGAAACCGAAACAGACATTCTTCGCAATATCCGGAAACAGTTCTCTCCGGCCGATATCACGATCAGGCTCGATGCCAATGGTGGATTTACTCCTCAAAATGCCATGAGGAAATTATCCCGTTTTTCAGAATTCTCCATTCATTCCATAGAACAGCCCATCAAACAGGGGCAGACTGAAGCGATGGCTTCATTATGTCGTACCTCACCAATCCCGATAGCTTTGGATGAAGAGCTGATTGGGAATTTCCCGATTTCGAAAAAGGAGGAGCTGGTGAAAACCATCCGGCCACAATATATTATTCTGAAGCCCAGCCTGGTTGGCGGTTTTGCAGCTTGTGAGGGCTGGATATCTCTTGCTGAAAAGTATGGAGCAGGTTGGTGGATCACTTCTGCCCTGGAAGGAAATATTGGGCTTAATGCGATTGCCCAATGGACATTCACCCTGAACAATCCAATGCCTCAGGGACTCGGAACCGGCCAGATTTACAGCAACAACATCGAATCACCCCTGACAATTTTGGCAGGAAAGTTATACTACCAACCAGGGAAAAGCTGGGACTTAAGTCTGATGCAACGATGAAAATTCCCTCCTCCATCACCCTGAATGGCCATCACTTTGGTACCGAAGAGCTGGTTGTTTTTAGCCAGGCACAGTTGCTCAGACCTGACATTTCCGGATGGGAAAGTGAGATCTTCCGGTTCGTTCTGGAGTGGGTATCCGAAAAAGATTTTGTGATTGTTCACACCTCGGGATCAACTGGGATTCCCAAGACAATTGAGCAACCAAAGGAGCGGATGATCAATTCGGCCCTGATGACCGCTGAATATTTTGGATTGAATGACCAGACTAACGCACTGTTGTGTCTGCCCGTAAGTTATATTGCAGGCAAGATGATGATTGTTAGGGCCTTTGTGACCGGGATGAACCTGATTACAGTTGAGCCTTCATCGGATCCGTTTTCAGCTCTTCCGGGCAGGATCCATTTTGTGGCTATTACCCCGTTTCAACTGGCTCACTCATTGAAAGCTCTCGAAGATCAGCCGGCTGAAGCCGTTATTGTCGGGGGAGGCGAGATCCCCTATGATCTGGAGATGCAGTGTCAGCAGGTCACTTCCAATCTGTACGCCACCTATGCCATGACTGAAACAAGTTCCCATATTGCTATCCGGGCAGTGAATGGTAAACAAAAGTCACCGTTTTATGAGGTTCTCAAAAATGTTCAGGTTTCAGTTGATGAGCGGAGCTGCCTGGTAATCAATGCCCCGCACCTGACCACTGAGCTGCTGGTTACCAATGATATTGTGGAAATAAAGGACGACACTCATTTTGAATGGATCGGGCGTTCCGATAATG
>Ga0073936_10007590_pt1 | contig 13991 bp, 11 predicted proteins | sample AliMusrvi5mmetaG_FD_87041 | JGI IMG/M metagenome (GOLD analysis project Ga0073936, IMG submission 87041) | Freshwater lake bacterial and archeal communities from Alinen Mustajarvi, Finland, to study Microbial Dark Matter (Phase II) - Alinen... | ecosystem: Environmental > Aquatic > Freshwater >... | reverse complement strand
TCCGTTTTATCTGGGCAGGACAAATCATGGCCCCGAGCTTGGCAGCCTCAGTGCGCTTTGTCCAGCCTAGCGTTACATTCCCCTGATCATCAGCACCTTATGCGCTGATCCGCCGACGCCGTGCTAGACCACCACCTGTCGCCGAGCAAACGCCCAGCCATGCCGCTCCTAGCGGAGCTTGGCGGATCTTCTGACCCGTGCGGCTATAAACATGGCGCTCCTAACGGAGCTTTTCCCATCGCCGTCGCTACCTTTCCGGCGTGTATTAGATGCATGTAAGCGGCGGGCTCTGTCTGAGCATCAAGGACTCGCGAATGCGCCCGATGCCCCCGAGGTGACAACCTCGCAGTTGTGCCTTAGCGTAATAAGCAATATGCTGCGACTCGCGCTTGGGACTTTCACCACCCTGTTGGGTTTGGCGGCTGCGACTGCGGCTGCGGCGGCGCCTGGCCAGCCTGGTACGAATTCGCTGACGCACCGGCAATGGTTCGAAGTCCGAACCGCCAATTTCCACATCTACAGTTGCGGTCCCACAGAGGAGGTCGCCCGCGTCGCCATGCGCCTGGAGCAGTTCCGCGAGGCCTACGCACTGCTGGCCGGGGCCCAAGCGGTCGCCTCGCCACCCATCGTTGTCATGGCCTTTCCCGATCAGGCAACCATGCAGCCGTTCCTGCCGCTTTACCAGGGCAAGCCCGCCAGCCTCGCCGCGCTCTTCCGCCGTGGCAGCGACCAGAACCTCATCGTGTTCGCGCTTTCCGGCACTGACATCGAACCCCTCAAGGTCATTTTCCACGAATACACCCACCTGCTGTTGCGGCACAACGAGCCCTACTGGCCCTTGTGGCTCGCCGAGGGAATGGCCGAGATCTACGCAAGCTTCGAGGTGTTTGGCGGCTCCCACGCCCGCATCGGCAATCCATCTGCTTATCACTTACACCTGCTGGCGCAAACACCGCTGCTGCCACTGCAGGAGCTGTTTGCTGTAACACCCAAATCGCCCGAATACAACGAGCGCCAGCTCCAGGGCATTTTCTATTCGGAATCGTGGCTGCTGACGCATTATTTGATGCTAGGCGGCAACCCGGCGCACAAAGCTGATTTTCGACAACTGACTCCCTTGCTCCGCCAGGGAGAGCCACCCGAACAGGCCTTCACGGACGCTCTCCACACCACTGTGCCGGCGATGGAGGCCGAGCTTCGCCATTACCTGGCGCACGGCAAGCTGGAGCCCCTTGAACTGACCCTGCGAGCCAGCCTCGCTACCCCCAGCAGCTTCATGCCCCGCGGTCTCAAGCCCATGGAGGTTCGCTATCGGCTCGGCGATGAGCTCTTGCACATCGGCCGCCTGGATGCCGCTGAGTCGTACTTCATGGAGGCGGAAAAGCTCGATCCAGGGAGTCCTTTGCCAAACGAAGGCCTCGGTCTGCTCGCTGCCAGACGCGGGCGACATAGCGAGGCGGTGCGCTACCTGCACCGAGCCATGCAGCTCGGCCCGCTGAATTTCCTCGCCCACTACACCTACGCCCGGGAGAAGTTCCGAATAGCCGCCAGCGGCACGCACATGCAGCCGTTGGAAGAGGAGCTGGCGGTGGAGATTCGCGCTGAACTCCAGAAGTCCCTGGCCTTGATGCCGGACTTCGGACCCGCCCAGCACTTGTTGGGCTCCTTGGAGCTGACCCAGGGCCAGGACCTCTCCGCGGCGCAAAAGCACATTGAGCGGGCCATTCAACTGGAACCCGAGAATCTGTCCTACGTCCTGTCCCTGGCTCAGGTTCAGCTCGCGAAGCGAGACCCTGCCGCGGCGGGCCGCACGCTCGAACCGTTGCGACTCCCATACGTCGAACCGCGGGTTCGCGCACACGCCGAGGAGATGATTAAGTCCTTAGGTCAGTGAGACCGTAAACCCAACCCATAGCTTGGGTCGTTCCTGACTCGGAGCTTGCGAGGTCTAGGCCATTACCAACATCAGGCAGAAACAACTGGCAACCCCTTTGTGACCCAAGGTACGGATGAGGGGCGGTGGAGGGGAAAGCGGAAAGGCGGCATAGTCAGTAATCGGCGGACAGTGGTCCTCCTTCGCTGGAGCTACGGCGCGACGAGCAAGAGGCGATAACGATTCCCGAATTCCGAATTCCCGAATTAACAGCGAAGGCGCGAAGTAGCGAAGGCAGAACCCAAGTTCGGTCTCCCTTCAGCCTTTGCGTCTTCGCGTCTTCCCTGTCGCAGACGCCGGGCTGAAGAGATGACTCTTTCCAGCGCGCCAGCCTACGGACTCAAGCTCGGCCAGGACACTCCGCCGTGAAACGGGTCAAACCGCGAGACGGGTCAAACCGGAGATTGGAACTGTATCCGTGCGCGTCGTGTGCAGTTCACCCCTGGCCACGAAGAGGTTGGCGGGGCGCGAATTTGGAATGCAGAATGCAGAAAGGCGGCGTGATCAGTAATCAGTGGGCCATGACCGGTGGTAAGTGATCGGTAACCAACCGTGGACCAAATGGAACGGATTTTTCTGACATCTACGGGTTCCCCCCGGAAGCCACCCCGAGGCCACCTTCAAGCCACCTGGTAGCCAACCGGTAGCCACCCCGAAGCCACCTTGAGGCTACCCGCAGGCTCCACTCAGGCTCCACTCAGGCTACCCCAAGGCCACCTGAAAGCGAAGGTAGAAGGAAGAATGCTGAATGAAGAAGGACCGAGGGAAGCCGCCCCGCGGGTGTAGCCAGGGTGGGGCTCAGCGGCCCTTGTTGGTATGATCAGGGCGGACCGCCGCCGCTCCTGGTCAAGCCGGAGACGCCGCTGCCGAGGGGCGGGGCGCGGGGCCGATCTTCCAGCGCCGATGCATCCAAATCCACTGTTCCGGATGGCGTAGCAGGATCTTTTCGAGAGCCGCGTTGTAGCTTCGGGTGTTTTGGCGGATGGCTTCGCCGGCGTCTTCGCACTCGATAAGCGGCAGCGGTTCCTCGAAACGCAGCACGTGCGTGCCGTCTGGCTCTCGCCAACAGTGCGCCGGGATGACGGGGGCGCCGGTGTTCAACGCGAGCACGGCCAGGCTCTTGAAGGTGCTGGCGGGGTGACCCAGGAAATCCGTCACAATCCCGTCGTTCGCGCTGGCATGCTGGTCCAGGACATAGACCAGCATGGCGCCACGGGACAGGAGTTCGAGGATGGCGTCCAAAGAGCCACGTTTGGCCAGGGTGCCGAACCCTGAGCGCTGGAATCTTCGAGTGACGAGAGCATTCAGCCAAGCAGGCTTCAGGGGCCGGCGCACAAAATGAAAGAGGCGGTGGTACTGGGGAAACTGGGCCATGCCGGCAACAGTCGCCACTTCCCAATTGCCGAAATGCCCGGTCAGCAGCAGCAGGCCCTTGCCTTGATTATGGGCGCGGATCGGCGACTCAATGTTCTCAACCCGAACCCAGGCCTTTCGCCGCACCTTCGACATGAGGGGGAAGCGGAAAAGCTCGATGAGGAATCGGGCAAAGTGAGCGCAGTATGCCTGGGCCAGGCGGCGGATTTCCTGCTCGCCCAGAACGTCCCCGAATACGCGGCGGAGGTTTCCGAGCACGACCTTCCGGCGGAACGGCAGGAGGTAGTAAAGGGCCTTGCCGAACCACGGAACGTCCGTCGTTCGCGGGTCCGACCAGGCAATCGCAGAGGCGCTCGTTTCAGTGTGGGTGAGCGAGACGCGAATGCCGGCGACGCGATGGCGGTCGAGAACCGCTTGGGCCTCCTGGCTCAGTTCGACACACGGTGATCCGTAGGCATCGCGTCGGATGCCGAAGTCAGCCGGTTCGATCATCCCATGAGCCGTTTCCTGCGGGAACAACTTGCAGCAAGCCTCCTTCGCCGCGAACCTGGCAGCGAGACTGGCGGCGCGTCCGGGGCCCTGTCCGGCGTCCTGTAATTCGGCTTCGGTGAACAAGCGTCGAAGGTCTTCGGGAGACGTTTCCAGGAGGAGTCTCTCCACGCGGGCAATCTCGACGGTGTCGAGGCCTTGGCGGGCGGCAGTTCTCATCGTGTCGGGTTGGTAGGGCGCGTCACTCCGTGCGCGCCGGTCCTGGGGTGTCCGGGAGCGAACGGCGCGCACGGAGTGACGCGCCCTACCCCGCGACTCATCCGCATAACGAGAATTGCTGCTTGGCGGGGCACTGGGCTGGCACCGGAGTTCATCCCGCGATCCCGCCGGCGGCAACCCGGACTATGAGTGCGACGTTCATGCCACCGAAGCCACGGCACAGCACCAGAGCGATGTCGCTCCGCGGAGTCTGCGGCGCCCGCGAGACCGGAAAGGGCGCGAGATCTGGATCCAGGCAGTCCAGGGTCCCGATTCCAGGGACGACCCCCTGCTTGAGCGCGGTCAAGGCCAGGACGAGATCGAGAACGCCCGAGGCGGCGATCGCATGGCCAAAGGCCCACTTGAACGCGGTAACCGGCGGCGGGTGCTCGCCGAAGACTCGCCGGATCGCCATCACTTCGGTGGCGTCCGACAATCGGTTGCCGTTGCCGTGAGCCACCACCATACCGATTTGGCCAGGAGTAAGCTCAGCCTCGGCCAGGGCCTGTTCGATAGCCCGGCTCACCCCGTCGCCGTCCGGGCGCACCTCGACGATTCCGGTGGCTTCGGTAGTGCAACCTGCACCGAGGAATTCACCGAGCGCGTGAGCTTGACGTGCCCTAGCGTCGGCTTCCTTCTCCAGCACGATTGAAGCGGCTCCCTCGCCGAACATCGTGCCGGTGCGATTGCGGTCAAAGGGTCGCAACGCATCCCGCGCCAGCAGGCCGAGCTGGTGGTAATTCAAAAGGGTCTCGGGCTCAATCGGCATGTCATGGCCGGCCACGACGGCCCGGTCGGCCTCTCCCCAGCGGATAGCCGCAGCCGCTTCCGTGACGGCGAGGGCGCCACCCACACATTGATTTGTGATACAGGCGTTGGTGCCCTTGAAGGCGTGGCGGATGCCGATGTAGCAAAGGACATTGTTGGGCAGACGCGTGAGCAGCCACATCGGGTTTACGCATGAGTCGATCTCGCGCCCGAAGGCCTGAAGATCCCCCCCGGCTGCGGTGAGCGCGGGAAAAAAGTCGTAGCTGTTTTGGTAAGCACCGCCGCCCGAGCCGACGAAGACGCCGCTACGGTCGTTAAAGAGCGCCTGGGCGGCTGGATCCATGCCTTCGCGGTAGGCAGTCAGGCCCGATTGCTGGAGGGCAATATCGGTGGCATAAAGACCAAACAGGTCGGTTCGCGAGAGAAACTTGTGGTACTTGCGGTCGGCCAGGAGTGTGGTGTCGCTTACACCACGCACCTCGGCGGCGCGCCGAATCGGCCAACGGCTGGCGTCCCATCTGGTAATCGGAGCGACGGCGGACTTGCCGCCCAGGATGGCGTCCCAGATCGTCTCGATAGTCAGCCCGGCGCCGCATACAGCCCCGAGACCGGTGATTACGATGCGCAGGGACGATTTCATGAACTCGCGGCCTGGGCTTGGTCAGGAGGCTGCGATTTGTCGGTGTCCTCCGGGTGCCTGAATGCGAGGCAACTGTTTGACCCGCCAAAACCAAACGAGTTGGAAAGCGCCACACGGATGCGCATTGGCCTAGGTGTTCCCCGCACGAGATTCAGTTCAAAATCGGGATCGGGCTGGATCAGGTTGGCGTTGATCGGAGCGATGCCGTCGCGGATGGCGAGGGCGCAGATACCTGCTTCGACGGCACCGGCTGCGGAGATCAGGTGCCCCATGCAACTCTTGGTCGAGCTCACAGCCACCTTGCTGATATAGCCGCCCATCACGGTGCGCAGGGCAGCAGATTCGCTGCGGTCGTTCATTACGGTCGAGGTGCCGTGGGCGTTTACGTAGTCCACGAACTCTGCCGAGGTCCTGGCATCGGCCAGCGCCTGCTGCATCGCTTGGATCGGGCCATCACCCGACGGGTGCGAATCTGTGATGCGATAGCTGCTCAGTGAATTGCCATCACCGGCCAGTTCGGCGTAGATGTGCGCGCCACGCGCCCGAGCGGCTTGCCATTCCTCGAGCACCAGGAAGCCGGCGCCCTCCCCCAGCACGAAGCCGTTCCGAGTCGCATCGAATGGGCGGCTGGCCTGCTCCGGAGCGTCGTTGTCGGTGGATAATGCCCCCAACAAGCAAAAGCCCGATAGCCCAATTGGGTGCAGCATCGAGTCGTAGCCGCCTGCCAGCATGAAATCGGCAAGACCCCGGCGAATGACCTTGAGCGCGGTGCCCACGGCCTGTCCCCCGGAAGCGCAGGCCGTATGCACTGAGGTGGCGTAACCAGTGATGCCGAACTGCCGGACCAGCAATGCCAAGCCCGCGTTGGTCTGACTCCGGCAGAACTCCACCGGATCGTCTGGGAATGCCGCGTCCAACAAACCGTCCGGGTTGAGTTCCCCATCCGGGGCGCAGAACGTATGAACAGACTGGAGTGCGCTGAAGGCGACCCCGAGCATGCCGGCTCCGACGGTTAAACCCCAGCGATGGCCGTTGCCTGCGGAAGGGCGGATGCCTGCGTCGGTGAGGGCCTCCCCGGCGGCCGCCAACGCAAAACGATGTGAACGCGAAGCGAACTTGAGCCATTTGGCGTCGCAGAAGGCCTCGCCGAGAGTGAAGTCTTTGACCTCGGCACCGATGCGGACGGGAAAACCGCGTGCATCGAACTGCCGGATAGGCCCAACTCCGCTGCGGCCCGCGAGCAGGCTCGCCCAGGTGGTCGGTGCGTCGCCGCCAACCGGCGTCACCATACCCACGCCGGTAATGGCAACCCTTCGCCGCTGGTTCATATAGCGTCCCCCACCTTGAGCGCCAGGCCGGAGGTGGCAATCAGCTCGTTGTTCGTCCGGGTTTCGAGAGCCAGGCTGGCTGACTCGTTCGAGCGCTGCTTTAGCCTCGCCTCGAATCGCAAAACTGCTCCGGGCGGAATGAAGGAGCGCAGCTTCATAGCGAGGACTGTTCCGGCCACCCACTGGCTCCCTGGAGGTGGATCAATCTCACGGGCAAGAGTCGTAGCGAGCTGGAGGTTCAGGTGCATCAGCAGGCTTCCCGGAAACACGTGACGACGGGGGAAGTGGTCGGCGAACAACGGCGCCTCGAATGGCACTTGGAAGGTCGCGGAGATATGTTGCCCGGGATCGCCGCCCGTCCGTTCCAGCGTCAGTTGGGGCAACTCAGGCGACCCCTTGAGGCCCGCAGTGGATTGGCACAATTCTTCAAACCGATTTCTGAGCGCCTGGGGATCATCAAAATCTGCCAGCCGCAGCATGGGGCCGACACAATCCTGGAGGCGCATCACGAGCCTTCCGTCCACGTGCGCGGTCCCGTTGTACTCCACACTGTCTGCTTCCACACTCTCTAGATCGGCGGCGAGTTCCAGCACCTGGCCAGCACGGGGCTCCGGGAAAAGCTCGAGGCAGCCGGCGAGCCCGGCCACAGGCCGTTGATCGAAATTAACCGCGGCCATCGCGGCCCAAGCAGCTAATTGCCCGACGGCCTCACCGACCAGCGCCAGAGGAAGCTCGACTAGCCCGGAAGGAATCGTGTATTGGCCCCGGATTCGCCTCCCCTCCTGGACCGACGTGATCCGTTCCACAAACGAGAAGGCTCGGAAATGGTCATCCATGCCAGCAATTCTCATTATGGCACTGTAACCCCGCGCCGGGTGCGGACACCCGGCCTGCATCCCCCGCAAAACCACCATCTTGTAGGCCGGGTGCCCTCACCCGGCGTCCCCGTCTGGTCCATAATGAGAATTGCTACATCCATGCGGTCTGGAATGTCCCAGAGCGTTCTTAAGCCGGTTTGGAAACGGGCGCAGCAGCCGTTGCTCGCTGTTGGCGGATCACCATCTTGCAGAATGTCTCCGTGGTAAACAACCGCGGGATGTCGGCTACTTTAAGCGGTGCGGGAAATCGCTCCGGCGGCACTTCGCTCAGGAACGCTTTCAAGCGTACCTGGCCCGCCTCGGAAACCACGCCGCGCTGGTCGAATTCGGCAGCCGAGAGGTCGCCGCGCGCCTCTTCAATGATCTTGCCGCGTGGAATCTTCACCTTGAAAGCGCGTTCGATGCGGAAGATGATATCGAGGAAGTCAATGGACTGGGCGCCCAGATCATCGATCAGCGACGCTTCCGGCTTCACCTTCTCGATTTCGCAGGGCAGCGCGGCGGCGATGATTTCAGCAATCTTCGGATAAACCGCCATTATCTCTTCTTTGGTGATAGTTGTGTTTGTCATGCTATTCCATCTTAAATCCACCGTCCACGTGCAGGATCTCGCCCGTGATATAGTCGGCATACCGCGAGGCCAGGAACCACACGGCATAAGCGACATCCACCGGGCGGCCGATGCGCCGCAAAAGAATCCGAGACAGCACCTCGTCGGCGGCTCGCTCGCGCACTTCGCGGGACATCTCGGTTTCGATGACCCCAGGCGCCACGGCGTTTACGGTGATGCCGCGCGGCGCCAATTCCACCGCCAGTGACCGGGTAAAGCCATTGATGGCGCCTTTGCTCGCCGCGTAATTGGTTTGGCCGCGGCCGCCCTTTTCTGCGGCGACCGAACTGATGTTGATGATCTTGCCATGGCGCGCAGAAATCATGTGCGGCGCGACGGCACGCGCCATGTTAAAGGTGCCGGTCATGTTCGTCTCCATGACCACGCGCAACTCCTCCTCGTCAATGATCGTCAGTGGGTTATCCCGGATCACCCCGGCATTGTTGACCAGCAAATCAACGCGGCTAGCGCGATCCACCACCTTTTCGACAAACGCTGTGCACGCGGCAGCGTCACGCACGTCCAGGGGTTCGGCGGTGATCCGAAGACCCTGTCCCGCCGCCGCGACCTCCGCCGCGGCAACCGCATCCTGGCGGTAGGACAGGACCACGTCCATGCCGGCGGCAGCCAGCAACTCGACGATGGCACGTCCAATGCCACGGCTGCCACCCGTCACGATGGCTACTCCGTCACTCAGACCGGCATCAATAATGCTCGGGCGATTCATCCTGAAATACAGTAACCCCCGTCAACAACCAGGGTATGGCCAGTGATCATGGCAGCTTCGGGCAGGCACAGCAAGTAAACTGCGTCCGCAACCGCCTCCGCGGTCAAGATCGGACCCGCCGGTGCGCGCCGGCCGAATTCGGCCAGCAATTGCTCCCGGTTCGGGAAATGCTTCAGCGCGTCCGTATCCACCACCCCTGCGCTAACAATGTTGACACAGATTCCCCGCGGACCCAGTTCCTGGGCCAGGCTTCGGGCCAGGCTTTCGAGGGCCGCTTTGGAGGCGCCAATGAAGGCGTATTGCGGGATGGCACGCGAGGCGCCAAGGCTGGATAGAGCGATGATGCGTCCGCCTTGAGCCATGAGCGGCACGGCCTGTTGCGCGAGGAGGTTCAGGGCTAGCGCGTTGGTTTCCAGGCAGCGGCGCCAGTGTTTGAGGGTGAGCTCGAGGGCAGGCCGAAGCACGCCGGTGGCCGCGTTGCTTACCAAAAAATCCAGCCGGCCAAATTGCTGGAGCACGCTATCGAAAATTTCGCAGACCAGCTCGGGGTCGCTGACGTCGGCCTGGATTGCGTGCGCCCGCCGGCCCAGACCCTGGATGGCCGCGCAGACACCCTCGGCTTCTTCATGGCTGTTGTGATAGACGATTGCCACGTCACTGCCTGCTTTGGCCAGCTTGATTGCGATCGCGCGGCCAATGCCCCGCGTTCCGCCTGTTACCAAGGCGATCTTGCCTGAGAGTGATCTGAGTGCTTTTTGGTTCTCCGGTTGATTCTGGGTAGTCATTTGAAAGGGGGCTTGGCGGGCTTCCTGTGATCCGGGTCCATTACCGACGATAAGGCCGCCGGGGATTCTCTCCTGAGTAGAGGTGGGAACCATCGTCCCGTATGGGCGCAATAGGCTTCGTATCCCCGGCCCAGGACAGCGCGGAGATGCGACTCTTCGTCCGCTGCTTTTATCGACACACACAGCAGATGGATGATCAGGATTATCAGAGAAAGGACCGAAGGCAGCAGGAGGGCAATTGCTGCTACCATGACAACCTGGCAGAGGTAGATAGGATGACGCACCAACCGGTAGGGACCGCGCGTCACAAGGTCGGTCTTTTCCGTTCGGTTGACCCCCATTCGCCAGGCGTTCCCCATGGATATGTAGCACCAAATCGTGCCGGCGTAGCCTGCGGCCATCATGATCAAGCCAAGGGCACGACCTACCGGATGAACGAGAGACGGGATGATCACCACCCCCGGCAGGCCTGTGCCGCTCGTACTCAGGAACGGCAATGCCAGCCAGGCTGCTACGACGAAGATCCAGCCGACCCAAAGCAGTCGCTCCTTCAGCCCTCGCGGCCGTGAATTGGCAGATCGGCCGGTCCGCCGGCGAACCCGGCGGGTCTGTATCCAAACGCCCGCCCAATAGACCACGGCAGAGGCGAACACGACGGCCCGATTCAGAGCTAATCCGTCAGTCGCCATGGACTTTCGAGCGGGTCGCGCGGATCATCCGCTGCACTTCCAGCACCCAGTGCTTCTTGATACTGTACCAGACATCCTGGGCCCAGAGAATGTTCCCGCTGTCAGCGTCAAACTCCACCTCCAGATGCGGTTCATCGTAGGGAGTGTCCGGCGGACGGTAGTTGTTGATCCAATCTATGATCTGCTGGCTCTTGAGCAAGTGCGCGGTGTCCGGAACCCTGACGTGTTTGTACCAGGCGGGCAGCCGCACATTGCGAACGACCGCCTTGCCCATGGACTTGAAATGATTGGCGGAGCCATACCCCAGGAAGTCGCCACCGTTTAAGTCTTTGCCTTTGTAGAAGCCGGTAAACTCCTCCACAGAATCGGGAACATCTCGCAGCCTCCCACACATGTCCCACTGGTTCGGAAGGACACGTGTTAACCCGCCCGCGCCCATCGAGGTTACATAAGGAAGCTGCAGGCCGACGACTGGGCGTCGCTGGCCGGTGAGGGGGTCAAGAATGTCGCAGGCTTCTTCTTCCTTCCAGGTAAGAGGATTCCAGACATGCAGCCGCTTCGCAGAGAGGCCGGCTAGCCCGCGCAGGACTTTGACCGCCTGCATACCCCCCTGGCTGTGCCCTACGATCATGGGCCGCAGGCCCTCCCGTTCGTAATACCAGGCGATCACCCCGGCGATCTTCTCGCTGTTTTCATAACAACTGAAGGAATAGGTGCCATCCCCCGGGTTGGTGATGCTCGCCCCCGGATATCCCATGCCCATGAGAAACTCAGAAAACGCAATCATCCGGAGATGCACCGGATAGATGCCGCCGTGGATATTGATGATTCTGGGCGCCGGGGCGTGGGACAGCAACTCGCGGATGTCCTTTTCGGTCACATGCTCTGGGTCCAGGGCCAGTATCTTCTGCTCGTTCTCGCGCGACAGAGAACATTCCCGCCGCACAGCCGAGTTTTCGATCTGGCGCGCTTGTGCTGGATCCAGGCCGTGGCGCTCATAAGTGGCGCAGCCCGCGACCAAGATGGCCGTGCCCAAGAGAGTGATTGGCCACGCGAGACAGTGAGCGCTTCTCGTCACTGACACCATAGCACGAATCCACTCAATGGTGGCGGAGCGCGAGCCGTCCCTGGCTCGCAGCGGGGTGGAAGCTCCGCGGCACGTGGGGAGAACAGATGAGCCGCCTTTCTGTGTGCTTGGTTGCTGCGAGCCAGAGACGGCTCGCGCTCCGGTGGCAGTGCCGAGATGAGCCCCGAGGCAGTTCATCGGCAGGTGTCGAGCGAGCGCAGCGCCTCCATAAAGCAGCCTTTGATGCGCTCGATCTCGAGTGCATCAAAGACAGTCGAGCGATAGGTAAGGCCGATGTTGGCCAGCCGACCGACCGTGGTCAATGACACTACCAACGGCGTAACTGGGCCGGTAGAAACCGCCCTGAAATAGTCCACTGGCCGGGCATCGTCCATCTGCGGCCAAAGTGCGTTGAGGTTCATGTTGGTCAATCCGCCCCACAAAGGGTAGTGCTTCTGATAGAGCTTCCGCCTCCGCTGCTCGGAGAACAAGGAGGTCATCAGATGCCCGAAGGCTAATTCAAGTGGAGCCCCCAAGTAAAGCCGGCTCCGCTTGATCCCGAGCGTCTGGCACCCTATATCTCGAACGAGGTCCGCCAGCTTTATCCCCGCCGGAACATCGTGGTATACGACAAATGAGCCCAGGAATAACCCAAAGATCCGCCCGCCGGTCATCCCGAGATCCTTTCGGATATTGACAATGCACCCCAGGGTGATTCCTCTGCGCCGGCGCGCCTGCGTCCGGTCGGGGGTCAGCAGCGACACGGCTTGCATCAGCAGCGCCAAGAGCAGATCGTTGAACGTGACATTCAATGACTTCGCGGCCTGGAGCATGCCACTCAATGTCTCAGGATTCAGGGAAAAGAAAGCGCACTTGTTGGTCGCGTCCCCGGCATCACGATAGCGAGGACGGCAGGCGCTTCTCATGGCTCTGATGTGGGAGGGAAGGGTGAGCAGCCTTCTGGCCAGCACGCTGGGAGGAAGGCTCAGAAGCTGGTCCCGGCGTGGCGGATGGCAGTCAATCGGGCTGGCCAACCCCGCACGGCCTTGGCCCCTGTAAGTGTCCACCATGCCCTTCAGCAGGAGCACGATGCACTCCGCATCGGCCATTGGATGAAAGTACACCAGTCCCAGAGAAAAAGAGCCCCCCTCCGGGACAACAAAGAATCGGAAAGGAGTGAAGGATTCTTCTAGAGTAAAAGGGGTGTTTAATTGGTGCTCGATCTCTTTGGCAAAGCACGGGGATGACGCCGCGTCCCCAGGGGTGATCTTAATCTCAGCAGACGAAGGCCCGCCGTGAAATTGATAAGTTCCGAGGCGCCGGTTCAGCGTGAGACCGGTCAGTCCATTCCCCTCCAGTGTCGCGGTGATCGTGGTTCTTAGACGCTCAGCCTCAAGCGCCTCCGGAATTTGGACCACGTGGACCGCGTTGTAGCAATGCAGGTCATTCCATTGCAGCATGCTCCTTTGAAAAATGTTCAGTCGGGCCTGCATTCGAGCCGAGGACATTATCCGTCGAACTGCGGCTACTTCAAGTATATTGCCGTAGTTTGCAAAAAACGTCCGCTTCGGTCTCCCGCAAACAGGAATGCGCCCGCCTTCATGCGCAACTTATTAGCACACCTCGGCTGGATCGGCAAAGGCTAGGTGCAGGATCGGAGACCTGGAGGCGCGCTGCTGTTTCCACGAATCGGCTTGAAGGAGATGGATCTGATCGACATTGTGTCGGCGTCACATTTGATCACAGGCTATCCGGGTGGCGGACATTTTATCACATAATGACTAGCGGAGTGCGCACAGCATGAAACGGCTCGCCTCCATCGTGTTGGCCGGCCTGCTGGCGGGGGGCTGCGCCTCGGCGCCCTCCAAGCCTTTGAAATCTGGCAAGTCGGCCCACGCCAGCACTTCGAACGATTCCCGCGAGGTCCAATATCCGCTAGTGACAAAATGGCTGGAAAATGAGGCGCTCGTCGAATGGCAGATAGCCCGCTTGGCCGCAGCTTGCAACGACGTGGCAGCCTCCACGCAGTCGGGTGCGGCTCGCCGCGAAGCGCTGCGGCTGAAAGCCGCCTACGCCTCGTCCTGCTACGCTATCATGTCGGGTCGGAGCCCGCTAGTCCAGGTGCTCAGTCTCACCGCGAGCGCCTTGCTCTCACATCAGGTTTGGGTCGAGGAGGGCCGTGCGGCATCCCAGTTCGGGGCCCAGTCAAAGCCCGTCGAGGAGGCCATTCAGGAGATCCGGAACCGCACCCGAGCCCACGCACTGGCCAACATGTCTACCAATGAGCTCCAGGAAGTGGAGGAAATGGTCCGCGTCTGGCGGCAGGCCAATCCCGGACCGGCGGTGATGGAGTTCATCTGTTTCGAGGCATTCGCAGAGGAATACACACGCACGATTGGCAAGACTCCGGACCTTGGGGGAATGTTCGGCCGGGTCACCGGAGGAG